>ENA-OSEO01001649-OSEO01001649.1-sediment-metagenome-genome-assembly--contig:-NODE-1649-length-38372-cov-5.099882_pt1 | contig 38372 bp, 31 predicted proteins | sample MGYA00237883_ERZ534232 | MGnify/ENA metagenome assembly ERZ534232 | reverse complement strand
GCGCCAGCTTGCAACGATCAAACCCAAACCAATCCAATAGTACGGCAAACCGAATGTATCCAGGCTGAAACCTTCAAATATCATAGCCAGCAGGATCAACTTTCCGACTGAGCCCATTGCTTTTAACAAACCGGCCTCGGACAGTTTATCAAGTTCACTTGCATTCCGCCAGTGAATCATTATCCAGGAAACGAACAAAGAAAATCCAATTATGCCTGTTTCGGAAAGTAGCCTGACCCACAAGTTTTTTGCATTGGGAAGATAAGATTTTGTTAAAATTAGTTCATTAATATCTAGCAACTGTGAGCCATAATCGGAAACCGTTTGTTGGAAAAAGAAACCCGGCACCCCAAAACCAGCTCCTATCACAGGAAATAGCTGAAAAACACCGTAGAATGCCATCCAGTATGTAAAGCGCTCAGCCATACTCAGTTTTGCCGCCCACTCCAGAAATCCGCGGTCAACCAGGCGTTGAAAATCAAAGAGACCAGCCATTCTGGGCTCAATTTTGGTCATGATAACGCCTGCAATTAAGGTAACTGCGAATAATCCAATCAATAATCCGCTCCAAATACCGAAGCGCAACAGGCGCTGTCTTCTCCGATCAAGAACGGACATATCGTTCAGGCTTGCTGTTTTCTTTTTGACCCAAGTATTCGTCGATCGAAAAATAACATAGGTGACCAAAAGTATGACAGTGATCCAGCCGATACGTGAAAAAGTAATGAACATCGTCGCTAAAGAAAAAACGAACAAGGCTCTTTCTACTTGAATTCGATCAAAAAATTTTCTTTTGAAAACGCTCTGACCACTGATACTCAAGCCGAGCCATAAGGGGATGAAAAGGATGTTGAGTTCATGAGCTAACCACGAAGGCTCAAAAGTCAGACCGGATGCCCGGTGCTCAAAAAGTTTTCCGCTTGCCGAAATGTACCAATTGAGTGTAAACATCCACTCTGGATAGTGCCTAAAAATTATCCAGGTAGCGACCTGAAGCCAGGAGTATGCCATGAGGATTATTCCGGCTATGCTTATCCAACGGATTGTAGACCGAAGCTTATTTTCATCCGTAACCATAAAAATCGTGACGAGATAAAAACTTGTCCCGATCGCGAAGGTCACAAGAGTTTCTAAAACGCTTCTATTCAAATTGAAACCTTGAAAAGAAGGCACATTTCGCAAGAAAATCAGCAAAGAAGACAGACATCCAACCAGGAAAAACAAGTACAAAGGTTTAACCTGGTATGGGAGCTTTTTGCCACCTTTGAACAAAGCGGGAAACCAATAAAACAAGAGAATTATGACAGATGGTATTAACGCAAGCGGCGCAACGTTAGTCCCGCCCATCAATTGGGATAAGGGTGTGAAACTACTAATTGGCATCACCAATAATAAAACAACCCAAATGATGTTCAGAACCTTTTGTGAGAGGATCATCCCACCTCTTGTTCCGGGTGAGAGATTGGCAGTTCATGAAAGATCATCGAGAGTATCAGACCGATCAAAGCACCTACTAACATCATATTTCCACGACTGCCCTGAATCGGTTTGGATGGGATCGCAGCAGGTTGATATTGGCTGATTTGGATTTCCTTGGTCAGTCCTAACGCATAAGGACTCTCAGCCAGTATGATTTCCTGCGCCTCTTTAGTTTTGGCTTCAACTACTTCAAGTGTAAGACTCTCACAAAAAGCAGTTGTGTAAACCTTCTCATCCTTAAGGCAATTTTCAATGGAGGTAATTACCCACTTGGCTTCGGATACAAGCAAGGCGTGATCGTAAGCTTCGGACAGCCGTTCATAGGCAGACTTCACCCAGGTTGAGGCGATCCTTGCAGCGATTTCAGGATTATCAGTCCTAACCTTGACCAAGGTGCTGTTTAACCTTCTCTCGATAATACTAATATTTTCCAACTGATCCAAGCTAATCATGTTACCGGCCTTGTGTTCTACCTCAAGAACCTGATTAGTAATGTCAGGATGGAACATCAATTGGCGGACCAACTCAAGCTGGGAATAGACCATAAGCTCCGTGATATTCGTATCTTCGACCAACTCAAAGTTGGTCACCAAAGTGGCTTCAGCCTCATATTGATACCTGACAAAGAAACTCGCAAACAACCCAAGCAATGCGAAAAAAAACATAAATCCAGCTGTGATCAGATATTGATTCTTTCTCATGGACAGGATTGCTGGAACGAAATGATGAGGGTCTTTTTGTTGTGTCATAGTTTTCAAATTATAGCTTAGGTTTATGCCTTGGATAATAACTTCAATATGATAGCCTGCCCATAAAATCCCTTTCTAGTTTCTATAAATCACCTCGACTTACAGGGTAACAGCAACTGAATGAACTTACTCTCTTGATTTCTCTAGTAACGATTTATAATAGTTGAGATTATGAAACGAACTAGAAATTACAAGTTAGGAGCAAGAACGTCAATTTTAGCAGTTAGCGGTCTTGTCGCATTGATAATTGCAGCCTATCAGTGTCTGAAATTCCTCTCAAGTGTCACCGTAATAACTGATCTTATTAATCCCTGGGTTGCCATCATTATTACTCCTCTAGTTGTTGGTATAGTGCTTTTAGTACTTGCAATTCAAAACCATTATCAAAAAAGGAGAGTGCGGCAATTTATAGATTGTTTAAGTAAAAACCGAAAACTAATCACAAATCTCCTTTTGAGCGGCCTGATTGCTTTTGTGTTCATTGTTAGCCGAACAGCAAACATGGATAACCAATTGATTAATCTTGCAATGGGTGGTTTAGGGTTACTGTTTTACAGCCTAATGCTGATTGGCTTGATCTTTACGATACGCAAACATGGAAAAATTAATCAGAACGAAAAGGATCACTTTCTTAATATAACAATCCTGCTTATTTCAATGGCATGGTTCTTTATGATTTTTACTCGAATCGGCTTCCAGCCAGATCAAGCGTTTTGGAATGTTGCCGGGGTGCCAATGATGTGGGTTTCATTAGCAGGCATCATTCTCATGATTTTATTTCTCGATCAGCTTGGTTCCTTGATACAGAAAAAACTTCCTCAAAAACTGGACACAAAGCTTCAGGTGCTATTGGAAGTTTTTTTGGTTTTGGCGATTTGGTTATGCGCTGCCTTGATTTGGATAAAGACCCCGTATTCGAATAGCCATTTTTTGTTAGGTCCTATCCCACCAACTGGTCATTATTGGCCAAGCAGCGATGCAAGGTTGATGGATCTAGGTGGGCAATACTTAATTATCGGTGGGAAGCTCGAGACTCCTTACTTCACTGAAAAACCCTTCTACGCGCTTTTCCTTGGGCTGCTGCACTACCTTTTTGGGCAATCCTACCAGACTGTTACGAATATCCAAATCATGTTCTTGGCTCTCATACCTGTGTTGCTTTACTACCTGGGGAAGCAACTTTCCGGCAAGCTTTTTGGAATCGCGCTGGCAAGCTTCGCGATTATCAAAGAGGCAACAGCAATTTTGTTTACTTACAAAATTTCTGTTTCCAATTCCAGGTTGATGATGACGGAGCTGCCTTCCGCGTTATTGTTGATTTTTGTTACTGTGTTGGTATTCAACTGGCTGAGAAAGGAAGAACCACTCCATGCCCTGCCATTATTAGCTGGGACCACGATTGGTATTGCTAGCTATATACGATCAAATAATCTGTTTGTTTTGTTTGTTTTGCTTGTTTATATTGTGTTTACAGGAGTAAAAAATAAACGGATTCGGTGGTTACAAATCGGTTTCTTTTTGTTAGGAGTAACCATTACCATCCTTCCCTGGATGGTCTACAACCAAGTTATGTACGGAAAAGACCCGCTCACCTGGAAAATAAGCGCGGCCTTATCAACGCGATTTGACGTTTTAAATCCCGAAGATCGCGATGAAACGCCATTAGTACCGATTAATTCTTTGCCCGATCCAACTTTATCGCCAACCGAGTCCAAATCCCTACTGATGCCGGATGAACCTCCAGTCGGAAGCACCAAGATATTTGCTCTTACAGATCAGGCAGTGGCACAGCGGTTAGCAACTCAGCTTTATCCGATTAATGAGATTTTTAGCAATTTTGACCCACAACAAAATTCGCTTTTAGCAAAATCGAATAACTTAATGTTGGCTGCTTCCTTTCTCGTCAGAACAAGCGATGGAATTACACCAGTAAACGAATCTGAAATAACACAAGAGGAAATCCAGACTGATGATATTTATGATTCAAAAGTTGCCAAGATCATTGGACATTTTCTTAACAACCAAGTGAAAGCACTCTTTGTTTTACCATTCCAGTTGTACCCTGCTAGGCCTACCGCTATTCTTGAACAGGCGTACTGGAATGAACCAGTGGATTGGTCTGGTGAAATGCCTGCTGAACATATAATTGCGTTTTTTTGCAATCTGCTCCTGATTTCCTTGGGCATAAGCTACGCTTGGAAAAATTTCCAATTCGCAGGTCTAGTACCTTTGGTAATAGAGATGGCTTATTATCTTTCAAACGCGCTTGTCCGCACATCCGGAAGTCGTTACCTCGTGGCTGTGGATTGGACGGTATATCTGTACTTCCTGTTAGGATTATGGGTGATATTGCGTACCTTCCGGCTCCTTCCCGCGATGGTGTCCATACCAGAAAAACCGTTTTATGCTTCTTTCAAGGGAACCTGGATAAGTCTCGCCCTTTGTTTGCTTATTGGTATGTCCTTACCAGTTATAAACTTAACATTCCCCGCACTTTATGACAATGATGGTAAAGCAGAAGTATTGTCTCTATTGCCACTCAAAAAAATAGAGACAGAGGTTGGCATAACTCCTGACGATATGCAAAATTTTTACGATAACCCTAATACTGTCATTTTGCATGGGCGTGAAATCTATCCAGCCTATCTCGCAATGGATCATATTCCCGGTGGTAAAGCACTTAATTTCACTCTCCTAACGCCTGATCTATACGATGTGGTCATACCATATGGTATAGAACCTACCGAAGAATTGCCTGCCGGAGAAGACATGCTTGTCCTGGGTTGCAAAAACCCTGACACTAATCAGATATTAGCGTATATGGGGTACTTTGTTCAATCAGATAGACTAATTTGGTCAACTTCCACAACCTTCAATAGCATTTGCCCAAAAGGTAATTGACTTGTCAGAAATTGATCATCTTAAAATTCTGCTGGTAAAATCCCAACATGCTCACCTATTCGATTGATAAACCCTTAATTCACTGCAATAACGTGCTTGGAGAGTGCCCGCTTTGGGATCCCACTCGCCAAGCTCTTTTCTGGATTGACATCGATCTTGGGTTGCTGCATGAATATCACCCAGCAAGCCTTGGATTGAAAGTGCGCCAGATTGGTCAAAAACTTGGCTGTATTGCCCTCACAAAAAATGATAGATTGTTGCTCGCGACTGAGTTAGGATTTGCCTTCTATCGGGTTGGAGATCCTCCCCCGACAAACTTTCTGGATGTAATCCCCCAGGGCATTGGTTCGATGTTCAACGACGGCAAGGTCTCGCCAGATGGAGAGTTTTGGGCAGGCTCGAAGGGTCCGCGCGGTACCTCCAAACTTTATCGCCTTTCGCACAATCTGACCTGCAGCATTCGCCTGGAGAACATCTCGATCTCTAACGGAATTGGCTGGAGCCTGGATGGAAAAAATTTTTTTCACACCGATTCCTTGGATTGCACCATTTATCGCTACACTTTACGGGGCAAAGAACTGACCTCTAAAGAGATTTTTTACACTCCCCCAGAAGGCACTCCAGATGGATTGACAATTGACTCAGACGGTAATCTTTGGGTAGCCATCTGGGATGGCGGCAGAGTCGTTCAACTTTCACCTGATGGCGTTGAACTGGCGCAGATACTTTTGCCAGTCTGGCGCCCCACATCCCTCGTATTTGGTGGAGCAGATCTTCGCACGCTTTACATTACCAGCGCGTCGGTTGACCTGACTGAAAAAGAAAAGAGCGCTCAACCTTTTGCGGGAGCACTCTTCTCGATTCGAACACAGGCTGCAGGATTCCCTTCACAACTCTTTAACCTACGCGCATAGCCTGGTTATTATTCAATATTAACCCTAATCTTCGTCGTCTTCTGCGTTCTTTTCATCCCTCAGTCGGTCATGGGTGTTTAATATGCGCTTTCGTAATCTCAAACTCTCAGGCGTAACTTCCAGCAGCTCATCAGGACCCAAATATTCAATCATCTCATCCAGGCTCATTTGACGCGGAGGATTTAATCGCTCGTCCAAATCTCGTATCGACTGACGCATATTAGTCAGATGTTTTTTCTTGGCGATGTTGATCGAAAGATCCTGTGCCCTTGGGGTCTCGCCCACAATCATGCCCTCGTAAACTTCCACTCCGGGACCGATGAACAGAATACCTCGGGGTTCAGCATTTTTCAGCCCATAGGTCGAGGAAACTCCATCCTCCCTGGCAACGATCGAACTGGTGTTTTTACTCTCAATCACGCCTTCCAGCGGCCTGTCGCCAACATAGAAACTATTGAGAATGCCCCGTCCGCGGGTGGCATTTAAAAACTTATACCGAAAACCGAGCAAGCCACGGGTCGGCATGGAATAGATCAAGTGCACAGTCCCATCCGGGTTGTTGGTCATGTTTGTCATCTTGCCCTTGCGCTGCCCCAGCATTTCCACCACTATCCCGACACTGTCATTATCGACATCGATATGCACTTCTTCAAAAGGCTCAAGTTTTTGGCCGGATTCATCCTGAACAATGATCGCTTCGGGCCGACTCACCTGGAACTCGTAACCCTCACGCCTCATCGTTTCAATCAGGATGCCGAGATGCAGCTCACCGCGCCCGGATACCAGGAAGGTGTCCTGTTGGTCCGTCTGAGCAACTCGCAAGGCGATGTTCGTTCTTAGTTCCTCAGTCAGGCGCTCCCATAGCTTCCTTGAAGTACTCCACTTGCCCTCACGACCGCTTAAGGGGGAAGTGTTCACCCCAAATGTCATTTGCACGGTTGGCTGCTGCACCTTAATTGCAGGGAGAACCTCCGGGTTTTCCACATCTGCCAGCGTTTCTCCAATTTGGATATCCTTTAAGCCGCCAATGGTAACAATCTCCCCAGCTTCAGCAGTCTCTATCGCAACCTTGGATATCCCCTGGTAAGCAAACAGATATTTCGCCTGGATCCGCTCGGATGTGCCATCAAGCTTGAGCCGCATCACCTGCCCACCCGCTTTCACACTTCCCGCGTGGATCCTGCCAGTCGCTGTAACACCACTGTACTCATCATATCCAAGGTTGGTTACCAGCATCTGAAAAGGCGCATTAACGTCTGCCAATGGTCCGGGAATTTTCTTCAAAATACTCTCAAACAGGGGCGCGAGGTTCTCTTCAAGTTTCTCGGAGTTGCCCGCCTTGCCAGCGAGACCATCGGCATAGATAATTGGGAATTCGAGCAGCTCGCTGCTGGCTCCAAGTTCGACAAACAAATCAAAAGTCGCATTCAGTGCCTGGTCAGCATCGGCATCGCGCCGGTCCAGCTTGTTGATCACCACGATAGTCGGCAGATTCTTGGCGATTGCCTGCTTAAGCACAAACCTGGTTTGCGGTTTGGGTCCTTCCACAGCATCCACCAAAAGCAGAACGCCATCAACCATATTCATGATCCGTTCTACTTCTCCGCCAAAATCAGCATGTCCGGGGGTGTCGACAATATTGATTTTGATTAAATCACCGGTTTCGGGCTCCGGTAATGTGATGGCAGTGTTTTTCGCAAGAATGGTAATTCCACGTTCTCTTTCCAGATCGTTGGAATCCATAATGCGTTCCTGAACCTTCTGGTTCTCCCGGAAAACCTTTGCCTGTTTCAACATGGAATCGATCAGGGTTGTCTTACCATGATCCACATGCGCAATTATTGCCACATTTCTGATGTTCTTACGTTCAGCCAGCATTAACTATTCTCCAATTTCCAATAAAAAACCCGGCGAACCGGGTTTCTGCTATTCATTCAGACCAATAACGTCCCAAAAATATGGGGGTGGTTCTACCGGTTCGTCTACTATCTCAACCGCACTTTTTAATTTTTCCAAAACTTGGTTAAGCTTCTCTTCGTCGTTGGCGTGAATCTCAAAAAGAGGCTCTTTTTCGGCGACTAATTCACCAATTTTCACCTTGACCAGGATTCCAACACCAAAGTCGATTTTGTCATCTTTTTTCGAACGACCAGCGCCCAATGTCACAGAGCTTTCCCCGACTTCCTTTGCGTCCACAGTCTTTACCCAACCACTTCTCTCTGCGGTAATGGTTTTGTGAATTCTGGCTTTCGGCAATCGCTCAAGATCTTGGATATAGGAAACATCTCCGCCCTGGGCGGCAAATAACTCCTCCAGCTTTTTCATCGCGCTTCCGTCAACTATGGTCGCTTCAGCCATGGCTAATGCTTCCTGCATGGTTTCAGCCTTCTTGCCAAGTATCAGCATGTAGGCAGCCAGGTGCATGCAATGGTAGCGGTAGTCCTCGGGGGCTTTGCCTTTCAGCATCTCGACCGCTTCTTTGAGCTCCAAAGCGTTTCCAACGGCTTCTCCCAAGGGCTGATCCATTGGCGAAAGCACCGCAATTACGCGCCTGCCGCTCAGGTTTCCAATCGAAACCATTACATTTGCGAGTTTGCGCGCATCTTCAAGCGTCTGCATGAAAGCGCCTTTGCCAACTTTGACGTCCAGAACAATCGCGTCTGCGCCGCCAGCGATCTTTTTACTCATGACGGAGGAAGCAATTAGTGGAATGGATTGAACCGTACCTGTCACATCGCGCAGGGCATAAAGTTTACCGTCGGCTGGTGCCAGATCAGCGCTCTGTCCGGTTAGAACTATTCCAATCCGCTTTAATTGGCTGATGAATTGTTCTGTAGTGAGATTGCTCCTAAATCCAGGTACGGACTCGAGTTTATCGATGGTTCCACCGCTGAAACCCAGACCCCTGCCCGACATCTTGCCGACAGGCAGTCCACAGGCTGCCACCATCGGCGCGACACTCAAGGTAGTTTTATCTCCAACTCCCCCAGTGGAATGCTTATCCACCACCAATTCACCTATCTCACTGAGATCAAGTATCTCACCGGAATGTGCCATTGCCATCGTCAGGTCAGTGATTTCCCGGTCGGTCATCCCGTTAAGCAAAACCGCCATAGCCCAGGCTGACATCTGATAATCAGGGACTTCATCATGGGCATAGCCATCAACAAGAAAGTCTATCTCAGACTTTGTCAGAGCTAACTTATCCCTTTTTTTTACAATCAGATCCAAAGCGCGCATTTCACAATCTCTTATTCGGCTGGATAGATACAAATCTTGCGATTTGGTTCCTCGCCAATTGATTCAGTATAAACCAGGTCATACTTCCGCAATTCCATATGCACAATCCTGCGCTCATTCGGCGGCATTGGCTCAAGACACTGCCTGCGACCAGTGGATACGACCTGGTCAGCCATCCTTCGGGCAAGTTTTTGCAGCTCAATTTCTCTGCGGTGGCGGAAGTTTTGGATATCCAACTGTAGTGGAATCCATTGGTTGACTTTTTTATTTACCATCAGGCTGATAATGTATTGCAAAGCGTTCAGGGTTTCAGCCCGACGTCCAATCAGAAAGCTCAAATCCGAACCTTCAATGTTGACGTAAATGATTTCCCGGCCTTCTTCTTGCTGGTAAACTTTCTCAACATTGACTCCAGCTTGCACATCCATTTTTTCCAGCAGTTCCGACACGGTGTCTTTGACCACTATTTCGATCTCTGTCTTTTCCAAGTCAACTTGATCGATGCTGTTTGAGTTCATTTCTGCCTCAAGCATTTCTTCAAAATTGAGATCATCGTCTTCTTCAAACGAAGCGCTCTCGTCTTCTGTTTCATCATCAGCATCCTGGTTTGAGAAGTCACTGCTTCCAAGTACGGTTAGCTTGATGCGGGCTTGCTTGGAGGCAAATCGGAATAAATTCCGTTTTCCTTCATCCAAAACTTCAACTTCCACATCCTCTTTTTGAACGCCTAATTGCTCCAGCCCCTTTTCGATAGCTTCTTCGACTGTTGGGGCAATAACCTCAAGGGTGGTTTGGTTCTTAGTCATCAGACACACTCAACTTTCAAACTTGCTTACTTTTTTAACTTCGGACGCTGGCGCTTCGCGGCTGCCCTTGCTGAAGGTTTTATCACCTTTTCAACGATTTCTGGTTCATCTTCTTCTTCATCTGGAAGATCAGGAATGACTATGCTCGGCTTATTCACTTTTGGCTTGGATTTTATCCATGGGAAGATTCTTGACCAATCAGTTTTTCCCATTGCTGCATACTGGGCAACGGTCGTCAGGTTACTGACCACGAAGTAAAGAGCCAGACCCGCAGAGAATTGGTAAGCCATGACTCCCATCAGGATCGGCATGGTCATAGTCATGCTGTTTGTCATGGCAGCAGCCTGGTCGTTGCCGCCCTCACTTGGGGGCTGCATCACTCGGGTCTGCACGACTGTAGACAAAACTACCAGGATCGTAAGCACAGGAATACCAATCCCAGCTACCATCAAGCGTTCAGGTTGACCCAGATCCATCCACAAGAAACGATTCTGGATCGGCAAAATCTTGGTGGGATCAAGGAAAGGGTAAATCGTTCGTTCCAACTTGACCAACTCAAGAGGCGTGCTGGCCATAGCGCGCATAATGCTCTGATAAAGCCCAAAAATGACCGGTAATTGGATAAGCATTGGCAGACAAGAACCAAAGGGGCTGACCCCCAGCTCCTTGTAAAGCTTCATCTGCTCTTCTGCCAATTTTTCTTTATTATCCTTATACTTCTCCTGCATCTTGAGATAGCGCGGGCTTTTCTGCATATCCTGCATGGCTTGCGAGGATTTCATCTGCCTGGCAGTCAAAGGGTAGGTGATCAGCTTGATCAGAATGGTAAAAAGAATAATCGCAACGCCAAAATTCTTGACCAGCATCGTGATCATCAATAAGACGTTTGTAAAGGGTTGAACAATCAGGGTATCCCACATAGTCGACCTCTCTATTTCTCAGGTTTGAAGGTCCAGACAGGCTGACCTTGGAAATCAAATGCGTAGACTAGATTATCCCCCTTGATGGCACCAACAAGAACCAGGGATTCGGTCACAACGGGTGTGTTGTACACATTCCCGCTGACAATGCGGGACCAGATAGCTTGTTGGTTCAGACCATAAAGGGTTACCGTTCCGTCTTCCAGTGCGACAACAAAGCCCTTGTCTTCAATCAGGGCAAGCCCTGCCAGCATAGTTCCACCAGCATTCATTCTCCAGTTTTCCAAACCGGTTTCAGGAGAAAGAGAGATGATTTTGCCAGTTTTGTCATTGAAAATAAGCTGACCTTCCACCATAATCGGTTCCGCCCAAACACTTCCCAGGTTTCCATTGTCGTTATAACGCCAGACGATTTCACCACTCTGCCGGCTAATTCTCACGAATTCGTTTGCAAGAGAGCCAACAAAAATTGAATCCGTCGTCGGGTCGTAGAAGGGAGCTGCAATTACAGCTCCACCTAAATCTATCTCCCGAATTGTCGTGCCGTCTTTTTTGTTGAGGAAAATGACTTTATGATCCTGCGAACTGACGATCACCATATCATCGACGATCAGTGGTTCAGAGATATAAGCAAAATCGCCTTGATGCGTCCAGATCAGGTTGTTGTTCACATCGATTGCGTAAATATTGCGATCCGCATTAGGAACAATGATAAGGTCACCATCTTTCGCTGCTTTTCCCTGATACCAGCCCTTGGCTTCTGTGAAGGTCCAGTCGATCGTGGGTGTTCCAGACACGTTGATCTTGAGGAAATCATTCGCAAAATCCCCAACATAGATGAACTCACCGTCAATCAACGCAGGAGCATAGAAAACTTGCTTGACGTTGGATTTCTCGGGATAATGCCAAGCTGCAATCCCATTTGCGGGATCGATTTTGTAGACGTAATTCAAGTAAGATACAAATATTTGGTTCTCCCCAGCGCTGATGCCCGGAGTGCTTTCAGCCCGGGGGCCCACAGCACAACCAGCGAGAAGTAATCCCGCCAGAAGGACCATCAACAGAGAACGTAGGTTTTTTTTGTTCATAAATCTCCTAAGGTACTGGATCAAAACCGCCTGGATTGAATGGATTGCAGCGTACTATGCGTTTCACACCCATCCATCCACCTTTCACTGCTCCATATTTATAAACTGCCTGGTAGGTGTAATGTGAACAGGTTGGATAAAACCGACAAGTATTCGGCGGCAAAGTATTTGACACTGTTTTTTGATACGCCTTTATCACTAACAAGATCAGCAGTCGCGGCAGATTGCTTAGCCTTTTTGGCAAATCCGATAATTCCGGATCGCAGGTCTGGCAGTCAGCCTCATGGGATGGATCATGCTCATTCATTTTTGCTTGTCCGATTACAAACTCGGTTAAACAAATCTTGTACCGCGGTATCAACTTCCCGCGGTTCTGCGTATAGAAGCCTTTTTCTGGCAATCAAAACACAATCCAAGCTCACTTCAAGTCTTTTCAGATTCTCAACTGCTCTGGCGCGCAATCGACGTCTGCATCGGTTGCGCTGAACTGCCCCTCCCACTGATCGGCTTGCAATAACTGCATACCGAATGATCTGGAAGTCGTTAGGTTTCGTCACAAGAATTGCCAGCGAATTCGCTACAGATTCTCCCTCTTGTTTGACCTTTTGGATTGCCCTTGGGTCCTTGAGGTGCGTGACCGAAAGCCCGGCGATTGACCTGACTTCCATCCCGTTGCAGTCTACCAGCGTACGCGTTTGACGTGATTGTTAGACTTGGTGGCGAGCTGATGGCGCCCACGCAGGCGACGGCGCTTCAATACTGCCTGGCCATCTTTCGTGGACATGCGCGCGCGGAATCCGTGTACGCGCACACGGCGGCGAATTTTTGGTTGATAGGTTCTCTTTGTAGACATCGCAATTCCTTTCAGAAATCCGTTCGTGCCACGATTGCAGACATTCACAGATATTTTTATCCATATTTATTGTCAATAATGTAACCAAACAATTTTACCGCAAACGATCCAACCGTCAAGGTAACAATCCGGTGTAATAATCCGGTGTCTGTAACAATCGGGGGTTGTAACAATTGGGTGTCACCTAATCTTCAGATTTATCCTCGCTTTGGTTCCACAATTGCCCAATGATGCTGCTCTCAGAAGTCAGATCATCAAGTCTCACGCATCGCACCTGGTTGTGAAGGTTTTCAGGGGATGTTGTGTAGACTTTCAGGAAATCTTCACTCCAACCCTGCCAAACCCATTCACCTTGCAGTTTTACCCTGCTTTCAAACAACACTTTCGCATTTTGTCCCAATCTTTGCGAAACAGATTCACGCTCGGTTTTAGCAAGAACCTGCCCTACGACGCTTGTGCGTTCTTTTCGAATGGAATGCTGCACTTGCCCGTCCATTGTGAAAGCAGCCGTCCCCTCTAAGGCTGAAAAAGGAAACACGTGCCCCCCACTGAATCGGCACTCTTCGATAAATTCAAGTGATTGTTCGAACAATTCCTGGGTTTCTCCGGGAAAGCCGCAGATAATGTCAGTCGTGATGGACAAACCTGGTTTCACGCTTCGGATGAACTCGAGCATGTCCCGGAATCTTGCCGTGTTGATCGGTCGGTTCATTTTACGCAGAATGTTGTCTGAGCCAGACTGCAAAGGGATATGCAAATGCGGACACAATCGAGGATCTTTAAAAAGATAGAATAACTCAGGACCAACATCCCAGGGTTCAATCGACGAAAGGCGAATGCGTTCAATTTTGGTCTGATCAAGTAGCATCGCCACTAAATCTGCCAGTGTTTGCCGGGGTAGTAAATCTTTTCCCCAAGTCCCAAGCTGTACGCCAGTCAGGACAACTTCCTTAACCCCCAGGTTTTGCAGTTTTTGAGCATAAGCAAGCACGCCGTTTGCGTCAGTGCTGACCGAGCGCCCTCTTGCAACCTGGGTCAGGCAATAAGCGCAGCGGTTGTCGCATCCATCCTGCACCTTTACAAATCCGCGTGTTCGGTTCCGTGCTCCGAGGTCAGGTCGGTGTTGCCCAAAACCAAATCGGTCGGGGGCTGCCTTTACCAACAAGTCTGCCAGGATTTGTTCTTTTTCGGGATTGCCGTATGCCTGGTCCAGGATCTGCATTTGCTCGGCGGATTTCTCCTGGCTGACGCTCACCCAACAGCCTGTGCCAATCAACCGGGCATTGGGAAAATGAGCTTTATGATGCCTGAGCATTTTTCGCGAATCTGCTGAAGCTTTGGCTGTCACACAACAGGTGTTGATAATGATCTCATCCGCGTCTTCAGGGTTGGAGACCACTTCAACGCCAGCTTCAGTCAGCGAGAGCGCAAGCTGCTCGATCTCCGCCTGGTTCAGGCGGCAACCAATCATGTTTAGAAATACTTTCATCTACGGCTTGGAAACAATGAAATCATGAAAAACAAAAGAGCCAGCTCCGCCTTGCCCGGTTTCCGCAAAAACCCCAACGTCTCCCTTGGTGAGCTGCTCATCTTCCGCTGTCAGGGCGAGCTTTCCGTTTACAAGCAAACTCAACTGACTTCCTACACAGAATGCCTCAAGCAAATTAATTCCGTCATTTTGTTTCACATCGTGGTTGTAAAGCATTTTTCCGCCAGGCAGGGTACTTGGCTCCCCATTGACCACCCTTACCAAACCAGTATATCCGTCAGGAGTGACAAAAAACCGATAATAATTTTGACTATCCTGGTAGCGGCAGACGATGCCCAGATAGGAATCGTTGCTGCCAGTAAGTTTATGCGTTCCGACCTGCACCTTGACGTCACTAAACTGCAGACCTGTGGTTGAGATTGATCTTCCACCCTTGTTGTTAATCGAAATTAGATAACCTTCGGTTGAGTAACCTTTTAGTTCATAGACGTTATTTACAATTTCCCAACCGGTGGTGTCGTCACTGAAATCATCCTGCAGGAGGACATCGCCGCTTGATTTCCAAGGGAGTTTATCCTGGCTGATTTGTAGTTTTTGAATCGAGGAACAACCGTTGAGTATGAGCAGGCTGATTACAAAAAGAAGCAAAAAACGTGTTTTTTTCACAACTCAATAATACCAGAAAAGTGTAGTGTCCCGTGCCTGGAAAATATCACCCCGCCATGCCGTGTGCTGGAGGGTTTTGAACCTGCAATAGCAGGATGGTCCTACTACCAGGATCGATCTTGACTTCCGTCTATCACGTCACCTGAATAAGATCGGACCTTTTTTGTTCGTGTTGGTACAAAACTGAGTGTCAGCATCACAAACACAGCAGGGTATCTTTCTTATACCATATTTTTGAAAAAGCTTACTCTCCTACCTCAATGACTGTATAATCTAACTATAAGAAACGAGGAAACCCATGCTTAAACGTTTGTTTATTGCGATCGATCCTGAACCAGCCCTGCTTGATACAATTTTCAGGCTGACTTCAACATTAAAGCGGGAGTATCCGATCAAGGGTGTGCGCTATACTGCCCCACAAAACCTACACCTTACATTTCTTTTCCTGGGTGATATTGACGAAGATTTGATCCCACAAATTGGTGACAAGCTTGAAAGAATTTGCAGAAACTTCACAGAATTTGATTTGGAGTTTTCAAATCTTGGTGCATTTCCTTCTCAGCACAATCCCCGCATTATCTGGCTGGGAGTCAAGCATCCAGAATCTGTCACTGCACTGGCGAAAGCAATTATCCACGACACAGGTTTAGTTGCGGAACCAGAAAAAGCCGGATTCACACCACATCTTACTCTCGGCAGGGTTGGCGAAAGCGCTCGCGGGGCTTCGACTGAAATGTTTTCCCGGCTGTTTGCCAAATATGGGAATACAAATGTAGGCTCGACCAGGATCAGAGAGGTGCTTCTATACCAAAGCACCCTAAAACCTGGCGGACCGATATACACTGTACTTAGCCGCCATGACCTCAAAAATCTGTGCTAAACTTCCTGCAGTGAGGTGAAATCTGGAACCAATTAACTTAGCACGCAAGATCGTACAAATTCTTGAAGACAAACTCGCAGAAGATATTCTGCTCCTCGACCTTACCGGTATCTCAGACTTTACGGACTCATTTGTAATCGCTAACGGCACCAGCGAAAGAATGCTGCAAAGCCTGGCTGATTATGTCTGTGAAATTATTAAACCAGAAACCGGATTGAACCCTGTTGTAGAAAGCAGTGGTCAGTCCGGTTGGATAGTCTTGGATTACGGCTATGTTGTAGTTCACTTGCTGAGCCCCGAAATGCGAGAATATTACGACCTCGAGGGCTTATGGCACAACGCCAAAACCGTGCTCAGCGTTCAGTAAACCACTAAACTAAACAAACTCTTCTATGATTTCCTGCGCGTGCTCCGCAGGTTTTACTTTTTCGTAGATCTTTACAAGCTTGCCATCTTCATCAATCAGGAATGTGGTGCGATTGATGCCGTAATACTCGCGCCCCATGATTTTCTTCAAACCCCACACGCCGTAAGCTTCACTGACCTCGTGGTCAGTGTCCGAGAGTAGCGTGAAAGGCAATTGATGCTTCTCCTGGAATTTGGCGTGCGACTTAACAGAATCCGCGCTAACTCCCAGGATGACAATATCATTTTGCTTAAAGACAGAATAGTTGTCCCTGAAACTGCATGCTTCGGCAGTACATCCCGGCGTATCATCCTTTGGATAAAAATAAAGAACTACACGTTTACCAAGATAGTCTGAAAGTTTGTGTGTTTCTCCGTTTTGATCACTGAGTTCAAATTCAGGTGTTGCTTTATTCAATTCTAAAGTCATTGTTTCCTCCAAAAGTTCATTTTATGAGCAAAGGATACGCCAAAAGATAGAGCAAAGAAAAGAATTGTACAATCGCTAAAGCCCTTAATAACTGCCAGTTTGGGCGCATCCCTCCTGCCATTTGCTGGAGGAAGAACACCTCCGCCCCACTGATCAGACTGAGCAGCAGGGTTGGCCAATTGCGCGACCAAGTGTTGCTGCTTGCCAGATAGATCAACAAACCAAGATAGGTCAAAAGCGTGAGTCCGTGGTGGAACTTGAGCGCTTTTTCCCAACCAACCGAGGCAATAAAGCCGTTTTTTCTGGCAGCTGAGTTTTGATCATATTCAGAGAACAGCAGTGTGATCGCTGATGCACTGTAGAGAAAAAAAATCGGAAGGCACAGCAGGAAAAGCAAGTAGGAAAACTGATACTCTTGAATTGCACTTCCGAGAAGGAACATTATCGGTGAGACTACCAAACCCTCGAATAGCCAGGTCATTGAGTTGACCCATAAACGGCTATACCTGCCAATTGATAAAAGCACCACAAATGCCAGGGCGGTCAGAAGCAATGAGTTTGTGCCGATGAGAACTTCCGCCTGCAATAAAAGATAAAGTCCGGCAAAAATCACAAAAAAGGCAGCAACAATCAATATGAGCGCACTTGATGATTGATTTTGTCCACCAGATCTGACCCGGGTGAAGGGATTGACACGATTGGAGGTGAGGAATCGCTGTAACTCCTGCAGAAGCGTAAACGCGTAAAAAATGATCAAACCCGCAATAAGGGTCAAAATATTTACAGCGAGTCCCGACCAACTGGCAATCATTACTCCCAGCAAGTAACTGGCAGTAGCTGATGCGGCGAAAAACCAATTAACATTCAATTTCAATTTTTGCATGAGTCTATTTTAACATGCGTCAGCCTTCAAATGCTGAGTGATATAATTTTTTATGGAAATTATGAAAAAATGGCTCGTTCTTTTCCTGGTCTTTTTTCTCCCTGGAAGTCTCGGTTCGCAGGGAATTTCTGCTCCTGATTTCCAATTGCAGAATCAACTTTATGTAGCTAATACTGAATCCTTATGTGATGGTTACGAAAACTGTTTCTTCAACGATACCACCGATTTACCCGAGTCTATCGCCTTGATGAAGGCCATCAAATTTGCCCGCGACAACAGCCTCCCGGATGCGATCATCAACGTACTTTCACCCTACCAGATCAACAGTCATACCGTCCTGGTGGATTATCCGGTCACGATTGTCGGCAAAAACAATGGTTGGATCAGCACTTCCTCCGGTGACTGCAGTCGCCCAATGTTCGAAGTTACAGCCCAGACAACAATCCGCGATATTTTCCTGAACGATGGCGCTTTCTGCAATTATCCCTCAAGAGACTTGCTGGTGATTAACAGCTCATCGCCAGTATTGATTGAACACAGCACTTTTGAAGATGGGCAAACAGCCGTTTCATACCAGGCAGGCGCAGGGCAATTGACTCTGCGATTCAATCACATCAACAATAATCAATTTGCCGTAAGCAGCCTCAATGCCAATCCGAACGCGCAATTGCTGCTTGTGGCGAACAACATCACCTCAAATGGTTCTTCCACCCAGGTTTCTTGCTCTGCGAACAGCCTGGTGGATCACAACTTTTGGGGAACAGGTGTTTTTCCAGAACAGTCCGCACCCGGCTGCGGTGCGGACGACGATAAACGCTTGGACGCACCGATCTTGACCGAAACAACGGGCGTGGCTGCCCGCCTGCTTAATCTGACCAACACGCTCCCTTCCACTGATTTTTATGGATTCAAAGCCAGCAGCCCTAATTCCGTCAGCTTATACGCAGTAAACCACGGAAACTCAATCCCTTTCAGCGCTGATGCCGGCAGCATTTATCACTGCAGCAATTACTTTGACGTTTTTCTTCCTCCAGGGACTTCTCCTGGCGAGATCACTCTTTCCTTCTCATATCGCGATAGCAACGATTGTGCCGCCGTCATCCAATCTGCTGCTTATTGTGGTTCTGGCGATCAGACCAAATTTCCCTTGCTGTGGTATGACCCCAGGACTCGAGTGACGGATAAATGGGATAAAACCGGCGACAAACCTCAAACTTCTGTGGGCAGCATTTATGCCGGCCAAGAGACGACCTGCCGTACAGCTTCAAAGACCATCGAAGTCGTTGTGGACAATAACGGTCGTCCTGATTTGCTCAATGATCTGTTTTTCACTCCTTTTGTGATTGGATACGAGCAAGCAGGTTTGCTCTCATTTACAGCCACATCTGGTGCGAATGCAATCAATCTGAACTGGATCACCGTCACAGAATTTAATACGCCAAGTTTTCAAGTGACACGTTCGCTCACATCTGACGGCGCGTACGAAATAATCTCCAACGACATAGAAGCTGCGGGCACACCAGCCTCAGGTGACAGTTACAACTACACGGACACCACAGCGCTAATTGGGCAAACCTACTACTACGAATTGGTAATTCTTAATACTGACGGATCAATTCAACAAGTACTGGGACCAATCAGCGCTGCTATTACACCCCAGTCCACTTCCACACAGACAGCTACCCCAACCAGGACGCCCATTTACCGCAGCCCGACCCCATTCCAAACCGCCACCTCCGCTTTCAGGACTGACCTCCCCGAGGAGCCCACTCTCTTTCTGCCAACCATCTCAGACACTCCTACGGTTGAGCAAACTCCCGATCTCAACCTTACTCCAGATGAAACCCCCACCCAAACCTCCACGGCCTCCCGTACGCCTACACCGACCGTTTCAGGGACACCAAATTCAGGGGTGCTCGGAAAAACCGACCGATATTCAGGTCAAAAGCAAGTTCCTTTTTTCCTTGGAGGGATTGCAGTTTTGGTGTTGATCGCCTTGCTCGGGTTCTATATTCATCGCAAACACTATTTTTTTGACAATTGGTTTTGATTATGCTATTCTATGCCCATTATTAAAAGGAATAGCAAAATATGCTGCGAGAACGCGTCTCAGATAACGTCTACTGGTTTCAAAGTGAAGTATATGCACAAGTTACTGCGGGTACGATAGTTGGTCCGCAGTGGGCGGTTTTGATCGACACGCTCATGCCGTCAGAGACGCCGCTCATTCGTAATTTCATCGAATCCCAGCTCATGGTTCCAGTCAAATACATCATCAACACGCATCACCATGCTGATCACTCCTGGGGCAACTGTATCTTTCCAAATGCCACAATTATTGGTCATCAGCAGTGCCGCGATCTTATGCTCGAAAAAAGCACTTCAGCTTTGGCTGAGGCAGTTAAGGAAAACTCTCTTTTCCGCGATATTTGCATCTCACCCCCCCAAGTCACCTTTAGTTCTGGCGCTTTGACCCTGCGAATTGGAAAAAAGCAGCTCCAGATTTTCTCGACTCCTGGTCATTCGGAGGACAGCATTTCTGTTCTGCTTGAGGATGAACGGATTTTATTTGCTGGGGATGCCTTCATGCCCGTACCATATTTTGTCGGTGGTGAGCTTGAGGTTTTGGCGCAATCAATCACCCAAATTGGAAATATGGGACTCGAAAATATTATCCAGGGTCACGGGGATATCATTCTGCGGGGAGAGGTTGAGGAAGTCAAAAACCATAACCTCGAATATCTGCAGACCCTTCAGAAAATTGTAAAAACAGCGATACGCCGCCGCAACCCACTCGAGTATATTTCAAATCAGGACATTGAAGATACCGGCAAACACCGCGTCAGTCTGGGGGGACTCGCGCAGGATTTACATATCCGCAATCTGCAGTGGCTTTATTATCAAGAGATCAAAAAGTTAGAATCTTAGGCAAAACTCACAACCACAAACATAATAACGATCAAGCCTGCCATCAGTAGTGGTTCGATCATTTTTCGGCTGGTCAGGGGGCCTTTGATGACCATCAAGGCAGTCAGAATGTATAAAATCCCGCTGACAACCAGCCCATATTGGACTGGCTTTAAAAACAAGTAATACATCGCTCCGGCAATTTCCGCACTTAAAATCCCAGAAACAAGCACACCCGAGAAAGCACCCGTGCCATTTGTTCGAAGATGAATTGTCCGAAAGGCCACAAAACCAGCCGTGATCAATATCAGGACTGCCTGAATGTACAATCTGATCTGTGAAGCAGCGAGAGATATTGTGAAAGCCAAAAACAATGCAAATGCCAGGCTGATTAATAGCGGAGCCACAAACTTATTATCTTCCCCCGTGGGACTGAGCACCCTGAACTCCGCGTGCAGGATCACTCCAATAATTACTAAACTGAAACCCAGGGCAAGCCACCAAGTTGGGTTCCTCTCCAGTTGTGTCAGCATAGTGCCGGTGATCAAGGTTGCTAGGCTCGGCAAAACTACATTCGGTATCAAAACCCAAGGCGAACCTGCAAAATTTTCCCGTTCAGGGTGTGTGGCAAATAACCAAAAGCATCCACCGGTGGCAAGAAGCATAAGGACAATTGGAACCAATCCAACCACACTTAAGTTGATGAAGAATCCAAATAGATTCGCGCCAGTAGTTACCGGCTCCCTGGGAATTATGTATAAGGCCGCAAAGAATGTTGCCAATGTAGCAAGGATGATGCTAAAGCGATTTATGTAAAGATTTTCCACTCTTAGTTCCGTCATTTTTTGAATTCTATCACCAATAAACTGACCGCAAAATTATTCTTTTCCTTCATTTAATGGTAAAATTATAAGGTTATGAAAGTTATGCTGCCATTTGAAAAACAACCAAAAATTTTTGCCGCGTTCAGAGCCGGTTACGAGACTGCTTCGAAACACCTTTACCTGATTCTCTTCCCTATTTTACTTGACCTCTTTCTGCTTTTTGGATTCAGGATCACAATTTTCGATTTGATGCAGGATGTAATTCAGCGCTTCGTTCTGCCGCCTTCAGCCACAGCGGATTTGGTCGCAAGCTGGGAAGTTTTAAATTCCCAGTCACTTGAGTTTTTCCGCTATTTTAGTCTGACTGCATTCCTTCGCTCTTTTCCGGTTGGTATTCCAAGCCTCTTATCTGTAGCAAGTTTTGAACGAAATCCCCTTGGAGAATATCAATTCATCCATCTGCGAGAACCTGGCACGATCGTTCTTGTTATCCTCGCTGCGTCTTTGATCGGATTGTTTTTCGCCTACTTACTCTTCCGTTTGACTGCCCGGGCAACAACTATCCAATCTGGTCCGCCTGAGCCTATCCTTGAGTCGCGTTCATTGGTGTCATGGTTACTGATACCGATAGTTTCAATTATCTTCGCCTTTTTGGTTGTCCTGCCTGCCATGCTGATGATCAGTCTGATTGGGGCTCTCCTTCCGATATTTACCTCGATTGGCTACTTTTTTCTTACCGTTGCTATCATCTCGCTATTATTACCGGTCTTTTTTACTCCTCATTTGATCATTTTAGAAAAATTGACCCTTCCCCAGGCCTTAGCTGCCAGCTTCCGCACTGTCCGGATCACGAATGCCAAAAGCACGAACTTTCTTTTCCTGGCAATTCTGGTCAGTTATCTGACTAACATGCTTTGGCGTATCCCATCCGAGGATTCCTGGATGTTGCTGATTGGTATCTTTGGGCATGCATTAATCTCGATTGTCATTTTGGCAGCAAGTTTTCATTACATAACAGACGCGCGGAAAAATGTGCGCAAATTTACAGAAATTCAGATGTCAGAAACTCATCTGGCATAGCCTTTTGGAGCAGAAACTTGAACAATAAACCAGAACATTACGATGCAGGTGATATCCAGATCCTTGAAGGATTAGAGGCTGTCCGCCGCCGACCCGGTATGTATGTAGGCGGCACGGATGTAAAAGCCCTTCACCATCTCATCTACGAAGTCGTTGATAACTCTATTGACGAAGCTCTTGCGGGATATTGTGACCACATCTCCATTACGATACACCCGGATGAAAGTGTCACTGTCAGAGACAACGGTCGCGGCATTCCTGTGGAAATTCATCCTGAAAAAAAGATATCAGCGCTGCAGGTCGTTATGACCGTGCTGCATGCTGGCGGAAAATTTGGTGGTGGATCATACAAGGTATCCGGCGGTTTGCACGGTGTGGGTGTTTCAGCTGTGAACGCCCTTTCAGAGTGGTGTGAAGTTACCATTCACCGGGCAAATAAAGTTTACTTTCAACGCTACGAAAGAGGCATACCCCAGGAACCAGTAAAAGCAATCGGTACTTACAAAGGCGATTACGACGGTACTTCTACTTCTTTCCGTTTTGATCGTGAAATCTTCAAAGACGATGCAACCTTCCGGTTCGAAACGCTTGTGCAGCGTTTCCGGGAAATGGCTTTCGTCACCCGCGGAGTAAGTATTCAATTGATAGATGAGCGCGAAAGCAAGGAAATGACCTTCCATTTTGAAGGCGGCATCGCATCCTTTGCGCGTTACATCAATCGCAACCGCGAAACACTTCATCCTTTAATTTTTGGCGAAAAGGAAATAGATGGTATCGGCGTCGAGTTTGCGGTGCAGTACACCGATTCTTATTCTGAGTCCATATATACCTTTGCCAACACCATCAACACCATCGACGGCGGTACGCATCTCACGGGTTTGCGCGCTGCAATAACGCGCAGTATCAATGATTACGCCCGCAAAGCGGGTCTGTTAAAGGATTCAGAGCCAAATTTCAGCGGAGATGACACCCGTGAAGGCCTCACAGGTATTGTCAGCATAAAGCATCCGGATCCACAGTTTGAAAGCCAGACCAAGGTCAAACTGATGAATCCAGAGGTGCAGACACACGTTCAGTCAGTGGTGCTTGAAACTGTTTCAACCTTTCTTGAAGAAAACCCTGCCACAGGTCGCGCCATCGTCCAAAAGTGTCTCACTTCAGCCCGCGCCAGGGATGCGGCAAAAAAGGCGCGTGATCTTGTCATTCGTAAATCCGCGCTCGAGTCCATGACTCTGCCAGGCAAACTGGCTGATTGTTCAGAACGCAATCCGGAAAAAACAGAAATGTTCATCGTTGAGGGTGAATCGGCAGGCGGTTCTGCCAAGCAGGGTCGCGACCGTCACTTTCAGGCAATCCTTCCACTGCGCGGCAAGATCCTCAACACAGAACGCGCCCGCCTGGATAAAATCCTCGGCAACCGTGAAGTGAAATCTCTTGTCTCTGCGCTTGGCACGGGTATTGGCGATTCCTTTGATCTTAAGGGGCTCAGGTATGGACGTGTGGTCATTATGACCGATGCCGATGTGGATGGAGCCCACATTCGTACCCTCCTGCTGACCTTCTTCTTCCGCTATATGCAACCATTAATTGAAGAAGGGCATCTCTACATTGCTCAGCCACCGCTTTATCGAATCACCAACCGCAATCAAATTTACTATGCCTACAGTGAGGCTGAGAAGGAAAAGCTGATCGCAAAATTTGGCGGCAACAACAAGGTCGGTCTCTCACGGTATAAAGGTCTAGGCGAAATGAACCCTGATCAACTCTGGGAAACAACCATGAACCCTGAAAACCGCACGCTCTTACAGGTTGAGATTGAAGACGCGGTTGAAGCAGACCGGACTTTTGATATGCTTATGGGCTCGCTCGTTCCTCCCAGGCGGCGTTTTATCCAAACGCATGCGAAGGAAGTACGCAACCTGGACATCTAAAAAACTTGTAACTCGCCTGGTAAACAGGCGAGTTTGATAATATGCCGCGCAAGATACTTCACCTGGACCTCGATGCCTTTTTCTGTTCTGTCGAAGAACTGCTCGACCCTTCCTTGGTCGGCAAAGCTTTTGCCGTTGGTGGCAGTCCCCAAGGTCGGGGTGTGATTGCTTCCTGCTCTTATGCAGCCCGCTTAAAGGGCGTGCGCTCTGCCATGCCTACCGGGAAAGCTATCCAACTTTGCCCTGAGCTGATCTTGATCCATCATCGCCACGGGCTTTATGGTGATTATTCTGATCGCGTTATGTCCATCCTGCAGGATACGACACCCCTGGTTGAACAGGTTTCAGTGGACGAAGCATTTTTGGACGTCAGTGACCTGCCTCAACCTCTTCGGCTGATTGCTTTCGGGCTACAAAAACGGGTCGCCGATGAAACCCAATTGCCTTGTTCCCTCGGCGGTGGCACCAACAAACTAATTGCCAAAATGGCAAATGACTACGGCAAAAAGCAAGTTCGCACAGGCCGTGCTCCCCGCGCCATAAGCATCATTGAGCCGGGCGAAGAACAAGCATTCCTTGCCCCTCTCGATGTCCAGGCTTTGTGGGGCTTTGGGCCAAAAACCGCTGATAAATTGCGTGAGAGAGGTATTTTCCGCATCGGACAACTCTACGAGCTCTCAGAGTCGGAACTACAAAATTTTTTTGGGAATCACGCCTCTGAAATTCTCGATCGGGCTAAGGGAATTGACTCGCGTCCTGTCTACGATAGCGAACATGACCCTAAATCCGTTAGCAACGAGACCACTTACTACTCTGACACCGATGATCTTGAGCAGATATCTAATACCCTGCGCTGGCTGTCAGACAAGGTTGGTTACCGTCTGCGCAAACACAACCTGGCTGGCAGTTGCGTTCAGATCAAGATCAGGTATTCCGATTTCACCACCATCACGCGTCAGAAGATGTTGCAGCAGCCAACCAATCTGGATGATGAGATTTTCAGCGCTGTAACGGAACTTCTAAAAAGTCATTTAACTGTTAACCGGGAGGTGCGTTTGCTGGGCGTAGGCGTTACAAAATTGGAGCAGCCTTCCATCCAGCTCTCTCTCTGGGACAACACTGTGCAGAAGAAAACCCAGCTCACCGAAGCAATCGACACGCTGAAAGACAAATATGGCAAGGGTATTATTGTGCGCGGCAGCGCGATGAAAACTGATAAGAAAGGACCTAAACCGTAGATCAGGTTCCGGTCCTGCCCTGGAGTTCATTCGTCCAGGGTTGAACGTTGCAGATATATTTCAGATATAAACCTGTATTCCGACGTTCTACTACAACTAATGGAGACCTTCGGTCAGACCGCGTGCGCGGTCCCACAGGGAGGCTACGCACTCAGAAGACCGGCATGATCAGCACCTGTCATTGCGAACCTTCTTTTAATCTGTCACATCGTGCCCGGAGGGTATTGCGAACCTCTTTTGTGACACGTAGTGTGCTATTTCGCAAGCACTCTAAAACGGTGGAATGTCAGAAGCGCTGGAGGTTTGCAAAATACGCTCATCCTTCGCGAAGCAAATTAAGAATACGTTTGTGAACCTCTCATGCTTCTTCTGTGCAATCAGTTTAGATTGCTTCGTCCCTCGCAATGACAAAAACCACCGGGAGACCTTCAGTCAGACCGCGTGCGAGGTCCCACAGGGAGGCTTCGCACTCAGGAGACCGGTATGATCTTAAACTGTCTTTGAAAATCAACACTTTCCTAGCTATGGAACCCCCTCCCAACCGAGATCTATCCAACTGGAATCAGCTTCCAAGTATTTATTCTGCAACTCGCTAACCATCGAATTTTTCTGGTATAATCGCCCGCACGCCAACGTAGCTCAGTCGGTAGAGCAGACGCTTCGTAAGCGTCCGGTCGGGGGTTCGATTCCCTTCGTTGGCTTTTATTGTTTAATTTTCCCGACTTACTCAGCATTCGGCAAAAATTTTTACGATGTTTCGCCAATGGTATATCCGCCATCTACAGGCAGAATAACACCGGTGATAAACTCAGCCTTGGACGAGCTAAAAAAGACCACCGCGTTCGCGATGTCACTGGTGTAAGCGTACCGTCCAAGTGGAATTTTCTTGAGCCTCTCGGCTTCCTGCAAAACCTGGACAGGATCTCCCATTCTGCTTTGAACAATCTCAGTGGCAGTTGGGCCCGGCGACACGACATTCACTCGAATTTGGTATTTCGCCAGGTCCAAAGCCGCAACCTTTGTGAGGGTGTGAACCGAAGCTTTGGAAACAGAGTAATGCATTCTGCCCCGCTTTAGCTGCAAGGCGCTGGACGATCCAAGGTTAACTATCGCGCCTTTAATGCCTTTTTCGATCATAATGTCAGCCGCTTTTACCATGCAAGAATAGGCACTCAGGGTGTTCGTCTCAAATGTCTTGATCCAAAGGTCGTGATCAATTTTGTTCCAATCAACCTTTTCTGAATACGCGCCCAAGTTATTGACCAGCACATCGATTTGTTGGAATCTTTCCCTGACCTTCGAAAATAAATCGACAATTTCAGATTCAACCGACAAATCGCAAGGGAATAGATGCACATCAGAGTTGTTAGGGATCGATTCCCTGGCAGCTTCAAGTTTTTCAAGATTTCTGGCAACCATGATCACTATTGCGCCCAATTCCGCAAATTGCCTGCAAATCTCTAAACCAATGCCTTGACTGGCACCAGTAACCAAAACAATTTTTCCTGTGAATTCACTATCTTGATTCATATCTAATCCAGTCTGTTATTGTATAGTTTGTGCTGCAAGGTGCATCAATTAACGGCAAATATTCCTTCTTATATCCCCATGATCGCACGGCTGTCGAGCGAGATCGCCCCCTGACCTTCCGGGTAAACAATCAGCGGGTTGATTTCAATCTCAGCAATTTCAGGGTTTTCGAGGCTCAATTGACTAAGGCGCGCGATGACATCCTTCACTGCCTGAATATCAGCCTTTGCTGATCCGCGGTAGCCATTGATGAGCTTACCTGCCAGGGTTCTGTCGATCATTTCTTCGACATCTTCATCAGTCAACGGTGCTACTTTGAAACTGATATCCTTGAGCAGTTCCACCATCGTACCGCCCAAGCCAAACATCATCAGGGGACCAAACGTCGGATCACGCCGCATTCCAACAATGACTTCCAAACCCTTTGCTGCCATTTTTTCAACCATCACCCCCCGGATATGTGCCTGCGGCTCATTTTTGGCAATCCGGGACATCATCGCTGAATATTCTACGCGCAGCTGTTCTGAATTCTCGATGTTTAGTGCAATTCCGCCTGAATCTGATTTGTGCAGGATATCCTCGGATACAATCTTCATCACGACCGGATAAACCGCCTTCTCGGCGACTCTGATGGCTTCTTCGACATCACTTGCCAGGTCACCCGGAACATTTTGGATTCCGTATGCCTCCAGCATGATCCTGGTTTCGTACTCCCCAACTGCCTGCGCATCTTTCACTAAGGCCAGCGCTGAAGCCATTTTGTTGCGGTCAACATTGTCAACCACAACAGGGGCAAACTTGTCTCTCTTTAGAATTTGCTTATATTGCTCCATCCCCTTCAGAACCCGCCCGGCCTCATCCGGGTAGGCATACACTGGCACTCCCGCCATATTCAAATACTGTTCGGATTCAAGTGTGCTGCGTTCACCCATCAGGCAGGTCAGCAAGGTTTTGTTGGTCTTCTTTCCAACCTCCACCCAGGCTTTTGCCACTCCCAGGGTATCCACCAGAGATTGCGGCACCAGAATGGGTAACAGCACATCCACACCCTCATCAGCATCCAGGTTGCCCAGGCTCCAAATGTAATCTTCGGGGCTGACCGAACCCAGCATATCCACCGGGTTGGAGACCTGCGCGCTTGGGTTCAGCTTGGTCCTTAACTTTGCCTGGATTTCCGGCGCGATTTGCGCCAGTTCAAAGCCATTAAAAGCCAGGCTGTCAGCCGCCAGTGCCGCAGCGCCGCCGGCATTGGTCGTGATTGCGACGCGCTTACCGGATGGCAGCGGTTGGGTCCCCAAAGCCCATGCCACATTGAAGAGCTGGCTGATGGTCTCAACTTCTATCACTCCGGCTTGCTCGAGTGCTGCCTGGTAGGCTGCATAAGAACCCGCCAGCGAGCCTGTGTGCGAGCTGACTGCCTTCGCGCCGGCGTCGTTTTTCCCGGCTTTGAGGAATACGATCGGTTTCTTGCGAGCCACACGTCTGGCCAATTCCATGAAGCGAGGACCAACCTGGATCCCTTCCACATACATCGCGATCACTTTTGCGTGCTCATCCTCAGCAAAATATTCGAGCATATCTGCTTCGGTGACGTCCATCTCGTTGCCCAGGCTGGCAAAGTGCGAAAAGCCGATCTTGGAATTGATGATCAAGTCAATCACCCCACCGCAAATTGCCCCAGACTGGGAGATAAAAGCAATCGGTCCGGCTTGAGGTAGCCCCTTGATAAAAGTAGAATCCAGGCCTGTGCGAACATCTATCGTTCCCACGCAATTAGGTCCGACCACGCGCATCCCATAGGAACGAGCCAACTCTTTCACGGCCAGCTCTACTTTCGCGCCTTCTTCACCAAGCTCTCTGAATCCGCCAGTGATGATTACGACCGCTTTAATTCCCCGCTCTCCAATCTGCCTCATGGTTTCCATGATCACAGTCACAGGCAATACCACCACCGCCAACTCAACCGGATCTGGCACATCTGCGATTGAGGCATAAGCTTTTTTGCCCAGGATCTCCGTCGCGTTTGGGTTGACTGGATAAACTTCGCCCTTGTAGCCATGGCTCACAAGATTTTCCAAAATACCGTAGCTTAGTTTCTTAGGGTTGGTCGATGCGCCTAAAATGGCGACACCTTTGGCATCAAAAAATGGGGTGAGTGATGATGGCATGGTTCTCTCCTGTGTAGTTATCAGAAGGATTATACCAACTCCCGCGAGGAGAATCCGATCTGCGGACGTGGTATCCGCGCCTGAATTATAATAATTGCCATATGAAAGAATTTCTTTCAATTACGCCTGATAATTTGCAGGAAAAAACTGCTGATTTTGTTGGAAATCCGCATTTATTTATCAGTGGACCAGCCTCCTCCGGAAAAACCAGTGCAGCCTTGCTGCGCCTACGGCAGATTCTCAGCTCTGATTCCAGATCAACCACGCTGGTTCTCGTCCCCCAACGAAGCTTGGCTGAGCCTTATCAAGCTTACTTGCGGACGCACAATTTGCCTTCATCACAGCAGGTAAGCATCCAAACCATGAGCAGCATTGTCCGCCGGATGATCGCTCTTTTTTGGCCGCTAATTGCGAACCGACAGGTTTTCAGACATCCTTTTGAACCACCGCGCTTCCTGACCTTGGAAACAGCGCAGTATTACATGGCACAAATTGTTGATCCCCTGATTGACCGGGGGCATTTCGCGACGATTACCCTGACGCGAAACCGCCTTTTCAGTCAGCTCCTGGACAACCTCAACAAGTCTGCCATTGTCGGCTTCGCGCATACGGAGCTTGCCCACAGGCTCAAGTCCGCCTGGACGGGCGACCAGTCTCAGCTAATAGTGTACGATGATGTCCAGCTTGCGGTGAACGCATTCCGCCAGTTCTGCCTGGCGCATAACCTGCTGGATTTTTCGCTGCAAGTTGAACTTTTCCGGGAGATCATCTGGCCAAACGCTACCTTTCAGAAGTATTTCCAAAACCAATACCAGCACCTGATCTATGACAATGCCGAAGAGGATCCACCTTACGTCCATGACATTGTTGCTTCCTGGCTTAAAAACCTGCAATCTGCTTTGATTATCCTGGATGAAGGCGGCGGCTTGCGCAGTTTCCTGGGAGCCGACCCAACATCAGCGGCAAAGCTTGCTTCACATTTCAAGACATGGCTCCAATTTGAACAGAATTACGTCGTTCCTCCTGCCATCGAAGCCCTCCTGGGCACCATGCAATCCTCCCAAACCCAAAAGCTTCCTCTTGCCACAATTTCTCAAGCCCTGATCATCACGAGCAAACAACCCCGCTTCTTTCCGGAACTGCTGCAGTCAATCAGCCATGACATTGTCGATTTGATCCACAACGACACGCCGGCACAAGAAATCGCGGTCCTTTCACCTTTTCTGAGCGATCCGCTCGTCTTCGAGCTTTCGCGCCGTCTTTCAACAGCCGGCATCCCAACGCAAAGTTTGCGCCCTTCTCTTGCGCTGAAATCAAACCCGCATATCCAGACCGTTCTAACCCTGGCATCCCTCGCCCATCCAGACTGGCAGCAACCGCCCAACATGTACCAGACCCAATCCGCGCTTTCAACAGCCATACCCAGGCTTGATCCTCTGCGAGCCCGCCTGATCCTTGAACAACTCTCTCCAAACAAAACCGTGACTGCCCTGCCGGAAGTCGAAACCCTTCCTGAGGAGCTGGCTAAACGCATCCCGCGCGAGGTATTGTTGCAGCTAGAAAATCTGCGTCTCTGGCTCGGCGCGGCGGATCCTGATGAACCGCTGGATTATTTCATCAGTCGTCTCTTCTCAGAGCTACTCACCGAGCCAGGATATGGTTTTGCAGAGAACCAGGAAGCGGGCGAACACATAGCCCGTTTGATCCAAAGCTATCAAAAATTCAAGCGACCACTTATGGCTGACCAGAACACTGAAGCCTCTTACCTCGGCAGAGAATACTATAAAACCCTCAGCCAGGGTTTGCTTTCAGCGCTTTACCTGCCCGACGAAGAAATCGTTGCAGAGCCAGGCGTACTGATAGTCCCGGTGATGACGTTTTTGATGCAAAACCGGTCTGTCAGCCATCAGTTTTGGCTAAATTTAGGCAGCAAGGGTTGGTATGAGCGGCTCGAACAGCCTCTCACCCATCCCTACGTGATCAACCGGCAGTGGCAGGCAGGAAAAAAGTGGACGACTGACGACGAACTGGCATTAGGCCGTTTCAACCTGGATCGGACCTTAGTGGGCTTGCTGCGCCGCTGCAGTGGCCAGGTGCACCTGTGCACGTCAGATTATGGTGAAGCAGGAATTGAAGAAAGAGGCCTGCTTCTGACCTGGGCACAGAATCTCTTCCGCTCAGCCTTAAGGGAGGAACAGAATGACTGAGCCTGCCTTGCGCCAATCCCAAGCTGAGGTGCTCCGTTATCGCTCCGGATGGATGGGCATATCGGCTGTCCCCGGTAGCGGAAAGACCTGGACTCTTTCCCAATTGGCAGCAAAACTCTTGCTCACTGTTGAGCTTGAGCCTGAGCAGGAAATTTTGGTGGTCACTTTCGCCAACTCCGCAGTGGACAACTTCACCAACCAGATTGGTGCGCTTGTGCGCAGATTTGGGCTGTTGGAGGGATATGGTTACCGGGTGCGGACACTTCACGGACTGGCGGGCGATATCATCCGCGAGCGCCCCGAACTTGCCGGGCTTGGCAACGATTTTCGCATCCTTGATGAAGAAAATGCGAACGAGATTTTTGAAGAACTGTCCTTCGAACAATTAAGAAATCGTGAGGAATTCTTCCGCCAGTTGTTGAAATCTGATCTTGCCGACAAGAAAGCAAGTGAGATGTTGCGGGATGCAAAAAACGGCATGCCTGCCCTGCTCAAGGATCTCGCTAGTAGTTTTATCAGCTCAGCCAAAAACGCCGGGCAAATGCCTGCCGATCTGATCAGCCTTCAAAAGTCACGACCGGTTACACCCCTCTTTCAGATTTGTCTTGATATTTACAAGGCCTACCAGGAACGTCTCAAGCTGCTTGGTGCTGTTGATTTCAATGATCTCATTTACCTCGCCTGGAAATGCCTTAACTCTGACCCCGACCTGGTGCGTCAGCTTGCCCACCGTTGGCCTTATATTCTCGAAGACGAAGCCCAGGACTCCAGCAAACAACAGCAGGCAATTCTACAAATCCTGGCAGAACAAAACGGCAATTGGGTGCGCGTTGGGGATACCAACCAGGCGATTTATCAGAGCTTTACAACCGCCGATCCACAATTACTAAAGGACTTTATTGCCCGGTCAGATGTGACATCCGTCGATTTACCCGAATCCGGGCGGTCATGCCAGAAGATCATCGATCTTGCCAACCAGTTGAATGCCTGGGTTCAAACCAGCCACCCCAACGAAGCGGTGCGGGACGCGCTTACCAAGCCCTTCATTATTCCAACCAAGCCCGGCGACCCGCAGCAAAATCCGCCATGTGACTCCAATTCCGTCCAGTTGATGACAACCTCCTTCTCCTCGGATGAAGAGCTCAACTTCATCGTCCGCCAGGTAAAAACCTGGCTGGCAGGTCATCCCGAGGATACCGTCGCCGTACTTGCATTGGTGAACGCTCGAATCAACAAGATTGCAGGCGCCTTAAGAGATAACAAAATTGACTATGTAGATATACTGATGAAAGTTCCGCGTGAGACCCGCGAAACGATCGGCACCGTACTCAACCTTCTCAAACTCGTCTTTTATCCGCTCGACCAAAAGATGGCAGAAAAAGCTTTACAAGTCTTCTACCGCCATTTTCGCAGCGATGACGCGCTTTCGCAGGCACTTTCCAACGCCAGCAATTGGTTCAAGAGCATGGAGCTGCTTGAAGACTTTTTCTATCCTGTTGGGATCGATCCGCTTGAAGATCTCTCCTACAGCAATCCCGACACAGCCAGTATGCTGGCGGATTTCCGCGCGGCAGTTCTGCGCTGGCATCAAGCCGCTTACCTTCCCTTCGATCAGTTGATGCTTGTCATCTCCCAGGACCTTCCCATGGAGCCTTTTGAACTGGCCACAGTCCACAAAGCTTCCTCCTTCATCAAGACCCAAATGGACAACCACCCCGAGTGGACTCCCCCGGAATTAATCACTGCTCTAACAGAAATTGCCAAGAATGAGCGTAATTTCTTTAGCGTCAGTGAAAACCAGGATTCCTTTAACCCGGAACTCTATAAAGGAAAAGTTGTCTTGTGTACGTGCCACAAAGCCAAGGGGCTCGAATGGGACAAGGTCTTCCTGACTTCAGTGAACAATTATGATTACCCCTCTGGGGCAGAGAAAGATTCCTACATCAGTGAAAAATGGTATATCCTTGACCAGCGTAACCTGCAGGCAGAAATTTTAGCCGAACTGGACCTGCTGACCTCAAGCAACTCTTCAGAAGTTGCCCATCCCGGAATAGGCAGAGTTGATGCCCGCAATGAACTGATCCGCGACCGTCTGCGCCTGCTTTACGTTGGCATTACCCGCGCGAAATCTTCTTTGACTATCAGTTACAACACGGGAATAAACCTCACTCCAGCAGTCGCCTACAAAGCACTCTTGCGAGAGGAAGAAAATGACTGACCTCATCCCCGTGGGTTTCGTTTTCCATCAAAGCAATCTCCAGGCTTTTCAGAATTGCCGTTTCAGCTTCCTTTTGCGTTATATCAAGAAGCTTCCCTGGCCTGCACCGCTCGCAGCCAGAAGCAGCAGCTTTGAACAGGACCTGCTTGCCGGTTCAACGCTGCATTCGTTAATTCACCAATATTTTCTTGGGATTGATCCTGATGTACTTGTTTCTTGCGCGCAAAATTTTCCTGATGCCAGAGTCTCTGGCTGGTTTGACAATTTCCTCGCCAGTAAGTACGCAAGAATCACAGACAATCATTTCCCCGAGCACAGCCTCCAAATCACGGTGAATGGCAGCCTTCTCCTGGCAAAATTCGACCTGCTTAGGCTTGACAGCAACACCCTTCAGATCTGTGACTGGAAAAGCTCCCGAACGATGCCGAGACGCCAATTTTTACAGGAACGGATCCAGACCATGGTCTACGCGTTGGTTGCAGCACGCTCGCTTCCTCAGGCTGCCCGACCCATTACCATGCACTATTGGGAAGCAGGTTTCCCTGATCAGCCCATCATTTTCGAAATAGGGAATGCCCAATTACAAAAGTACGAGGAAACCATCACGGATCTGATTACCCGTATTCGTTCCCTTAGAGTTGAGCAATTCGAGCGCACAACTAATCTTAAAAAATGCGCTTATTGTGAATATCAAAGTTACTGCGCCCGCAGCGGCTTGCAAGGGGATGAAGGATCCCTCCATGATTGGTTCGAGATTGGACTTTCAGAAATGCAGGGAAAAACTGACATAGACCAAGCCGGGTAATAACTCACCTCATTGGCTTATAATAAAATAAAAAATGGGCAGAACAGGGCTCGAACCTGCGACCTCATCTGTGTAAAAGATGCGCTCTGACCAACTGAGCTATCCGCCCGCGAAAGCATATTATAAACTAAAAATGAGAATCATACGATTCAAAACACAAAATACACCTCCTCAATTTGGTTGGATCCGCGACGGCAGAGTTGGCGTGATCCAGGGAGACCCCTTTGGTGAGTTTCGCCGCTTCGAAGAAAGCTACGAACTCTCCGAGGTACAATTATTGCTGCCCTGCCTGCCCTCTAAGATCATCGCTGTCGGCAGGAACTACCGCGCGCATGCCGCAGAGATGAATAATGACATTCCAAGCTACCCGCTTATTTTCCTGAAACCACCCTCATCGCTGATCACCAATGGCGAGAGCATCGTTCTCCCCCCCCAGAGCAAGCGCGTTGAGCATGAAGCAGAGCTGGCGATTGTGGTAGGAAAGACTTCCCGCTGGCTGACCAAAGAAAACGCTCTCGATGCAGTCTTTGGTTATACCATCGCCAATGATGTGACTGCCCGCGACCTCCAGAAAACTGACGGACAGTGGAGCCGAGCCAAAGGCTTTGACACCTTTTGTCCGGTTGGACCCTGGATAGAGACAGAGTTTGACCCGACAGATGCCCTGATAAACTGCCACGTCAACAATACTTTGCGCCAGATGAGCTCTACCCGTGAAATGATTTTCAGCGTTCAGCAGTTGATGTTATACATCAGCTCCATCATGACCCTTAATCCTGGCGACCTGATACTCACCGGCACACCCGCTGGGGTTGGACAGCTCCAGGCAGGAGATGTGGTCAGTGTGCATATCGACGGGATTGGTACGCTCGTCAACCCGGTAGCTGCTCAAGGTTAAATTGTGCCCTGGTTCATTGCTACCTTCTCACTGTTTTTACCAGGCTGTCAGAGCCTGAAACAAAAGCGTGCCGCCCTTTCGCCTTTACTTTCTCGTCTGAAAAGGTACAATCTATCGGTTATTGAAGCTGCCCATCAGGATAGCTGGCAAACGGCTGAGCTTCAGGTCGCAAAACTCGGGCAAAACCGCGCCCAATTGGATCGCGATCTTGCACAACTGATTACTTTGATTGAAAGTGATTTTCGTGATATCACCCTTACGGAAGTCAAACACGAATTCTACACATAGCAGGTCATATTGCAGACAATAAACTTACATCAACTTGAAAAAATACTGTACCATGTCGAGAAACCAGGGCGCTATGTCGGCGGTGAACACAATCAAATTCTGAAAGAATGGGACCTTGTTCGTACGCACGTCTGCCTGGTTTTTCCCGACATCTATGACATTGGGCAGCCAAACCTGGGTTTGGCGATTCTTTACGACATCCTCAACCAGCCGCCAGACATCCTGGCTGAACGTGCCTTTGCTCCCTGGCATGACCTTGAAGCGCAGCTTCGCGAGAACAATATCCCTCTGTTCTCACTCGAATCAAAGCATCCGCTGGCACAGTTCGACATCATCGGCTTAAGCCTTCCCTACGAATCCCTCTATACCAATGCCCTCAATGTGCTTGACCTGGCTGGGATACCCCTCCTGGCTTCCGAACGCAGCAGCGAGCATCCCCTGATCATCGCTGGCGGTCAGGCTTGTTACAATCCCGAACCTATGGCAGATTTCATCGATGCCTTTGTGATTGGTGAAGGTGAAGAAGTGACCCTGGAATTTATTCGTGCTTTTGAAGCTCTCAAACAAGCTGGAGCAGACCGCAAAGCACTCCTCCAAAGTTTGTCAACAATTCCTGGTGTCTATGTTCCTTCACTTTACAATGTAAGCTACGCGCAAGACGACACTATTACAGGGGTAACGCCTTCAAACGCCTCCGTTCCAGCCTTTGTAACCAAACGCATTGTTTCAGAGCTTCCGGCCCACCCAACCCGACTGATCGTCCCAAACATCGAAACCGTTCACGACCGTCTTTCAATCGAGATCATGCGCGGCTGCACCCGCGGCTGTCGTTTCTGCCATGCTGGCATTGTCAGCCGCCCTGTGCGCGAGAGACCCGTTTCCGAAATCCTGCAGATCATCGAAGATGGTCTGGCTGCCACCGGCTATGAGGAAATTGGATTGCTCTCGCTTTCCTCTTCGGATCACACCCAAATCCTTGAATTAACTAAATCGGTTTATGAGAAATTCCACGATCGCAAGATTTCGGTCAGTTTACCCTCCCTGCGCATCGCCTCGTTTTCTGTCGCGCTGATGGACGAGCTGCGTGATATCCGCCCTGGCGGTGGTTTTACGCTCGCGCCTGAAGCAGCCTCCCCCCGCATGCAGGCGATCATTAACAAACCGCTTGATGATGCGGTTTTCGAAGAAACAGTCCGCACGGTCTTTGAGCATGGCTGGCTCTCGCTAAAACTTTATTACATGATTGGTCTGCCAGGCGAAACGATGGAGGACGTTCAGGCAATTCTCGACGCTGGCAAACGCGTGCAGGCTATCGGCCGCCAGATCCGCGGCAACAGGGTCAGGGTGCACCTTTCAGTTGGCAATTTCATTCCGAAACCTCACACGCCTTTTCAGTGGTATCCACTCAATTCCAACGACGAATTGCAGGCTAAGTTGGATTTGTTAAAAACAGGTCTTCACCACACTGGTATCAAGCTTTCTTATAACATTCCAGATAACACCCTGCTTGAAGCCTGGCTATCCCGCGGGGACAGACGCCTTGGGCAGGTCATCCAGCGCGCGTGGCAGCTCGGCGCGAAGTTTGACGCATGGGGTGAAAACGAAAACATGCCGTTTTGGCGGCAGGCTTTCACCGATATTGGCATGGATCCGGACTTCTACGCTTACCGTGAACGCGGTCTTGACGAGATCCTTCCCTGGGACCACATCCACACTGGTGTAACAAAAGCTTTTCTCCACCGCGACCTTGAATGGAGCAAACTTGGCAAAACCCGCAAGGATTGTCGCGAGCAGTGCTATTCCTGCGGCATACTTGATGCTTTTGCTGACAAACGCCCGGTTTCTCCGCTTATCTACTGGGGGTGCCCATGAGCAATGAGTCAATTCGCATCCGCATGACCTACGCCAAGCTCGGAAACCTGCGCTTTATTGGGCATCTTGACCTTCAGCGTCTCTTCGAGCGCGCCCTTCGCCGCACAAATCTCCCCCTGCGCTACACCCAGGGTTTCAGCCCGCACATGCGGATCAATCTGGCTTCAGCCCTGCCGCTCGGATTCATCGGTCAAGCCGAACAGATGGACTTTTGGCTGGATCAAGAGATTCCGCTGAATGAAATCAGCAGCCGGTTGCGTACCTCACTGCCTTCTGAACTCATCCTTAAGGATCTGCAAGTGATCGATAACAAACAGCCCTCGCTTCAGGCCTCTTTGCTCTCCAGTGAGTATGAAATCTTACTTCCTGCTGATATCGACCTGCAAATCCTGAAAGATCAGATCGGCACGCTTCTGGCTCAAGACACTTTACCAGTGCAGCGGCGCAAGAAAACGGTGGACCTGAAAACCCTGATCCTTGACTGGTCGCTTCCAAGTGATTCTCCAGTTACTATTCTGAAAATGTACATGATGTCAAGCCCGCTCGAGAATGGACGTCCGGACGAATTTCTGGAACTTCTGGGGATTGATCCGGCGGATTGCCTGGTCACCAGAACCAAACTGATTTTTGAGGAGGAGTAGTGGAAGATAATTGTATTTTTTGCTCAATCGTGGCTGGTCACACGCATGCCTGGAAGGTCCTC
>ENA-OSEO01001648-OSEO01001648.1-sediment-metagenome-genome-assembly--contig:-NODE-1648-length-38399-cov-3.876781_pt1 | contig 38399 bp, 34 predicted proteins | sample MGYA00237883_ERZ534232 | MGnify/ENA metagenome assembly ERZ534232 | reverse complement strand
GAGATGCATGCAGCTGCATTCTCAGCTGCTTAATTTTGTGAGTCTGTTAAAGGCTTACTGTTGACTTTTTATAGGAGCTTATTATGAAAAGATGTTGTTATTCTGAAACAGTAAAAGGTAAATATTACCTTACAAAGCTCATCCTGATATTTACCCTTTTAACCCTTTTGACATCCTGCTCCAGCACGGCTAAAAAGACTGATGCCAACACCGGACCCAGCCCTGTCGCGGAGAATACTGCAGATATCCTATCCCTTGTTCCTCCTGTTGTTAGTCCTGGGAAGGTCCTAGTGGTCTTTTTCTCTCAAGGAGTTGCTACGCACCATGTAGCGGAGGATCTTGCAAAATTGACCGGCGGTGATCTGGAAGAGATAGTTGAATTAAAAAAGCGGGAAGGATTTTTCGGCTATATGGGTGCTGGTAAGGATGCTACTTTTAAAAGGGCAACACCGATACAAAAGCCTATCTATAATCCTCTAGATTATAATGTGGTATTTGTCTGCACTCCTGTTTGGGCTTGGAATCTCTCTCCTCCCGTACGATCCTGGTTACGGGTTTTCCAAGGGAAATTGCCAAAAACAGGCTTTGTAACCGTCTCTGGGGATACGAAGCCGGATAAAATTGTAAGATCCATGGCAGAAGAAGGCGGAATAGAGCCCTTTGTTTATGCAGGTTTTATACAATCTGATTTTTTGCCGGAGAATCGAGAAAGTTATACAAGAAAAATAATCTTGTTGGTGGAACCTCTGCGATAGATCGAAATAATTGAAAGGATCCCCAAACCGAACATAAGGTATATTATTAATTCAAACCGAAACAAACGACTCCGGGTTATCGCCGCAAATATAACCGGCAATTTGGATTTGGCACCGGAATATAGATGGAAAAAATAGACTATAAAGAACTTTACATGCTCCAAGATCTCGTTTTGGAAAGCTTATTCAGCTCAGACACCACCTTAAGAAACAATCGATTGGATTTCTATTATAAGCGATTGTAATAAAAAATGTATCCTGGATAAAGAGGTTCTTGAATACCGGCTTAAAAGCTTTCCAGTGACATTATTCGACCTTCATTCAATTACCGATTCCCAGTTTTTAAGAAAGCTTAAAGAAAATTATCCCTCAATTATTAGGAACATAATAAATAGTATAATCTAGGCCAATTCTCCGCTAATTATTATAAACCTTCATATGATAGAACCATTCCTGAAAGAAATCCCCGGTAAGTATTTTTTACCGGGGATCCAAGTGTTAAATAAATAAAGGATTAAAACCTTTCAAAATCATCATCATCAAGCCGGATCACCTTAGCCGGATCTACGGGTCTGATTCCTGTAGGTTCTTTTTTAGGAGTTCCTTTTCCCTTTGTTGCAGGTGCAACAGTTCTTGGTTTTTGTCCTGGTCTACTATCCACCGATGATTGTACTTTAACTGTCCTATCTCCATATCCAACCGAAGTCCGGTGATCTGATAGATACCTCATCTCCATTCTGGTATCCGATTTCAGTTTGAACCTTGCTATCATTGCCTGTAATTGTTGAGCCTGGGATGCCAATTCTTCCGAAGCGCTGGCGCTTTCCTCCGCACTGGCTGTGTTTGCCTGGGTAACCTGGTCTATCTGATCCAGCCCGCTGGTTATTTGGTCTATTGCCTGAGCCTGCTCCCGGCTTGCTGTTGCAATTTCTTCCAGAAAGTTGGCAACTTTTCCAGCTCCATCCACTATATCACCCAGTTGTTTGGCTGTAATATCCACAAGGCCATTTCCTGTTTTGATATTTGATATAGAATCCTCAACCATTTTAGAGGTTTCCTTTACCGCTGCTGCGGCTCGTACCGCAAGGTTGCGTACCTCCTCCGCTACTACAGCGAATCCCTTGCCATATTTACCAGCCCTTGCAGCTTCCACATTGGCGTTCAAGGCAAGAAGATTAATTTGGAAGGCAATGTCATCTATCACTTTTACTACCTTGTTTATTTCATCGGAGGAAGAGTTTATCCGTTCCATAGCTGTCACCAGTTCCTTCATCTGTTGGTTCCCAGCTGTTGCATCGGATTCCGCCTTCTTGGCAAGAGCGTTGGCCTCCGTAGCATTGTCCGCATTCTGCTTGCTTTGGCTATTTATCTGGTTGGCAGAGGAAGAAATCTCCTCAAGACTTGAAGCCTGCTCCGTAGCTCCCTGGGAGAGACTCTGGCTGGCTTGGGAAACCTGGTCTGATCCAGCGGATACCTGATCCACTGCACTGTTCACCTGCCCCAACAAATCGTTCAGGGATTCCACCATCTTTACCAGGGACATTCCTAAACCGTCCTTTTCGGAAGCGACTTTTACATCTATTGTAAGATCCCCATCAGCAACCTTTTCAACAAGACCGGCCTTATACTGAAGTGCCTGTTGCATTTCCTTCATGGCCTTTGCAAGCACCCCTATCTCATCCCTTTGTTCCACTTCTAATCCAACCTGTAAGTCCCCCAGAGCAATGGCTTGGGCAAAGGCCACACCTTTCGAAACAGGAACGGTAATTCCCCGGGTCAGAATAATAGCCACAACTAAGGCGATCAATAAAGCTGCGGCAATACCTATAATTATTGCCGTAATTGAAGCAGACACCCTTTCTACTGCCTCCTGGGCAATTTCTGTTGAGTTGTTTACTCCCAGCTTTAAAACCCCAGCTGCAGCACTTAACACCCGAGCTGCTACCTCCCCTCGTTGGATACCAAGGTCTTCCAATAAACGGAGAGCTGCTACAACTTCCGCCATCTGTTTTCTGTAGTTCTCCGTGGCTCCCTGAATCGTGTTCATCTGCCGAATATTTACATCCCGCCTTAAAACCCGGAGAATCTCCTGAATTCCGCGCTCAATAAAATCAAAATTTGACATTGCTGCTTCTATTATAGCCGGGTCCCTGTAAGCCTGGGCGCGTAAATTTTCTTGTCGTATAAAGTTCCCTCGATCTAAAAGCTCATTCCCAAAGGTAATTTTGTACAACCTTTCCTCAAGAACCGTAGTAGAACTGCCTGATGCAATCTCGCTTTTAAAAGCATCTTCCATCGAATTCAGGAAGGCAGAGAACTCCTCTATAAAAAGGTTTCCAGCAAGAGCTGCCTGGTCCCGTGCAACTAATAACCTGTCTACTGCATTCTTACTTTTAACAGTAAGTTCACGGTATGCTGCTGCTTCCCGAGCTGCCTGGTTTGCAGCTTCTGCTAAGGCCGGCAGATTTTGCTCTTCCGCCAGGTTTCTAGCTTCTGCTATAAACTTGTCAAGTCCTGCAAGATTTTCACTCATTTCATTGTATAGCTCTAGGTCATAACTATAGGTATATCCCCTCATGGCATACATTGTTTCAAGGGAAGCTACCTGCACATCCGCAGCAACGGTAACTTCAGGAATGTATTTTTCATTCAAGGCAACAGAATCTCCTTGGATCTGCATCATATTTATTGTGGCAAGACCACCGACAAAGATTACCAGCAGGATAACCAATCCAAATCCCAAGGTCATTTTTAGACCTAATTTTAAATTCTTAAGCATGATACCTCCTTCTATTGTTCCCCACCCTGGGGGCTTGCGGGAAAATTAGCCTTGCCGCTTATTTTATTTATCTCTGATTCCTCTAGCAGCTTTGAAACATCTAGGAGAATCTTCAGTTCTGTTCCGATTTTCCCCAGACCTGCTACATATTGTTCTCTTGTTTTTGAGTCGGATCCCTCATCCTTGAATCTTGGAGGCGGCTCAATATCCTCCTCCTTGATATCTTTTACCTCCGAAACAGTGTCTACAATCATCCCAATGTTCTTTTTTCCTATCTTTGTGATGACAATGCAGGTTCTATCATCGTATTCTCTTTTATCCATGTTGAATTTTATCCGCAAATCAATTACCGGAATAACCTGTCCGCGCAGATTTATTACCCCTTTTACATACGAGGGCATATCGGGAACCGCGACAATCTTTTGTAGTTCTTCTATGGATTGAACATGCACAATATTTATACCGTACTCCTCCTTTCCAAGCACACACATTAGAAATTTGTTTTCCAGAGTATCTTCCTCTTCATCATCCAAATGAAGATCCTCTAGGTCTGCCATAATCGCCTCCTTCCAAGGATTCTGGGGTAGCTCCTGCAATTGCAAAACCGCAAGATATACCTCTATGACTAAAAAGTCATATAATAAAATGAGAATTTATTTTACTTTACTTTAACAAAACGACTTTTTTACCAGGGCGATTCCCCTGTTTTTCTGTAAAAGGGAGAACCATATTTTTTAATGTCTAGACAGTTATATATTCGGATCTTATAATCTTTTCTTACCAATGTCAAATTTATCTCTCGATAGTTGACAAAATATTGCAAATAGGGCTAATATTTCCATCGAAATCGCCTGCGGCGGTGGTGGAATTGGTAGACACGCTAGCTTGAGGGGCTAGTGGGCGTTCGCCTGTGCTGGTTCAAGTCCAGTTCGCCGCAAATTAAAAGCTGTCCGATCTAAGGGACAGCTTTTCTATTTTAAACCAGGTTCGAACTGGACTTGAAACGAGGGAGCGCCGAGCGGTAGCGAGGAAAAGGCGGCAGGGATGCCGCCGGCAGAGACCGAGGCGGGTCAGGATTCATTATAAAGCCAGGTACTTAAATACCGCTCTCCAAAGCTTGGGGCTATAGCTACAATCATTTTTCCTTTATTCTCCACCCTTGCAGAAACCTGAAGCGCAGCCCACAGGGCTGCCCCGGAAGAAACTCCCAAAAGGAGACCCTCTTTTTTAGCCAGATTTCTTGCTGTTTCCCCCGCATCCTCATCCTTCACTTTAATAATTTCGTCAATAAGAGAAGTATCAAGGATCGAAGGGATAAACCCTGCTCCAATGCCTTGGATTTTATGGGGACCCGGCTGACCTCCCGATAAAACAGGGGATCCTACTGGTTCTACTGCTATGCTTTTGAAACCAGGATTCCTTGATTTAAGAACTCTGCTCACCCCGGTTATTGTTCCTCCAGTTCCTACTCCGGAAACAAGAATATCGGCCTTGCCATCCGTATCTCTCCAGATCTCCTCTGCCGTGGTTCTACTGTGCATTTCCGGATTTGCCGGATTATCGAACTGCTGGGGGATAAAGGAGTCCGGAATCTCCCTTGAAAGTTCTACGGCCTTTTCGATTGCACCTTTCATCCCCTTTGCCCCCTCTGTAAGCACTACCTCGGCACCAAGAGCCTTAAGCATCTTCCGACGTTCAATACTCATAGTCTCCGGCATGGTGAGGATAACCTTGTATCCCCGGGAAGCTCCGACAAAGGCAAGAGCAATTCCTGTATTGCCGCTGGTGGGCTCTATAATAACACTACCCTTCTTCAACCTGCCTTCTCTCTCTGCTGCTTCTACCATAGCAAAACCAACACGATCCTTAACACTGCCATAAGGATTGAAATACTCTAATTTTAATAGAATTTCCGCATATCCCTCCTTGTTAAGAGTTCCAACCCTTACCAGGGGTGTGTTGCCTATCAATTCAGTGATACTATTTGCTACTCTCATCGGTCTCTCCTTTCTAAATCAGTGAAGATCACCAGGTCCTGTATTAAATACCTCTTGGGACCCGATTAAAAGCTAATCATATGCTGTAATCGATTTCCAGTTCTCTGTTTTTTAAATGGAACCGGTCGACTAAATCCTTTAATGAAATCCCGCTCAAGGATTCCTTGATAGTTTCGGCGAGCTCACACCAGACAAACCTGGTGGGGCAGCCATCGGACTGGTCACAGAGAGCCTCATCCATTACACATTCCACTGGAGAAATATTGCCCTCCAAAGCCTCTACTATTTCCATTAAAGTTATTGTTTCCGGTTTCCTTGTCAGGGAATAACCGCCCTTGAACCCCCTGGCGGAATTGATAAAACCGGCGGCTTTTAAAGGAAGCACAAGCTTGCTAAGGTATTTCTCAGAGATCCCTTGCCTTTTGGCGGCATCTCCAAGCTGGATATGACCCTCCCCATAGTGCAAAGCGAATTCAAACATAAGCCGTGTCCCGTATCTTCCGCGGGTTGATAGTCTCATTATTCCTCCTAAAGAGATAATACTACTAATATAACCTTATTGGTAGTATTTAAGAACAAAATTCTTTTGTCAACAGCATTTGGGAGATAAATGTACAAAAGTTGATCCTTGGTTTACTCCTCAGGGAAGGGGTGCTTTATATTCTGCCGAGTTCACGCTTAACCGGAATATAGATCAACAATGATAAAAACACAGCAGCACTTAGAAAGAGCCAGTAGGCAGAGAGGGGTAATATACGACAGATCCAACTGCTAATGAGACTGCCAGCCAAGCATCCGCCGAAGAAAAACAGAGACTGCACTGACAACATGGTTGCTCTTAGCTCGCCTGGTATTTCATTGTTGATTATTACGCTTAAGGAGGGCGAGGCCAGGGTGCTGAAAAAATAGGCCAAGAGGAAAAAAACTGCCGCCACGTAAACCGAACTTTGCAGTGCAAGCATTAAAAGAACTGTACCGCGAAGAAATACGGAAAGAACTATCAAGGAAAGATTCTTTCCTCTTAATAGTTTTAAGACTCTGCCGGAGAGGGAGTTGCCGAGAATTCCGGCTGCAAAGCTTCCTGCCATAAGAAAGGAAAAAGAAAGCGCCTTTTCCGAGTTTATCTTTGGCAGGCCGGCAAAAAAGGGCTGCCAATAGGTCTCAAGTCCCATTATCACCAGTCCGTTCACCATACCGGCAAGGAGCAGGGAAAAAAGAATCCTGTTCTGAAAGCTTCTATTTACAGCCTGAAAGGTGATCCTGAGAGCTGGCAGAATAATACCTTCAAAAAGGCTCTTTTTATTATGCTGCTGCGGTTTTAATTCTGTCTTTACCAATCCTACTACCAGGATAAAATTGACAGCATGCATCAGGGAAGAGAGAAGAATTACTATGGAATAGGGGGAGAGAAGATCCCCATTTAAAGAACCCAAACTGTAAAGGTAACCGGCGATAATTCCCCCTGCCCCTGTTCCAGTAGCCAGAGCAAACAACTCCATACTGTTTGCTTTGGAAAAATAGGGCAGCATATCAATATTCGGATCTTCCTTTTTAAGGGTATTGATGAACCAGGATTCAAGAGCCCCGGATATCAAAGCTCTCCCTATTCCATACACAATACCGGCAAGGGTAAAAAGGGCAAAGGAAAAGGAAAAAAAATTGATTATCCCTGTCAGGAATATAAAAATATAGGCTGCAAGAGTGGTTTTCTTCGGTCCAAGCCAATCGGAGAGGGCTCCGGAGGGTATCTCCAACAACAGAATGGTAAGAGAGTAGATCCCCGTTACCAGGGCTATATCGGAAAGGGAGAGCCCCCTTTCCTGGCGGAAGAGCACAAGAAAGGCCATGGGAAGGGCGGTGGCAAACCAATAGAGGGAGTTACAGAGGATATAAACAATAACTGTTCTTTTTATAATTCTGTTTTTAATACCTTTGCTCCTTACAAGTTTAATGTACTTTATTATATCCAGGATTGAAAAACAAGTCTAGACACATTCCAAATTTAGGCTGGCAAACAGACAACAGATCTTTCCTGTGGTATGATTACTAGAAATTATTGTTTTTAATCTTGGGGGAGGTTAAAGAAATCGGAGTGGGGAAAAAGGATAGCAACAGAACCCTCATCTTCCTTTTATTCCTCTCTTTTACCTGTATTGTACTATTTACCCATTGCAGGACGAGTAATGAAGAAGAGGAGGCGCTGGTTTTTTCTTTTTCCGAAACCATGACAGAGGAGGTTTTGAATAATTATCTTTCCAGAGCTGTAAGCCACCAGATTCTCTTTACAGACCAGGATACAAACCTTCTGGAGGATGATATACGCATGTTTTTAAATATCGGAGCCAAATTTATAGGAAGGGCTTCAATAATTTGGGATACCCCGGAAGATCTTGAACAGTTTTTTAGCCAAGCGGAAATGATAGCTTCCCAGGTTCACAAGGAGGATCCCGAGATTCTTCTCCAGGCAGGTCTTTTTGAAATAGTCGATTCCGCAATTAACCAAATAGAAATTCCTGCCTGGGTTTTCCTGGATTTAGGATTTCCGGTGGAAGAAAGGGCTTACTCCTATGAGGATATGTTATACTCTGATCCAGAATACATCAATTTCTATGGACAGGGAAAATCCGTTCCAGATATTTCAAAAAAGGAAACGCAACTATGGTATTATCACAGGGCAAAATTATATATAGATTCCGGATACGAAGCTATTCATTTTGGCATTGCCGACCTGATTTCAATGAATGATCCGGATCATTATTATCTTCTGGATCTTTTTACTAGAATAAGGGTTTATGCTTCTGTAAATGCCCGACGAGATCTTATTCTTCTAGATGCTCATCATACCACTGGCTGGGTGGTTGATGGTAAAACACTTTTTGATTTTTTAAGCTATCCTCTTAGAATCCAGGAAATTCCACAGGAACCTTTCAAGGCGGTACTGTGCGGGGATCTTGAAGATTCTATATACAACAAGACTCTAGGTGGACTTACCCCAAACGGATGGACAGCTGTAAGCCTGCCTTACCTTGTCGAATTTGATAACTGGGGATCAAGCGGTAAGGGTGGAGAATCAATTGGAGGATTTTGGGTTTGGGGATGGGATGAGATTTGCTGGTTTTCGAGTTTATCGGAAAATGAAAGAAACGATTGGCTTTTCTATGCTTACTACTGGATAAAGGAAAATACAGATAATGGATATCTTCAGTTTCCTACCCGCCGAATTCTTGCAGATCCTATTGATAATAAATACTTCTGGTACAGTGCAAATAAACCTTCCCTGGCTTGTGAAAATGGGTTCAACGAGGAGGAACAAATAAAATCCTTGTGGGAAACAGCTACCGATTCACGATAAAAATCAGAAGAAGCTTCCTTTTTACAGTTCTGATACAAAAGTCTTAGTAATCCTCTGCCAATTTAATACTAATTTCCGATTGGAAAGAGGTCTCCTCCTTTTTAACCTGATTGCATCGAGGGCAGGAAAATAAGCTTTGATCCTGCCGGGCAATCTTTGATTTTAAGGAGTATCTATGAAAAAAGACATTTTTTTGATTATTACGATTTTACTTATTCAAACAGTTTTCTCTTGTAAAAGCACAGGGATAGAGTTTTCAGATTCAGAAACAGTTTATGATCCTTCCAAGCTTTATAGTGTTTCGCAACTGCAAGAAGACTTTCTGCTGGCAAAAAATTATCTGGATAAAAAGGCTATCCAGCTCTTTACCGATAAGGAGAGTTTTAATGACTGTGTCTCCGGCATTGAAGCAAAAATTACTAAACCCATGACCGAACTTGAATTCCTCCGGCTGCTGGCACCCATGGTTTCAGAACTCCATTGTGGTCATAGTTTCCTGAGTGTTTCTTCCGGGATGGAAAATTATATGAAAAACTCCGGTCTTTTTTTTCCGCTTAAGGTGAGAATTCTTCTGAACAGGCTTTTTGTTATAGAAGATCCTCACAGCACAACCCTGGTGCCAGGAACGGAGTTGCTTCAGATAAACGGTACTCCCTGCGGGGAAGTACTTCAGTATCTTTCTTCAAGATTGACCACCGATGGATGGGATAAAGGCCGTCCCAGGTACGATCTTGAGAGATGGTTTTCCGCAATGTACTATACCTATATTGACAACCCGGAGGTTTTCCAGCTTCTTGTGCTTCGTCCAGGAAGTAATCTGTCGGAAAATATTACAATTCCAGCGGTAAAGGATTCTGCTCTCAGCAAAACTGCTCATGGGATTATTCGTGATACCCTGGGTGCCCCTTATACTGGAAGCATTCAGGAGGATTACGCCTTACTGAAAATCCCGGTTTTCAGTTACAGCAATCCAAGGGCTTACAAAGAATTTCTCCAGGATTTCTTCTCAGAATTGTATAAGAACAGGATAGATACCTTGATCCTGGATCTGCGGGGCAACTATGGAGGTTCCCCGGGGCCCACGGTGGAGCTTTTCAAATATCTGATAGACAAACCTCTGCCCTTTTTTGCAAAGGATAATCCTGTTTATATCCTTCCTTGGATGATTCCTGTAAAACCTGCTGCTACAGCCTTTACAGGAGATCTATACATCCTCATGGACGAAGCATGCTTTTCCATGAACAGTTTCCTTCTTAGTCTTATAAAATACCACAGCCTCGGTACCCTTGTGGGAGCTCAGAGCGCAGGAGGCTATATCTGCAGCGATGCTTCCCGAAATCTCACCCTTCCAAATACAGGGCTGAGACTCCGCTACTCCACGGCGGTTTTCCAAACCTCGGTATCGGGCCAGGAGGCTGGAATAGGAATAAAACCTGATATTCCGGTTGAGTGGAAGATAGAAGATTTTATAACAGGAAAGGACCCGGTTCTAAAGGCAGCTTTGGAAGCGGCGGGGTTATAAATCCTTAAAGGGATGAGATCTTATTTAAAAGCTCAACCCGGCTTTGAACCTTAACCTTCTGATAGAGATTGTAGATATGGGACCTTACCGTTGCAGGAGAGATGTTCAATTGGAAGGCTATCTCTTTATTGGATAATCCCCCGGCAATCATCCGGACCATATCACATTCTCTGTCGGTAAGTTTGAAAATATCTACCATCTCCCGGGAAAGGCAAAGGTTTGCATAACCAGCCTCGGTCTTTGATTTTAGTGCTTTAATGCCTGCAGAGAGAAACACTCCATTACAACCAAGATAGAACAGGAAGTCCAGGGAGAGAGGCCGGTAGATATTTACCTCTAGGAATTCCAGATAAAATTCCAGCACACTTAAAGGCAGAAAGGTTAGGCAACAGATCCCTAAGCCTTTTAGCAAAAACCGGAATAAGGAAGGCTCTCTGGAAAGCCTTGCCCTAAGGAGAACAAAACCAAAGAGACTAACAGCCAGGGACATACAGAGATAGGTTGCTGGGCTGATAATTAATCTATAGGTATTATAAACTACAGAGATTGGGGACAGGTTAATAGCCAGACCAGCTATTATTAAAACACCGGAAAAAATAGAGAAAATAACAGCACTCCGATAAAGGGTACCTCTTTTCTCTTTTTCCTCTGAGATCCCCTTCATAATTAAAATCAATTGAAGGTAGAGAAGCAGGGAAACAATGCTGGTAATGCCTCCAAAGACAAGTTCCAGAGACCTGCCTTCCCTGGGAGCAGGATCGATAATATTTCCTGTATAAAAATAGATACCCACCAGAAGCAGACCTAGAGTAAAGAGGCATTCAAGAATAATCAGAGGGTTTAATATTACAGAATTCTTATAACGAAGTTTAAGGAGTAAAAGCGATAGAATACCCGAAAGACCAGAGGAAAATATCAGGATGTATATTAAAAGAATGACATGTTCCAAATCGAGAGATTCTAACATCTGCCGTATCCAAAAACAAGGGGCAAAGAGAGGACTGGCGAGGGGGACTGAATACCCTTCTCTGGATAGGCAGACTAAAAAAAGGGCGGCTACCGCCGCCCCTGATAGATCTCGATGACTATAAGATTATAAAGAGGATACCGTAATATTACCAGTCATCACGGAGATATCTATTTTGTGGGTGCCATAGGGAATTACCCCTTCTATGGTGCATTTCCCGGTCATAACCGAGGTATTCAGGCTTCCATTGATACCGGGTTTTATCCTTGCCTTAATATTCCCGGTCATGGAACTGATTTTTACATCCGTATCTAGATCCATTACATCCACATCAATATTTCCTGTGGTGGTCATTATTTTAATGACCCTTTGGCAGTTAAGTACCGAGATATCTCCGGTGATTGTGGTTATCGATTCCATAGCTTCTATACTGTCTACATAAACAGAACCTGTCACATTAGTTATCTTCACAGAAAGATCGTAGGGCACAATTATTGTGTAATCGACACTAACATTGGTGGATCTCATGGCAGGATACAGAGACTCTATCCTGAAATCTTCCCCCTCCGTAACCAGAATTTCCACATTTTCCAGCTCCGACCCGAACCATGATTTTTTTACGGCCTTAACACTTATCTCGGTTCCCGTTCCACCCAGAACAGTAATATTTCCTGTTACATTGTTTATGGAAAGATTTTTAACCTCCGGGGCATTGTAGGTTTGCTCAAAGGTTTCAGTTTGGTAAGGAAAGAAAAAGTAACAGGAGGTCCCGGAAAGAAGAATCAGAGCACTTAAAAGAAAAAAGAAGGCCTTGAAAATATTACGCATAGTATTCCTCATTTTAATATCCTTAAATTTATTGTCATTCTCTGTGACACCTATTTAACACCGGGAAAGCCAAAATTCGTTACCTATCCAAAAAAATTGTTCAGCATTTATTAACCCCTACTCTCAAGAGCAATGGTGTTAAGGAGTTTTACACAAGAAATAAAAAGGATTTTTAAAGGTCTCGATAATAATACATCCTACCGCTTCAGTTGAATAAGGTCGAAAAGTTCCGCATTGGAAAGTTCAGATAACCAGCTTTCCCCTCTATTAACCGTAAGATCGGCCAGGTCCCGTTTTTTAATAAGAATTTCATTTATCTTCTCCTCGAAGGTTCCAGCTGTAATCATTCTATGGATTGTCACGTTTTGTTTCTGTCCAATCCGAAAAGCCCGGTCACTGGCCTGATCTTCCACCGCCGGGTTCCACCAAAGGTCGTAGTGGATAACATTATTGGCAGCAGTCAAATTCAAACCAGTCCCCCCGGCTTTAAGGGATAGAATCATAAGGCCACAGGAAGAATCCCTCTGAAACTGATCTACGCAGAGGTCTCTCTTGGTTCTGTTTAACCCGCCATGTAAAAAAAGTGGGTGTATTCCTAAAACCTGAGGAATATATTCCGATAGAAGGTCGCCCATCTTTTTATACTGCGTAAAGAGGAGAGTCTTTTCCCTATTCTCTCTTATTTTTTCCAGAAGCTCGATTAGGAATATTCCTTTACCAGACTCTGATAGAGCCCCTCCCGGTTCCTTGGTAAAGAGTTTTGGATGGTCACAGATCTCCTTGAGCCCCGTAATTAGTTTAAAGATTAAACCCTTTCTCTGTATACCCTCGGAATTGAATAGCTTTTCCTGTGCCGAGGCGACAAGAGATTCATACAGAACCGCCTGCTCCGGCGTAAGTTTAGTAAAATAGTCCTGTTTAATTTTATCCGGAAGATCGGAAATGATCCTCCTATCCATTTTAACCCGGCGCAGGATAAAGGGAGCAGTTAGGGCTCGGAATCTTCTTACCTTTTCCTGATCCTTAAACTTTTCTATGGGTACTGCAAAATGTTGTTTAAAATACTTTCTGTTACCCAGAAGATCCTTCATGGTGAAATCAAGGACACTCCAGTAATCCATCAATCGGTTCTCAACCGGTGTTCCGGTCATGGCAATTCTTACCATTGCTGGGACTCCTTTTATTGCCTTTGCCTGGCTGGTTTCAGGATTTTTTATATTCTGGGCCTCATCTACCACAAGGCAGGACCAGCGAGACTCCCTGAATTTTTTCCCTTGCTGCCGGACCTGTCCATAAGTGGTTATAACCACATCTCCAGTCCATTTTGATTCTGGAAATACAGAAAAGGACAAGCCCGGGGCAAATTTCATAATCTCCCTGCACCAGTTAGTAAGTATACTAGCCGGAGCAACCACCAAGGCTCGTTTTCCTGTTTCATCCAGCAGAACCCCCTCCTCCTTCAGTTTTAAAAGAAATGCAATAACCTGGAAGGTCTTCCCAAGGCCCATATCATCCGCTATTAAGGATCCGAAACCAGCCCGGTAATTATGATGCAGCCATTGGTATCCCTTCTGCTGATACGGCCTAAGGGTTCCTTGGATTCCATCAGGCAATGGAACAAAGACAGACGAAAAAAGTTTGTCCAGAATCTTTTTTAGGGATTCTTCGGTCTGGACCGGAGCTTCCTCGTATTTCCCTTCAAGCTGGCAGCGCAGCATCTCCAGGGGTGTCAGGTCTGGAGCAGAGGCAAGGGATTTTTCTATCCTTGCCAAATCCTTCTCCTCCAGTATCAGATACTTATCCTTGAACCGGATGAAGCGGTTATGTTTTTTTATTAAGGTCTTAAGCTCTTCGGGGGACAGAAAATCGTCTCCCACCGCCAGGGTCCAGGAAAAATTGCACATCTCTTGAAGAGTAAAGTAACTCTGCACCTGGCCCGGAGATTCGCGCTTAAGCCTAAAGGAGAGTGTAAGGGCTGGGGAGAATACTGCCTGGAGGGATCTGGGTACCAAGGTTTTAATATTCAGAGTACGGAAAACAGGAAGGGCATCAAACCAGGCAGGTAGAAAATCCTGCTCCCGAACTAACAATGGTGCCTGTTTTCTAAGGAAAGCATTAACCTGGGGCAGGTATGAGGAAAGCAAAGCAAGATCCCTTAAAAGAGCGAATTTTTCAGGATGCCCTTTTGCTAGAAAGGACACCATCTTTTGAGGGTAAGGCTGCGGATCATCCCGGTTTATCACAGTGATAGAAAATTTGAATAGTCCGCTTTTTGCCTCCTGTACGGATATTACTGGAAGGCATGACAAAGGACGGATAAAAAACCTGCCTAACCAAAGCTGTATTGTCTTGGCAATCTCTCCCTGTTCAAATTTTGTTACCTTGAAAGGGCTGCCGGAAAAAAAGAGATCCAGGATCTCATCCCCCGTTGAATTGTCCGGCCCCGTGGTTTTGATCACATTGGCAATAAAGAAGGATATAAGAAAAAGAACCTGTTCCCGTTTTTCCAGGGTTTCTTTGCCGTACTTTACCAGTTCCTGGGGCAGAGCCTCCACAAGGATGTCAAAGATTTCCCTGGTTTCCTCATTAAAAAGAGAGGGAATCCACCGGATACAGTATTCCCGTTCCTTAAGTTTTATTATATCAGGCACATAGGCGCCTTGACGGAGGATCATCAGTGAATAGGAGTAAACCATCACAAGAAAGGAGAGCAGAGGAGGATATATGGAAATATCTCCGGCAGAGAGGACGCTTAAATATGCCATTAGATGAGGAAAGGATCCGTCCTCGGAGAAAAAGGTAATTTCCTCCTCCTTTGCTTTTAAAACCCCAGAAAAGGCAAGGCCCCCCTTCTTGAGTCGGAAAAACCCATGGGTAAAGAGATGGTCGGGATTTGATTCCACAAGTTCAATCCTTTCCAGATTCTTACCCACTGTTTTTTTCACAGCCCTATATTTTGCAGCCAGAATTTCTTTAAAGTCTCCCTTGAGGTAAAAAAGAGGTCTTTCTGTAAGAAGCCGCAGGGTCGGATCCATGAGATCCGGTATAACTGAAAAATCAATCCGGGATAGTTTTTCCTCATAATAATTGAAGCGGTCGGGTTTTTTCTGGATCATAGAAGCAAGGGAAGGGATCGATTCCTCCCAATCCCCTTTTCCCGCAGCCATAAAGATCTCCGCAACATCAAATCCGCGAAGGGAGAATACAAGGAATGGATTCTTATCTATTTCATTGGCAATCAGGTACACTACTGCCGCAAGATGCTTACAGGGCACCGCCCAATCGGGACAGGAACATTTCATGTTTAATTCTTTAAAAGAGTTTGGGAAAAGGGGGATTTTTCTTAATTCAAGATCATCGTAAAGTTCCGGTGGAAGTACCCGGGATTCAAGCTGGGACAGATAGTAGGGATCTGCAGAGATGATCCTGTGAATTGCTTCCTTATCCTGTTGTTTAAAAGGTTTTAAGGCCATGGATATTATATAAGGAGAGGGTTGGCGACCCTTTACCCTGGCTTTAATGAGAGTTCCCTCGATCTCAATGGATCGGACAGATCCGTTTCTTGCATACCTCTCCCCCCGGGGAAGCCGGTTGGAATAATCAATGGCATTAAGGGCTCCAAGCCATTTACTCCCCCACCAGGTGTGTCCAAAACGTAAAACCGCCACAAGGACCTCCTCACTCTCTTTTTATAGAAAATTATCCTTACCCACTTGAAGAATATTTATCTCTCTTGAGAAAGGTCAAGAGGAATTGCAAAGCAGTATAGAATAGGGAAAAATCCAGGCAGGATATTAGCATCATAATGTTTTCTATAAATCATCTTGATGCTATTAATTAAATGGAGTAAATTATTAATATGAGAACCACACTTACCCTGGATGTTAATTTAATCCGGACCCTAAAAAAGAAGGCAGCAGAACAGAATATCTCCTTCAAGGCTATGGTTCATCAAACCCTGCAGAAAGGACTTGAGTCCATGGAACAGCAGACTCGGAACGTGGTGGCCTATAGTACCCCTGTACGAGCTCTGCAGCCCAAGTCCGGGCTTGATCTTGATACCCTTGGACAAATTGCAGATGAGCAGACGGATGAAGAATTGGTTGGGCGCTTAAAATGATCTTCCCAGACGTGAATATACTTATTCATGCTGTAAATGCGAATTCCCCAAGGAATGCCCGTATACGGCAGTGGTGGGACACATGTCTTTCTGGAACTACTCCCGTATGTCTTTCATGGACAGTTATTATTGGATTTATCAGAATCAGCACCAATCCCCGGCTTTTTAATCAGCCACTAAACTTTGAGGAAGCTGCAGAGTATATAAACGCTTGGCTTGATCAACCGCCAGTGCAGATAATTTCTCCAAGGGAAGGTCACTGGAAAATCGTTGAATCCCTTCTTAAAGAAGCAGGAACAGCAGGAAACCTCACCTCAGATGCCCATCTTGCTGCCTTAGCTATCCAATGGGGTTGTACCCTGTATTCAACAGATACAGACTTTGCTCGGTTTTCCGGATTAAAATGGAAGAAGCCTTGATATTCATCCGCCAAGGCTTCCTCCTTATTAGAATGCTTAACAGGACATCCTACTCCGCTTCGAAAACTACCTCTCCATTAAAAATGGTAGCCAGAAGTTTTACAGAGTCGATTCGTAGAGGATCAATTTTGAATATATCCTCCTCCAGGATAACCATATCCGCATACTTTCCAACCTCCAGGGTTCCTATTTTGTCCTCCATAAAAACAGCATAGGCTCCATTGGAGGTATAGCTTTTAACCATATTTACCAGGGTTGTCCTTTCCGAGGGATTCAGTAGCCAGGTAGGATCATCCATATCTGTAATATCCGGGACACCATAGTAATCGGCATTGTTGAGGTTTCTTGTAACCCCTGTTTCCATAGCCCACAGCGGGTTGGGTATGGGAGTAACCCAGTGGTCGGAGGAAGAAACAACCACTGCACCGGCATCGAAAAAGGAGCGCAGGGGATACTCATGCTCTGCCCTCTCTCCAAGGAAGGGATAATCCACCACCTCCCACCAATCCGGTTCCTTCAAACCCCAGAACCCAGCCTGGGTACTGGCAACAACCCCCAAACTGGCAAATCTGGGTATATCCACCGGAGCTACCAGCTGATTATGGGTAATGGTGGGGCGGAAATCTCCTGCTACCACGGATCCTGCATATTCCAGGCAATCCAGAACATTCCTTGTGGAGGCATCCCCTATGGAATGCACATGAATCTGGAATCCCTTCCTGTGGGCCATTACAAAGGCCTCCTTCATTTTATCCAGGTCCCAGAGAAACTCGCCGTAATAATCGGCACCCTGGTCTGCCGCCTCTTCGTAGGGTTCCAGTAGAAAAGCAGTTACTCCTTCCACAACCCCGTCGGCAAAGAACTTTGCCACAGAAACAGTATTGAGGTTTGTAGTGTATTCCCTGCGTAATTTTTCAAGCAGAGCAAACTCCTCCGAAAGGTCAGCCTCAGGATCCAGAGCAACAGCGGAGCGCACTCTAAGCTTTAGACGCCCCGCCTCCTCCAGAGCCTTTAATTCCGGCAGATTGCTCCTCCCGGACATATTCTGCACCGCAGTATATCCCCAGCTGTGCATCCTCTCCTGGAAAAGCTCCATCGCCTCTATCCTTTGTTCCAGAGAAAGCTCTTGTACAGGCATGAGGTTCGCCGCTGCCTCTTTCAAAGATCCCCAAAGTTCCCCTGTAACAGGGTTTCTTTCGATCCTTCCCCCCTCGGGATCGGGACTGTTCTTTGTAAGGCCCATATACCTTAAAGCTGCGCTGTTTACCCATCCTATATGCCCATCGTAGGAAACAAGAAAGATCGGTTTATTCGGGCTAATGGCATCCAGATGTTCCTTTTTCGGTCCCAGGGATACCTCCTGGCCGCTGAAGGCTCCTGTAGAAAAACCTGATCCAAAATAAAGATCCAGATCTGGATGGGTTTCCACAAAATCCTTAATTGCCTCTAGCATACCCTCCAGACTGCTCATGGTATCAAAGAGACTGATGCTGAAAAGATCCGCATCGGCAGTACCGGGTGGGTGAAGATGGGTTTCGATCATACCAGGAAAAACTGTTTTCCCTTCAAGATCCATCACCACTGTAGCAGGCCCTACAAAAGCGGAAACATCCCGCGTGCTTCCGACAAAGATGATCCTACCATCCTTTATAGCCAGGGCTTCGGCCACAGTGCCAGCCTTATCCATGGTGTACATTACTCCGTTTTTTAATACCCTGTCTGCTTTTACAGTATCAGCACCAATTCCGGTAATAAATACGGTAATAAACATGAGGATGACAATGCTTCCGGTAAGAACAGATAACCAATACCTAGATTTCATAAATTCCCCCTTTTATAAATACAATTAAGAAATTATACATCTCTTCCAGAAATTTAGGTTATGATATTTTAATAATATTTGAATGAAACCGGCTGATTTTTTGATACTTGACTTTTAGGCCTCTAAACACTATAATTAAGAATCATTCTTAATAAGGAGACCACGGATGAAAGGCAATGAAAAACTTATCGCTACTTTAAACTCTCTTCTTGCGGATGAACTTACTGCAATAAACCAGTATATGGTCCATTCCGAGATGTGCGATGATTGGGGATATGAAAAGCTTCATAAACATTTTGAAAAAAGAGCAATCGACGAAATGAAACACGCCGAGACTCTCATTGGCAGGATTCTCTACCTGGAAGGTTTGCCAGTGGTAACAAATCTTAAAAAGATTTCCATAGGTGGCGATGTTTCAAAGCAACTGGAGAATGACCGGCTTGCTGAACTGGATGCCATTAAAGCCTACAATGCTGCCATTGTTCTGGCCGGAGAGGTTCTCGATTATGCTACCCGGGATATCCTGCAGAACATTCTAAATGATGAGGATGCCCATATGGATGAAATTGAGGAACTGCAGGATCAGATCGAGCAGATGTCCATGCAGATCTTCCTTACCACCCAGATAAGAGAATAACAAGGTTAGGGAAACCGGTTAACGGCACTAAGATAAAAACCGTATAATCTGTTTCCCCAATTCCTCCCGGTCATAATCCCGGGGGATATTATGCCCGCTTTTTTCAAACCAGAGGATCTCTTTTCTTTCCGAACCCAAATGCCGGTAAAGATGATTAAGAGATCCTTTGGGTATCACCCTGTCCAACCTGGATTGAAGGATAAATGTTTCTGCCTGGACCTTTGAAAGCGACGCCCTAGCTTTATAGGAAAATAAAAATAGTTGAAAAGCCTGCCAAATCGGATTACCCCCTTTGTAACACACATGGGTTTCCCTGGTTTCCGGATTATTTATCCCCAGTTTTGAATCCCTGGAGGGTAATATCCGGATAAAGGGATACAGAAGGGGCGCAAAGATCACCTGCTTTTGTTTTAGGGAATAGGGGGTAGAGATAAGTACCAGCCTTCGCGGTTGAAATTCCGCCGATAAAGCGATGGAAAATAGCCCACCCATGGATAGACCAACCACCGAGATCTCCCTGCAGCGGGAGGATAGGTCCAAATAGGATTCCCTCGCTGTGGCAAACCAGCACTTTAGGGAGGATCTGGCCATTTCTCCAAGGGAGGTTCCGTGTCCAGGGTAACGGGGGATGGAAACAGTAAATCCTTCCCTATGGAGCAGATCACCGAGCTCCCTCATCTCTGCCGGCGAGCCTTTGAAACCATGCAGCAGGAGCACCCCGGAATCCCTGGTTCCTTCAAGGAATAGGGATTCAGCCCCTTTTAGAACTCTTACATTAAACTCCTTCTTCAACTGCTACCCCCATCATCCTTAGGCTTTTTTTTAACAATTCCGGAGGATCGTTCCAGGGGAAGAAGGATCTTGAAACAAGCACCCTTTCCTTCCTCACTGGTAACCCTCAAATGTCCTTCATGTTTTTTTTCCACAATATCGTAGGAGATGCTGAGTCCAAGACCAGTGCCAGCCCCCTTGGGCTTAGTGGTGAAAAAGGCATCAAATATTTTCATTCTTATCTCTTTAGGTATTCCCGGCCCATCATCGCAGATTCTGCAATGGACATACTTTTTCCCAGGCTTTGTAGATATCCTTATCAACCCTGGGTTTTTCCGGTTCTGGGATTTTATTGCCTGACCCGCATTGATGAGAATGTTTAAGATCACCTGTCCGATCTCTCCCTTATCTCCTGGAATTTTTGGTAGATCAGTTAAATCCTTTTTTACTTCTGCAATATATTTCAATTCATTCCAAGCTATGGTGAGAGATTCCTCGATGCATTTATTCAAGTCAAAGGAACCGCCAGAAGGAACCTGTTCCCTCCGGGAAAAACTTAGAAGGCTGTTTATTATCTTGGAGATCCTCTCGATTCCCTCCCCTGTTTCTTCGAAAAGAACAGGGATCTCCTCTTCCTGATACTGATAATCATACTTCTCCAATAATCTCTCTGGAGAAACGGAAGGATCAACCAGCGCCTGTATAAGTTTTGCCCTGGAGGAGCAATATTTTAAAAGGGTGTTCATATTACTCTTTATATAACCAAGGGGTGTATTTATCTCGTGAGCTATTCCTGCGGCAAGCTGTCCCATGGCAGCCAGTTTTTCCTGCTGTATCATTAGAAGGCTGGTCTTTTTCATCTTTCTGTTAATTCTGGAAAGCTCCAGATTCATCTTCATTATCTTACTTTCATTTTCCATCCTCTCGGTTATATCTTTTGTAATTCCCACAATTTCTTTAAGTTCTCCCTTATCAAAGACTCCTACAGCGGATAGCAATCCAAAAACCTTCTCGCCATTCTTCTTTTTCAGAAGAAGCTCAAAGTTCTTTACCTGTCCATTGTGCTTAAGTTGCCTAAGGAGTTCCTGCCTGTCATCAGGGAAAAAATAAAGGAGCTCCGGTTCAACCCCCAGAAGTTCCTGGGCTTCAGAATAACCAAGGAAATTCAGACCAGCTTTATTGATATAGTTTATCTTTCCCTCACCCACAAAGACAATCATATCATTCATCTGAGCCACAAGGGACATCAGTTTCTCTTCCGTATATCTGTAGGCCTCCCGATAGTCTTCCCGGGAGATACGGAGCTGCTGGTTAACAAAATTGCTGTAGAGCAGGGGCGAGAGGCTTTTTACAACATCAGAATACAGGGATCTGAAGCCCTTAAAAATAGGGGCCCTGGGCCAGGAGATATCCAGGGATCCAATATTCTTTCCCTTATATTGCATAGGAATTAGGATTGTGTATCCCTTTTCCATACCCTTTCTTTTTTTAAGAAAGATTTTCCTATGACTTCTGGCAGTTTCAAAAAGAGGTTCCCACTCCTGATTCCAGATTTGTGCAGACAGGATCTCCTCTTCAAAGGGAAAGACAGAGAGAGAGAGAACCTTGTCCCTGATTCCAACAGAGCAGAGTCTGATTCTCTTTGCCTTGAAAAAGGAATAAAGGTAGGAAAGGATATCAATAAAAACCTTTTGTTCCTCCTCGGTATTTATAAAATTCTGAAGGGTAAGGATAAACTCCTTTTCCTTTTCAAAAAGCCTTATCTTCCATACCATAAGGAATAACAGGAGCGAGGCAAAACAAAATACTGGAATCATCCAAGGATAAAGAACATGATCCCTAAATAGAGAGATAAAAAGAATAAAAAGAATCAGTAAAAATTCAAAAATTGCCGGAACAAGAATCTGAAATGCATCTACACGCTTCCAATTCTCCTGTTTACTGGCCATTAAGGCTCCTCTCCTCCGGATTCTCTAAAAAACTGAAGAAAGCCTCCAAGCCAAGGGTCGACAAAAGAGTCCTTATTCTATCACTAACCCTGGCAAGGTAGAGTACCTGCCCCTTTTTCTGAGTATAGAGGAGTATCTCTAAAAGAGCACCAATTCCAGAGGAGGAGATGTAGCTTACCAATCCAAGGTCAATAATTAAAGGACATTTTCCACCTTGGCCTAAAACTTTTATTGTCTCTTCATAGATCCTTTTGGCTTCCGGGCTGGAAACACTTCCTCCTATAGTTACCAAGAGACGTTTTGGTTCACTTTCCTTCAAGGTAATAGTAAGAGTAAAACTCCCCTCATCATTTTTGTATGGGGGAGGTAAAAGGATCTCCTTATCCATTTTCCACTATCCAGGCGCTCATTAAGGTTACATCATCTGTGAATTGTTGCTTTTTTGTATGTTTTTTTATCTTTTCCAGAATCTGATTGTTGTACTCCCCCTCCCCTGCCTTTGTAGTGGTTAAAATCCTTAGAAGGTCCTGCTGGCTCACTATAACCGAGGGAGGTTCAACTTCAGAGAGTCCATCGGTGTAGAGAACAATCCTGCTGCCAGGGAAAAGTGGTCTTATTACATCTCTGTATTGAATGCTTTCATCAAAACATAGAGCCGGATTATCCGAGGATAACTCTTCCTGTTCCTCTTGAAAGTAAACTACGGGATTGTGACCAGCGGTGGACACCGTAACTGTCTGAGCCTTCAGATCTATCATGCACAAGGCCATGGTGATGAAAATTGAAGGGAGTTCCTGTAGCTGCTTAAGAAGTCTTACATTGAGCCAGTTCAAAAACTGGGAAGGGATAAAATGAAGACGATGCTCCCGGATATACTCGGAATAGATAATAGCTTTTAGTATCCCTGTTACAAAGGCTCCTGTTATACCATGTCCGGAGACATCTCCCAGGATCATTAAAAACCTGTCTTCTCCCAGGTTTATTATATCGTAATAATCTCCACTGCAGCCGAAAGTAGGCAGGGGAACATAGGTAAGTTCAAATTGCACCTGTTCATGCTCGATCTTTTCCGATCTTAACAACGCCCTCTGCATGATCCCTGCCCACTTGTATTCCTCCTGAAGTCTCGTTCTATTCTCCCTCTCCTTTTTCTGCAGTACATATAGATTGAAGGAATCATTCAATTCCTTTAAAAGAAGATCACTTTCCCAGGGTTTCAGTATAAACCGGGAGATTCCTACCCGGATCGCTTTGACGATCTCGTCCATTTCAAAATAACCGGACAGAACAATAGTGCCCATATCGGGTTTTATGCCCTTTGCTTCCCTTAATAATTCGTATCCTGACAATTCCGGCATTTTTAAATCAGAAACAATCAAAGCAATCTCCCTGGAACCCTCCTTAAGAAATTTTAATGCCTCTAAAGGAGAGGAAAAGGTGAAAAGCTCAACCTCCTTTTCCTTTGCCCAATCTCTCAGTTCCCGTACAAGAGAATTAAGGATTTTTGGTTCATCGTCTACCAGAATAAGACCAGGTTTATTGTTTTGATTATCTTTCATAACTAATATTCTAATGCCGATGAGGTACAATATTCAACCTTTTTTAAGTGTCCCGAAGAATGTAAAAATTGGTTCATGCAGAAAAATAATTTTGCTGGGCCTAAACACAGGGTCGCTTTTAAAAATGTCTATCCAATAGACAATTACAAAGCCGAAGGTCTTGGTAATTTCAATAAACAATATTTTCGAAATTGCCTTAATTTTCTATATGCTTTGGAGTAACAGATTCCTCTTTAAGCGGAGAATTACCTGTATTTAAACCTATAAGCCATAGTATAATGGCTTTAAGATTGTTGTTTCCTTGATTTTCCCCTTATAGCATAGGTTCATTAGGAAAAAGAGGGGAAAATGACGGAAATCCAGAGGATCTTTATCCAGAATTTGAAACGTTTCCGCAAAGAGAAAGGGTACTCCCAGATGAAGCTGGCAGAACTCTGCAATATATCTACAAATTACCTTAGTGAAATTGAAATAGGGAGAAAATTCCCTTCCGTAGAAACCTTTCAAAACCTGGCCGATACCCTGGAAGTAAAACCCTACAGACTCCTGATGGACTACACTTCTCTGGAAGAGTTTGCCAGGAAGGATTTAGTACTGGTTCTTTCAGAGGCTGTAAAAAAGAATATAGTCTCCTCCATTGACTCGATAGTAGCGAAATACCTTGTTGCAGCGGAAAAGGAAGATCCTTTTTATAATCCTGATAAAAAGAATCAGTAGAAATCCAAGGATAAGCCAATAAATCAAATCCTTAAAGATCTGTGCCAACATCCAAAACACACCAACTCCAAGGGGAACCCGGTTTGTACGGTATTGTCAGTAAACATCGGGTAATCGTAAAAAACCTAAAAAATTCTTGTTAAGTTATTGTTTATTCGATATAGTTGAATTATTATAGTTCAAAATAAACGGAAATAGCATTTTTTATTTCCAAATCGGTTATATGTAGGGCAAGAAATGGCAAGGAAAAGATTAATCAACCTTTTTGATGAAATTGATTATAAAATAATTGAGGAGCTCAACAAGAATGCTAGGGTTTCTGCTGCCAAGATTTCCCGGAACATAGGCGTTAAGGAAAGAACCATCCGGGAGAGAATTGACCGGCTTATGGACCTTGGTGTGGGAAGAATGACCCTTGTTATTGATCCAACAGTTTTTGGTTATGGCATTTCTGTGGATATATTTGTGGACATCGAACCTGCCCTGGAGGAAGAGATCACCGAAAAAATTCTTAGTATTCCCCAGGTCTGCTATCTTGCCAATGGGCAAAATTCCAGTGATATGTCCATACAGGCAAGGTTCAAGAATCTTAAGGATATGTACCATTTTATCAGGACTACCTTGCCGGAAATTCCCGGAGTTAAGATGAAGGATTACACACTGGTTCCCAAAACCCACAGGGACATCTATCAATGGATTCCCTGCAAGGATGATTTCGGAATAAGCTAATAAAAAACGAATCTTTGGATCAAGCCCTTAAAGGAAGGGCAATTCTTATCTTTGTGCCTATCCCCTTTTCACTTTCCACATTGATGGTTCCTTCATGAGCCTCCACAATGCTTTTAACAATGGCCATCCCCAAACCGGTTCCCCCCGAACTGGAAAAGGAATAGAAGGGCTCAAAGATATGTTCCAGAATCTTTTGCTCCATTCCCTCGCCATTATCCTCCACAAAAAAAACCAAAGAATTCCCCTGTTGTTCCGCAATAATGGAAAACTCCCCCGACCTTCCCAGAGCCTTACGGGCATTTTCAGAAAGGTTCATAAAAACCCGGAATACTCTTTCCTGATCAAAAACCACAGGAGCCTTGTATCTTGATTCAAGTTTTATTTGGATATTTTTAGAGGCAAAACGTTGATTTATATATTCCCGGAGTTTTTCCAGAAAGAGATCCAGGGACACCACACTCATCTCCAGTCTTATCTCGCCCCTGGAATAATCGAGAAGCTCGTTTGCAAGCCTATTGAGCCGGTCTATCTCGAAGGAGATGTTCCGTAAACAGTTAATCGCCTTGTCATGGATGGTTTTATCCTGGAGCAGGAGGTCTGTATAACCCTTAAGAATCGATATGGGGTTTCTGATATCGTGCAGTATCATGGAAGAGAGTTTACCCAGGGTGGAAAGCCGTTCATTTCTAAGGAGTTCGTTATGGGTTATCCGAAGCTCCCTGTTTGCAGCTTCAAGTTTGCGGTTTCTTTCCCGCAGGTCTTCCAGGAGGGTATCGTTACTCTTTCTTACCATGGCGGAGAGTGACCTGATTATGGAAAAGGCCAGGGAAGAATTGTCTTTTAATATACTCTTAAACTGTTCCTTTTTTATATACAGGAGCCTTGTTTTTGTTCGGGAAATTACCGTGGCGCTTCTGGGAAGATCGTCTACAAGAGCCATCTCTCCGAACAGGTACCCAGGGCCATGAACTGCAAGAAGGTCCGCCTCCTCGGTTCTGTACCCTATCCAGACTTCAATCTCCCCACTCATCACAATATAGAATCGATCAGCAGAATCATTTTCATAGAATATCACCGATTCAGGCTCGTGAGCTTCCTCCTGGCAGTATTTCATTATATTTCTGATCTCTTGATCTGAAAGTTCGTTGAAAAAATAGATACTTCTTAAAAAGGTAAAATATCCTGCCATAATGTGGAATCATACACCCTTTAATTGGAAGAGTCAAAGAATATTGGTACAATCCTAAATCGAGGTAGTTCAAAATGCGGGTCGACCAGTTCAATCCGGTTTTAGTTGGTTTGGTTTCTGCCGTTATTCTTGGACCTATAGAGGGCATGATCGGAAATCTCGATTAGTTTCTCCGGCTTCATTGCATCTTCCGGAATTATGGAAGAGCAGCCCAGGCTTATGGTAAGATGATCAGAAATCTTGGAACCCTCATGCCTTATATTCTGCTCAGCAATCCTTTTCCGGAGATTCTCTGCCAAAGCCCTTGTTCCCTCCAGGTCTGTATCGGGAAGTATAACGGCAAATTCCTCTCCCCCAAAACGGCAGACCACATCCCCCGCTCTACATACCGTGGCTTCCAAGGTAGACGCAACAAGCTGAAGAACCTCATCTCCCCTTCTGTGGCCGTATAGATCATTGTACTGCTTAAAAAAATCGATATCTATCATTATCATACCCAGGGGATTCTTTCTTTCCTGAGCCTTGTTCCATTCCTGGGTCAAATATTCATCAAACCCCCGGCGGTTGGAGATTCCGGTTAAGGAATCAAGATAGGATAAATTCTTCAGGGTAAGGGCTGTTCCTTCCAGTTTGATCTTTTCAATAAACAGAGTTTCTGCTTTGACAAAAGCCTCGGAGGATCTTTTGGAAAGTATAACAGATTGAAGAAAAAGAAAGGCAATAAAACCGGTCGGAACAATATAGGTGGTATTTATCACCTGATTATGATGGAGGGTATCATTCACAATACAGAGGAAAAAGAGCACAAATACCAGGAAAAAGAATAAGGCATCCCGCTTTTTCCTTACCATAGCAGCAAGAAAAATATAAAGCCCATAGAGGGAACAGAGGATTATAATGATCTGAAAAGGAAGAACCAGGTTTGTAAAAAACCGCGGTGGGCTTAAGAGGATAATTAGGGTGTACAGACCTCCGGCGGTAATAAAAATCCCCAGGAAGATCTTTTTGAATTCCTCCGGATATAGGGAATAAACAAAGAGCATCATCAGGGGAAGCCCAAGACTGAAGGAGAGATAGGTCAATCGCACAAGAAGCTGCCAGGAGATCCAGGGCGCCAGATGCTCCAGGAAGTATTCCTCAATTACGAGGTTCCTTAGGGTCATTAAAAAACAGAAAAGGGAAAAATAGAGGGTAGATCGATCCTTTCTGCGTAGGAGGAAAATTACTCCATGATAAAGGGCTATCATGAGAAGGGCGCCGGAAACAAAAAATTTAGCCGCTGCTGCCCTTTCCAGATGCTCTACAAGCAGAGCCTCCGTACCTAAAAGGATCCTTCCCCCAAGCCCTCCTCGGGCATGATGGAAATTGGAAATATGAATCAGGATATCCAATTCTTCTCCTGGATTTTTTATCTCCACCAACTGACTCCTCCATTTTGGGGAGGAATCTGTTTTATCCCTTCCTGGAACACCTGCTCTGGCAGTTAAATGCCCATTGATATAAAGTTTATAAGCTGTATCCTGGGCATAGATCATCAAGGCAAGGGACCGCGTCTCCTCTTCCCCCAGGAGAATCCTGAATCTGTAAGTGGCAAAACCAAGACCCGGAAGTTTTTTACCCTCCAGACTTTTCCCCTTCCAGGTTCCTGGGAAATCCATAAAGGCCGACACAGGTTTTTCAGCTCCTAGGAACTCTTCGTAGGGGATAAATCTGGACCAATAGAATTCACTTTCCCCGGACAAAACAATTTTGCCATCCAGGGAGAGATTCCAGTCAGTAAGATCGAGAATCCCTTTTTTTATAAGAGGCACATTGGAGTGCCGGATTTGGGGATCTTGGAAGGCACAACCTGCAAAAATCGTAAAAATCAAAAGAACTCCAGCTAGGGCAATGAGAAGCCATTTGTTTTTAACCGATAATAATCCCAAGGTCATTTTAATTAAGTATACACTATTTTTTTCCGGGAAACAAAAGCCCTCCCTGGTTTTAAGATACTTAATTCCCCGGTTTAACCCAGGGATGGATTGAATTTATCAACCTTTTACCTTATAAAGGGTCTTATAGTATTCTGGAAGCATTGTGAAAGGCAAAATATTTTCCATTAAACTGATACTACTCACCCTCCTGCTTCTTTTCCTTGACCTTTTCTCCAAGGATCTGGCAGAGAGATTACTGGCAAACAAGGGAGTTATTCCTGTGCTGGGGGATTTTTTTGTGCTCTATTTTGTCAGGAACCGCGGGGCTTTTCTTTCTCTGGGTAATACTTTAGGCCAGATCGGCTGGTTTATCCTTTTTATATTTCTACCATTGCTTCTTCTTGTGGTGTATACAGTCTATATTTATAAAAACAGACTCTTTTCAGGATCCCATCTTTCTGCTACCCTCCTGGTTTTAAGCGGCGGTCTTGGGAACCTTGTAGACAGAATTCTGTTTGGTTCTGTAAGAGATTTTATGAATATCGGCCTTGGTAGAATTATCCGATCTGGGGTATTCAACCTGGCGGACCTTTACATAGTAATTTTTGTAATTATTCTATTCTTTTCCCTCTTTTCCAAGAAGGATGGGTCTGCAAAGGTAGGGGAAAAAACACTCAAGGAGACTTAGTATGCAGGAAAAATACCTTCCCTTCAGCGGGCAGGAACTGGAGAAAATCACAGAAAAATATCAAACCCCCTTTCACATATACGATGAAAGGTCCATAAAGGAGAATGCAATAAAACTTTTGAATGCCTTTTCTTGGAATCAAGGCTTTAAGGAGTATTTTGCTGTAAAGGCAACACCCAATCCCTTTCTTTTAAAGATCTTTAAAAGTCTTGGATTCGGTGTGGATTGCAGCTCATATACAGAACTTCTCCTTGCTGAAGAAACTGGTTTTTCCGGGGAACAGATAATGTTCTCCTCCAACGACACTCCTGCTGCGGAATTTATAAAAGCCAGGGACCTACAAGCCACAATAAATCTTGATGATATCTCCCACATCCCCTTTCTAGAGAAAAACGGAGGAATACCAGAGATAATCTCTGTTCGGTACAATCCGGGTAAAAGCAGGGAAGGTAGCTTTATTATGGGAGACCCTGCGGAGGCAAAATACGGATTCACCAAGGAGCAGATTTTTGAAGGTTATAGGATGCTGAAATCCCTGGGAGCCAAGAGATTTGGTCTGCACACCTTTATTGCTTCCAACGAACTGCAGGCACAGTATTTTGTGGATACTGCAGAGATGCTTTTCCGTTTGGCTTTGGAAATTAAGGAAAAACTGGGTATATCGGTAGAATTTGTAAACTTAAGCGGAGGAATCGGGATTCCCTACAAACCGGAGGATAAACCGGTGGATCTGGATTTTGTAAGCTCCGGGATACAAACAAAATACAATGAACTTATTGTTCCTGCGGGACTTCATCCTTTATCAATCTTCATGGAATGCGGAAGGATGATTACAGGCCCTTACGGTTATCTTGTTTCTCGGGTGCTCCACATTAAAAATATCTACAAAACCTTTGTCGGCCTGGATGCCTGTATGGCTAACCTTATGCGCCCAGCAATGTACGGTGCCTATCATCACATCACCGTTATAAATAAGGAAAATCTGCCCAAGGATCACACCTACGATATAACCGGGTCTCTCTGCGAAAGCATAGACCGTTTTGCCGTCAACAGAAAACTGCCGCATATAGAGGTGGGAGATCTTTTGGTTATCCATGATACAGGCGCCCATGGGCATGCCATGGGATTCAACTATAATGGTAAACTGCGCTCTGCCGAGCTTCTTTTACGGGAAAACGGAGAGGTAGTACAGATCCGCCGGGCCGAAACCCCCGGAGATTATTTTGCTACCCTGGATTTTCAGGCTCTTAAGAACTTCTAATTTTTTACCCACCCCTTATATCCTGACGGTTTAAGGGGTGGGTAAAGGATATTCAGATACTGGAAGAGATATAGTGCTCGAGCTGATCAATTAAAAACTCTTTCTCCTTTATCAGGGCTTTTACAATATCACCGATGGACACAAGGCCTACTACATGATTACCTTCCAGCACGGGCAGATGTCTGACCCTTTTATTTGTCATTAGGGCCATACATTCCTCCACAGTCCTTGTAGGATGAACACATATGATCTTCCGGGTCATCAGCTCCTTAACCGGTAGCTCCTTGCAGGTTTTACCGCAATCCAGGGTTTTACGGGCATAATCTCTTTCAGAGAAAATCCCAACTGGAGTTTTATCCGCCTTAAGAATCACCACAGCTCCTGTATTTTTCTCCGCCATAAGATGCAGAGCCTCTAAAACAGTAGCCTCGGGACCTAAAGAGACGACTCCATAACCCTTAGATTCCAGCAAATCTTTTACTGTTTCCATGGCTTACTCTCCTTTATATATAAATAAAAGATTTAAATAAGAGGTTCCTGCATAAGACCAGTTTTCTGCAAGTTCCTCATAAAACCGGAAGGAAAGGATATAACCGTGTTCTTCGGTATATCCTGTAAACCAAGGGGGTACAAGCCGGTTTACAAAATTCATTATAGTATATAAAAAGAGACTGTGCCCGTATAATATTTTAAAAAATCAGTTTTTATTGCGGAGGTTATTCCTATGACCCTGATGGAAGCTATAGAAAAAAGAACCAGTGTAAGAACCTATTCAAAGGAGGGGCTTGATCTCCAGCAGATCGATAAGGTAAAGGCGATATTAGAAAAAACCCTGGATCTAAGCTTTTTCGGCACTCCTCCGGTTATGGAACTTCTCAATACTGATCCAGGCACCTTTGGAGTCATCCAGGGTTCAGCCTTATTTCTTGCCCTCTTGGTAAAAGAAAAAGATGGATCCCTTGCCTCTGGCCAATCCCCTCATAAAGGCTTGATAGATTGCGGATACACCGCAGAAAGCGTTGTTCTGGAACTTACAGCCCTTGGGTTAGGAACATGCTGGCTTGGAGGAACCTTCAACCGCCGGAAGGTGGAGGAAGAGCTGGCATTACCTGAGGATCTTTCTCTTGCAGCCTTGATAGCCCTGGGTGAACCTGGGGATAGAAAAACTGTAATAGAGAAGGTTTTCCGCCTTGGGGCAGGATCTGAAAAAAGAAAACCCTTCTCCAGCCTTTTTTTCCTCGAAACTCCGGAAACCCCCCTGCCGGAAGATAGGGCTGGTTCACTTCAACCAGTACTACAAGCCCTTAGAATTGGACCTTCAGCATCCAATAAACAGCCCTGGAGGGTGATTCTTAAGGAAGAGGGGGAAAAAACAGCTGCTTTGTACCTGGAGGTAAAGGAGCAGTACGAAAAGTCGGCAGGATATCCTATTCAGAGTCTGGATGCCGGTATAGCCCTGGCACATATAGAAATTGCCTCGCGGGAACTGGGACTCCCTTTAAAGCGAATCGGAATACCGGAAGATTCCTTCCCAGGATTAAAACCTGTTTACTCCTTTAGGATCTGATTTTGCAGGATCAGACTTCTCCAAGGGAAAAATCGCCTATTATTTTGAAATGACTTCCTTCTGCAAAGATCTCTAGATTCCTCTCCGGGAAATATTGGGGTAGTAATTCCCGCAATTTAACTACCACCTGTTCAATGATCTCCCACTTATAATCCTCATCCACCTCCTCTAGAGTAACCATTCGCAGATCAACTATGTATCCCCGACCGAAACGTGAGCCAAAACCTGGAGTGAAATCAGCGCCTAGGTTAAAAAGCCCGTCCGCCTGAGGATTCGAGGTCTTTCCTCTTTTCGGTCTGGCTGGATGAAGAGGATATAGATGTCCGTATTGATCTTCAATATAATGATCCACCTCATCCATCAGAGCCTTCAAACGATTTTGAAATTCTACCAATTTAGGATGATACAAACCTAGCGGACTCCATCATCACAGGCATCATCAATATCGTCCAATCTGGAGTTTTCTGCAGTGTGAGGTTTGGAGCATTTATCCAGAGGAAGCTGTTTCTTCTTGTTGACCCCTTCGCCTTTGGATTCTCCCTCTGTTTTGATGGTTTTTCCTTTCAATTCCTCGGCAGATTTGCCTTCCTTGTTTGTCATCTTTGGCCTCCTAAGCAAAAAAAGGGTTAGGTAATTAATATAGTAATTTTAGAATAAATAATCAAATGCAACAACCTTCTACCTAGGGGCAGATACAACATTAACCGGCAAGGGATTGCTTTTTATTTCTAAGATGTAATAATTATCCTATATGAACATCCACTCCCTTTGGCCAAGAAAAAAACCTGCAAGCCTTTCCCGTTTTTACCGAGGGAGTATCCTCTGGACCACCTTTGTTACCATGTTCTGCCTGGCCTTCAGCTTTATCCTTTTAAAGGTTCAGAACGATAAGAGGGAAGCATCCAATCTGTACAGACTGCTTGTAGAGGAAAGAAAGAGGGAGATCCAAAGCCATGTGCTTAGATCTCTAAATTTTATTGAATTTATAAGGAATTTTCATAGTGAATTTGATTCTGAAGCTATAAAAAGGGAAGTAATAAACAGACTAAGCAGTATTACCTTTGGGGAAAATGGATATATCTTTATTTTCCATAAGAATGGTACCATGCTCCTCACCGGAGCGAAAAAAGGGTACCTGGGAATGAATCTACTGGAAACCGGGGATCCAGAGGCAATAAAAATGGTCACCGAGGGACTGAAGGCTGCGGAAAATCCGGAAGGGGGATTCATTGAATACTACTGGGAAAAACCATCTCCTCCCCTGGAAGATAAAAGAAAACTCTCCTTTGTCATTGCCTATCCCGAATGGAACTGGATTGTAGGAGCAGGCTCCTATTTTGACGATCTGGATCTCCTTTTCCAAAGGGAATTGAAAACCCAGAGAAGGCAATTCCTTTTGAGTTTGATCATAATAATGATCTTTCTTATGCTGCTTTTTCATGTAACAGTAATTTTTATCTATTTTTATTCAAGAAAAATTGAGAAGGATACACTCTTGTTTGAAGATTACCTAAAAAATGGGGGATCCCTTACTGAAAAAATCGATTTTAAAAATCTCCGTTTCAAGGAATTCCAGGATATTGCGGTAGAACTTAACAAGGCTGTGGAGGAAAGGAATAAATTAGAGCAGGAGTTAAAGGAAAATGAGATAAAATATCGGGAGATTGTGAACAATGCCAACAGCGCTATTATAAAATACGATCTGGAGGGACGGCTGACCTTTTTCAATGAATGTGCAGAAAGATTGTTCGGTTTCAGTGCCGACGAGGTGCTTGGTAAATTTGGCGTTGAAACTATCAATAAATATGATGACCAGGAGCTTCTGTACGATGTTATTCATAATACGGAGAAATACACCAACAATGAGAATGATAATTATCACAAGGATGGACGCTGGATGTGGATCTCCTGGACTAACAAATCGATTTATAATGATGCCGGAGAAAAGATCGGTGTCCTCTGTATTGCCAATGATATAACCCAGAACAAACTTGACAGGAAGCTAATAGAAAGGAATCTCAAGGAAAAGGAGGTTCTCCTCCGGGAGATCCACCATAGAGTTAAGAATAACCTGCAGATCATAATAAGTCTTTTAAGTCTCAATTATGAAAAGATCCAGGACCCGAAGGACCTGGAGATATTCAAAGAGATGGAGGCCAGGGTTAGATCCATGGCTTATCTTCATGAGCAACTGTACGGTTCCCAGAATATTGCAGAAATAGATATGGCAGATTATGTTCACCGCCTGACTCTCTCCTTACTAGATTCCCATGAATACAACAATGGCAAGCTGCATCTGGATCTTCAAATTAAAAAAATATCCTTTGACCTTGCCATCGCCCTTCCCTGTGGTCTCATAATAAATGAACTCGTTACCAATACCCTTAAACATGCCTTTCCCGGGGAAATTAAGAAGGGAAAGGAGCTTCTTGGAATTTCCATTTCCAAATCCTCGGATACTGTGCTATTAAAAGTAGAGGATTCCGGAATAGGCTTGCCAAAGGATTTTACTCTCGACAAAACCCCCTCCCTGGGTCTCAGGCTTGTATACGGTCTTACGGAACAGATCGGGGGGAAAGTCCGGGTTCTTTCACCGCCCGGCACTACCTGGGAGATCCGGTTTCCATTACCTAAAACAAAACCTTAGCCTGGAAACAGGGCGGATTGTATTAAAGTCCCGCAACATTCTTCGAAGACCAACCAAAAAGAAGCCCTCTTTCCTATAGGTTAAAAAAGGGTTACTATTCCATCGATTCTTGCTCAATACAAGGACTGTTTCGGGTAAAAATATGGACATCAAGAAAAATAACTTCTTTAATAATGTCTTTGGGGTTTCGGCGGTGGAGTTCACCTGGGGTTTAGGTCTTCCCTTGGTAGTGGATTCAACCTTTCTTCCCCTTTTTCTTAAAAACCTGGGGGCATCGAACACCCTTGTGGGGTTGATTCCCACACTATTTTTTTTCGGCACCTCGGTCTTCCCTTTAGTTTCCGGCCTTCTTACCAGTGGAACAGGGAATAAGAGGAAAGTGGTTTTAACCTCCCACCTTTATCCCGGCATTGTCCTCCTGTTGTTGGGCCTGATCCTTCTTCTTGCCTCTCCCTCCAATATCCTTATATCCGTATTTCTCCTTTGTTATGCCCTTTTCTCTGCTGGGATAGGATTTCTCCTTCCCGTCTGGCAGAATTATCTTGTTACCATCTTTTCTTCCAAACAGAGTGTCAGCGCTCTTTCAGTTATGATGCTGGCTCAAAGCGCAGCAAAACTGATAAGCAGTCTTATGATCCAGGAATTTGTAAGACGCTTCGCCTTTTCCCTGAAAGGGTCGGCAATCCTCTTCATGGCCACAGGGGCTCTCTTTTTTCTAGGCTCCTTCTTCTTTCTCTTTACAAGGGAGATTTTTCCGACCCACGAGGATACACATAAAAAGAGTAAAAACCCAATAAATAACCTTAAGGAGGTATTAAAGAACCGGAATTTTATTATGTTTCTAGGGAATGAACTTGAAATCTTTTCCGGTTCCTCTATCATAGCCTTCTATGCAACCTATGCCACAGGATACTGCGGAATCCCGGATTTTTTAGCAGCGGGGCTTTTTGTAACCCTGAATTATACAGGAGCGGTACTTACAAATATAGTTCTCGGCTGGTTTAATTTTCTCTCCATAAAGAGGAAATGTCTTCTCTCCAAGGCTTTATCCATCCTGGCGGTAATCCTGTTAGTCCTTGGAAAATCCACCCTCTCCTTTTTGATTGTAAGCTTCCTCCTGGGAACATCCAGGGCTGTCAGATGGCTGATTTATGCCCCGGCAATAAAAAAGATCTCCAGAAAACAGGATGCAACAATCTATTTTTCCATTGCTCCGATTCTGACCCTCCCCTTCAGCGCCGGTATCCCTCTTTTAAACGGTCTTTTGCTGGACAGCTTTGTTAACCTAGGCGCCGGTTCCTACAGGATAGTCTTTGCCCTGCAGGCTGTCTTTATTCTTTTTGCCCTTCTCTCCAATCTAAAAACAGATTTTGAGGGAGTAAAAGAGGATCTGGAAGCCTTAAACAGGGATAGCCATCCCTTATCGCCGGGGAGTTAATGAAGGGATCCTTCAATAATTACCTCAATAATTCCCTTGACAGCTCTCTATTCCAGGTATATCATTATTGTACTAATACTATAATACAATCGGATGGAAGATGGCGGCACAGAAACTACAAGAGACAAGCCTTACCTTCAGTCTGGACCCCAAAAGCGGGGTTCCCTACTATAAACAAATAATGATGCAGATAGAGATGGCCATTGCGGACGGAAGACTTGTAAGCGGCGACCAGCTTCCCACGGTAAGAAGTCTGGCGGTGGACCTCCGGATAAATCCCAACACTGTTGCCAGGGCTTATTCTACCCTGGAGATCCGGGGAATTGTAAACACCCAGCAGGGTACTGGAACCTTTATAAGCGACAAAAAGATTACCCTTAGTGAAATAGAAAGGGAAAAGATACTCTCCGAATTAACCACGGAATTCATTACCAAAGCCCAGTCTTACGGTTTCAGCAAAGGGGACATTGTAAATTTCCTCAATGAATTAGATACTCAGGAGTAATCGGAGGCGTAAAAAGATGCTTATTAAAGTACCAGAATTTTCGCGGATAAAAAATATCCAGAAAAAGCACCTGGAGAAGGATTTTACCTATAATGCCTTTTCCTACCTTATTTTATCCCTCTTTATTGCCGCAGGAATCCTTGTTCAAGTACGATTCGGTGGAATCTCCCTGGGCAGAGAGATTGCCATTATTGCCGCTATTACCGTGGGTGCGGCAAGTCTTATTGCCCTTTTTCCCCAGTGGTCCACTGCCCTGAAGATGGTGATCCTCGGGTGGCTTGCCCTTTTTATCTGGCTGTCTACGGACTACTGGCCTCTTTTTTTAATCCTTTCTATTGGAATCCTTATCTCCTCCGCCTGCGAACTTATCTACCAGTGGGACAAGGTTGTGGTGCTCAGGATGGGAAGATTTCACAAGGTGAAGGGTCCTGGTCTCTTTTTCCTTATCCCCTTTATTGACCGCATTACCGCCTTTGTAGATACCCGCATCAGGGCAACGGACTTCAGCGCAGAAAAAACCATTACAAAGGATACTGTACCGGTTCATGTGGATGCCCTGGCCTTCTGGATGATATGGAATGCAAAACAGGCAGTGCTGGAGGTGGAAAATTATACCGAGGCAGTAATCCTATCCGCCCAGACCGCCTTAAGAGACTCCATAGGGAAACACGACCTTTCCGAACTGCTTTCGGAAAGGGAAAAACTCTGTGCAGAAATTCAGACAGCCCTGGACAGTAAAACCAACCCCTGGGGCATAACCATCCTCTCCATAGAGTTCACCGACATCATTATCCCCCAGGGCTTGGAGGATGCCATGAGTAAAAGGGCCCAGGCAGAGAGGGAGAAGCAGTCCAGGGTGATTCTTGGAACCGCAGAGGTGGAAATTGCAAAGAAGTTTGAGGAGGCCTCTAAAAGCTATAAGGACAATCCCACAGCCCTGCATCTCAGAGCTATGAATATGGTATACGAGGGCATAAGACAAAAGGGAACCATGATCCTTTTACCCTCCTCTGCCTTGGAATCGATGAACCTAGGAGCAACCTTGGGAACAACAGCCTTTGCAGCCCAGCACGGGAAGGAGAAGGAAAAGACTGAACCGGGCGGAGAGACCTGATTTTATTTCTTTCCGAGGGAATTCCGCAGAAGGGCAGTGTTCCTTTCCCAGAAAAAACCTTCCCAATAACCCTGAATTCTTTTAACCCCCTCTGCTTCTTTTAATCTTTTAAGACTCCACAGACAGTATTCAGGGTTTACCTCTACCCCGCAGAAACGCCGATCCAGTTTTTTGGCTGTAACCGCCGAGGTCCCAGAACCAAGGAAAGGATCAAAGACAAGACCCTTTTCGGGACAACTTGCCAGTATAAGTTTTGCAATAAGCTTCTCCGGCTTCTGGGTGGGATGACTGGTGTTTTCCGGCATAGACCAGTAGGGAACGGTAATATCATCCCAGAAATTAGAAGGATGAGTAACCCGGAAACGCCCATTCTCTGTTTCCTCCCAGTCCTTCGGTTTTCCACAGGCAGTATAGGGGGCAAGGACTCGTCTTTTCATCTTTACCGCCTCCACGTTAAAAAAGTATTCCTCTCCCAAAGTTGCAAACCAGATATCCTCGGAACAGTTTTTCCAGTTCCTCTTTGCACCACGGCCCTTTTCCCTCTGCCAGGTAATGCGGTTTTGCACCGTCAATCCCTGTTCCTTTAGTAGGGCATAGATGGCACCGCTGCTTCGCCAATCCCCGCAAAAATAGAGTGATCCCTGGGGCTTTAGGGTTTTTAAAACCCCGGGGAACCATTCCATAAGATACAACAGATATTCCTCGTCCCTCTTTTGGGAAAAGGAAAAACCATGAAAGGATTTATCCAGATTGTAGGGAGGATCCAGGATAAGAAGATCGGCAAAGCTTTCCGGAAAATTAGAAATAACAGAAAGCAGATCCCCTTGGAAGACTCGATTCTCCAGGTCGGGAATCTGAAGAGGCACATCGGCCTGTGAAATCTCTTTTGAAAGGAGATCTCTTTCTTCCGGGGAGAGGATTAAGGTTTTATTTCTTTTCGCCTTGGGGGTCATTTATTAGTGTCCAAGAAATTGATGGAAAAGGCTCTCAAATTCCTCCACAGTCTTATTGATCCTTTTGACAGCTTCCTTTTCAGACCCCGCAAGGTAATCCGACACTGCCTTGATTATTCTTTCCTGTAAAGAGTCCCTTTCATGAATAAATTCCGGTTCCTCCCCTAACCTTTCAGCGCCTTTTTTAATCCTTTCCCT
>ENA-OSEO01001644-OSEO01001644.1-sediment-metagenome-genome-assembly--contig:-NODE-1644-length-38490-cov-8.158644_pt1 | contig 38490 bp, 31 predicted proteins | sample MGYA00237883_ERZ534232 | MGnify/ENA metagenome assembly ERZ534232 | reverse complement strand
CAAAAATCAATCATTAAATGAAAAGTCATGAAATCCCGGGTATTTTTAATAATTGGCAAAATTGTATTTATATCTTTTATAATACAGTTTTTTTCATGCACTACTACTCATGAGTTAACTTATAAAAGCTATTACCCTGTCCCGCAATCAAATCAAGAATTACATTATGGTAGTGGATATAGATTTATATGTTCAGATTTAAAAGAGACTTTCACAAGTGCAGCTTTAAATTTTATGGATAATGAATTATTTCTTTCGGTTATTATTATAAATAACAGCAATAATACATTTACAATTGATTATCCAAATATTGAAATTTATAATGAATACGGAAGTTTTATGTCCTATTATACGGATAATGAATTTATTCAAAGTAAAGCAAAAGAAATAATTAGGGGACAGATACAGACGCAGGCTTTAGCGGCATATATTAATAATGAAATGAATGCAGGCAGATTACATATTGCAAATGATTATGTTGTTGATAAGCCTTCGGATAGAAGGAGATTTAATGAAAGAATTGATTATTATAGCGAGATGCTTTTTAGACCCAAAACTTTAAAACCTAATGATTATTTAGTTGGTCAAATATTTCTAAAAGAATATTCTCCTAAAATTGATATTCTTATTAAAGCAAAAGATGATTACCATAAATTTAAATTTGAATTGAAATAAATAAATCCTAAAAAGCATTGAGGTATTGTTTAATTTTGAATAGCATCAATAATCTTCCTGTTGGCCTCATCAACTTTTTTTAGGTTGTAGTCAATATAAATACCGGTTGTTTTGCTCCCGATTTCGTGGCCCAGTGCAGCTGAAATGGTTTCTTTTGATATATCAAGGTCGGCAGCAATTGTGGCCCAGGAATGCCGGGTGTAATAAGTTGAAACAGGTTTATCAATTTTGGCCTTTTTAGCAGCATCTTTTAATTTTTTGTTGATTTCCTTTTTTACGCCATCATAATCCTGGTATCGTTCCAAAAGATTAATAAGATATTTTTCTCCGGATAATTTTTTAATCAATTTTTTGGCTTCCGGTTCCAATTTAATATTATAGTCTTTCCCGGTTTTGGCTCTTTTATATTCTACACGTCCGTCCCTGATATCTTTCTTTGTCAGGTAGCTTAAATCCTTTAAATTAATGCCAATAAGGTAGAATGAGAGCATGAAAACATCTCTGGATAGTCCGGGTACTCCCGACAGAGAAAAGTTCTTAAATCGCCTTATTTCGTCTATGGTCAGATTTCGTTTTACGGTTTTTTCTTTCTTGATCTTATACTTCCTGAAAGGATAAAGGCCCAGGTCAATTACTTCGTCATCTATGGCCGCATTAAACACGGCCCGGATATTGCGCATGTGAATACCTATTGAATTTGTTTTCATTCCCTTATCTGTCATCCATAATTCCAATTCACGAAGAAATTTTGAATTAACATCTGGGAAATGAAGCTGCCCGGAGGCATATTCCTCTATAAGACTCAGAGTATATTCATATATCTCCTTTGTTTTATCAGCCTTTTTGGTGCTGGCAAAATATTTAAAATAGGTGTTAAAATCATATTTTTCTTTTTCCTTTTTCGATAGATATCGTTTTTTTATCTGTGATGCAGTTAAGCTGTAAATTTCACTGGAATTTGTTAATTCGGTTATGAAATTCTGAATATCAGCCAACTTACTATGAAGTTGTGCGTTTGTAAAGTGATGGTCTGTAATATCCGGCGCATTGCTTTTAATCCACTTTGTTTTATCGAAATATTTTGTTTCTAACCGGATGCCGGTACCGATATGTGAATTGGTGCCATTGTTACGGATTAAAAAAACAATAGGATATTTTGGGTCTTTTTCATCTGGGGGTTTATACCTGGTGTAATGAATTAAATTGACCGTTGCCATGAAATTTTGCCTATTTTTTGCCTATTTTTTGCCTAAATATACAATTTTTTTCCATTATTTTCCATTAAAAGGCAAAATATATTTTTTAAACAGGCCATTAAAAAACCCTGTCAAATCTAACGTTTGACAAGGTTTTCAAGTGTTTTAGACTTTGTCGGGGTAGCAGGATTTGAACCTGCGACCCCCTGCTCCCAAAGCAGGTGCGCTAACCGGACTGCGCTATACCCCGTTTTTTGCGGCCGTAAAAGTAGAAAAATTTTTCGGGAATAATAATAAACTTTCCAAAAATATGAATTAATCCCGGTTAATTTCTGTTTTTATCATTATGATGAATGAAATTCAGCAGGATAGCAATTTTACAATATAAAATATTTATTTTTACGATTGTTAATATAGAAATATTGCTATCATGGAACTCAGAGAGTCAATCAGGGAAATCCTGTCAGATAAACGAACTAAAACTGATGGATTGCATGTGAAATATATTGCAGGTCATATTCTGAATAACAACAGAACCCTGTTCCCTGACGAGAATAATCTGTCCTTCGAAGTTCTTAAACAGAGGATTAATGCAATTCTTCTTTATGACATTAACAGCAAAAACAGCGAATTTGCAAGAGTTATAAATCCAAAAACGAAAACATACCGGAAAGGAGTTTATAAGCTTAAAAAACGAAGAGTAAAGAAGAGAGTTAAATAGCTTTTTGAATTTTTGCGGTGAGGGCGGGATTCGAACCCGCGGTACAGTTTTATCCGTACGTCGGTTTAGCAAACCGGTGGTTTCAGCCACTCACCCACCTCACCTTTCAGACCTTTCTGAAGAAGCAGTTAAGCCTCTGTTAGCAGTGTATTAAAAGATATTTTCTATCTGTATTGCCTGCTTTTTATTGTGGGTGCAAATGTATTAATTATTTTGACATCCTCAAAATCTTTCCTGAAATTATTTGCTTTTCTCCAAAACCTTTTTAGCTGATTTATAGCCGAGGTCATATAACTCAGCTGCATGACTCAAACTTAATATTTCATAATTGTCAATTCCTTCAGGTTCAATAAATATCGTTGCATATTTACGAACTTTGGCAAGATTGGCATTCACACTCATATAAAAAGTTCTGGAGGCTATCTTAATGAGATTTTTAAAGCTCTCTTTCGGATTAATGGGACTGATATTTACAACAATTATTCTTTCGCAATCATTCTTTATGGGCTCCACCGGAATGTTGTCCATCAGACCTCCGTCAACATAAAACTGATTTTCAATCTCTATGGGCGGAAATAATACCGGTATGGAAGAAGAAGCAATAACAGTCTGACATAAAGGTCCGCTATTGCGATATTCTACCGTTCCTTTATTAAGATTTGAAACGGCAATGAAAAATGGCACAGGAAGGTCGTCAATTCTTTTATATTCTATTTCTTTATCTATAACTTCTTTCAAACCACTTAGTTTAAGCAGTCCGTCAACCAGTATGTTTGGTTTGGTATAAGAGAAGAACCAGCCCTTGCTGAAAATCTCCATTGTCTCTTCAGGACTTTTCCCGGCTGCCATAAAAGCCCCGACAATAGCTCCCGCACTTACTCCTGAAATTACATCAGGCTTAATCCCATTTTCGTAAAGAGCGGAAATCACACCCAGATGTGCGAATCCTCTTGTCCCGCCGCCACTCAGTACTAATCCGGTCTTATATTTGTGCTTCATCTTTATCCAAGTTAGTTAATTTTCATCTATTTAATCTGGCTAAAAAAGGCATGAAGCACTTTTCCACGCAAATTATAATATTATCTTTCAGCGGCTAAAAATACGTTTTACAGATCAAAACAGAACAACTCCAACGATTATTTTTTTCTTGCTGAATATTTTGGTTTAGCTGCCTCTTTCCAATCTCACCTGTCACATTCTTCAAAAATTCTGCAATAATAGTAAAAACGGATCAAGCACCTGTTACATCCTGTCAAGTGGTGAATTTGGTTTATGCACGTAAACAATTATCTTTGAATCAACTAAATACATTCTTATCGTCAGGGAATGAACCGTGCTTCCAGCTGTTTTGAAAAGCGACATCGCCAGTGAATTCCTCCCGTGTTGCGGTTTTTTTCCGAGTCTCGGACTTGGATTGAAGCCGTTTTTCAAAAAAAGAGTATGCAGGTCATCCCCGTCTTTCATATCAAATAATTTCCGGGAAATAAATGTAAGGGAGTACTTTACATCCGGCCACGAACCATCCGTGTATTCCCCGTGCTCTTCAACTAATTTAACCTGCTTCAGCTGACTTTCAAAGACAGGGACCAGCAGTTTTAACATAGCTTTGACTTCATCACTTTGCGGCTCAACCGCCACAGCAGTAAAAAATCCCACATTATCTGAAATATCCTGGATCTGTGGCTGAACGGATTCTCCGGCAGTTGTTTTATTTCCTGGTGCTTCATTAACACTGCTTTTTCCGGAATTATCCCCGGAACAATTATAAAAGATAACTGTAACAAGAATGGTAATGATAGTTGCTATTCTTCGAAAATCAAATTCTGACTTTTGCATGTCAATTTTTATTAAAATCCATAAACTTATTTTAATCATATTTTTTTGTCCCGATTTAAATCGGGATGCTCGTTTCATTTGAATATTACGCATTTAGATTCAGAACCTTATGGTTCTTTAACCACAATTTTTGCAGAAATTACGCTTGATTCTGATTGCCCCGAATCAGTATCGCACTTTATTACTGCCTCAATTTTGTATTCACCGCTCTTTTCATAAATGTGCATAAAATAAATGTCCGGTGTTATTTCCTGACCTGAATAAGTATTAACAGTTTCGTTCCCGTCACCAAATGTAATGGTACATATCTCTTTTTTTGGCCTTATTTCATTCAGATTTGAGAAATGAATACTTCCTTCCATTTCACTTCCTTCTACAATAGTTGCAGGCACTTTGTCAAAGTTTATTAACGGTTTTAATATTCCTGAAGCCATAAATCTTGCCTGTCCGGCAACTTCACCCGATTCATCGGCCGCAGTGACTACAGCAGTATATTCGTTAGATGATGGTGGAGTATAGGTTGTATTTACCTGGTAATTGGCAGCATTCGGCCTTACATTCAAAATTTCATTTTTGTTTTGTCCATATTCTATAATTACTATAACAGATGCAATCTTTGTGTCGTTATCGTTTATGGAAGCTGTGATTCTGACAGGTTCATTCAAACCGGCCTCTTCAGGGGAGACGGTAAGGTTTGAAATTACCGGGGGAGAAGAAATTGTTTTGAAGGAAACCCTGGCAGGATTCTTGGATGAACCTGTCTCCTGGCCGGACCTGTTGAAGACTTTCAATATATAGTAATATTGTGTATTAGAAGTAAGGCTGGTTAACAAATATCTCACGGACGAAATATTCCTTATTTCAGTAACCGGTGTGCCTGTGGTGGCCGTGGAACCGCCTGATTTGTATATTACATATTTCCCGAAGTCACCGGCATTTGGGTATTGCGACCAGTACAGAACTGCTGAATTGGTTGTTATATTCTCAGCTTTCAGTTCCAGGGAAGATGCATTAAAGAAGTTTAATTCTGTCAGATCTGAAGCCCGTTCATTATCATAAGCATCCTTTACTTTTATCCTGATTTTATAAATACCGGAAACGCCATTGCTGACAATAACCTTGTTGCTTACAGCGGTTGTCCCTGAAGGAAAGTCGGTCCAGGGAACAGTTGTCGACTGGTTCGACGGTGTAGTAATTTCTGCCATGTATTTACCCGGCTCACTTGAGACAAAACCTGCAACAATATTTCCGCCATCCTGACGAAGCTCTAAATCGGAAATAACCGGAGCAGAGACATCAGTAACACACTGAAACTGATAACTATAAGAAGAACCAGGTACTATGCCTATATATTCGACCGAAGGCATCACCTTTGATCCGGACGCAGCAGTAATTTCGACAGAATAAACTCCCGCCGGGGGAAGAGAGGTAAATGTATGCTGCAGATTCACAATCCCTGAACTGTTTGTTGTCCCCGTAGTGAGCACCGTACCTGCAGAATTTTTAAGTTTAACAGTGGAATTTGGAACAGGGGATGTTCCGGTTTTCAAAGCTATCTGCAGATTTACAATATTGCTGTTTAAAACCACCGGAACAGCAGAAAACTGTCCCCATATATTGAACTGTCCCTGTCCGCGACTTTCAAAGTAGCCTGATTTAGTCACGATCAGCTCTTTATCGGTGAAAAAATTCAGATTGTTGAAATTATAATTACCTTGTGAATCAGTAGTTACCTGGCTTGTACTTCCAGATACTTTAACCAGTGCTCCCTGCACCGGATTGCCATCTTTGTCAACTACTTTTCCTCCCGGTGATGGCTTTCGATTTAAATTTAACGTGACTGCCGGCAATTCATTCTGTGCAGATGCAGGAACATTTATCGCTGAAGAGACAACATCTGTAAAACCTTCATGGTTGCGCAGCCGGGCATTATAAGATACACCGGGTTCAAGGGTAAACAAAGGAGTAAATCCGTCTCTCCCTGTAATTAATAGCATGGGATATGATGAACCGGATGTTTTGTACAGCTCCACGGGCAAAGATGCAACCGGACGAGTTCCATCCATTGTCTTGATTTTAATCTTTGGGAATGTTTTGGTTGTTATCTCCCCTGTCTTATCCACATAAAACTCGTATTGGTCATTTGAATTATTGTTGCGGTAAAACCTTGATGATACCCGATAGTAATATTTTGTCCCAGGCTCCAGGTCAGGAATTGTAATTAAGTGACTGGTCTCGAGTTTCCTTGGCAGATCAACGGCATCGGCCCAGCCGACATTTACCGAATTATCTGTCTTTTTCACTCCCGACAAATATGTTGTCAGATACTCTTCTGCCGAAGGAGAGAAAAATATTTCGGTTGAAGAGGTACGGTCGGTATTCCAGGTAACCGTAAACTGATCATTCCCTGAGGTTGCACTGAGATTCTTTATGGATTGACCCTCCTGCTCTTCATTCAATGACCTCTTTTTAATTTCAGCCTTAGTCGTTTTTGTAAGTGCCGGAACTGTATACGAATTACCCGCGGCATCATAACATGTTAAATTAAAACTATAACCGGTTGAAGGAGTCAGTCCGGTTACAATAAGTCCGTGTGTTGTCTTGAAATTTTGCTCTGAAAGTGTCTTAACAAGCTGAGTTCCTTTTTTAACTTCCAATATACCTTTAAGCGGTATATTAGGACTCACATAGGTGTAAATAGCTGAAGCTACACCCTCGGTCACAATATACTCCGGTATAGGCAGATTTGAAGGTTGCAGAGGGACACTTAACTTACATTCACCGTCCGTTAGTTTCTTTTTTGCCCTTGAATATGTTATAACCTTTGTGTAATCAACAATGTCTATATCTCCTAAAAGAGGCACTGCCAGTTGTGAATTGAGAGTCTGGCTTAACCTGAACTCATAGGAAATTTCATCTATCATGACTGTAAGCTGTTCACCGCTGGTTACAAAAGGTGGAATGCTGACATAAAATTCTCCAAACTGAGCCGGGTCTGACAGGGTTACGACAGTGGTTCCGCTGGTCCGGCTTCCGACATTAAATTTAACTATCATGACTATCTTCATGCCCTCTACCTTAAAGTAGGGATCTCCTTTAATACCAATCGAACCCAGTCCGGCGACCTTCTCTATTGCAGTACCGAGAATACCTTCAAATATTCCGAGTGCTTCAGCATCATTGCAACGTTTTACAACTTTGATTGCAGTCAGTATTTTACTCTTTGCCGAAGGACTAAGTTTGTTATAAAGCCTGGTAACGGCATTTGCTTTTTTGGCATCTGTCTTGATCAGGTCAGTCAAATCATAACTGAACAGGGTGCGGGTATCATGGTACTCAGATGAATTTCCCAGTGGCAAAGCCTGTGTTGAATTCATATTGACACCAATATTAGATACTGCGGAAGAGACCGGGGATCCGGCTACAGGAACAATAGACAGCAGATCCCAAAGGTCTATTCCGGTATCAAACCAGGGTAACAGGTTATCGAGGCCGGGAACTCCGATAATTCCTGCCTGTATTTTATTGGGAAAGTAAAATCCAAAACCGCTGGCAAACGTATTTTGTGATGATGACTGGGGAGTGGCTTTTACTCTGAAACGCATCCGGTTTCCCCCGGAAGCATCAAGTGCATTATATTCCATCCTCACTTTAACGGGACAAGATATAGCAACAGAACCTCCTGATAACCTGACACCTGCCTTAAAACGAACTGCAGTCTGCAAAACCGGAAGCCATATTGGCATCCAGTGCTCCTCAGCTCCTAAATCCCCTACAGTCCAGTTGATACCGGTTATCTCTTTTTCAAATGATTGTTGTCCCTCTGAATTATATACACATAAACAGAGGAAAACCAGAATAAGAGAAAATAATTTTTTCACTGTTTAAAATTTTGTACCCATATACCAATCCTGAAGTTATTCACAAAGGGTATAATGATTGATTTTAACATAAAATTAATGATGAACTTTTGTTCTAAATAAATTTAGCACTATTTTTTAAAAAAATCAATATGTTAATGTGGATAATTTTCTGTTTTTTAACTTTTTCTGAGAAGAGGATCACTGTAAAAATTTCAATAATCCCTGTTTGTTTAAAAAAGAAAATACTACTCATGGGAAAGGATCCGGCTAAATATTTCGAAAAAGAAATCCTGCAGGTGTATTTAAAATATCAGATCACTTTGTGGAATTCAGTAGTAAAAGAATATACAGGTCAAACTGATATTTATCCCGATAGTAATATTGATAACTTAACCACACCTGGAAATTTTATTATCCGGGCTGAAAAAGAAAATGTAAACGGCAGTAAGATTCTGGTAATTCTGTCATCCCAAAGAAAACCAATCACTGGTTTTTCTTTCAGGACTAAGATCATTCTTGTGCCAAAATATATTTTTTCTGCTGTCATAGAGGTAGTCATTCCGGTATTTATCAATATTTTCAGCTATATCCTTAAGAGCCGTTATCATAATCTGAACCTCTTCGTCTGTCATGGTAGGATGTAAAGACCATCTGACCCAGCCAGGCTTTTCAGAAAGGTCGCCATGGTTTATTTTATCTGTAATTTCCCTGGACTTTTCGTACGACACTTCCAGAAGAAAATGACCGTATGTGCCTGCACAGACACATCCTCCGCGGGTCTGAATTCCATACAGGTCATTGAGCAACTGCACAATAAGGTTATAGTGAATTCCTTCAATATAAAATGAAATAATGCCCAGCCTCTCACGCACATTATCAGCCAGTATCTTCAGACCGGGAATTTCATCCAGACCCCTGAATGCAATCTTCAGAAGCTCATCTTCACGACGGTGCATATTGACTGTACCCATCTGCTCTTTCAGCTCAATGGCCAGGGCAGCCTTTACCGACTGCAGGAATCCGGGAGTGCCGCCATCTTCACGGGCTTCAATATCATCAACATACTTGTAACTCCCCCACGGATTTGTCCAGTCGACCGTCCCGCCCCCCGGATTATCTGGCACTTCATTTTTGTACATTGATGCATCAAAAACAAGTACTCCGGAAGAACCCGGTCCGCCTAAAAACTTATGCGGCGAAAACATAACCGCATCAAGCTTCTCAAGAGGATCATCAGGATGCATGTCTATCTCATCATAAGGAGCTGAAGCAGCGAAATCGATAAAGCACACTCCACCGTATTCATGCATTATCCTGGCAAGTTTCTTATAGGGAGTCCTTACACCGGTAACATTGGAACAGGCAGTGAATGAGCCTATTTTAAAGGTGCGATCGCTGTATTGTTCAAGTGCTTTTCGAAGGTTCCCGGGATCGACTGTCAATCCTTCACCCGGCTCAACCATAACAACATCGGCATTTGTTTCATACCAGGATGTCTGGTTGGAATGATGCTCCATGTGAGTAATAAAAACAACCGGTTTATCGCGTTTTTCAAGACAATTCTTATGTACCAGCCTGCCGCAGTATTTCAGTCCGAGAATGCGCTGAAACTTATTAATTACGGCAGTCATGCCGAATCCGGCTGTTATTATGATATCCTGCGGACCGGCATTTATATGTTTTTTTATAATCTCATGCGAACGACGATATGCATATGTCATTAAAAGTCCTGTTTCGCTGGTTTCTGAGTGGGTATTGCCTACAAAAGGTCCGAAGGTTCCTGTTAGCTTGTCTTCTATTGGCTTATATAACCTGCCACTGGCAATCCAGTCACCATAGACTATTTTTTTAATTCCGTAAGGAGACTCAAATTCCTGGTCAATACCAACAATATTCCTTCTGAACCTGTTGAAATAATTTTCAGGATCTTTCATGGCGGAAAGTTATAAAATTTTTGCTTTTTCTTATTATGCCATTTCGTCATAAAATATTTATCAAATCCTGTTGGCACAGCGTTTGAGTAATACGGACAAAAATTATATAAGTATCATTAAAACTTAAAAAATATGCAAACAGGAAAAATTGGCGTGACCAGTGAAAATCTGTTCCCTATTATCAAAAAATTTCTTTACTCGGATCATGATATCTTTTTAAGGGAAATTATTTCGAACGCTGTCGATGCAACGCAAAAATTAAAAACCCTTGCCTTAAAAGGTGAATACAAGGGCGATGTAAGCGAAATGAAAGTATTTGTCAAACTCAACAAAAAAGCCAAAACAATAACCGTTTCAGATAGCGGTATCGGTATGACCGCCGAAGAGATTGAGAAGTATATAAATGAGATTGCCTTTTCAGGCGCTAACGATTTCCTGGAGAAATATAAGGATGATGCAAATGCAATTATAGGTCATTTCGGACTTGGCTTTTACAGTTCTTTCATGGTATCCAAAAAGGTTGAAATAATTACAAAATCATACCGCGAAGATGCCAAAGCGGTTAAATGGAGTTGTGAAGGTTCTCCTGAATTCACTCTTGATGAAACAGATAAAGAGGAGACCGGAACCGATATTATTATGCATATCAATAAGGATTCGGAAGAATTTATTGATGAAAAGAAAATTTCTGATATCCTTGAGAAGTATTGCAAATTCCTGCCTGTGCCGATAATTTTTGGAAAGCAGAAAGAGTGGAAGGACGGGAAGCAGGTTGATACTGATAAAGATAACCAGATAAACGAGACAGCTCCGGCATGGACAAAAAAACCTGCTGATCTGAAAGATGAGGATTATAAGAATTTCTATCGCAGATTGTATCCGATGGCGGAAGATCCTCTCTTCAATATTCATCTTAATGTAGATTACCCCTTTAAGCTTACCGGAATACTGTACTTCCCCAAAATAAAAAACAACTTTGAGGTACAGAAAAATAAAATTCAGCTCTATTGCAACCAGGTATTTGTGACCGACTCGGTAGAAGGGATAGTGCCTGAATTCCTGACACTGCTGCATGGCGTAATAGACTCGCCCGATATACCGCTGAATGTTTCCCGCTCATATCTGCAGAGTGATTCCAACGTAAAGAAAATCAGCAGTCATATTTCTAAAAAGGTGTCAGACAGGTTAAAGGAGATATTCTCTGAAAATCGCGAAGATTTTGAAAAGAAATGGAATGATCTGAAAATTTTCATCGAGTATGGCATGCTTACCGATGATAAATTCTACGACAGATCTCTCGGATTCTTCCTGTTTAAGAACACAGAAGATAAATATTTCACCTTTGAAGAGTATGAAAAGCTGATTAAAGATAACCAGACAGACAAAGATAAAAACCTGATATATCTCTATACAACAAATAAAGAGGAGCAGTACACCTTTGTTGAGGAGGCAAAAAACAAGGGATATGATGTGCTGATCATGGATGATGTTCTCACCCCTCATCTGATAAGCAGGTTTGAACAGAAAAACAGCGGTAAAAGTTTTGTCCGCGTAGATTCAGATGTTGTTGAAAAGCTTATCAAAAAAGAGGATAAAGATAAAGAGGAGCTCTCCTGGGAACAGAAACAGGAGCTTTCCCCGGTATTCCAGGCAGTATGCCCCGAAAATAACAACCATACTTTTATTATCGATTTCCAGGATCTGGGTGAAAACGGGAGTCCTATGGTTATCACCCGCAGTGAATTTATGAGGAGAATGAAGGATATGAGTCAGATGCAGGCCGGATTCAACTTTTACGGTGACATGCTTGATAATCTGACGCTGGTTGTCAATATTGCCCATCCCCTGGTTAAGAAAGTTTTGGATGCCAAAAATAAAAAGCTTGGAGAACAACTTGAAAAAATGAATGGCGAGATTTCTGCAAATAAAGCAGAAACGGAAAAACTCAGAAAAGAAAAAGAGGGTAAAAAGGATGATGAGGTGCCGCAAGCCGACAAGGACAAACTTGATAACCTCGAAAAAGAACTTGTAAAACTGGAAGAGACCAAAAGGGAAAAGCTGAAAGATTTCGGAAAGAAAAATAAACTGGCGAAACAACTGGTCGACCTCGCTCTTCTGTCGAACGGAATGCTGAAAGGAGCTGATCTTGATAAATTTGTGAAACGCAGCGTTGAACTGATTAAGTAAATGTTAGGTTAAACGCTAAGATTTCAGGCTAAAAGTAATTTATCATGAATCAATGCTCTTTGAAATGCCTGGAAATAAAGTAGATAATTTTTAAGAGTTTTATCAAAAAAATATTAATTCTATCTTAACTCATCAATTGTAAATAATGTTTAACTGACATAAAATGAAACCAAATTTAAACCTTCTGATCAGAATATTTTGCTTTTTGATTCTTATCCCATTTTGGGGAAAGTCACTTGCAAGCGGGGATACCGCTGATGATACAATTACAAAACTTGATAATCAGGTTTCTGTTGAATTTCTGAAAAAAAATTTAAGGAAATCACTGCCCCGGCTGATTGTCAACGCACCTGCTGAACGTCTTTTGAGGAAAAAACTGAAATCAGATCCGGTTGTTCAGAATATGTATAAAGCTATTGCTCTGAATGCTGAAAAAATTCAGGGGGAACCTCTCCCGGAAAGAATCCAGACCGGACGGCGACTGCTTTCGGTGTCCCGTGAAATGCTTTACCGGATGAATATGCTCGGCATGGTCTGGCTCATTGAAAAAGATCCTAAAGTTCTGCAAAGAATAAATGATGAGGTTATCGCTGTCTGTAATTTTTCCGACTGGAATCCGCCGCATTTTCTCGATGTGGCTGAAATGTCTCTGGCAGTAGCTATTGCGCTCGACTGGACTGCAGGGAAGTTGCCTAAATCGACCATTGAACTGGCTCAGAATGCCCTGATTGAAAAAGGCATAAAACCGGCCTGGCCGGAAGACGGAAGTAATCCGGGCTGGGCATATGGTGACAATAACTGGAACCAGGTCTGTAACGGAGGAATGATCGCAGCGTCCCTGGCAATTGCTGAAAAGGACATTGACCTTGCAGCAAAAACTATTTACCGGGCACTTGACGGTCTGCCAAATGCCCTCGCAGCATATGCTCCCGACGGCATCTATCCCGAAGGTTCAACGTACTGGGATTACGGAACCAGTTATTCAGTTATTACAGCTGCCATGCTGGAGAGTGCGTTAGGAAGTGATTTTGGACATTTTGAATATCCCGCTTTTAAAGAAAGCGCTGTTTTCAGGGTGATGTGCAATGCCCCCTCCGGGTGGTACTATAACTTTGCTGACTGCGGTGACAGACGGGGTGCAGAGGGAGACATTACCCTTGCATGGTTTGCTGCCAAAACCGGCAACAAAGTATTTTTTGAAGAAGATCGCTTTCTCATGCCTGCAGAAAATATGGGAAAACTTCCGCGACTGGCAGGTGCAGCATTGGTATGGCTGGCACAGTTTGAAGAAAAAGAAAATCAGCAGTTGCCTTCTGCATGGAAAGGTGAAGGCGACAATCCGGTTGTAATATTTAAAGGAGGAGAAAATGATCCTCATAAATACTATTTCGGCGGAAAAGGCGGTCGGGGAACCGTTAATCATTGCAATATGGACGGCGGTTCATTCATTTTTGAACTGAACGGTGTTCGCTGGGTTATTGACCCTGGTAACCAGAATTATCATGACCTGGAAAAAACCGGGTTCAATCTTTGGGGAAGGTGCCAGGATTGCGAGCGATGGACATTACTTACCAAGAATAACTTCGGACATAGTACGCTTACAATAAACGATCAGTTGCATGTTGTTGACGGACTGGCTGAAATAGTTGATTTTAAGGAAGGTCAGAATCCGGAGGCTACAATAGATATGACACCGGCTTTTAAAGGACAGCTTAAAAATGCCGTCAGACGATTCATCAAAGACAGCGGGACTTCACTGATTATTGAAGATATTATTGAAACGTCAGACGAAACCAGGCTGATTACCTGGCAGCTAATGACCACAGCCGATGTTGAGATAGTTGACGGAGGCGCTGTATTAAGTCAGGACGGCAAAAAGCTGAGAGTGGAAAATCTTTCGCACCCGGAGCTGACCATCTCATTGATTTCACTGGACCCTGCTCCGCTTGAACTCGACAGACAGATCAATAGCCTGAAACGACTTGAAATACGAATTCCGGCATGGACTGTAAAAAACGGAAAAACCAATATAAAAGTAAAATTATCAGGAGAATGAAAAAAAATCAACAATTATGAATTCCGGTTTTATTTCAAAATCTTTTTGGGGAATAATTATACTTTTATTTATTCTCAGCTCCTGCACCAGTAAAAATGCATCTCAGGATGAAAAGATAACCTGGGTAACCTCAGACAACGTTTCAATACCGCTTCCGCCTTCCGGTCATCCCCGGCTCTTTTTAAGGAGTCAGCAGGCTGAAGAGATAGCTGCAAGATTAAAGAATCCTGTTTTACAGCCAATAGTTGCAAAATTACAGGAGAGGTCTAAAACGACCCTTCAGTTGAAAATTGAGTGGGATGCCATTAACTATCTGGCATCAAAAGACAAAAAAGCCGGAAGAGAAATAATTGATTCCACGCTGGTTCTGCTGAAAAGAACGGAACTTCCTGATATCGGTGATCCTGCCCGGGTTACCGGCAGGATGATGATCACCGGCGCAATTGTATACGACTGGCTGTATCCCCTTTTGACGGACGAAGAAAAAAATGAATTCATTGAAGAGCTGATAAGGCTTGCAAAAACCCTCGAATGCGGTTATCCGCCCACAAAACAGGGTTCTGTAACAGGCCACTCATCTGAAAGCTTCGTGATGCGCGATATGTTATCAGCCGGCATTGCCATCTATGATGAATATCCTGAGATGTACAAGGTTGCCGCGGTAAGATTCTTCCGTGATTACCTGCCTGTGCGTAACTGGATATACGAAGGACATGCATACCATCAGGGTGATTCATACGGGCCTCTACGGTACAGTTGGGATACATATCCGCTTATGATATTCGACAGGATGGGCGTGGATAGTGTCTATAATCCGGAGCAGCAGTTTGTCCCGTACTTTTATACCTATGTAACCCGTCCCGACGGACAGAGGATGAGGGCAGGCGACACGTATCTCCATTCCAACCATGGTGCTCCTCCCGGAAAGCCGTGGAGCCAGTATTCAGGCACACTTTATACTGCAAGCTACTATAACGACGGGGTATTGCTGGATCAGTTTTTACGGCAGGGAGGATGCGACGGACAAGCTCACGGTAGGACAAACCAGGAAGAGCATATATTCCAGTTTCTCTGGTGGAATACCAGACTGCAGCGTATACCGGTCAGCACGTTGCCGCTCTCAAAATATTTTGGTCCTCCTTTCGGATGGATGGTAGCAAGAACAGGATGGGATGAAAATGCGGTAATCGCCGAAATGAAGGTCAACGTCTATAATTTCAGCAACCACCAGCATCTCGACGACGGGGCATTTCAGATATATCACCGCGGTCCCCTTGCCACGGAATCCGGATTATACGGAGGCACCAGCGGAAGCTACGGGAGTCCGCACTGCAAAAACTATTACTGGCGGACGATAGCCCATAATTCACTGCTTATATATGATCCTCATGAACAGTTCAGCGAGCGCGGGGATTTCGGCAATGACGGAGGTCAGAGACTTCCGAATAACCGTTATGAACCCCTGAATCTGGAAGCCATGCTGGATCCTGAAAAAGGATATAAGACAGGTGAAGTTCTGGCAAACGGATTCGGGCCGTCGCAACAGGAGCCGGAATATACATATCTGAAGGGAGATATCACTGAAGCGTATAGTGCGAAAGTCAAAGAAGTGAAACGGTCATTTGTTTTTCTGAACCTGAAAAATGATAAAATTCCGGCTGCTTTCATTGTGTTTGACAAAATTATTTCTGCTAATCCTGATTTTAAGAAATTCTGGCTGCTCCACTCTCTTGAGGAGCCTTTGGTCGACCGGAACAAAGTTGTTATCACCAGGACCCAAAACAATGAGAATGGCAAGCTTGTCAATACATGCCTCATACCCGGCACAGATGATATAACTATCACTCCCGTTGGTGGCCCGGGAAAAGAGTTCCGGGTATTTGGTAAAAATTATGAGAATGAGATCCGTTCACGAGGCGAAAATACCTATGAACGGGCAGCATGGCGTGTTGAGATCTCACCAAAAAAGCCTTCTGCGGAGAATTACTTTCTTAATATAATGCAGGTAATGCAAAATGGCACGCAGGAGATTGAGACAGGCAGGATCGAAGGAGATAAAGTTACCGGCACTGTTATTGCCGACCGTATTGTTCTGTTCAGCAAGACATTGGGAATCAATGAATCACCTGTTAATTTCAGGGCAGACAGGGAAGGAAACTTTAAAATGCTTATTACAGACCTTAAGCCGGGAACCTGGCAGGTTTTAAAAGATGACAAGGTATTAATACCGTCAGTTACTGTTAAAGATGACGGCATATTATACTTCAACGGTGATAAAGGTGAATATAAAGTAATTGAAACTTTTTAAACGCGAAATAAAGTCGCTTCGCGCTCTTGTCAGACCAACCTCACATATTGTTTTTGGCAATACAAAAACAATTCTTTAGGTAAAAATCAAACACCAATAGAGATGGCAAAACCACAATTCTCAGCCTGACAAACAAACACGAAACCTGAAATTCAAACCCTGAAACCTACAACTTACGGCAGTAAAAAGTGAAACGCCCGTCACTCTTTCCCTTCAGCAAAATCTTTCAGATAGGAAAACCTCTCTGTCAGTTTACCATCTATAGTTATTGTTGCACGTTTTATTATTCCGTCAGGATCATCGCCAAAAAGCGAGGGAAAAACCTTATCAATAAGATTTCTTCCGAAATCGACCGAGGCATCTTTTGGCAGTTCACACGGCAGATTGTCAACTGCCTGGACAGTAACATTTTCATCGGAGGAGAACGAAGGTACGGTCTCACCTGTATTAGGATCATAGTCGTAGAAAGGATCATCAATGGTTGATGCCCTTTTAGTAGATGGTATTGATCCCTCAATATCACATGTTATATCTGAAATCACGGTTATGCGGAAATTATCCTGCTTAATCTCCTCCGGAGTGAAAAGCACAGGTGCTTTCGGATCCCAGTAAGCAGCAGAGATAAGCAAATCGGTTGTTACTGTAAAAGGACGGAAAGCATTTTCATACATCCCTGGATTATTAAAGAAGTGCATCAGGTCAAAATCCTCTCCATCTCGTCTCCTGACATAATGCTGGGGCAGAACCTGCGCATATACGGCACAACCCGGATTATCCGAATTAAGATATTCATCAGCCGTAAGTCTTTTCACTTTCATATAATCCAGCACCTCAACAGCTCCGCCCGCCACCCTTCCGTCGCCCGTAACGGCAATTTTTACAGGAGGCAAAACAATATCATCAAGCTGATGCAGCATATCATCCAGACCATCACATTCATGGGCAGGCTTAAGTGTAAAGATTTTATTTCTGAGTCCCCATGCCCGTAATCCGTTATAAGCTCCTACTAGTCCGGCAAATCTTCCAAACCCGATAATCCGGAACCCGTTTTTATCTGTCAGCACTTCATAATCGACCAGTTGTATCTTTTTACTGAGTATTGCCCTGAGCAGTCCCCTGTTATAGGCCTGCTTTTTTATGGTATGCGAAAAAAACATATATATCTTCCCGGGAATCAATTTTTCCGCCGGTACCTCTTTTACTCCCAACAGAATATCGCAATTGCTGAGATCTTCCCTGATCTCAATACCCATATCAGTATATTCCCGGTCGGTGAAACATCTGTCGGTACTCGTCTGCACAACTACCTCCGCATCCGGGAACTTCTCCATTACTTCTGCGCACTGTAGCGGTGTAAGCGGTACCCGCCTGTCGGGGGGAACCTTACCCTCCCTTAAAACACCTATTATCATAACCAGAATTTTTATCAAATATAAAAACGATAATTAACTTTTTGCAGAGTGACTTCGGGAGTTTCCGAAAATATCGTAATATTTGTATAATGAAACAGAGAAAGATGACAATAAAAAATATGCTCCTGCCTGTAGTGATTCTGTTTTTAACAGCATTTGTCTCCTGCAATCAAAGCAGAAACAGACAGGTTGCAGAAGATAGTTATACCGGGTCGGCAAGCTGTAAGGAGTGTCACGAAAGATTTTACGAATTATGGGAGCCCTCTTTTCACGGGAAAGCTATGATGCCCGTTGATGCCCGTTTTGTCAGGGAGGAGAATGTGCCGGCAAGCGAAGAGTTTGAACTGGAGGGAAAAACCTATCTCATCACATTTGAGGATACCTCGATGGTGATGATAGAAAAATCAGCCACAGATTCAAAAAAATATGATATTGAGTGGTCGCTTGGAGGGAAAAATGTCTTTTGCTTTCTCACCCCTCTTGAAAAAGGGAAACTGCAAACCATTCCGCTTGCATACGACATGAACCGGAAGACATGGTTCAACTATCCTGAATCGGCTGTTCGCCATTTTGTTGAAGATATTGAAGATGAGCCCCTGCCATGGAAGGACAGGATGTATACATTCAACACAGGCTGTTACAACTGTCATGTGAGTCAGCTAAGCACAAATTTTGATCTTGCTACCGAAACATACAGCACCACCTGGCGTGAAGCAGGCATAAACTGCGAAACCTGTCACGGACCAAGCGGGGAGCACGTCAGGGTATGCAAAAAGGCTGGAGAAGGAGAAGTACCTGAAGATCTGAAAATAATAATTACCAGCGTATTCACCCCTGAGCAGCATAATTCATCCTGTGCTCCTTGTCATGCAAAAATGCAGCCAATTACTGCTTCTTATATGCCCGGCGAACTCTACTTCGATCATTTCGATCTTACCACTCTTGAAGATATAGATTTTTATCCCGACGGAAGGGATCTGGGAGAGAACTACACCTATACAGGCTGGCTGATGAATGATTGCGCCAAGGCAAGCGACATGCACTGTGTTACCTGTCATACATCAAGCGGGCGTGACCGATTTGCAGCCAATCCAAATCAAGCCTGCGCCGCCTGCCACCGGGACAAATCAGATAATCCGGAGCTCCATACGTTGCACCAGCCCGACAGTGAAGGTTCAGTATGCATAAACTGTCACATGCCCAAAAGAGAATTTGTTGGACATTTCATTCGCAGCGACCACTCTTTCAGTCCTCCTATGCCTGAAGCAACTATTAAATTCGGATCTCCCAATGCCTGTAACCAGTGTCATGCCGATAAATCGCCGGAGTGGGCCAATGAGATTGTGAAAAAGAAGGAGAATGGCAATTACCAGGAGGAGACTCTCTACTGGGCTGAGCTTATAAAAGAAGCCCGTGAAGGTGAGTGGGAAAGACTTGATGAAATGCTGAAAATCATAAATGAAAACAGACTGAATGAAGTTGTTGTTGCGTCATTCCTGCGACTCCTGGCCAACTGTCCGGATGAGAAAAAATGGGAAACTGTGACAAATGCACTGAAGACAAACGATTACCCGCTGGTTAGATCAGCCGCGGCTTCATCGCTTTACGGGAACAGCACCGAAACGGCGAAAAATGCCCTGCTTACGGCTGCAAATGATAAGATCAGATTGGTTCGTGTCTCCTCGGCAATTTCGCTGGCTGCATTCCCTGGTGAAAGGTTTACGGCAGATGAGGCACAGCTAAGGGAGCGTGTAACTGAGGAATATATGAACTCACTGGTAACAAGGCCCGATGACTGGAGTTCTCATTACAACAAAGGCCTTTTCCACCAGACAAGAGGAGAATCACAGCAGGCACTTGAATCATACGAAACTTCAGCCCGGCTCTATCCGGAGGCTGTCATGCCCCTCATAAACAGCAGCGTGCTGTACTCATATATCGGCAACCAGGCAAAAGCAGAGGAGAATTTGAGAAAAGTGCTTGAGATTGATCCGGGTAACGAAGCTGCCAGTCTGAATCTCGGACTCCTGCTCGCCGAACAGAACAGGCTGCAGGAAGCTGAGAAGGCTCTGCTGACCGCCCTGGAGGCTAATCCAAAGCAGGCGGTTGCTGCCTATAACCTTAGCGTCATATCATCACAAAGGAGTATTGACGAGGCTTTGAAATATGCAAGAATTGCTGTTGATGCCAGACCGGAAGAACCTAAATATGCATACACTCTTGCCTATTATCTCCTGCAAAACAACCAGAAGGATGAGGCAGTGCAAACATTGAAAAAACTGATAACGGAACATCCGCTGTATCTTAATGCAGTAAGTTTTCTGGGTGATGTATATATGAAAGACGGCAAACTGCAGGAAGCCAAAAAGCTGTATGAACAGACTCTGAAAACGGAAGGTTTGTCAGAAGGTGACAAACAGGCTCTAAGACAGGCTATAAATGCGCTTCAAAGTGGAAGTTAAAATAATTATAACTATGCTAATAATAATTGCTCCGGCCAAAACACTTGATTTTAAGACTCCCCCGGTAACACAGGAATACACAATTCCCGAATTTCTTGACGATTCGGAGAAGCTTGCCGGGAAGCTCCGGAAACTGTCACCAAAAGCTCTTGCAAAGCTGATGGATATATCGGCTAATCTTGCAGACCTCAATTATGAAAGGTTTCAGTTATGGGACACTCCTTTCACTCCTGATAATGCCAAACAGGCAGTTCTTGCCTTCAACGGCGATGTCTATGAAGGCCTGGATGCCAACTCCCTTTCGGAGAAAGACCTTGAGAAGGCTCAAAAGAGACTTCTTATACTGTCGGGATTATACGGAGTTCTCAGACCGCTTGATCTGATCAGGCCATACCGGCTCGAGATGGGGACAAAATTTGGTTACGGGAAAGCAAAAAACCTGTACGACTTCTGGGGCACTAAAATAACAAAAAAGGTTGATGAAGCTCTGGATGCTTCAGGGAGCAGGATACTGGTCAACCTGGCATCTGCAGAGTACTTTAAGAGCATTAATACAACTAAGCTTGATACAAAGATCATTACCCCGGCATTCAGGGATATGAAAAACGGATCATACAAGATGATATCATTCTATGCAAAAAAAGCACGCGGATTGATGACCAGGTTCATCATTGAAAATGATATCGAAAATGAAGAGGAGCTGCAGGCTTTCGATTCTGAGGGTTATAACTTCAACTCAAGATTGTCGAAACCGCAGCAGCCGGTATTCACCCGGGGATGATCTGTTTATGCCGGGTAATCCGTATTAAATCGTAATTAAAAGTAAATAACTACAGCAGCTTGTCTGCCATCGCATCAGCAAGTTTTATCAGATGCTCCTTATTATCCGGCGTCAGCGATCCCTTCTCCTCCACCGGATCATAAACAAGTTCCCATTTGATTTTCCCGGCAAACAGCTTCAGGTTCTTCACCCCTCCCCCGTTCCATGAGTAATTCCCGAATATACCGAGATAGTGATCTTTCGGTGCCATGTGCTCCACGGTGGAGAGAAGTATCTCCACATTGGGGAACAGCGAGTTATTATAGGCAGGACTGCCTACTATGAATCCCTTGTATTTGAAAATATCATTGATAATATATGAGGAGTGGGTTTTTGAGGCATCGTAAACCCGGATATTTTTTATTCCCCTTACAGCCAGCCTTCTGGCAATAACCTCAGCCATCATTTGCGTATGTCCGTACATCGATCCGTAGACTATCACAACGCCGTTATCCAGATCGTATGAGCTCCACTTATTATAACGCTCAATAATCCATCCGAGATCATTGCGCCAGACAGGGCCGTGTGTCGGGGCAATAACCTTTATGTCAAGAGGCGCCAGCTTTTTGATGGCCCGCTGGGTATGGGGACAATATTTACCGACAATATTAGTGAAATATCTCATTATCTCTGTTTCATAGAAATCAAGATTGATCTCATCATCAAAAATTCCGCCGTCGAGGGTGCCGTAACTCCCGAATGCATCAGCAGAAAAGAGAATTTTGTTGGTCTCTTCAAATGTTACCATCGTCTCGGGCCAGTGCACCATGGGGATAGTCTGAAACTGCAGTTTATGTTTTCCCAGATCCAGAGTATCGCCGTCATCAACGACAAGGATATTATCAGGTTTCATATAATAGCTCTCCACAAAGGCGAAAGTCTTCTTGTTACCCACAAGGGTTATCTCCGGATATTTCTGAACAATAGCCTTCAGCGCTCCTGAGTGGTCGGGTTCCATATGATTGATCACCAGGTAGTCAACTTTTCGGCCTTCTGTTATCTCCTCAATGGTATCAATAAATTCATCAATAAAAGATCTTTCAACTGTATCCAGCAATGCAATTTTGTCATCTTTAATAAGATATGAATTATATGAGATGCCATGGGGAATCGGCCAGATATTTTCAAAAAGATGTGTCCGCCTGTCGTTGTATCCTAAGAAAAAGATATTTTCACTGATGTTTACCTGCTGCATGGTCTCTGATATTTATAATTTATGTGGGCGAATTTAAGGATTTTATCAATTCAAATAATAACAATTATATATCGTTTATAAGTTATTTGCGACTCAAATGAAAATTACATCAACAAAAATTATAAGATAAAATTATTATCAACATTACATAACATCCAGTGCAAAAAATCTTATAACAAGGTGAATATGTAAACATTATACTATATTTGACCGTTAATATTAAAATAAATAATTAAGAATCATTAATGCCGATTGTCAGGAAAAACAAATTAATGGCTTTCCCAAAAGTGGGAAAATATATAATTATCTTCTTTGCCGCTGCGCTTCTGGTAGCCGGACTCCGCAGTTATCAGCTTTATAAATACATATTCAGAGAGAATGTAAAAACTCTTCACACAATCATTATTCCTGAAGAGGCAACATTCGACCAGGTTCTTGATTCTCTCCGTAAATACGATATAGTTATTAACTACAAGGCATTTATCTGGGTATCAAAAAAGAAAGAGTATCCGGAACTCATCAAACCGGGACGTTATCTTTTTCAGCCGGGGATGAATACGAATCAGATGGTTAACCTGCTGCGGGGCGGAATACAGGAACCTCTTAATGTAACTTTCAATAATGTGAGATTCAAGGAGGACCTCGCAGGCAAGGTCAGCAAATATATTGAAGCCGACTCACTTTCACTTCTGAAACTTTTTCAGGATGAAGAGCAGATAGCCGAATGGGGATTTACCCCTGAAAACTACAAAGCAATGTTCATTCCCAATACCTATGAGTTTTACTGGACCACAACGGCGGAAGAGTTTGCGGTACGGATGAAACTGGAATTCGACAAATTCTGGAATGAGGAGAGAAGGGAGAAAGCTGAAAAAGCAGGGCTGACCCCGACAGAGGTTACCACTCTTGCTTCTATTGTCTCGGAAGAGACTGTAAAAGGCGATGAACTGAGTCGTGTGGCAGGGGTTTATATAAACAGGTTGAAAAGGGGAATACCGCTCCAGGCCGATCCCACTGTAAAATTTGCAGTAGGGGATTTCACACTGAACAGGATCCTCAATTCACATCTTGATATTGAATCACCTTATAACACCTATAAATATGCAGGATTACCTCCCGGTCCCATCAACTTTCCGGAAATTGCTGCCATAGAAGCGGTATTAAACTATGAAGAGCACAACTATATATATATGTGCGCCCGTGAAGATTTCTCCGGGTATCATAACTTCGCCCGTACTTTGTCTGAGCACAACCGGAATGCAGAAGCTTACAGGGCTGCCCTCGATTCAAACAAAATATGGAAATAATCTTCACCTGTTTTGAAATTTACAGACACTGTGCTCCTGTCAGAAGTTCACAAATTGTGGAGATGAATCCGGGTTATTGGCATACTCCGGCTTGAAAGCTAAATGCAATTTACCTCCCGCTCAAGGGCAATACCGAATTTCTCCAGCACTGAGGAGCGTATTTTCTCAGACATGTCAAATATCTCCCTGCCGGTTGCACGTCCGTAATTGACAATAACCAGAGCCTGCTTCTGATGAACTCCGGAATCATTCTCGCGGTATCCTTTCCAGCCTGCCTTCTCGATAAGCCATCCCGCAGCAAGCTTGACATGATTATCGCCGGCATTATAAACCGGTATATCAGGAAATTCTGCCTTTATCTCTTCGGCAAATGTGCTTTCAACAACAGGATTCTTAAAAAAGCTTCCCGCATTGCCAATTTCAGCAGGATCGGGCAGTTTGGATGAACGGATTTCAATGACAGCTTCCCGGATATTATTAAGGGTTATATCTCCCAGCGACATCACTTTCTCGTTCAGATTCCCGTAATCAAGCTTAAACCGGGGAAATTTTTCAAGCTTAAAGACAACAGAGGTAATGACAAACTGGTTTTTCAATTCACTTTTAAATATGCTGTTGCGGTATTCAAACTTACACTCCTGTGCGTTATACTCTACTGATCTGTTCAGTTTCAGGTCAAAGCCCCTGACCAGCTCAATAACATCAGCAACCTCCTGTCCGTATGCACCGATATTCTGCACCGGCGCCGCACCGGCATTACCGGGAATAAGAGAGAGGTTCTCAATGCCGCCGTATCCCGCCTCTGTGCAGTAACTTACAAATCCGTCCCAGTTCTCACCGCATCCCGCCTCTATCCACACATTCTGCCTGTCCTCTTTAATAATTTTTATCCCCGGAATATTGGGGTGCAGTATGAGTCCGCCGAAATCATTTATAAAAAGCATATTGCTTCCTCCGCCCAGTATGAGGATTTCAGTCTCTCTCCACGACTCATTGGAGATTAAAAATGTTATCAGATCACTCTCCTCGGTAAACTCAAAAAAGTACCTGGCGGAAGCCTCCACCCCGAAGGTGTTATAGTTTTTCAGCGAATAATTTTCAAAAAAACGAACCATGTAAAAAGTTTTCACAAAGATAGGAGAATGAATTGTCAATGTGAAAACCGCCGGCTAAACTTTTTCAGGCAGCACATAAGGTTTCCTGTATTCCCTGGTGAGATAAGAATCAGCTTCTTTATCATTTACAAAGCGTTCGGTTTTCCCGTCGAATATAAGCTTTCTTCCTGTCCGGTAAGCAATATTTCCAAGCAGCATCATGCTAGTAGACATATGTCCCTCAAGAACATCGGCAACAAGATCATTATGATTACGACTCTTTATGCAATCCAGAAAATTAGCATAATGAGGATTTATTTCCGGATCAGATGACTCAGCGTCCGGAATATCTTCACTGGTTATATTGACCCCTGGCTCTTTTTTGGGACCCATGAATGTCTGGAAACTGCTTCCGGTAAGCTCTGCATAACCTTCCGTTCCAAGCCAGAGCAGGCCGCCTTCACTTGGTGTAGGCAGACTCCGCACCACCACTTCCATAATGGCGCCGTCGTCATATTCAAAAGTAGCTATCTGGAGGTTTGGCACTTCCTGGTCTGAATCATGTGCATAAAAGCCTCCGCAGCAGCTTATCTTTGACGGGTGTACATTCTTTTTCATGCCAAGCCGGATCCGGTCAAGAGAGTGAACACCGTTATTGCCAAACTCCCCGGTACCTGTATCCCAGTACCAGTGCCAGTTGTAATGGAAATGATTTGTATTAAACGGTCTCATTGGCGCAGGCCCCCTGTACAGATCCCAGTTCACTCCTTCAGGAACCGGACTGTCAGCAACTCTGCCGATGCTTCCTCTGTACCCATAGACAGTGCCTCTTCCAAAATAGATATCCCCTATCACTCCTTCATGAAGCATTTGGATTGCCTTTTTTGAAACCTTGTTGCTTCTGTGCTGGGTGCCAACCTGCACTATCCTGTTATATTTCCTGGCTGCCTCTACCATCTTCCTTCCTTCTGCAATTGTATATGAGAGAGGTTTTTCAACATAGACATCCTTGCCGGCCTGGCATGCCCATATGGCAATTAAAGCGTGCCAGTAATCGGGTGCTCCAATTGAAATAGCCTCAATATCTTTATTTTCAAGAAGATCGCGAACATCAATGTAAGTTTTGGGTTTGGCCCCGCCCATCTCCTCAATATCAGTAACAGCACGTGGCAGGAGGTTCTCGTCGGGGTCGCACACAGCAATCACCCTTGCATTTTTACTACGCATAAAAGTCCTGTAATGATTACGGCCCTGACTTCTGATGCCGACGGAAGCCATATTAATAACATCACTCGGGTTTCGGGTTGCATACCCCCTGATATAGGCAGGTGCTCCGACGGCAATCCCTGTTGAGACCATAGTTGATCTCTTGATAAAATCACGACGGTTTTCAGTTTTCATATAAATAATTATTTAGTTAAAAAATTCATAATCAATTTTTTATAATATGGGATTTTACCCCTTTAATCCACTGACTTTTTTTATCTCATTAAATAAATTCATTTTAATTGGTATGAGACAGAACTCCTCACTTATAATTTTTCTCTGGTTTGAACGAAAGTACATTACTCGTTTCTCCGGATTTTAAGAATGACTGAATAAATTAGCATAAAAATTCACCGCTGAAGAAAAAATTGCTACAAATCATTCCTATTCCAGAAACAACTCAATTACAGGTATCTCAACGTCCGGTTTTTCAATCTCGAGCTGCATTGTCAAGGTATTCATAATCCCTGTCCTTTCCGACCTGTTTTCAACATCGCCTGTCCATACCCAGTCCCAGTGTCCCTGTCCATCCAGGAACTGTATCTCTGAGGCATCATGCAAAAAACGGGCATGTTTTACTCTGCCGATAAAATATTTATCAAGATGGAACCTGCGCGTAGGCCATTTGAGAATATGTATATAGATACGATTCAGTTCAGGATTGTAAGTAAGAAGACAATTCTCCGGCGCTTTGAATTCTTCAGGAGCAGCTGTACATCCGTAGATTGACCGGCTGTGATACTCCATCCACTCTCCTATTGCCTCCAGCCTCTCCATAGTATTTTTATCAAATTTCCCCCTGGCCGTCGGACCGACATTCAGAAGCAGGTTGCCGCCTTTACTTACTATTTCAATCAATAACGTTATTAACTGCTCACTGCTCTTCCATCCGTACCTGTCGGTTACCCCGACATTCCGTCTGTATCCCCATGAACCGTTCAGGGTATGGCATACCTCCCATGGCACACGCTGACCTTCCATCTCTATCCATTGCCCGGGGATTGTCTGCTCCGGACTCCGGTAGTCCCATCTCCAGCCCCAGCCTGAAAGCAGATCAGGATTAAACAAGCGATCATTCATTATCACTCCCGGTCGCAGTCCCCTGATCAGTTTCACAAGATCATCCTCGTTTCCGCCGGCTGTAACATCACTTCCGTAATCCGACCAGAAAAGGTCAATCCGGCCGAAACCTGTCAGCAGTTCCTTTATCTGATTCTGCATATACTCCATATACTGACCAAGGTCGCGTTCCTTATTCAGAACGGCCACATCCTCCCTGTTGCGCAAAGGGTGTATCAAACTGCCATGATTAACCGGATATTTCGGATGGTGCCAGTCGGGCCCGGAATAATAAAATCCCACCCTGATGCCCTCATTTCTGAAAGCCTCAACAAAAGATTTCAGAAGATCTCTGCCATAAGGAGTATTGGTGACCTTATAATCAGTATATTCTGAATCCCACAGGCAAAATCCGTCATGATGCTTTGAGGTGATGATTACATACTTCATACCGGCCTCTTTGGCAGCCTTTGCCCATTCCGCAGGATCATAGAGGTCGGGATTAAAAATATCGAAATATTTACGGTATTTCTCCTCACTCATCTCTTCTGTTGTTTTGACCCATTCACCACGGGCAGCTTCAGCATATATGCCCCAGTGAATGAACATTCCGAATCGTGCATCAGTCCACCATTTCATACGCTCCTCCCTCTGCTCAGGGGTTTCACTTTTAGTTCCCGGCTGCGAATACAGAGAGTATCCGGTTGCAGCCAGGATTGACAGTAATAAAACTAATTTTTTCATTGTTTCAGGTATAATAATTATTCTTTTTGACCTGCTCTGATTGATTTTTTTTCTGTTTTATTAAAAGCATATCCAATCAATCTGATTCCATAGTTTTCGATTTTCTCAAACTTTAACCACGCAAAATTATTTTTAAATTTAAGAGCAATATAATTTTTATTTAGTTCTGAAATTTCTCCTAATAATCCCGGACCATCGCCAAGTCTTTGCAAATATCCATTTCCCTTCCACAAAAAAGAATCTGAAATTACTTGCAATGAATCCATTTGATTTACAAAAATACTGTATTCAGATTTCACAGATACCATCGATCCATTTAATCCTTCCACTTCAATGAAATAGCTGTAAAGTACACAATGATTAGAGGTTACATTATAGAAATCACCATGTTGTACAATTATCCTATAATCATTTACCAGGTCTGAATCTATATCAAGAAAATAATCAACTAATGAATCTTTTGGAATTGGTACATCATTGCAATTTGGATTTAAAGGCTTGTTATTAAATGAACGAACAGACATAAGTTCGTTGCTGTAAACTATATCAGAATAAAATATATTATTCTGTAATTCAGTTTCATTTTCTTCTAAAATAGATTCATTTTGACAAGCATTGAAAAAAAGGATTAATAATATAATTGATAATTTTGACTTCATACGTATTCTATTAGCTTGTAACCAAGGGTTTGAATCTATGGACCAAGGTGTAAAAAACATTCACGATTGTAATTTGTTGAACCTTTTTATGAGATGGAAAAAGAACAAAAATAAGATTGGACGCAGTTGTAATCAATCCTATCATTTTGAATAATAGAAATGTGATTACTTTCTCTTGCTTTACACACCGGGGTTCTCTTTTATTCTCCCGCAATGGAATCACGCATAGAGGTATCAGCCATTATGTTTTTATATTTCATATAATCCATTACGCCGAGATTACCTTTATCTAAAGCTTCAGCAATAGCCAGGGGCACTTTTACTTCAGCTTCAATGACCTTGGCCATGGCTTCCTGTGCCTTGGCTTTCATCTCCTGTTCCATAGCTATAGCCATCGCACGGCGCTCTTCAGCTTTGGCCTGAGCAATATTTTTATCAGCTTCGGCCTGGTCCATTTGCAATGCGGCTCCAATATTTTTCCCTATATCTATATCGGCAATATCGATGGAAAGTATTTCAAAAGCTGTGCCTGCATCAAGGCCTTTTTCAAGCACTACACGTGAAATAAAATCAGGATTTTCCAGCACTGTTTTATGCGAGTGGGATGATCCTATTGATGAAACAATTCCTTCGCCAACGCGTGCAAGAATGGTTTCTTCACCTGCTCCGCCAACAAGTTGCTTTATATTTGCCCTGACAGTAACTCTTGCTTTTGCGATCAGCTGTATGCCGTCTTTTGAAACAGCAGTAACAGGCGGTGTATTGATCACTTTTGGGTTTACCGACATTTGAACAGCTTCAAACACATTGCGCCCTGCCAGATCAATGGCTGTGCCCACCTTAAATGATAGATCGATGTTTGCTTTCGATGCTGATACCAAAGCATGAACAACACTTGCAACATGTCCTCCGGCAAGATAGTGCGCTTCAAGGTCGTCACGATTAAGTTTGACTCCCGCCTTCGTGCCTTCGATGAGGGCACGTACGATGACTCCCGGAGGAACTTTACGGAACCGCATCAGGAATAGTTGCAGTAGAGATATTCTGACACCTGAAACAAGGGCTGAAAACCATAACCCGACAGGAATGAAATAGAGGATGATAAAAAGTAATATAATTACACCGATTACTAATCCCCATGTACCAATTGATTCAATCATTTTTTTCTTTATTTACAGGTTCAACAATAATTTTATTTGTCAGTCTATCATTTTCCGAGAATAATTTAAACAATCCAATAAGGATTTAATTTAAAGATTTCGCATTTCTCTTAAATTTTATAATTGATAATCAAAGATATTGAAAGTATTTAATTTGTAATCACAAAAATAATGTAATTTGTATTTTCATTTCATTCTAATTGTTTACTTTAACGGTATGAAATGGAACTCGTCATTTATAATGTTTTTCCTGTGTATACAATAGTACATGACTCGTTTCATTTTTTTATTTTTTAAATGTTGTTGCTCTATTGTTTATGACTTTTTTAATACATAACTAAAATAAATATATTTACGTGATACAAATCGATTATATGTTTCAGAACCAATTGTTCCGGTAAAATTCAGAGCTATTTTACAGAGAAATCCCGGAATTAATTTTTTTACAAGTATGCGCTTACGTTGATCATCCAGCTTCAGGGCAGTTACAACTTCCTTATTAATGAATCTTTCTTTAAGAACCGACATTCCACTTAACACCAGTTCCTTCCTCATGTCTTCCATTTCATAATCGTACCGAAAATCTGTAAATAAAAAATATCCGTTAGGACGCAAGATACGAGATACTTCTTCCAGAAATGCTTTTATATCAGGGTAACGGTGCGATGATTCAACATTTATAACCACATCACAGGAATTATTCCTGAGATTTAAATTCTGGGCATCGCCATGAAGAAATATTAAACCATTCAATGAATAATGTTGGTTGCAAAACGCTACAGCCTGTTTATTCAGTTCTACTCCTATAGCGGAAGCAGGGGAAAAATTCTTAGTGATATAGAACAATCCTCCTCCCCGACCACAACCTATTTCCACAATATCCATATTTTTAATCTTTGTAGCACTTGCCAAATAATGATATAACTGGATAGGGTATCGATTATGCTCGTCTGGTTCATCCAGTGGAATTTCCTGATTACCATTACTATATCCATAGTTCATAAATAAAATCTCTGCATTTTTATCAATCTTATTCACATACCAATACCAAATTCTAAACATAATTTCACGAAAACTGAACTTCATAATTATATTAAAAATTCTAAGTCTTATTGTTTCCCAACTCATATACATAAGAGCGTACTTTTTGTGCCCAGTCAAAGTAAGATAAAGATTGTGTAACCATGTGATATGGTATAGGTTTCCCTATTTTTACTTTTATGGTTTTATTTCTCTTTTTAAACATCTCACGAGGCAAGAGCAATAACTCAATATTAATCTTAATCCCAAACCATTGCCTTATCATAAATACTATATAAAACAAATGGGAATTTCTTCCATAAAAATAGAAGGGGACTATATCTCTATTACTTGAATTGGCTTTTGCAATAAAACTTTTTTGCCACGCTGAATCCTGCACTTTTCCATTATTTAGCCTTGATACTTCACCTGCAGGAAAGTGTGTAATGGGAATTTCTAAATTATATGTATCATTCAGCGCTTTTACATACTCTTTTGATGAATGTCCGAAAACATTTACCGCTGCAATCAGTGGACGCAATTGAGGTACAAACATAAAAGCATCATTAGCTATTGCTTTCAGGGTGCCATATTTTTTAAATACAATGAAGGTCAATACCAGTCCATCTATCACACCAAAAGGATGGTTTGCTACAAAAAAGCATTTCCCGTTTTCCGGAAGGTTTTTTTCTCCTTCAATTTCTAACTTTAAATTAAACTCTTCGATTATATTAATAAGAAAATTTAATCCCGTACAATCTGAATACTTACTGAGAATGCGGTTCATTTCATCTTCTCTGATAATTTTTGCAATCCATTTGACGGCAAATCCAGGTAGTTTATCTAATAATTTTGAATTACTTTCTTCAATAATCTTTGCAATGTCGATATACTTTATGTCTTTGCTAAAATTTTTCATTAATCCCAATATTGACAAGATTTTTCCAACGCAATAGTATTTTGTCTATAATTAATATTTAAGACAATAAATTATTATAATGATATGAAAAAATATATTATCAAACAAAAATTTATGATTTTAAAAATACAGGCTGATAGTTAGATAAAATTGAAAAATTGTGATGTAAATATTTTGCAGTATATCCAATTTGTTTTCCTGAAAAACATTAATCGTTAATGGAAAAATATCCTTGCTGAAAAACAAAAAGAACATTGCCCATATTAGTTCACCTTTGGGCGTATGAAAAAAAACATACACCTTTGGAATTTGTGGAACTAAATTAATATAGAAAATGTCAAAATTATCAGCTTAAGAAATTTGGAAGAAAAATCAGGATGAAAACCTGACAGATGAACAGTTTGAGCATTTATTATTTGATAGCGGTATAATTAACAAGAAAAAACCGGAATAATGTTATGGTCTGGGCTTTAAAAATTTATATTTCATCCCACCCCATATCAATTGTGTTTTCGCATAGCACTAATAGTTCGGTATAATTATTTTTCCAAACCCTGTTGGATTCATTCAGCTTATGTCAAAATCCTGATTTAAAATTAAATCTAAAAATTATTTTCCATCAGGTATCTTAAGCCGTTATTTGTATATATCTGAGAGTAGTTTAATGCTATGTCTCTGTTTCTAATAAAATCATACAGAGTTAATTCCCGAATTTCATAATATTGTTCCCAATATTGCTCCAACTCCCGGAAATAATCTTCGCGCGCCTCATTTTTCTTATTTTGGGTGGAGTTGAGTTTAACAATGTCAACTTCACCATCCATATATCTTTTCTTAGTAACATTATACATCATCTGGGCCAGAGTATCGGCTTTGGCAGCCCTCCTAACCAGCTGTTTTTGCAGATTGAATTCCTCGACTGTTCTTTTGACATTTTCAATAAAATCAATTTCCTCCTGTTCCATTTCGGCCATGACCACTTCCCTGTCACTTCTGGCAAGATTTAACCGTTTTTTTGACAATCCCCAGTCAATGATGGGTATATCCATACTTATAGCAACATTCTGCTGGTTTTCTAAATGTTGGTATGCACTTTTTATATGCTCTCCTTCAGAAGTCTGACTTAAACCCAGACTTATATCCAGATCAGCGCTGAACCGTCGCTTCCTTGCCTCCTCTACATTTCTTTCAGCACGGATCCTTGTAAGTTCAATATCCAATATTTCTGGATTATTGATTCTTGCCTTTTCCAAAGCCAATGAATCATCTATAGTTAATTGAGGGATTTCGTCAGGTGGAATAAGATTGACATTTAAATTTTCATCGAGACGCAGGTAAGACAACAATCGTGTCTGTGCACGCCTGGCACGTGAACTTGTGCTTTCGAGGTCACTGTTGGCATCCATCAGGCTAAGTTCCAATGAATATATGTCCTCAAGAGATATGGAATCCTTTTCAGCCCGTTCCAGTCCATTATTGTGAAGAATCTCGGCATTGGAGTAATCAATTTTTGCAATTTCAAATTCAATTTGTGCAGAGAGTAACTCAAAAAAATAATCCACAGTGCGGTTTGCTATTTGCTGGGAGGATTGGTAAAAATTCTTTTTTGCCCTTTCAAATTCTACCGGTTCTGTTTTTTTCTGCCATTTGAACCAGTTGAAATCAAACAGACCCTGACGTATACCGACCCTTACCGGGGTTGAGGAATATTCAGTTTTACCTCCTATATTCTGAATTCGTCCCAGATCTGAATCAATATATATTCTCCCTCCTGTAAAAGGTATATTCTGCGTCAATGAAAGATTTGCGTATGAATTTAAATACCTTCTCTGGATGAACTGGTACTCTCCTTCCTGTGAATTGTATTCTTCGCTAGCATCTCTTTCATAGGTAAAAGGAGTGGTTTCGAGGCGCAGGGTGGGTAAGAACTCTGCCTGATATGTTCTAAAATCCCAGTAATTGGACAAGTATTGATTTTTTTCTATGAAAGCTCTTAATGAACTGTCCTGTGCGATTTCAATGGCCTCTTCCAATGCTAAGGTTATCGATTTATTATCCTGTCCGTAGGATGCAGGCATAGCATACCAGAAAAAAATGCTTAAAACAATAATATAAGATCTCTTCATAACTTCATTTTTTAATATTCTAAAAATGGTGTTTATTCATAAACACTCTTCTCTTCTGTTGAAAAATAGGTAGTTATAGTTTTTTGTTTTTTTTCAATAATGTTTCCTTCTTCGGTAATTCCCAGGGCAAAAAGTTTATTTTCATGCTCTCCCTCGAGTTTGTAGTATGTCAGATCCTGAAGGACTATTTTTTCTATTTCATTCATCATAAATGGTACCGGTTTCACTTTCAGGTAGCTTTCAAGAGCAGAGACAATTTCTGATGGCAACTCTTCGAAAGTGATCTCGGATTCAAGACGGATTATTTCACCGTTATTGAGGATTAATAGTTGCAGATCTTTTGTCGATTCAGTTTCAAGATCGATTTCATAAATTACATTTGACCTTGTTATAATACGGTCTATATCTTCTATTGGAATTTTGGTATAATTTTCAGCGAGTCTTGTTTTGACATTTTCAGGTAATTCACTGTAGTCGATATCATCTGAATCAAGAACTTTTTCTTCCTCCTCATAATCGTCAAGCGAAATCTCAGGTGTATCAGTATTACCTATATCCCATGTTCCGCTTATTATTTTACCGTTTTCTGATACATCAATCCATTCGAGATTCCTGATATCTTCAGCATATGAACCTTTAAATGTGTGGAAAATAATACCTGAAAAGGTAATATTCTGTATGATGTTCCTGCTGTGGCCCTTAATTAAAAATGCACGTCCGCAAGAATCAACGACTGTTTGTTCAATACTAATATTATATAACAGAGGGTTCCTTGTTCTTCTTGATCCGTGATTAATATTGCATTGGATAAAAGGATCAAGTATATTGGTAGCACGGACATTTCTGATGAGTATGTCATGTATTTTTCCTCTTAGTTCTGCATCTGCCTGAACAATAAAGGCCTCTTCGGCTCCATCGATATCCAGACCGGAAAGGAAAATATGATTAGCGCCTCCCCGGCAGGCATTGCCAATGGATACAGCTGAATTCAATAAATCAGTGAATTCTGAATTTTGGATAATTATGTTTCGTGAAGCTTTATTATCTTCAATTCTCACATTCCCGGAAAGTATTTTAATTCCATCTGTTACTGAACGGACCGATACTGAATCCACAAGAACATATTCACTGCTCTCCAGTGCAAGCCCTGTTTGATCGAATCCGTTACTGTTAACAGATATATTACTTAATTCAATGTTATCACTTTTAATAGTATGGATTGCTGAAAGAGGAGTATTTAGAAGTTGTACTCCTGAGATTTTGACATTAGTGCACTCAATAAATGTTATCAGATCAGGACGCAAAGAATGTCCTTGCCCGAATTTACGGTTAGCAGGATCAATATTTTCATCTTCCAGATCTTTAAGCAACTCCCAGTCAACATCTTCATAATATTTCATATTTTTCCAGGCAGGATCATTTCCTGATCCGTTAATTATTCCCTCACCTGTTATTGCAATGTTTGAAGCGTTCCTTGCATAGATCATAGGAGAAAAATTCATGCACGGAATTCCTCTGAACCATGTTAAAACATTCGGAAAAAGAACCGGGTCCGGAATAAAATTCAGCTCGGCGTCTCTTACAAGATGAAGATTGACTTTGCTCTTCAAAACAAGAGGGCCTGAATAATAAGTACCTTTTGGAATAATAACTGTTCCCCCTCCTTTTTCAAATGCTGCATCTATTGCCGGTTGGATACGTACATTCTTACCGGCATCTGCAAAGTCGGTAATATAAAGTGTGTCAGGGGGAATTTGAGGTGGCAGTATATGTTTTATTACCGAATCGGCATAATTCCATCCAATTGTCATTTCAGGTGCAACAGGGGCATATTCATCTCTTTTTTCCGGTGCATCACTGCAACCCGAAGCAAAGATTAATCCTGTGATAATTAAAATATATTGACGCATAACTGTAATTTTTATGCCAAATAATGAAAAACCTTGAAATTAAAGACGTTTTTTTCTGTCAATAACCGTTATTAACGTGTTAAAAGATTTGAAATTGAGTAATCTTAAAAGGATTTGTTATTTTTGACAATGTAATGGGAGAAAATAGTTATAACTATAATGACTATAAAAAGTGGATCGAAAAAATTGCCCGGAGTAAATACTTTACTTCCGAAAATGATGTCCGGTTACTGCAATATTTGATTGATGCCACAAATCAGGGTAAAACACTGAAAGAAACCATTATTGCCATTGAATTTTTTAATCGTGACGGATCTTTCGATTCCGGTACCGATTCCATTGTAAGATCAAATATCTATAATCTCCGGAAAAAACTTGAATTGTATTATCAGAACGAGGGCTCAGAGGATGAAGTTCGCTTTGAGATTCCCAAAGGAAGTTATCGGGTAAGATTTTCAGAAAATCCCCCAAAAAATTCCTCTTTATCCAATGGCAGACAATTTTTGCTTAAGACAGGAATAATATTGCTTGCAATATCAACTCTGATTTTTGCCTTTCTCTATTTCTTCGACAAAAAAAATGTGATAGAGCATCCTGATCATAGTAAGAATCCTGTCTGGTCCTATTATATTCGTTCCGGGGATCCGTTATTAATAGTATTGGGTGATTATTTCATGATGGAGCGAATTCAACTGCCCGACAGCAGCTATAATTTCATCCGGGATCCCCAAATAAATAATCAGGATGATTTTTCCGGCTATCTGGATGAGCATCCGGAGTTGGGAAAAAATATAAAGAAACTGGGACAGAGCTATTTCGGAGAGGAAATTCCACGTTGCTTTAATCAGTTGCTTCAAATATTCAAGGGCACCAAAAAAAAGATCAGAATGAAATATTCCTCGACATTATCTCCTAATGATGTAAGAGAGAATGATATTATTTTTGTTGGTGATTATGCCACATTGGGCCTGTTAAAGCCATTTTTTGAATCATCGGGATACCGATACTCGAATATCCCATCTTCATTATATATATTAAATGAAAAACAAGATACTATAGAATCATTGTCACTCGACAATCCTGATCAGTCGGTCTTTCAGAATGATTATGCAGTTGTTTCAAATATCAACGGATATGAAAACAAGAAAATATTATTCTTCTTATCATTTCTTCCTTTCGGGAAATCCGAAGCAATGTATAAACTAAGCGAAAGTTCATTTATTGAAGAACTGGCAGAGATATCAGATCCCATGCCCGAGAACTGGAACCTCCTTATGAAGGTTTCTGGATTACGATCTTCAGGCTTGTATTATCAAATTGTAAGGTTCGATCCTCTTAATTGATAAAGAAATATTTTTTGAATACATATTCAAATAACCTAATTTTCTATCTGCATGACTCAAAAGGGGGGAAATCTCCATGTTGTCAAAAGCCGACAAAGCATCCTGATAATTCAGAGTATTTTAATAGATGAAAAGAAAATTAGTGCCTTTTAGATCACCTATGGGCGATGTTGAAACAAATCATTTATCCTTGAAATTAATTGAAACAATAAATATCTTAATCCTGCTTCTGCCGGAACATGGTCCATTTTCAGTCAGAAAATCCACTATGAAATACTGACAGATTTACTGATATTTTTAAAAAATTTGCTTTACTCTGATTTTATTAGAGTAAAGGCTTATAATTTAGCCTTCAAATAAAATTTAATCTTAATAATTTCAAACACACAATTATGAAAACTACCGGACATTTTAATGATTTTACTAATCAGATATCTGATAAAGATGATTTGAAAAATCTAACCGGGGGAAGTCACTGTCCCCAATACCACCTGAAACACAATTATGACGGCATGAGTGATAACGGTGCATTCTTAGTCGGATTTTTAAGAGGCTTATTTAACATTTAAAAAACCTTAGTTATGGAAAATATTGAGATCAGTAAATTAAAACAAATTAACGGTGGAAAAACCGTAAACGAGGATGAATTTTATAACCTGGGAAGGCAGTTCGGTATGGCCACACGGGAAGCTTTGGCAACTATTGGCATCTTGCTGCTTTTTAAAATATAGAAGATATGTTATTCAAATATGACGGATTTCCTGGCTTTTTCAAAAAATCCCAGACATATTGATTGTACTGAAAAATGGAATAGTATTATCACTCTGCAATTTTTAATTCTCTTTATTATTTTGGGAAGTCTGGCAAGCGGGCTGCCTTATATCCTATCGAAATTTCTAATGATTGGAGATAAAATTTCAAATCTGACTTTTAAGCAAAGAATGATACAGGGATTACTGATAGCTCCGGTTACGGAAGAATTGATTTTCAGATTACTCCTCAAAGAGAAAAAAGTCTATTTCCTGATTAATGCTGTTACATGTACTGCTATAATAATAGTGGCTGCAATCACCGGGAACAATATCTCTGCAATAATTTTTATTATTATTCTGGGCATCACCACAACAATTGCTGTCATTCATATAAAAGTCCCTCATTGTTGGGCAATATAGCCCCGAGAAAAATAACTTGAGAAAATATGCTAAATTTAAGCGTTGC
>ENA-OSEO01001642-OSEO01001642.1-sediment-metagenome-genome-assembly--contig:-NODE-1642-length-38506-cov-5.096854_pt1 | contig 38506 bp, 36 predicted proteins | sample MGYA00237883_ERZ534232 | MGnify/ENA metagenome assembly ERZ534232 | reverse complement strand
AGGGCGGGACTCGAACCCGCACGCCCGAAGGCACCAGCTCCTAAGGCTGGCGCGTCTGCCAATTCCGCCACCCTCGCGATCTCCGGCAGAAGCGTACTGACGATCTGCGGAACCGTCAAGGAAGCATCCTGGATGAGGGGCGCGCGATCTCCTCGCTCTCCCGATGCTCGGAGCTGCGGGGGTACGAAGAAAGAAGGGGGACGGCAATTGCCGTCCCCCTTTCGTTGGTCCGTCGTCAGTCGGCGTACGGCCGGTAGACGGCCCGTAATTGGCCGCCCTGCTGGAGGGTGACCTGCAGCATCAGGGTCTCCGAGAACGCATCCCACAGCTGGGTCGACGTGTTGTAGCGTTCCCAGTGAGAGAACATGACCCGCGCTTGCGTCTCGGTGTAGGCGTACTGGCTCACCTGAAGGGTGAACCGAGTCCCCGCGGCGGCGCAGAGCTGGAACTGCGTGGTCCGGGTCTGGCTGCCGTTGACGACCACCGGGATGCTAATCGGCTGTTCGACCGTCTGCGGCGTCGAGTACGTCGTCGTCGTTCCGATCCGCTGGTAGGCGTAGATTGCGCTCACCGTCAGGCACGGCTGAGTCGTCGGCGTTGTTGTGCTCGTTCCGCCGGAGACGTAGACGGCACGATAGGCCGCGCCATCGGCCAGCGGGACCATGATGGTCGCGCTTTCGCTGACCGGCTCCCAGGACTCGCTCCCGGGGTTTCGCCGATCCCACCGCGAGAAGGCCAACCGCTGATCTTGCGTCCGTGCCTCGCTCGGAGCGGTCAGGATGAACTGCTCGCGCAGCTTCCCACAGAGCTCGAACGGGGTGGTCCGCGTTTGCGTCCGATTGACCGAGATCCCGACGGCGATCTCCGTTGTGGCACCCCGGAAGATGAGGAATCCCGGTTGCTCGAAGACCGCCGAGACGGCCATGCAGGGCTGCTGCGTCGGTGGAGGTGCCTCGCCGCCGCCGATGAGCACCGTGAGGCGGCCGACCTCGCACTTCCTCGCGTCGATAAACGAGTATGTGACCCTGTAGGTGACGCCGGCAGCGAACGTTCCGCTGACCGTCCCGGTTCGACGGTCAAGATCGAGGTCGAAGGACGCGTCCCGCGGGAGATCGGAACCAATCTGCTGGGTCGAAACGATCGTATATCGGCTGAGCGCCGTCATGATGTCCGTCGGTATCGAGCGGCTCCCGCGGAAGAAGATGCCGGTGACGATGTCGCCGAACTCCCATGTCATATCCCGCGGCTCCGGACACCCGGTTGGCGTCGTCGGGACCTCCTCGCAGCACGAGTCGCAGGGCGGGCATGGCGGACAGGGGACCGTCCGCACGACCTCCTCGCATACGGGGATCAGGCACTCCGGGTCGATCACCGCTCGGACCGAGGTCTCAATGTCGGGGACCACCTCGACCGATGTTCGCGCTGTCGCAGCCGCGTCCGCTGCGGCATTCGCCATTGCCATCGCCTGTGCCAACGCCTCGGCGGTGGCTTCGGCGGCGGCTTCGGCGCGTGCCAGCGCTTCGGCGCCAGCGGTCGCTGACGCTCGGGCGGCGGCGACCGCCAGAGCGCACGCTTCGGCGGACGCGTAAGCGCTTGCTTCAGCGCTCGCGAACGCTTGTGCCGCTGCGTAGGCTTCGGCGAACGCGTTCGCCTCGGCGGCCGCTGCTGCGTATGCAGCAGCGGCTGCTTCAGCGTGGGCTGCTGCTGCAGCTTCAACTCCTACGGACACGTACGCCTGAGCGGAGGCTTGCGCGAGGGCGGCGGCGTGTGCCGCGGCCTCGGCGCTCGCCTGAGCGACCGCAATCGCTTCCACACCGACAGCGACGTGGGCCTGCGCCGCGGCCTGTGCGAGAGCGCAGGCATGCGCGGACGCTTCCGCGCTGGCTTGAGCTTCAGCCATCGCGGAGACACCGACAGCGACCTGGGCCTGCGCCTGCGCTTCCGCACTGGCGCAAGCTCGCGCCGCAGCGCTCGCTTCCGCAAGAGCCTCCGCGAGCACAGCGATTGAGGCCGACGCGTCGGCCTCAGCGGTCGCTTGAGCAACCGCGCACGCCCGTGCGGCGGCTTCGGCTTGTGCCGTCGCTCTGCCGACGGCCTGTGCACCGGCCGCTGCTGCGGCCTGCGCTTGTGCGTACGCAGCGGCGCACGCCTGAGCGGCTGCTTGCGCGTCCGCTGCTGCTGTAGTTGCTGCCTGCGCATGGGCGAACGCTTCTGCGGATCCCGTTGCGACGGCGGCCGCAAACGCACTCGCGTACGCCTCACCGGTCCCGGCGGCCGCGGCACTCGCCTGCGCAGACGCCGTGGCCGAACTGGCCGCGGTCGCGCATGCACTTGCTTCCGCCTGCGCGCGCGCGGCGGCGCTTGCGGCTGCCTGGGCTTGGCTCTGCGCGGTCGCGACCGCGCTAGCGAGCGCCTGGCTCATCGACGACGCGGCGCTCTGCGCCTGTGCATATGCGGCGGCGGCGGCGCTGGCGCTTGCTTGGGCTTGTGCACTCGCGGACGCATACGCGGATGCGACTGCCTGGGCGCTGGCGTCTGCGCGCGCGCAAGCACGTGCAGCTGCCTGAGCCTCGGCCTCGGCCTCCGCTCGGGCGTCAGCGACAGCCTCCGCCATGGCCGATGCGGCCGCCCGAGCACTGGCGCAGGAGCGCGCGATCGCACTTGCGCTCGCCTGAGCGCTCGCTCGGGCGCCGGCGATCGCTTCTGCCATCGCTTCCGCCTTCGCGGCGGCGAGGGCGCACGCCTGAGCGACTGCACTCGCCTGAGCTTGAGCGGAGCTGTACGACTGACCGATCGCTGTCGCGGCCGCTCTGGCAGCGGCCTGTGCCTGTGCAGCGGCCGTCGCGATGGCCTGCGACTGTGCTCGCGCAACCGCAGTTGCTTGGGCGATTGCGGATGCAGCGGCGCGGGCGTGTGCCTGGGCTCTGGCGTGCGCTTGGGCGACCGCCTGTGCGGATGCTTGCGCTTGAGCGTACGCGACCGCAGCGGCTTCCGCTTGCGCCTGTGCTCTGGCGTACGCCGACGCGGCGGCTTCGGCGCGGGCTTGAGCAGCGGAATACGCGAACGACGCAGCTTCCGCAGCGGCGTTCGCGGCGGCATCTGCCTTGGCGACCGCAGTGGCGATCGCTTGCACGACGCCGCTCACTTCCGTTACGACGGACCCGCACGGGACCGCTGTCTCGATGTTCTGACTGACGATCCGGGCCACATCCTGCGCTTGTGAGTAGGCGGCGGCGGATGCGTCGGCTTGCGCGCGGGCGCGCGCCGCCGCGGAAGCGACGGCCTGGGCTCGAGCAGCCGCGGTCGCAGCGACTTCCGCAACGGCGGTCGCCTCGGCCCTCGCACTGGCGACGGCTGCTGCTGCGGCGTCAACGCGAACGCTCGCGATCGCGACCGCCTCAGCGAGAGCCTCCGCGATTGCGTCCGCGTACGCTTGGACATCGACGGCCGCGGCGGCGCACGCAGCGGCGCTGGCTTGCGCCTCGGCCTCGGCCTTGGCGATTGCTTGCAGAATCACGGAGATCGCCGCGTTCGCATCGGCGCGCGCAACCGCGCACGCGCTAACGGATGCATCGGCCCGCGCGCTTGCACTGGCACACGCAAGCGCGAACGACTCGGCGACCGCCTCCGCCTTCGCGGCTGCAGCAGCGCACGCCTGGACACTCGCCTGAGCCCTCGCTTGGGCGTCAGCGCACGCTGCGGCGAAGGCGTCGGCTTGTGCCTGAGCACGGACAGCAACGCTCGCGATCGCGCTCGCGCTCGCCCGCGCATCGGCGACGGCATCAGAACACGCCGACGCCAGCGCCTGGGCAGTCGCGACCGCCTCGCTCTGCGCGCTGGAGATTGCACTGGAGATTTGGCTCGCAGTCTCGCTGGCTGTTTTGGCGGCGGAGACCAGCGAGCCAAGGTTCCACTCATTTAGAAGTCTCTGGGCTTCCGCAGCAGTTGCCTGTGCGTCTGCCGCGGCTTCCGCGGCCGCGGACGCCGCGGCACGCGCAATCGCCACGAGATCGGGGAGGATCGGCGTCTCCGTTTGTGTCTGGGTTTGCGCCCAAACCGGCAGCAGAGAGAGCAGGATCACCCCCCAGACTAGGAATAGAAGTCTTGTCGTCTTCACTTGTACCTCCTTGTTTGACATGGGTAGCCCGGATCAGGGGTCGCGGCGGGCCGCGATCGACCTGGCGGCCGGGACTACGGGCAGCTCGTACAGGGCGAACACCCCGATGTGCAGGTCCCGAACCACCAGAACAGCGGAGCGCATGTGGGAGCGCACGGCTGCACAAACACCAACGACGTTCGACAAGCGCAGTTCGTGATCGTCGACACCTGCTGACACGGACACCGCACGCAGCGCGGATAGCACCCGCAGGGATCGTAGATCGAGAGACACCGTGAGAGGGTCCCCGCGGACGTAGTGACGTAGAGCGTGTACTGGCCGGCCGGAACGGGGTTTCCCATCGAATCGGTCTGCGACCAGCTCCCGACCCACAGGGAAGAGGAGACAGGGGCATCGTGCGAGACCGAGTAGACCGTCATCCCGGAGGAAGCAACGACCCGCCAGCTGAGGATCGTCGACTCCGTACAGGTGCAGCACCCCCACCACCACGTTGTGGAGTCCTCCACCCTGAACTGAATAGCCTCACCGACTTTGAATTGCGTTCCGAACAACGTCGAGGTCGCCGCCGAAGCGAGGACCGCCGAGAACAACACAACCACCAACACCGAGCATCCGATCGACATCCACCTGCGCATCACGTACCTCACCTCCGATGGTAGCTACCCACTATACACCGGGGAAGCCTCGCTGTGTCATTCCGCGGGAAGAGGGATGACGCCGGCCTGTCGGCGCGTTCCCTTGAGCATGGCAGTCAATGAGAGGCTCAGTCCGGGGAGGAACGGAGTGGCAGACGACGTGGAAGAGCAGTTTTTCGATGGTACGGGACGTCGGTCTTGACCGACCGATCGACCGACGGACGGGGATTCACAGGGCGGCCGGTTTCTCCGTAACATGGTCGATCGGACGGTGAAGAGGGGGTGATGCAGGATGGCGGAGAGACCGGTCACGGATAAGCTCTCGATCTACATCCCGCAGGGGAGACAGGGTGAGCGACCCGTGCAACGACTGATCAAGCTGGGAAAGAAGCGAGACCGCTCTGTCAACTACCTCGTGGTCGAGGCGATCCTCGACTACCTCGAGCGCGAGGAGAAGGCCAAGTAGGCGGCCTCAGCCGGACCCGACGGGCGCGTTCTTCGGTCCGTCGTTTGGGAGCGTCGTTCCGCGCGGGCTACAGCACGAAGAGCAGGAACCGGAGGACCTCGAAATAGTCGGGCGACCCGAACGCGATCGTCACGGGATCGATCGCGCGAGCGCCCGGATAGAACGCCGCTCGATATGCGGGTTCATGGGTTCGATACGTCAGTTCGACCTCGAACTCCTTCGGCAGCGGAACGTGACAACGGGTAGGTCCCGCCTGAAGCGTCCGCTGAGCGGCCGCGCGAATCCGCTCGACCGCAGCTTGGGGATGGAGGCAGATGACGGACGCGCCGATGCCGCGCTTCACGGCGACCGCCTCGATGCTTGGCTGTTCTCCGGACGCGTCCGAGCAGACGCCTTCGTCGCCGGAGACCAGAACGACCGGGACCCCGACGGATGAGGCGGTGTGCAGGTTCACCAGGTACTCGGACGCCGAACGTCCGTTCAACCGAAACCCGGTGAGTCTTCCGGAGTACGTGTGCGCGAGCGGGCTCGCATCGGACCCCGCGCGTGCGTGGTACCCGATCATCATCACGGCGTCGAACGTCGCGTCGAGCTCCTGCATCATCGAGTACGGGTGCCCGCTCCATCCGCGGATCAGTCGGACGACGTCCGGGAGCTGCTCGGCGATCAGATTCCGGCCCGTGTCGTGTGCATCGTTGACCCAGATCTCGTTCGCACCGCCCGCGATTGCTCCTTCGCAAGCAGCTGCAACTTCACGGGTCATTTGCACTCGAAACGCCTCGCAGACCGGCTTGTCGAGTGTCGCCTCATCGAAATGGGCGAGACCGGCGACGCCTTCGATATCGGCGCTGATGTAGACCTTCATCGGACCTCCCGTCCTTGCGGATAGTGCGTGCGCACAGAGGCGCAATGATATGGTCCCAAAAGGCCCCGTGCCACGTTGAGCTCGCCGATGCCATCGAGGTGAACGCGCCCGTACGCCCGAAGGTCTGCGCGCTGTAGCGGCCGCAGACAGCGGGCTGAGCGCTCAGGGAAGCGGCGCCTCGAGCAGGAAGAGCTGCGCTGCCCCGCGCGCGGGGACTTCGATCTCCACTTCCCGATCTACGTAGGTTCGCGACGGATCCTCGGCGTCCGGACCGCTGTAGCGGACGACTCGATTCTCGATCGCTACCGTTGTCCGCACGAACGCGACCGTCAACACCGTCCCGTCGTAGACGGCGGAAACCTGACTCTCGACGTCGGCGTCGGCTGTCAACTGACGCGGGTCGGAAGCGGTTCGCCCCGCGGGATCGACGACGATCGCAAACAGGTCCGGGCCGGCTGCGCTGAAGCCTTCCCAGACGACAGCTGCGCGGCCGTTCGGAGCGGCCGCTGTCACGATTGTCGACGCCGGGAACTCCTCCCGCACCGTCCACTCTGTCTCCCATCCGGCTGGCCCGATCGATCGGGCGAGGAGCGCCCTTCGTCCGTCCGGCTGCTCGCGGATCCACAGGAGAACCGCGCGGTCGGGTGTCACAGCGGCGAGAGCGGGGGCGACGTCGTCGCCGCTCGTATCGGTCAGCCGCCCCGAGGCCTCCAAGCGGCCGTCGATGTACGTTTCGAACCAGAGGTCCGCGTCGCCCACGGTCGTCGGATCGCCGTCGGCGTCCTCGGTGCGAACGTAGACGAGTACGTCCCCGACAGCGGCGAACGACCGGGCGACGGCAGCGTCCCCCTCTCGGAGGGTCGCCGTTGGTCCGAAGCCGTCGTTGGAGCGCGCAGCGAAGTAGACGGTGTCTGGAGCGAGGTCACTCGGGAACAGCTCCCCCCGGCGGTTTCCCACCCAGACTGCGCCGAGGAGCCCGTCCGGACCCATGACGAGAGTTGGGGAATGGTCCGGAAACACGTTCTCGGTCAGCCGCACAGGCTCGATCCATCGATCGGCCGCGGGATCGAACGACGACCAGACGACTTCGAGCCCCGCCAGGAGCTGCGAATCGAGATCGTCCTCCGACGTCGGAGCGTCAGGGGGTGAGACATGCTGTGCCCAGATGGCGAGCAACCGGCCGGCACGGTCCCTCCCGAACACGACCTGCGCGTCGGGGAGGCGGTTGTCCGAGATGAGTTCCGGTGAGGAGAACGAGGCAAGGCGCTCGCCGGCCGCCCAGGCGATCTCCCGGCCGAACGGGAATGGCTTGCTCAGATCATCGGTGTTCCACGCGACGGCGAGGCCGGGGTCGGTGTGGATCAAGCGCGGGGCCGCTTGGGGGAAGACCTCCTCGATCAGCCAAAGCTCCGTGATCTCGAGGTCCTCGTCGGATCGAAGATCGCCGCGGTACGTTGAGAAAGTCGGGGTGGCGTACGGCCGCACCGGGAAGACCCACGGCTCCTCGATGTGGGTGGCGAACCCCTGCGGCGGCGAGAGGATCTGGCACTCGAACGGGAACGAGAACGTCTTCGATGCGCTGACGAGCCAGAGATCGACTTCGACCGTCACCCCGACCTCGCCGGCGAGCGTGAGCGATTCGAAGTCGAGGAATCCGAGGCTGTCCCCCGGTGCGATGAAGACTGCCGTCAGAGTTCCCCCGCCGAAGACGCTGACCGACGCGATCGAGACACTCAGCGTCAAGCTCGCCTGAAGGCCGCCCGAGAGCCGAACGCGACCCTCGCAGTCGATCCCCCGGAGGCAGCACCCCGGATCGGCGGAGGCAAACGAGACTTCTCCTCCGACGCCGAGCGACAGGCCGACACCAAGCTCTGCACGGCGACAGAGCCACTGGACGCCGCGGCCGATAATCGGGATCCGACACGCGGCGCGCAGCGGCGGAAACGTATCGCAAAGGTCGAACGTCTTGGATGCCGAGCCAGTGAGGTCGACCGAAAACGCTCCTCCGACGAGCGTGATCGGCGGCCCGATGTTCAGGGTAGCCTCACCGTCCGCGTTTCCGCTGAAGCCGAACGTCCAATCCCCTCCGGACTTCTCGAACCCGGCGCCCCCCTCTCCGGAGGCGCGGCCGGGGCCGAGGGAGCTGAGGGAGAGCGAGAACCGCGACCCGGCATTGAATGAGTAGGTGCCGTTCACGAGCGGGACCCAGCTCGGGATCGTATAGGAGACGTCGATCGGGATGTTCGGGAACGCGAACGACGATGTGTAGTCGACGGCATTCCGGGCCACCGCTGCCGAGAGTGGCTGCATCCACGAAAGCCAGAGGGGGATCGGCGCGACCGGGATCGACAGCGGCGGCACAGGATACGGGTCGGAGACGACGGGGTCCCCGCTCGGCTTGTGTGCGTACGCGATCGCATAGAGCGTGTTCCCGTCCGGCCAGCGGCGAAGGCTTCCCATATCGTGCGTGTAGACCGCGACCGTCCCCGAGAGCCGACCGGCTCTCGGCTCGCCGTTCAGCACGAACTGCACGGAGTCCAAGAGGTTCCCGTTTGGCTCGACGGACGCAGTAAACGCGTTATGAACGGCAATACCTCCGATGAAGACCCGATGAAGCAGCTGGGAGAGGTCGGTGATGACAGGCTTGTCGGTCACCTCGACTCGACGCTCCGTAACCGTCGACGCACTGCCGAGCGTTGTCGTAATGCACAGAGTGTACGTTCCGTCGGTCCGATACGTGTGGGACGTGCGCTTTCCGTCGGCCGACTCCCCGTCTCCGAACTCCCATCGATAGGAGAGATCGAGCGGGGCGTAGGCCGGGCACCCGGTGCCCATGCCCGGCGTGTAGATCGGGCAATCGGCGGGGCTCCCGAGCGCTGCCTCGGCCGTCAGCGAGAGGGCCTTGTCGAGAGCGACGACCCAGGTCCCATCGGGCTTGATCGCAAGGAGCGCCGGCTGGTCGTCCGGGTGATCGGGGTCCGTGATCGTGGGATCGCCGAGGAGGTCGAACGCGCCGATCGCCGCTCCGATCCAGGTGTTGTTTGACTCGCTGAGCTCGTCGACGGCGTTTGCCGGATCGATCGAGGCGACGAACGACGGGAGGCGGTCGCCGGCAAGGGCGATCTTCGTCGGCAGGATCATCTCGACGGTCCAGTGCTGCGGAACGCGATCGGACGGCGGCGACGCCACCAGCTCCAGGTCCGCCGTCACGCCGTCGACCGTGAGCCGGACGAGCGGTGGCCCGGTCGGGATCTCGCCCTGGTTAACGATCCTCGCTTTGACCCGGATGCTGCACTCGAGCGGAAGACGCTTCGGAACGGTGCCGACGGTCCCGTTCCCGTGCGGGTAGAGCCGGCGGTCGTGATAACAGAACGGCTCGAGGTCAGCCGGAGCGAACTCGACACAGGGCGTCCCTGCGAACGCGTAGTCGGGCTTCTCTTCCTCCTCGATACCGACGGTCGGCTGGCCGACCGTCGGGGGCGGTTCCTCCGCCGGGACGGGAAGAAGACAGATCGTCTTCAGATCATGGCTCTTCAGGCCGAACAGCGAGAAGGTGCTGTAGTCGGTCACCAGCGCCGACTCGAACCCAGGCGCCGCGACGACGAAGCCGTCGGCTGTCTGGCCGATCGTGAACGGCTGGTTCCCGAGTGGGATCTTCCCACACTGCGTCAGCTTGCCGGAGACTGACGTCGTCGGACTCAGCGGAACGCTGAACCCTCCAGCTGCGTCCGTCGTCCCCGACACGGACGGTCCGACCTCACTCGGGAGCGGAGCAGTCGTCGTCGGAGGGGGCACGGTCGTCGTCGGAGGCGCACTCGGAGCGACGCCGCGGCCGCGGAGCGAGACGGTCGTCTTCTTCACCTGCACCGGGTAGCCGCCGCTCGCCGTGATCGTGAGCTGCCCTGTGTAGTCGCGCGCTTGGGGGGGCGCAAATGTCACCGTGAACGTGATCGACTGCCCTGGGGCGAGCGTGAAGGATAGGGACGGGAGGTCGGCAAGCCCGAACGGCGCGCCGGGCGGCGTGATGGTGACATTGGCGGATGTATCGCTCGACTCCAGAACCTTAAAGGTGTACCGTGCCCGCGCAGTCTGCCCGACCGGCACCGAACCGAAATCGATCGTTTCGCCCGATGACGGTGTCGTGCCGCCAGGCAGGGGGAACTCGAACTGACTGACCACGGGCGCGGCCGCGAAGAGACAGAGGAGAGATAGAACGATGAGCACGAACGGGAACTGCCGAACCGACATTCATACCACCCCCGAGAGAGTCGAGTCGGGGCAAGGAGGAGGGACGAACCGTAGCTGATGTTTTTCTAGGAAGTAGAGCATATGCTCAACGTGGAACGGAAGTCAACAGGAGCTCGGTCCAGTGATCCCCAGCCGCCGATCGTCGGATTCGATGAGTCCGACACGCTCGCCAGCCATATGTCGTATGATTCATCAGTTTTCGCCAGGAGGATCGAGATGGACGGAGACACGCCTCTTGACGTCTCCGGAGGGACGAAGATGGACGCTTCGTGTTGGCGAGAGGTGCCGGATTGGGGAGATCGATGGCCCCTGGGATGCTTGTATCGGCTTCCTGACGCGCGGTTGTCGGGCCTGACGGCGCTCGGATGCTCCGGCCGCGCGGCAGTGGCCGAAACGGCGGTGTTGTGGCCCCCTTGGGGTATCTCCGGAGGGCGGGGCGTGAGGTCCGCTACGCAGCGACTGCGGAGGGACGGTCAGCATCCATCGAGACGGCAGCTACATCGACAGAGTCCCTGGATAGAGCCCAGAGGGCGCCGTACCCGGTGAAACGAATCGTCGGCGAGCGTGTACTACATGCGAGCGTGACAAGATGGGAGGTCTCATGCCAAAGAAGCACATGCTGGACAAGTTGAGCATCTACATTCCGCAGAGCAAGATCGACAAGCGGCCTGTGGAACGGCTGATCAAGCTGGGCGAGAAGGTCGACCGCTCTGTGAACTACCTTGTCGTCGAAGCGATCCTCGAGTACCTGGAGGGAGAGGAGAAGAAGAAGCAGCAGTAGCTCGAACGCCCCCAAAAAGGGGACAGGCTACTTTTCTCGCATCGTCGCACACCCATCCGAAGTTGGTACCAAGAAGTGAGAAAAGTAGCCTGTCCCTTTTTTGGGGGCTGACCCTGTGCATGATGGCCGGAGGCTGGTATCCTCTCGTGGCGAATGAGAGACGAACACCTCGACCTACGCGACAGCGGCCGAGATGGAAGGGTACGGATGAACCAAGCCTCAAGCGTAGTGAGACCGCAGCGCGCCGCCTCCCGGTCGGCGACGAGTGGCCGCCGATACGATGTCGACTGGTTGCGCGTCTTGGGGGTGCTGCTCTTGGTCCCGTTGCACGTCGGGCTCGTGTTCGGGATGCAGCTCAATCTGATTCCGGTCGTCGAGGCGTCGAGGCAGGACCCGATGGCGATCCTATCGGGCTTGATCTACCCCTGGCACATGCCGCTCCTCTTTCTGCTCTCGGGTGTCAGTTCCTGGTATGCGCTGAGGGCCCATTCCTCGAAGCGCTTCCTGCTGCGACGAGTGATGCGGCTGATCCCGCCGCTCATCTTCGCGGTGACTGTCCTGATTCCGCCGCTCGTATACTTCCAGTTTCTCGGTCAGCCTGGGTGGCCGACGAGCTACGTCGCGTTTTACCCCCGCTTCTACACGAGCATCGCCCCGGAGGGCACTCTCACGTGGCTTCATATGTGGTTCGTCGCGTATCTCATGCTCTACACGGCGCTTCTGTTGCCCGTCTTCCGCTGGCTAACGCGGCCGAAGGGGCAACGGCTGATCGACCGACTCGTTCGCATCGTCGATCAACCCGGGGGGATCTTTATCCTCGCTGTACCGTTGGCGGCCATCGAGATCGCTCTGCGAGGACGGTGGCCGGGAGTCCAGAACCTAATCCACGATGTGGCAAACGTCGTCCGGTATCTGACCGTTGTCCTGTACGGGTACCTACTCGCCGCAGACGAGCGGTTTCTCCGGGTCTTGCAGCGTTCGGTACGACCGGCAGTGGCCGTCGGCGCGACGACTTCTGCGCTCCTGGTGCTCCAGTGGACAGCGCTGCGGGTCCCCGCACCGGCCTACTCACCGGCCCACTCGCTCGGGCTCGCGGTGTGGAGCCTGAACGGATGGGCGTGGCTCGTCGTGCTGTTGGGCCTCGGGCACCGGTATCTCAACCGGGACAGCCGCGTCCTTCGGTACCTGAGCGAGTCCTCTCTGCCGTTCTACGTGCTCCACTTTCCGATCACGATCGGAGTCGGCGTGTTGCTTGCGGGGACGGCACTGCCCGCCACAGCTGCGTTCTCAGCGTCGGTCCTTGGAGGCGTGGCAGGAACATACCTCGTGTACGAACTGGCCGTCCGCCGATTCCGAGGGATGCGGTGGCTGCTGGGAATGGGCGGGCGCTGACCCGCTTCCTCTCACCACTTCTTCGTCTGTGCTTCCTTCTTCGCTCGCTTCTCCAGGCGCTTCTCCTTGAGTGATTTCTGCGGCGCCTTCTTCGTATCTTTCTTCGTGTCCTGTGCCTTACCCATGCTCACTCCTTGTTGGATCGTTCTGTGTCGCCGGGCAATGCCGGCAGGCGCGCAATGATACCTGGCGGCGGGCGGTAAGGGTAGGGCGGGGAGCGAGGGAGGGCATGCCGCGGGAGGGACGCCCTTGCGGGGAGGCCCGACCGGCGCTATATTGACGCCATCTTCGAACGTGGAGGTGGTCACTGTGTTGACCCGCCTGGTACGTCCTATGCAGTATCGATCGCTTCTCGCCGCCGTCCACGTTCCCCATCACGCCCATCGAGGGCATCCTCATCCGTAGGCCCCGCTCGCCGGAGAGCACGCGCGATCCGTATTGCCCGTACCGGTAGTTCGGTGAGCAGGGGGCCGTCCCGCTCTGTCGTTCCGCTTCGTCCCCGTCGCGGGGCGAGTGACTTCGATCGGCACGCAGGAATGCGGCCGAGTTGCACGACCCAAAGGAGCAAACGATGAACCGATGGACTGTGATGGTTTCTGTGCTGGTGTTGGGGATCTCACTGCTGGCCGCCGGCGCGCCGCGCTACGTGGACGGGATCGATGCGGCGTTTCCTCCGTTCTCGTACATCGATAAGCGCGGAGAGGCCGCCGGATTCGACGTGGATGTCGTCCGGTGGATCGCGGCGGAGATGGGGTTCGAAGTCGGGATCGTCCCGGTGGACTGGGACGCCATCATCCCGACGCTGCTCTCCGGGAACATCGACCTCATCGCGTCGGGGATGACGATCACCGAGGCGCGCAAAGAGCGGGTCGCGTTCACCGACCCGTATTGGAGCGTGAATCTGGCGGTGGTCGTCCGCGAGGAGACCGGGGATGACGGCGAGCGATCCCCCCAGCTCAACGTGGTGACGGCGATCCAACCAGGGCGCCGGATCGGCGTTCAGCGGGGGACGACGGCGCAGGACTGGATCGAGGAGAACGTGATCGGCGCCGGGATCAGCGTGAAGCTCGTCCTCTACGACAACTTCCTTCTGTCCCTCGAGGATCTCGCCATCGGCCGGATCGATGCGTCGGTGATGGATGAGCCGACCGCGCGGTCGTCGATCGCCGGCCGGGCGATGACCGTCGTCGGGACGATTGAGACGGGCGAGATCTACGGGTACGCCGTCCGGCAGGGAGACACCGAGCTCCTCCAGCTCCTGAACGAGGGGTTGCGGCGGATCCGTTCGACGCCGATCTGGGACGGACTGATCGAGAAGTGGCTCGTCGGCCAATAGGCCGGCGAAGCGATCGTCGGGGGGAGGCGGCCCCTCCCCCCTTTCTCCATGGACGCGCTAAACGGAGTCGTCCGGGCGCTGCCGTCCCTGCTCGCGGGCGTGGGGACGACGCTCGGCCTCGTCGCTGCGGCGGTCGGCGTCGGGCTCGCCCTCGGGATTCCGATCGGGATCGGCCACCGCTACGCCGGGAGGACGATTCGAGTCCTCCTGGGAGGGTTCGACAGCGTCTTCCGCGGGTTTCCGGTGATCGTCCTCCTGTTCCTCTTCTACTTCGGGCTCGGGGCGTGCCCCGGGGTGCGGGTCCCTCCCGTGGCGGCCGCCGTCCTCGCCCTCGGCCTCCGGAGCGCCGCGTACCAAGGGCAGATCTTCCGGGGGGCGCTCGGGATGATCGACCGGGGACAGGCGGACGCCGCGCGCGCGCTGGGGTTCTCTCTCCCCCGGACAATCCTGTGGATCCTCCTTCCTCAGGCGCTGCGATTCTCGATCCCCTCGCTGGGGAATGAGTACGCGATCGTGCTGAAGGACTCGGCGCTCGCGTTCATCGTCGGGATCGTCGAGCTGACGAGCCGCGCCAAGTTTATGGCGGCACGGACACGGGATCCGCTCACCGCATACCTCGCCGTCGCCGCGATCTACTGGCTCCTCACGTTCGGGGGGACGACCGCCCTGGCGTGGGCGGAGCGGCGGACGCGGATCCCCGGGTTCGGCGCCCGGCCGCGGGGGAGACGATGAGCTTCATCGTCGAGACCCTCCGAGGACTCCGGGACGGGCTCGGAATGACGGTCGTCCTCATCATTGTCTCCGCGCCGCTCGGATTGGCGCTCGGCGGGGTCAGCGCGTTCGCTGGCGTCTACGGGCCCCGTCCCGTCCGATGGCTGGCGGCCGTCTATCGGAGCGCGATCCGCGGGACGCCGCTGTTGGCGCAGCTGTTCATCCTCTACTACGGCCTCCCGAGGGTCGGGATCGTCCTCTCGCCGTTTGCGGCGGCGATCGCGGGGTTCGCCCTCTGCAGCGGGGCGTACCACTCCGAGTACATCCGAGCGGCGCTCCTCTCGATCCCGCGGGCGCAGGAGGAGGCGGCGCGGGCCCTCGGCCTCACCCGGCGAAGAGCCGTAATCCGCGTCGTGGTGCCCCAGGCGTTGCGCCGCGCCGTCCCGGGATGCTGGAACGAGATCGTCTATCTGGTGAAGTACTCGTCGCTCTCCTATCTCGTGACGCTCGTCGAGCTGACCAGCGCCGGACGGAGGATCGCGTACCAGACGTTCCGATTCTTCGAGGTCTTCCTCATCGTCGGCGCGGTCTACCTGCTGCTCGTCGGCGTCGTCGCTGGGATCGGGCGGAGCGTCGAACGGCGACTGGAGATCGGGCGCGCGCCGCGGGGGAGGGGTCATGCCGGCCGGCCTTGAGGTCGTCGGACTACGCAAGGCGTACGGCCCGCTCGCCGTCCTCGACGGAATCGATCTCCGTCTCAAGGCGGGCGAATCGGTCGCGGTGCTCGGGGCATCCGGCTCCGGGAAGACGACGCTCCTTCGTTGCATCGTCCGCCTCGAGGAGCCCGACGGCGGACGGATCTGGATCGGAGGGGAGGAGATCACGTCCCGCGGCTGCGATGCCGATCGGATTCGATCCCGCGCCGCCCTCGTCTACCAGCAGTACTGCCTCTTCCCGCACCTGAACGCCGTCGGGAACTGCGCCCTCGCGCTCCGCGCCGTCCGCGGCCTCCGCCGACGAGACGCGGAGGCGCGAGCCCGAGCGACGCTCGAGGAACTCGGCGTCGGGGATCGCATCCGCGCGTTTCCGCACGAGCTCTCCGGCGGCCAGCAGCAGCGGGTGGCGATCGCCCGGGCGCTGCTGCTGGAGCCGCGGCTGATGATGCTCGACGAGCCGACTTCGGCACTCGATCCGGAGCGGATCCACGGCCTGACAGTGACGTTGCGGCGGCTGGGGACAAGCGGGGTGTCAATGCTGATCGTCACGCACGAGGTCGGATTCGCTCGCTGCGCCGCCGACCGGCTCCTCCGCCTCCACGCCGGCCGGGTCGTGGCCTTGCCCCGAGGGGGAGCTTGACGCCGAGCACACCCGGGGTCAAGTCTTGCAATCACACACCCATTTCCGTTAGGGTGGACCCATGGCAAGAGCGCTGAGAATCGAGTACCCCGGCGCGGTCTACCACATCACCAGCCGCGGGAATGCCGAGCAATCGGTGTTCCTCGATGACGCGGACCGCAGCGCGTTCCTCGATCTCATCGGACAGGTCTGCGATCGGTACAACTGGCTCTGTCACGCGTATTGTTTGATGACCAACCACTATCATCTTCTCGTGGAGACGGTCGATCCGACGCTTTGCCGAGGCATGCGTCAGTTGAATGGGGTATACACGCAGGCGTTCAACCGGCGTCACGGACGAGTGGGACACCTGTTCCAGGGGCGTTACAAGGCGATTCTCGTGGAGAAGGACGCGTACCTTCTCGAGCTCTGCCGGTATGTCGCGCGCAATCCGGTTCGGGCTCGAATGGTTCGGAGCGCGAAGGACTGGAGATGGAGCAGCCATCGCGCAACGGCAGGGGTCGAGGAACCTCACGCGTGCCTGACGACTGACTGGATCCTCTCGCAGTTCGAGGCGACTCGAAACCGGGCGGAGGCCGAGTATCGCCGGTTTGTGGCGGCCGGGGGCGGTGTGTCGCCATGGCGTTACCTGAAGGGACAGATCTACTTAGGGACCGATTCGTTCGTGGCCAGTCTGCCCAAACCCATGCAGCTGAGGGAGATCCCGCGACGCCAGCGGCGGGTCGACCGGCCGAGGCTGGAAGAGATCCTCCGCGACGCAGAGGATGATCGCCCGATTGCCACGGCGTATCGCGAACACGGCTACACGATGAGGGAGATCGCGGACCATGTGGGCGTCCACTATGCGACGATCAGCCGCCGTCTCAAGCGGTTCGAGCAAAGAGAATCTAAGGAATCCTAGTGTCGGATTGCAAGACTTGACCCCGCTTGGTATGACCCCGCTTGGTATTGATCTCTGGTCATCCTGCGATAATTGCGCTAGAATCATACCGGTGGTACCTTATGACCATTCGTGCAAGGAGCCGGGGAATACCAACTGGTCCGGCAGGACTGGATCGTGGTGCATTGTGAACGATTTCGTTGAGGTGAGAGCAAGCAGCAAGAAGAGCACTCTTGTGGCACGCCAGATCCTTGATGCTTTTGAGAATCGGCGTTTCGCCCCTGGGGACAAGCTTCCGCCAGAGCGCGTCCTGGCGCAAGACATGAAGGTCAGCAGGACGTGCGTTCGAGAGGCGCTGAAGGCACTGGAGGTCCTCGGGTTGATCGAGAGCCGCGTAGGAGACGGCACCTACGTTCTTCCCGACGCAACGGACAGCAACAACTGGCTCCGCGGAGTCCCTTCCGCCAATGAGGATACCGATCTCGTCGACATCTGGGAAGCGCGAGCCGAGATCGAGGCTGTTGTGGTCCGACTTGCGATCGGCACCGCGACAACGAAGGCAATCGCGCGAATCGAGAGCCATCTGAAGAAGATGCATCAGATGGCCAAAGCGGGTGATGCCGAAGGGTACCTCGATCTGGATCGTCAATTCCACATGGCCATTGCTCGAGCGGCGGATAACCCTCTGTTGGAAAGCATCATCAGTCCTCTGATTCAGTTGATCAACAAGTCCCTCCTCGAGGACATCCCTCGGACTCGAGTGGCGCGGCGGCTGAAGGTCTCCCTGACCGAACATGAGAGACTCGTGGATGCAATCAAGCGACGCGCCGAGGATGAAGCGGCCGAGATCGTCCGCGATCACTTCAAGAAGGTGCGCGAGTTCTACGGCAGCATGCTCTGGTAGGCGCCCCCTTCCACAGCGATTCGCTGCGTTTCTCAAGGATCAGAGTCTCCCGTCGTTATGTCGCTCTACGATTGCTTGTCTGCAACATCCAGGATACCCCCGGCAACAGCAATCCACGAGAAGCGCCTTGACATCCGCCAGACAAAGCCATAAGATCGGTTGGCTAAAGGTACTACCAATAGTCCAAACCCTGGCCGCGCAAGCTTGCTGTTGAGGGAAGCAGGATCTGATGATAGTTTTCGAAGCTCCATCTACGAGGCGTCACCAATGCGGACTCTCCAGCCAACGCGGAGTCTGAGGCGGACGGCTCCGAGGATGTAGCCTCGTAGCGAAAGGACTAGGGAACCTTCGATGAGCACAAGACCGCAAGCAAAGAGCCTTGATTCGGCGATGCAGGTCCCTCTGGTCGACCCCGCACGCGAGCAGAGAGCGATCCTTGAAGAGCTGCGAGTGGCGTTTGAGAAAACGGTGCAGGAGGGGACTTACGTACTCGGTCCCCAGCTGGCGAGATTTGAACAAAGCATCGCTTCTTATCACAACGTCGCCCACGCCGTAGGCGTCAACTCTTGTACCGATGCGTTGTTTCTCTCCCTAAAGGCGTTGCAAGTCGGCCCCGGAGACGAGGTCGTCGTCCCGGCGACAACGTTCGTTGCAACCGCAAATTCGGTCGTTTTCTGCGGAGCGAAGCCCGTCTTCATTGAGGTCGAGGAAGATACCCTCAATCTGGATCCCGCTCGGCTGAGAGAAGCGATCCGCCCCGCGACAAAGGCCGTCATGGTTGTCCATTTCCACGGTCATCCGGCGGACATGGGGGCAATCCTCGAGATCACAGATGAGATGAGAGTTCCCGTGGTCGAAGACTGTGCGCAGGCATTCGGGGCTGAGTACGCGGGGCGCAAGGTCGGCGGCCTCGCGACCATGGGATGTTTGAGCTTCTACCCGACAAAGCATCTTGGAGCGGTCGGGGACGGCGGAATGGTCGTCACCAACGACGAGAATTTGTACGCCATTGTGCACTCGCTGAGAAACTACGGTGAGACACAGAAGTACACTTACGAGCGGATCGGCTTCAACTCACGGCTCGACGAACTGCAAGCTGCCCTGCTACAGGTGAAGCTGAATCACGTGGATTCATGGATCACGAAGCGCCGTATGCTGGCCAATCGGTACAACTCGCTGCTATCGGATCTCCCTATCGTCCGCCCCGTCGAGAAGGCCTACGCCAAGCACTCGTACTGGGTCTACACCGTCCAACTACCTTCAAAGAGCATTCGGTCTCGTGTGCAGGAGCACTTGAGCAAGAGGGGAGTCGGTACGCACATCTTCTACCCTATCTGCGTGCCGGACCAAAAACCGTTTCGATCCGATCAGGATCTTGTGGACCTATTCCGGGTCAGTCGCCGAGCGGCCGATCGGATGCTGGCGATTCCATTCTTCGAATCTATTACGGAGCAGGAACAGGAATACGTTGCGGCGTGCCTCGCGCAGGCGCTTGAGAGCTGCTAGTTCGCTGGCCGTTCGGAGGGAGGGGAGGAGGAGGCAATGTGAAAACGAAGAAGAGCACTTGGCGCATTCTGGTCGTGGGGCTCGGCGACATCGGATCCCACGTCCTGGAGGTCTTGGCCCGGACGGGCAACATCAAGCACATCGATGCGGTCGATGTTTCGGTCTCCGATGAGAGACTTCGCACGGTGTACAGCGCCGAACTCGGCGCTCTCCATCACGGCCTGGCAACGTCGATGTCATTCGAGCAATTGGATGTGTCGGACGTATCGCGCACGGCGGAGTTCCTTCGGTCCGCCAAGCCAGATTGCGTGATCTCCTGTACGTCTCTGCTAAGCTGGTGGGTCCCGCAGTCGCAGCTTCCCGCCGATGTGTTCCGTCGCATCGATGAGGCGGGTTTCGGGCCATGGTTCCCTCTTCACTTCGCGTTGCTGTACAAGCTCATGCTCGCCATCCGGGAGTCCGGCCTATCGCCAGCCGTCGTGAACTGCAGTTATCCGGACGCCACCAACGCGGCGCTAGGCAAGATCGGGCTTGCACCGACGTTGGGCGTGGGCAACTGCGATTTGTTCTACCCGGAGTTCCACTGGATGACGGCACGCCACGTCGGCGGCTCGCCGCTCGATGTCGATGCGTACTTCGTCGGCGACCACTTCATGGCTCATGTGCTGAACCAATTCCAGAGCACCGCCAACGTTCCGTACTTCCTCAAGCTCGTCTACCGAGGGAAGGACGTGACTGAGGACGTCGCTGAGAAGCACGGAGGGAAGGACGCCACCGTCGTCGCTGCAAACCGTTACATGCCGAAAGGAGCGGCCGACCATTTCCTGGTCGCCGCATCAGCGGTGAAGAACGTTGTGGGCCTTCTCGACGGGAGTGACCGCCTGGCGTACTCCCCGGGTCCGGGCGGCCTTCCGGGCGGGTATCCGATCCGGTTCGTCAACGGCGGCGTCGACGTCGTACTCCCAGATGAGATCTCACTCGAACAGGCGATCCGCATCAACCGGGAGTCCGGCCGCGGAGACGGGGTAGAGGAGATTCGCGACGATGGGACCGTCGTTCTGACCGATCACGCGCATCAGATCATATCCGAGGAGCTCAACTTCCGGGTCAAGGAGTTCGTGCCCGCACGGTGCATGGACGACGCGCGAGAGCTTCTCGATCGGTTCCGGGAGACGGTGAAGCAGCATCGGTGATCGGCGGCGATCAACAAGGAGAGCATGTCATGACCCTTCCATTGGGGGACTCAGGGAAGCCTACCCTCGTCCTGGACGCCCATTCGGACTTGTTCAACGACATCGTGGAGAGGCGCGCGCTCGGGCAGGCGCACGTCGTCGAGAGACGACACCTGCCCGAGCTTCGGAAGGGTGGCGTTGATGTTCTTGTCTGCGCCATCTACGTGGAGTCCCGGTTCAAGCCAAGCAATGCCTTGCCTCGAGCGCTTCAACTCCTCGATGCCATTCACTGCGAACTCGAGGAGACCCCCGAGAGTCTGCGCTTGTGCTTGAACGCGGCGGATATTCACGCAGCACAGGCGGCGGGTCAGTTGGCCATGTTGATCAGCCTCGAAGGCGCCGAACCGTTGGGCAACGATTTCTCGGTACTGCGGCTGATGCATCGCCTTGGACTCCGGTGGGTCGGCCTGACGTGGAACCAGAGGAACCAGGTTGCGGACGGTATCGGCGAGAGCCGGACGCGCGGGCGATTGACCCACTACGGCCTGAATCTCGTCCGCGAGCTCAATCGTCTCGGGATCCTCATCGATTTGGCGCACATTGCGAAGGAGTCCTTCTACGATGTGCTGAATGCTTCTGAGCAGCCAGTCGTCTTCTCCCACGGCAACTGCGCTGCCGTTTGCGAACACGATCGAAACCTCACGGACGCCCAACTTGAGGCGTTGGCCGCTCATGGCGGAGTGCTCGGCATTACGTTCCATCCGCCACTGGTTTCTGCAACGAAACCTTGTCTGGATGAGGTCCTGAGGCACATCGATCACGTGGCCCGGACCATCGGGATTGATCACGTGGGAATCGGCGCCGATTTCTCGGACTTCATCGTCTGGGATCCGGCAGAAGTAGGAGCAGGATTCGAAGAGCAGCCCAAGACCGAACGACTACAGAGCGTATCCCATCTTCCGAATCTACTGGACGCTTTGCTTCGACGCGGCTACTCGGAGGAAGAGACGGCTGGAATCTTCGGGGGGAACTTCATGCGGGTTGTTCAGGAGATCATGGGATAGTGGAGAGGATCCAACGGTGAAACACGAGGAGAAGAAGCGGCCGAAGGTTCTGGCCATCAGCGGAAGTCCGAGGAAAGACGGTAACACGTCCCAGCTCCTCGGGTATGCTCTGGGGATCATCGATCAAGCGGGAATCGAGACGGAGTACGTCGATCTCGTTGGAAAGCGGATCGACGGCTGCATCTCATGCCGTCACTGCCGCATGAGTCCGGTAGCGGAGTGCTCCATTCAGGATGACTTCGCGCCGATCTTTCAGAAGGTTGTCGAGGCGGACGGTCTGATTCTCGGTTCCCCGGTCTACTTCGGGACAGCCACCGGCAAGCTGACCTGCCTTCTTGAGAGGCTCGGAATGGTGGCGGAAGGCAGGGAGGCCGTCGACAAGCCGTTGTGCGACAGCAACTGGACGAAGGGAGAGGGCAAGGGACTCGGCCTCTACAGCGGGAAGGTCGGTGGGGCCATCGTCTCGACCCGCCGAACGGGTGGGAACTTCGTTCTTGCTGAGCTTCAGTTGTGGTTCTCGATCCTGCAGTGGGTTGTCGTGAACGGGTCTTATTGGACCGTGGCTCTCGGGGGGACTCGGATTCCGAACCAAGTGCGGGCCGGCAATCTGTCCACCTCCGACATCTCGAAGGACCAGCTGGAGCTGGACAAGGAGGGCATGAAGGCGATCAAGGACTTCGCACTGATGTACGCCGACGTGATGAACCGCCTCTGGAGGACTCGCTCATAGCGTCGGAAGGACGAACGAACGGCACCGCGGAAAGCTCAGGAGATCAAGGGAGGATCTTTCGATGTCTCATCACAAACCGCTGAGTGTTCTCGGAATCTCCGGGAGTCCAAGGAAGGACGGGAACACACGTCAACTACTGGAGATCGCACTGAGCATTGTCGAGCAAGCGGGAATCGGAACGGAACTGATAAGCCTCCACGGCAAGACGGTGGGGCCGTGCATCGCGTGCTACCAATGCCGCGCAAAGCCCATCGCAAACTGCGCGGTCCAAGACGACTTCCAAGAGATACTCACGAAGGTCTGCGCAGCAGATGGGCTGATCCTCGCTTCTCCCGTGTACTTCGGTTCCATGACAGGCAAGATGAAATGCCTCACGGAGCGTCTGGGGATGGTTAGCGAAGGACGAGAGGCCATCGACACTCCAATGCCCGATTCGCGATGGTACGAGGCAGAGAAAGCTCCGGGGCTGTTCGCTCGGAAGGTGGGAGCATCGTTGGCGGCCGCACGCCGAGACGGAACGAACGTCGTCCATTCCGAGCTGTCCCTTTGGTTCCTGATCAACAACTTCATCATTGTGGGCTCCAACTACTGGCCAGCCGTGATCGGCGGGACGAGGACCGGAGGAGCCAAGGCAGGAGGAGACCAATCCGCCAAGGCCGACGATCTCTCTCTCACCAAATCGGAGGTCCAACACGACTTCGAGGGAGTTGCCGCAACGAAAGTCATGGCCCGCAATCTCGTCTGGGCGCTCGAACGTTTGACAACAGACCGTTCCTGAAGCAGCAAACGCGGGAGAACTGGAGGGGGATCTGCCCGTGTTCCGCGACGGGAGACGGCTCACCGGAGATTGGAGACGAGACGACCGCAAGAGGAACACTGCTCCTTAGAGAATCGGACGTCGAGAAAGTGCTGGACGTCGAATCGGCCATCGCTGCAGTCCGCGAGGGGTTCCGCCAGGTCGCGCTCGGTGGCGCCCAGACCCCACCGTGGCGGGACGTCCGGTTCGCCGGGACCTCACAGCCTCACGGCGCGGGGCCAGGAATCACCCAAGCGATTGCATACCTGGCCTCCGAGCGTGTCGCCGTCGTGAAGCACTTCTACAGCTTCGGGGGAGGCTCTGTCGCCATTCTCCGCTTGCTGGATTCTTCGAGCGGGAAAACTCTCGCCGTGATGGAAGCGAACTACGAATCGCGCATGCGCACAAGCGCGGCGGGAGGCGTAGCGGCACAGTACTTGGCGAGAGAATCCGCTGCACGAGCCGGAGTCATCGGCACGGGATCGCAGGCCGGAGCACAGATCGAGTCCCTCGTTCACGTCAGAGCCATCCGGGAGATTCACGTCTTCTCTCTGGACCCGGTCGAGCGGCAAGAAGCACTCGCGCATCGTGTGGAAGCGTCGATCGGCATCCCGGTCGTGCTTGCCCGCTGCGCAAGGGACGTGGTTGAGAAAGCGGACGTGCTGATCACCGCGACACCTTCCACGGAGCCGATCGTCAAAGCAGACTGGATCTCGGAGGGCCTCCACATCACAAGCATGGGGGCGGACGATCCATACAAGGTGGAGCTCGCTGCGGACGTCCTGGGAAGGGCGGACAGGATCGTGATCGACTCCGACAAAGCACTGGAAACCAAGCAGTTCCGAGCCGCGTTTCGCGAGGGTGTTCTTCCCTCCGATCGTCCCTTCCCGACGATCGGAGAAATCGTCGCCGGAATCCTGCCGGGGCGCCAGAACGATCGTGAGATCACGGTGTTCCACTCCGCCGGAACGAGTGTGCAGGATGCGGCCATCGCGCTGGCCGTCTACCGCGCGGCATGCGACCGAGGGATCGGCGCGGAGATCCATCTTGATCGCTCTGGAGCCTCATCGACGGCACAGCTCGCGGCATGGCTGGGGGAAATGATGGACGCATTGCTGGCACCTGGTTCACTCGACCATCGGTCACGCGAAGAGCGCGAGGGCAGGTGACGACGTGGCAACCGTGTTCGCTCTCTGCAGCTCGGTTCTACTCGCAGCCTTCGTTCTGCTGATCCGCAAGGGGACGTCCGAGGGCCGAGGCACACCGGACGAGGCAATCGTCATCGTTCTGGGAGTAACAGCGGTTCTCCACGGAGTATCGGGGATGATGATCTACTCACCTCGCTACCAGATGGGTGCGGTGTCGTTGCTGGCCTTCATGGCCGGGGGACTTGTGGGCAGCGTGCTCGGGAGGAGATTCTTCCTCGAAGGGATCGCCCGCCTCGGCGCCGCCACCGCCGACAGCCTCAAGGCGAGTACACCGGCATTCTCGTTCCTTTGGGCCATTATCTTGCTGCGCGAATCGGCCCCTTGGTACGCGGTATGCGGTGTCGCTGGGATCAGCCTCGGCCTCATCCTGATTGCGCAGCGCGGGGCGATATCCAAGGCACTCGCCCCGGCAAGGATCCGCCCTGTGGACGTTCTCATCCCGGTGGTCGCGGCGTTCTTCTACTCGCTTGAACCGATCTGCGTCCGCGTCGGTCTGATCCAGGGGACACCCTCGTTGCTCGGGCTGTCAGTGCAGTCGATGGCAGCCGCGTTCTTCTACTTGGTTTACGCAACGCTGTTCAAGAAGATTCCGCACACACTTCGTCACTCAAGGGGGCTCTTGTGGTTCGTCGGCGCGGGGGTCGCCAGCGCAGGATTCCTCTTCCTCTACAACCATGCCCTTTCCATCTCGTCCGTGATTCGAGTCTTTCCGATCACGCAGATCAGCCCGTTGCTTGTCATCGCGTTTTCGTTCGTCTTCTTGCGTTCGATGGAGCGAATACGCCCGCGTCTTGTGCTGGGTGCGACGTTGGTCGCGTGCGGAGCCGTTGCAGTGTCCGTACGAATACCGTGAGAAACCGTCAGGAGGTAGCAGTGAGACGTCTTGTGTCCGATCCACTGAAATGCAGAGGGTGTGAGACCTGTGAGCTTGCTTGTCCGCTGGCCCACGGCGACGGCGTCCGCCCTCGAGCCGCCCGCATCCGGGTCTTCCAGGACTTGGGAGTCTGCCAGCCGCGAGTCTGCATCCAATGTGAGAATCCGAGATGCGTCGAGGCTTGCAGTGAAGGGGCCATCATCTTCGTTCCAGAGGCCGGCGGCTATCGAGTCGATGAGGATCGCTGTGTCGGGTGCGGCCAATGCGTCGAAGCCTGTCCGTTCGAGGGAATATGGTTGCATCCCGCAACGGGTAAGGCCCTCATGTGCGACCAGTGCGGTGCCTGCATCGACGCCTGTCCGTTCGGCGCGCTCTCCTTCTCAGACCATCCGTCCGAAACCCTGGAGGTGAAATCATGACGTCGCTCGGAGGGTACGCTCGGAAGTCGCTCGATGTCGATCTGTCCACGGGCAAGATCACGATTCACGAGGTTCCGCCGGAGAGCAGTCTTGTCTCGCGCTTCATCGGCGGCCGCGGAGTCTCGTCGAAGATCCTATTCGACTCGGTGGGACCCGGGACCGAGCCGTTGAGCGAGGACAACGTCCTCGTGTTCTCGACCGGGCCGCTCACCGGGTCGTTGGCTCCGTCCTCGTCACGTGCGGTCTTCGCGGCCAAATCGCCCCTCACGGGGATCTTCGGTGATGCAAACATCGGCGGAAACTTCGGTCCTGAAGTCAAATTCGCCGGTTTCGACTTCTTCGTCATCCGGGGAAAATCGCCCAGACCCGTCTACTTGTGGATCGACGACTCTACCGTTTCCATCAAAGACGCAGCATCACTCTGGGGAAAGGACAGCTGGGAAACCCAGACAGCTCTGCGCGAAACGCACCGAGACAACTCCGTGAAGGTGGCTTGTATCGGGCAGGCCGGTGAGAACCTCGTGGGGATCGCGAGCATCATGAGCGCCGGACACGCGGCGGGACGCACCGGGATGGGCGCCGTGATGGGGTCGAAGAACCTGAAAGCCATCGTCGTGCGCGGAAGCAGCGGCGTCCCGCACGCAGACATCGACGGAACGTTGACCAAGGCGGGAGCCTTTGTCGGACTGCTGAACGAAGACTCATACCCGATGCAGTTGGCCAAGACCTTCGGGACACCGTTGTGGCAGGACCAATCCTACGGTCAGGGCTGCTGGAGCGTCCACAATTTCCAGCGAAGTCGAATGGATGGTCTGCTGGATACCCTCAGCTGCCGAGTGATTAAGGACAAGTACGTCCGTCACATGACGTCCTGTTTCAACTGCCCGATCGGCTGCGATCTCTACTGCCAAATCGACGAGGGTGAATTCGCCGGGACGAAGACCGCGGGACCTGAGTACTACGCATTTGGGCGCTTCGGCGCCATGTGCGGCAACCGAAACGCCGGCGCCGTAATCAAAGCCAACGAGCTGTGTGATCGCTACGGCATGGATGTCGGGAACACATCGATCCCGTTTGCATTCGAGTGCTTCGAGAAAGGTCTGATCACGGAGAAGGACACGGGCGGCCTTTCGCTTCGGTGGGGCAACTACGAGGCCATCATCGCTCTCGTCGAGCAGATCGCGTTTCGTAAGGGATTCGGAGCAGTTCTCGCCGATGGAGTGCTTCGTGCAGTCGAGCAGATCGGAGAAGAGGCCCGGCCGTTTGCCATGCACGTCAAAGGCATGAACATGAACACGGAGGATCCGCGATCGGATGCCCAGAGGTACTACGCCAATCGGTACCTTCTTTCGCCGCGGGGAGCCGACCATCTACGGATGCAGAACGCGGAAGGATGGCTGCTCGGATTCGGCAAGGGTGTCGGAACGAAGGAAGAGATCGGGCGGAAGATGGTTTGGTACGAGAACTACAACGCCCTCCAGGACATGATGGGGGTCTGCCGTTTCTCGTACGTCACGTACACGACGTGGCCGGAGGACATAAGAAAGAAGTTCGTTCTGCTTTGCGACCTGTTCAACAGTGTTACAGGAATCGACTTCACCCAGGAAGACCTTCTCACGGCTGCAGATCGAGTCAACACCCTGGAGCGGCTGTTCAATGCTCGAGAGGGGTTGACGAAAAAAGACGACGTCTTCCCCAAGCGGTTCTACACCGAGCCGCTCCCTGATGGGCCGTCGGCGGGACATCTGGCGGATACGAGTCCGGTGGAATGGTACTACAGGGTGCGGCAGTACGACGAGAAGGAGGGGAATCCGACCGAGGAACTGATCGAACGGCTGAAACTTCGCGGTTGACTCGGAGGCGCAGCGTCGGGGGTTCTTCGCTCGCCCGCTCGCGAAGTCGAGCGAAAGGGATGAGATCAGGGTGAGAGCCGGTTCCGACTCGGGAAGGACAGAAGTCGAGGTGAAGCTCTTCGGTGCGATGCGCGATCTCGCGGGTCGATCCGAACTGCGCCTTACGATTCCCCGCACAGCAACCGTCGCAGTCTTGTTGAGCGTGATGGAGCGGCAGTCACCGAAGCTCATGGAGCGGTTGAAGCCCGGGATCTATCGAGGTTACATCTCGATCCTCGTGGACGGACGAAGGATTCGTTCCGAGTCCGATCTCGAGACGCCGCTCGCAGACGGAAGCGTGGTGTCATTCCTTCCACCGATCGCCGGAGGATAGCCGGCCGGGATACTCGGCCTGCCAGCCGTTCCGCCGCGCCCCTACTATCTCCTGTACGCGGTCAGTCTTGTCTCGAGAACCTGTGCCAGCCTTGAGAAGATGAAACAGACCGCGAAGTAGAGGACGCCAATGGCAGTGTAGAACTCCAGCGGCCGATGGACGACCTCCGACAGCGATCGTGCTGTGTGCAGCAACTCGGGAACGCCGATCAGCGCCGCAATCGTCGTTGTCTTGATGATGATGACAAACTGGTTCACGAAGGCGGGGATGACGGTTCGAAACGCCTGTGGGAGGATGATCTTGCGAAGGATTTGACCCCATCGGAGACCGATCGATCGTGCAGCTTCGATCTCGCCATGACTGACCGCAAGAATACCCGATCGGATCGTCTCTGCAACGTAGGCTGCTTGTTGGAGTCCGAAGGCCACAATGGCCGAGATAAACGCCCCCAACTGCAGCTGGAAGACGATGGCTGTGCAGTAGTACACCCAGACCAAGATGACAAGTCGCGGTATGTTTCGGAAGACTTGAATGTATAGGCTGGCAAATGTCGACCCGATCCGAAATTTCGACGATTTCAGCAGGCTGAGGAACAGGCCGAGCACGAATGCGATCCCAAGTACAAAGGCGCTGAGCTGAACCGTATAGAGCAGTCCATTCAGGAGCCGCGGGGCGAAGCGTACGAGAATGTCGAATCGGAATGTCATGCCGTATCACCCATTACACAAGCACCTGCCTGAGGAAGTGCTGCGACGCCTCCGTTTGCGGCGACTCGATCATCTTGGCAGGAGGGGCCTCTTCGATGATCTTCCCTTCGTGAAGGAAGCTCATCTTCGTCCCGACGGCCTTCGCGAAGCTGAGCTCGTGGGTCACAACCACCATCGTCATGCCCTCCTCGGCAAGACGTTCCATGATACTCAAGATCCCGCCGACCAACTCGGGGTCCAGCGCCGATGTGGGTTCATCGAACAACATCAGCTTCGGCTCCATCGCCAAAGCTCGCGCAATGCCAACCCGCTGTTGTTGACCACCGGATAGGTGCGCCGGATATGACCGTATCTTGTCCCCCAGCCCCACCTCCGCCAGCTTCGTTAGAGCCAGCTCCCGCGCATCACATTTCGGAAGCCCGCGGACCATGGCGGGCCCTAGCATCACGTTCTCGATCACCGTGAGATGCGAGAAGAGATTGAAGTGCTGGAAGACCATCCCCATCATCGATCGTTTGTGACAGAGCGATCGCGCGGAATCCCGGTGTACTGTGCCGCAGTCGTCACGCCATTGATTGATCCCCTCACCACCGACGTGGATTTCGCCTTTGTCGATCGGATGCAATGCGATGATGCATCGCAGGAAGGTGGATTTCCCCGAGCCGCTCGCCCCGATGAGCACGGCAACGTCTCCTTCGCCGAGACCAAAGTCGATTCCTTTTAGCACTTCAAGTTTCCCATAACGCGCGTGCACGTCGCGGGCCTCGACGAATGGGCGGGCTTCGCCGTTCATGGCAACACTTGAATCTCTTGACATGTCCGATGCGTCCTCCCTAGGAAGTTGCATATCGCCGTGACCATCGCTTCTCGATCAGTGAACTGCCGAGCGAGACCAGCGACGAAACGACAAGATAGAAGAGCGCGATGCCGGTATAAGCTTCGATCGGTATGTAGTGAGTCGAGGAGACAATCCGTGCTCGGTACGCCAGATCCGAGACCCCGACTGCCGACACGAGGGACGACCAGCGCAGCAGCGCAGCGAAGAGGTTAATGATCAGCGGCAGGGAAACCCGCGCGGCCTGGGGAAGAATCACCCTGTGTAGGAGCTTCACCCGCCCAAGGCCCAGCGAGACGCCTGCATCGATTTCTCCCTTGTTGACCGCTTGCAGCCCGGTCCGGAACGCTTCCGCCATGTAGCCCGACACGTTGAGACCGAGCGCGAGGGAGACGGATGTCAGGGCACTCAACCGAAGACCGAAGACCGGGAGTGCGTAGAAGATCCAGAACAGAAGGACAAGCGCAGGTAGATTCCTGAAGAACTCGATGTAGGTTGTCGCCAGAACTCGTACGAGAGGCTTCTTGGACATCTTGATCAACGCGATCGCAAGCCCCAGGATCATCGCGATGGAAAACGCATAGGCCGTCACGACAGCGGTGTAATAGGCTCCCCCGAAGATATACGGTCCCCGCTCGAGTAGTGTTGAGATCTTCAGTGTCATGTCCCGGTCTCGCTTTGACGCACGATCAGCATGCCATAACCACCTCACATCGGCAAGTGCATTTGTAGCTCAGACTTCGTGCCCTTCCTCGTTCGGACCGCCTGTCGCATCGACTCCACTCCAGTCTCCGCGCGCAAAAGGTCGATGAGACAGCGATCCCATGGAACCCGCCACCTACGGCCGTGGCCTGCCCTGTCGAGCGCCGCGTCTCGATGATGGCCCCCTCTTCGGACCCATTCAAGACGTCTCTGCAGAACCGAAGAGGGGGCAGAGAATCGCGCTTCGCGCTCCGCTCCTATTGCGTGCCAAGCAGCATGCCGGGGGGCATGCCGTACTTCTCCATCAAACCCTCCACGACGCGCTCTCTAACAACCTGCTTGATCCAGAGATTCAGCCAGTTGAGAGAGAACTGATCGTCCCGGGGGATGGCGAAGCCGACTTCGTTGGCCGGGAGGAATCCCGGCAGGACCTCAAGTTCGTCAGGCCTCTCCTCGACGACGAAGTAACCGCCCGCGTAATCGTAGACAGCGGCGTCCGCACGGCCGGCAAGAATCCCCGTGATCATCTCAGGCGACTTCTCCAGCTCAATGATGTTGACCGCGAAGAAGTTGTTCTTCAGATTCATCGCCGTGTTCGAACCCAACGTGACGAAGACCGTGTAGTTCGGGGTGTCCATGTCCCAGATCGTCTCTACCTCCGGGTGCGCTGCTCGCCACGCCTTGGTGACGATGAAGCTTCCGGGGTGGATCGTGATGCCATCAGTGAACCCGACTTGCAGCGCTCTGGGTAGCGTGATGCTGACGTTCATCCACAGATCGAACTTCCTTGCCTGCAGCCCGGCAATGAACGTGCCCCAGGAATCCTCGACTAGCTCCAGCTTGACGCCCAACGCGTCGGCTAGGTTGTGAACGAGTTCAATCGAAAGCCCTGTTGGTTCGCCGGTGTCCGGGTCGCGGAATGCATACGGATGCCAACTCGCCCATCCAACCTTGAGAACCCCTGTGCGAGTAACCCGATCGATCATCGACTCTGCGAACACCACAGAGCACATCGTCAGCACTAGAACCAGGGCAACAACAACAGTGAGAACGTTCCTCCGTCCTAAAACCATCCTGACCTCCTTGGCTCGCGATGTGAATCCTGCTCCAGCTCCGGCCAGCACTTCGGACTTCGCGATCTAGTGAGAGACACCTCCTCGCCCGAAGACGGGATCGAGAACCACGCCTCAGTGGTCTAAAGTTATACATTTATACCACGGCGGGCGGACGATTGTCAACGCAGCCGTTCTCCCACCGTCCCCGGAACCTCCTTGCGGGAGGATGGGAGCGTGCAGTCGTTTGTTCCTTTCGTAAGGCTGATGCTTTCTCGGTGCTCTACGTTGGCGGTCTCCTGTGACCGACAGCGACGCCCTGAGTGCCTCCAGCGGGGATCTAGACTGCTTTGGTATTATGGAGTACCATTGGACCAATACTCGACAATAGGCATCGATTGTCCAGACACAGGCGATGATGAGGCCAGAACGATTGTGCTTGCGACGAGAGCTTGTGGATGGATGATCGCTGGTGTCATAACGTAAACGGAAGGGAGAGACAACGACGGATGAACGGCAGATCGAGCATGACGGGAATCCACGTTGTCGAGGGCGATTTCCCCGACAACTGCACCGGATGTCGGACGTGTGAACTTGTCTGCTCCATGGTCCATGAGGGGGTGATCAACAGCGAGAAATCCCGGATCCACGTGCGGAAGGAAGAGCGCTACGGCTTCTCCTCCCCGGTCATCTGTGTGCAATGCGCAGATCCTGACTGCGCCAAGGCATGTCCTGTCGGGGCGATCGGCATTGTCGGTGAGGTCGTGTCAATCGACAGTGACATATGCATCGGCTGCGGCCTGTGTGTGCCTGCGTGCCCGATCGGCGCCATCCAGCTGCATCCTGTGACGCGCAGGTCGATCAAGTGCGATCTGTGCGGAGGATCCCCGCAGTGCATCGAGTGGTGTCCGCAGCAGATCTTGAAGCTCCGTCGACATCAAAACGACAAGCCCGACTCCGATGTCGAGGCATCGTTGGCATCCGCGATCGCTGAACTTGACCGTGAGGAGTCCTAGAGTGAACTACGATGGTGGGTACTGCGGCCGAATTGCAATAGTTGATCTCACGGAGCGTGTCGTCGAAACGATAGACTTCACGCCCGATCTTGCTCGAGGGTTTCTTGGAGGAAGGGGGCTCGGAGCGTATCTCCTTTGTCATGACCTGCCGTCGGGAATCGATCCACTGAGCCCGGGGAATGAGATCGTCTTCGAAACCGGTCCCTTCACGGGGTTGTGGCTCTCAGCAGGCAGACTACACATGAGCGCTCGTTCTCCGCTGACCGGTACCATCGGCGACGGGAACTCCGGTGGAGCATGGGCACCCGAGCTAAAGGCCGCCGGTTTCGACGCGCTGGTCGTCCGCGGCAAGGCGGATTCCCCGGTCTTTCTTGCAGTCGAAGATGGTCAGATCCGGATCTACGCGGCGGATGATTCATGGGGAAGAACCGTCGGAGAGAGCACCGATCTGCTGCGCGCCCGATTCGACGACCCCGATCTGAAGGTTCTCGCTATCGGACCGGCCGGAGAAAGGCAGGTCCGTTTTGCCTGCGTGATGAACGACTACGCCAGAGCCGTGGGACAAGGTGGCCTTGGCGCAGTGATGGGCTCGAAGAATCTAAAGGCAATCGCCGTCCGCGGGCACGGAGATATCCGCATCGCCCACCCGGAGGAACTGATGGGATTCCTGCGAAAGGCGATCGCACACGTAAAGAAGAAGCCGGGTTTTGATTACTTCAAACGAATGGGGACAACTTCGTTGATTTCTCCGGCGAATGAAGTAGGATACGCATGCTACAATAACATGCAGTATACACGATGCCCTGATGCTCATTCGCTCAGCAGCGAGCACTTCGATGGGAATGGATACTTTCGGAGGTCCATGGCCTGCTACGGGTGTTTCCTCGGGTGCAGTCATCTGATGGTGTCCAAGCGTGGGAAGTGCAGTGAGGGAATCGAGTTCGGAACTCTGAACGAAGTGACGGCCTGCGGAATCACCGATGCGGACGTGGCGATCGAGTACAACCGTCTCTGCAACGAGTACAGCCTGGATACGTTCGACACCGGGCATGTCATCGCTTTTGCCATGGAGTGTTTCGAGAAAGGGCTTCTCACGAAGGCGGATACCGGAGGAATCGATCTGCGGTTCGGGAACAGCGAAGGCTTCCTTGCCATGGTCGAGCGGATCGCGACCCGCTCGGGACTGGGGGACGTCCTCGCAGAGGGCTTGGTCCGGGCCGCCGACACAATCGGCAAGGACTCAGCGCAGTTTGCCAATCACATCAAAGGCATGGCGCTGGATACGGACATCCGCGGAATGCCGGGTTGGGGACTCGGTTACATCGTGTCATCCATCGGAGCGGATCATCTTCGCGGCTCGACGTCGTTCACGATTGCCGCGTCAAGGGCGATGAGCCAAGAGCAAGCCGTACGACTGATCGGCAGAGACATTGATCCTGCGAGTTACGAAGATGCTCCTTGGGCCGTGTGGTACGAAGAGAAGGGCGACGCTGTCCAGGATTCCCTCGGCCTCTGCAAGTTCATCAGCAGTCCGCACGGCGGACCTGACTTGCTCTACTACAAGGAGTACTCGGAGCTGCTCTACCTCGTGTCGGGGATCGAGATTCCTGCCAATGACTTCGACACCATCGGGGAGCGGATCATCAATGCCGAACGGGCGTTCAATGCGAGGGAAGGCTTCGGAAGGAAGGACGATACCGTCCCGCCGCGCATGAGAGAGCCGGCACGAGGGGGATACAACGAGGGGACCTCCTACTCTCAGGAGATACTCGACGTGATGCTCGATGGCTACTACCGGCTTCACAAGTGGGACGTGAAAACGGGAATCCCGACCCCGGAGAGGCTGAACGAACTCGGTCTCCCGATCCTCGCCGATCAGATTGCGGAGATGAATCGAACCACGACACCCGGGGTCAAGTCTTGCAATCACACACCCGTTTCCGTTAGGGAGGACCCATGGCAAGAGCGCTGAGAATCGAGTACCCCGGCGCGGTCTACCACATCACCAGCCGCGGGAATGCCGAGCAATCGGTGTTCCTTGGTGACTCAGAATCGGGATACACAAACCACGACTCGGGTGAGAGATGGTGGGGGATGTACGCCGGGACCCGTTGACCGAGGACCTTCAGAGATGTCCCCGAAAAGGCGCGTGAGCCGGGGGCAGAGTCCGCGTGCTTGTTGCCAGTTCCTAGGGGCAAGCGACCGGGCGTAGAGCTCGTACTGACAAGGGTTACGGAGCTCGTCTACGCAGCCAGATAGCGCTTGAGGTCGCGGTAGAAGTACTCGTGGCCGCCGAGGGTGAGGAGCGTGACGACCTGCTCCGCCTCGTCGATCCAGTAGGCCAAAAGGTAGAGCTGACCTGCGAGTCGAAGCTTGTGGACGAAGACGCCGCTCAGGTCGCTTCGCTTCCTTTCCCCGAGTGTAGGATGCTCGCAGATGGCTCGAACTTGCCGATCAACTTCGACACGCAGGGCGGAAGGCAGCTTCTTCCTGATGCGATCGAAGTTGCGAACGGCGACTGGCGTGTAGGCCATGAGCCCTAGCCCGACTCGTACGGCACAACGTCGCCCTTCTTCTTCTGTTCGAGCGCCTCCAGGATGTCCGCCTGGAACTGCGGATGCAGCTCTTCGTACTGGTCGACGAACTGCTCGATCGCCATGCGCACGACGTTGCTAGGCGTTCGCCGTTCGAGTCTGGCGATCTCGTCGATTCGGTCACGCAACTCCTGCGGCACCTTGGCGGATACGGTCGACATGGTCATGCTGGTCTACTCCAGCACATAGAGTCTACGATGTCCACCACGCCACGCAACCGCCAACAGACTCCTGACCCGGGCGACGCATCATAGGGCAGCGAGCAGCTTCATGAAGTTGCGCTTCGCCTTGAACGTCTGGCGGAGCCCGGAGAGATAGGCGGGAAACCGCTCCTCGTCCCCGGCGGCTCGCAGCAGATCGCGGATCGCGAGGACGAACCCGGCCGCTTCTTTGTACGAGGCGTTGTTCGTTTGGTTCACCAGATGGACCACGTAGTCATGATAGATGCGGACGGCGTCCTCGGGGTGGTCTGCCTCGCGGCGACGAGCGAGTCCCAGCCATTGCTCCATCGAGCACCCCGCGGTGCAAGCTTCCTCCCATGCGGCGTCCAGTTCGTTCTCCCATAGGAGGACGGCCACCAGACTGGATCCGGCGTTCGCCGGCCCCGCCGTCCACTCGCTGCGCAGGCGGGTGTCTCTCCCGCTCTGCCGATCGGCTCGAAGGTGTTCCAGTGCACGGTCGCGCCAAGCCGGCCAGACTCCCATCCGCTCAGCTTGTGCCTTCAGTCGCTGGTACTCGTCCAAATCATGGCACCGGTCGACGAAGCCCCTCCAGGTGATCTGCAGCGCGTCGTCCTCGCGCCCGGCCCTGCGATACGCGTCCGCGAGGAACCGAAGCAACCGAGAATCCGTATGGTTCGGGAACGCGGCGAACCCCTTCTCCGCCCAGGCGAGCGCTTCGTCCGATGCGCCGGCTTCCTTGTAGCTCTCCGCGATCTCCATGAACCGGTAAGCGCTGGAGAGGTCGCGGCGCTTCACCTCGATCAGCGCGGCCAGATCGCCGGATTGGGCCGCCAAGGTTTCCATGGCGTGGGTGATTCGGAAGCGATTCGACTCGAAGGAGCGTCGGTCGTCTCCGGGGCCGAGAAACGGGATCTTCTCCCACGCCGCCTCCGCCAGCCGACGGTACTCGGCCAGACCGGCGTCGCCGAAGACGTCAGCGTAGGTCTTGGCGGCGCCGAAGAATACGTCCCACTCTCCGGTGGTCTCCCACTCGAAGAGCCGCCGCGCGAGCGCGATCGGGTCCGGCTTCGCCTTGAGGCACGCAGCGTGGTGAAGCGTTTGGAGATCGTCGAGGATTGGGCGCATGTGCCCGTCGGAGTCGTCCATGTGTTCGATGGCCCGCTCCACGCGACGCAGCGCGTGCTCGGTCAGCGGGATGACGTCCTCGGCGAATCCTCGTTCGAGCAACCCTGCCAGCCGTCCAACCACCTGCTGGATCCCCTGGGCGAACCAGCCAGCCTCTCGGTAGTGGATGAACCCGCGCGTCCGGGTCGCGGCGGTGATCGCGGCTCGCACCGCCTGGCGGTCTATCGGCTTCGCGTCGATCGCCGTCTCCACCCGCAATCGCTGCCAGAGCAGATCGTCGGACAACGCCTGCTCGACAATCATGTCGACCAGTGCCGATCGATCCTTGGCCCCCAGATGCGTGCGGATCCGCTCGACATCGCGGGAGAACCTGTCCGAGTCCGCGAGCACCCTGCGGTCGTCCAGAGGACCCCCGCCCTGTCCTCCCGCGATGAGTGCCAGCCCGACGGCCACGCAGTGCTTGCAGAAAGTCCCGTCTTCCCCCACTGGGCAGGAGCAGTTCGCCCACAGGCGGTCTTCGAGTAACGTAAGACGAACGCAATAGGGCTCTTGTCCTTCGACAGCGGCGACCACGGTGTCGCCGTCCCGGACGATGCTCCGGACGCGGCCCTCCGCGTAGTAGGCCACGCCCCGCTGCCAGGCACCGCCGTCCGCCAAGCTGCGGAGCATCACTTCTGTGAGAACCATGGATTCTCCCTGTTCTTCACCGGTTGACTTGTTCAACGGGCCGATCCTCCGATTCTACCCACGCGCGGTTTGAACGTCGTCTGAGCGGTGTGGGTTCTCGGGCCGCAGGCCGCGATCGACAGACGGCGCGGAACGAGATCCGTATCGTGTTCCCGCCAACAAGGAACGGAGCCCTCCCATCTGTGGTTGGATCGCTCAAGAGGAGCGGTAGTACCGCAGCCGGGAAACGAGCGACCCCGGGCGCGGCTCCGGAGTCTATCGCGCGCCTTGGTGGATGATGGGCTCATACCGAGGTAACGGTCTTGCCTTCCGTCCGGCCGGCTTTGAGCCAGGCTGTCTTGGCGAGCTTCACTTCCTGGAGGGCCTCCTCGGGGCTCCGGCCGAACGCCGAACAGCCTTCAAGGTCGGGGATGTCGGCGATGCAACCGCCGTCCTCCTCGCTCCAGAAGATGTTGATGTGGTAGTCCTTCATGGTTTACCTCCCAGTCGCAGATTCTACCACTCGACAAGCTTCAGGAACTGTCGAACCTGCCAGGGCTTGGCCACGCCGCTCACGTCCTGGAGATTCACGAGTTCGGCCACATCCGGATGCACGAAGGTGTGATGGCCGCCCCGCTGCCGGGCTCGGCGGAAGCCGAACGCCTCCCAGATCTTCTTCTAGCCGAGGCTGCAGAACGCGTCGTCAGGTTCGCTAGCGGACTTTGCCTTCTCGGCGCAGCTCGAGGAACGCACGAACGACCTTCGGATCGAAGTGTTTCCCCGATTCTGCACGGATCTGGTCGATCGCCCTCCGGAGATCCCACGCCTCTCGGTACGGGCGATCGGACGTCAGCGCGTCCCACACGTCGACCACGGCGAAGACGCGCGCTGAGAGCGGGATCTCCTGACCCGCAAGGCCTCGTGGATAGCCTGTCCCGTCCCATCGCTCATGATGCGCCCAGGGGATGTCAATCGCCGGTCTCAGATACTCGATGGGCGAGAGTAGTTCGCATGCGTAGGTCGGGTGTCGACGGATGACATCCCACTCAGCGTCATCGAGCGGCCCCGGCTTGTGTAGGATCGCGTCGGGGATGCCAATCTTCCCAATGTCGTGTAACAGCGTTCCCCGACGAATGTGCTCCAGTTTGTCGCGTGGAATCCCGATGCGCTCGGCGAGCCGGATCGTCAGTTCGGTCACCCGTTGGGTGTGCTCCTCCGTCTCCTTGTCGCGCATGTCCAGAGCCCTCACCCAGCCTTGGAGCGTCGCCTCGTAGCTCTCCTGCAACACCGTCGTCGCCGCCTGCAGGCGATAGAAGGCTCTGCGAACAAGGGCATACAGAAGCAGCGCAGTGACGCCGACAAAAAGCCATCCCTTGTAGCTTTGAATTGCCGTGATTGCACGGGATTCGGAGACGAAGAGCTCTAGCAATCGGTCCGATGCCAGGATCCATAGACTCGCAGCGGCGGCGTAGATGAGGGCGACTGTCAGCGGAGGGGATAAGACACGCCTCCCAGCTGTAATTCCATTCACGCCTCTATCGTAGAGCAGTGAACCAGATACATGGGAGGAACTGCGCGTAGCATCGAGGGGACAGGCGCGCCCAGCGCGCCAGACACCATATCCGGAAAGGCGATCGGGTAGAGGATTCGACTCCCCCGCGTCCCGCAGCGTTCCTCACCACGTCGTCCATATCCCGACGCGTCGAGCGTCGGCCGTTGGGCGTTGGGCGTTGGGCGCGTCTTCCTCCGGAATCTCGCGAAGCCCATGAGTGCTCTCGCCTCAGGGACGAGGACAGCTGTGAGCGATTCCTTCGCTGCCTGAGCTACCCGCTACTAGTATCTACCTGCATAAGTCCGCGTACGTATTCTTGAGTGACACAGGGTGGACGACCTGCTTCGTCCACTCGAACGGGGCGGCGTCCTGATTGTAGGCTTCCAGGA
>ENA-OSEO01001641-OSEO01001641.1-sediment-metagenome-genome-assembly--contig:-NODE-1641-length-38510-cov-13.910806_pt1 | contig 38510 bp, 36 predicted proteins | sample MGYA00237883_ERZ534232 | MGnify/ENA metagenome assembly ERZ534232 | reverse complement strand
CGAGCTGTTCCCGTCCGGCCCCGGCAAGGGAGCCTGCAAGATGGCCGGCCTGCCCAAGCCCACCGGCTGCGTCTGATTCCGATTCGCCAGCGTGCAAGCAAAAAAGGCGGAGCCAGCTCCGCCTTTTTTGTTTGAAGCTCGTTCCGAAAGAGGCTATGGATGGGCGGGCTCCTTCCGGCCCGAACGACCCCGCAGCGAGGTGATTCCATGAGCCAAGCACTGCTGGAGCAATTCCACGATCCGGCCCTCTGCCGGGACCTCCTCGAGCGCCTCAAGGCCGAACTCTCCGGTGAGCTGCGTTTCATGGAGGTCTGCGGCACGCACACCGTGGCCATCTTCCAGAGCGGCTTGCGCTCGCTGCTGCCCAAGGAGATCGTGCACCTCTCCGGCCCGGGCTGCCCGGTCTGCGTGACCCACGAGTCCGAGGTCAACGCCTTCCTGGACCTGGCCGGCAGGCCCGGGGTCATCCTGGCCACCTTCGGCGACCTCATGCGCGTGCCCGGCCGCAAGGGCCACAACCTGAAGAACGCCCAGGCCGACGGGGCCCGCGTGGCCGTGGTCTATTCGCCCTCGGACGCCCTCAAGCTGGCCCAGGACAATCCCACGGACACCGTGGTCTTCCTGGGCGTGGGCTTCGAGACCACCGCGCCCACCGTGGCCGCCACGGTGCTCACGGCCAAGGCCCAGGGCCTGACCAACTTCCAGGTGCTCTCCTTCCACAAGCTCGTGCCCCCGGCCCTGGAGGTCCTGCTGGCCGACGAGGGCACGCGCATCGACGCCTTCATCCTGCCCGGCCACGTCTCCGCGATCATCGGCCTGGAGCCCTACAAGGTCATCGCCTCGCGCTTCGGCAAGGCCGCGGCCATCACCGGCTTCGAGCCCGTGGACATCCTCTCGGCCCTGGTCTTCCTGGCCCGCTGCAAGAAGGAGGGCCGCGCCGAGGTGGCCAACCTCTACCGCCGGGTGGTGGCCGACGCGGGCAACCCCAAGGCGCGGGCGATCATGGCCCAGGTCTTCACGCCCTCCGACGCCCTCTGGCGCGGCATCGGCCGCATCCCGGGCTCGGGCCTGGAGCTGGCCGATTCCTTCGCCGCCTTCGACGCCAAGAAGCACTTCGGCCTGGTCATCGAGGACTGCCCGCCCCTGCCCGGATGCAAGTGCGGCGACGTGCTCAAGGGCCGCATCCGGCCGGACCAGTGTCCGCTGTTCAAGAAGTCCTGCACCCCGGCCAAGCCCGTGGGACCCTGCATGGTCTCCACCGAGGGCTCCTGCGCGGCCTACTACAAATACCAGGTGGACTAGGCATGTCCGACAAGATCCTCCTCGACTACGGCAGCGGCGGCCGGGCCTCCCACCGGCTGGTGGCCGACCTGTTCCTCAAGCACCTGGGCAACCCGGAGCTGAACCGGCTCAACGATGCGGCCCGCATCGACCTCACCGGCCCTCTGGCCATGAGCACGGACACCTTCACCGTGGACCCGATCTTCTTCCCGGGCGGGGACATCGGCTCCCTGGCCGTGCACGGCACGGTGAACGACGTGTCCATGCTCGGGGCCGCCCCGCGCTTTCTCACCTGCGGCTTCATCCTGGAAGAGGGCCTGCCCATCGCGGACCTCACGCGCATCGTGGCCTCCATGGGCAAGGCCGCCCAGGAGGCCGGGGTCCTGGTGGTGGCCGGGGACACCAAGGTGGTGCCCAAGGGCGCCGTGGACAAGATCTTCATCAACACCACCGGGATCGGGGAGATCATCGCCAACCCCGTGCCCTCGGGCGAGAGCGCCAGGCCCGGCGACGCCATCCTGGTCACCGGCAGCGTGGGCGACCACGGTCTGGCCATCCTCTCCACCCGCCAGGGCCTGTCCTTCGGCACGCCCGTGCTCTCGGACGCCGCCTCCCTGAACCACTCCATCGCCCGGCTGCTCAAGGCCGTGCCCGAAATCCACGTGCTGCGCGATCCCACCCGCGGCGGCCTGGCCACCACGGTGAACGAGATCGCCCTTTCCTCCAAGGTCTGCTGCGAGCTGGACGAGGAGGCCATCCCGGTGCGGCCCGAGGTCCGCGGCGGCTGCTCCTTCCTGGGCCTGGACCCGCTGTACCTGGCCAACGAGGGCAAGTTCCTCTGCTTCCTGCCCGGGGCCCTGGCCGACAAGGCCCTGGAGGTCCTGCGCGCCGACCCCCTGTGCACCGGAGCCGTGCGCATCGGCACGGTCACCGACGCCCACCCGGGCAAGGTCGTGCTCAAGACCCCCCTGGGCGGCACGCGGCTGCTCAACATGCTCGAGGGCGAACAGCTCCCGCGCATTTGTTAGGATTCTGCAAGCGTTCACTCGCCGGGCTTTGCATCGCGTCCAGCAATCCGGTATACTCGGTTCCATAGAACCGGAACCCGGAGGCGACCGTGAACATTCTTCTGGTCAACCCGAAGTATCCCGAGACGTTCTGGAGCTTCAAACACGTCCTGCGCTTCATCTCCAAGAAGGCGGCCTTCCCGCCGCTGGGCCTGCTCACCGTGGCCGCCCTCCTGCCCGGCGGCTGGCGCAAGCGGGTCCTGGACCTGAACGTCGAACCCCTCACTCCCGAAGCCCTGAACTGGGCCGACCTGGTCTTCGTGGGCGCCATGCTCGTGCAGAAGGACAGCGCCCAGGAGGCCATCTTCCAGGCCAAGGCCGCGGGCAAGCGCGTGGTGGGCGGGGGCCCGGCCTTCACCGCGGCCCCGGAACTGTTCATCGGGGTGGACCATTTCGTGCTCAACGAGGCCGAGGTCACCCTGCCCCTGTTCGTGCGCGACTTCCTGGCCGGAACCCCGCAGCCCCGCTACTCCTCGGACGAAAAGCCGGACATCGCCAAGACCCCGGCCCCGCTCTGGTCGCTCATCCGGATGAAGAACTACGCCACCATGTCCGTGCAGTTCTCCCGGGGCTGCCCGTTCAACTGCGAGTTCTGCGACATCATCGTGATGAACGGCCGCGTGCCGCGCACCAAGTCCCCGGCCCAACTGCTCGGGGAGCTGGAAGGCCTGCGCAAGGCAGGCTGGCGCGGCTCGGTCTTCATCGTGGACGACAACTTCATCGGCAACAAGGACAAGGTCAAAGCCCTGCTGCGCGAACTCATCGCCTGGCAGAAGGCCCGGCGCTACCCGTTCACCTTCTTCACCGAGGCCAGCCTGAACCTGGCCCAGGACGAAGATCTCATGCGGCTCATGAGCGCGGCCAACTTCCACAAGGTCTTCCTGGGCATCGAGACGCCCTCGCTGGAGAGCCTCAAGGAGTGCAGCAAGCACCAGAACACCACCATGGACCTGGCCCGGGCCGTGAACGCCATCCAGGCCAACGGCATGCAGGTCATGGCCGGGTTCATCGTGGGCTTTGACAGCGACACCGAGCGCATCTTCGAGGCCCAGCTCCAGTTCATCCAGAAGATCGGCGTGGTCACGGCCATGGTCGGGATGCTCGCGGCCCTGCCCGGCACCCGGCTCTGGCGCCGGCTCCAGGCCGAGGACCGCCTCCTGGGCGAGACCAGCGGCGAGAACACCGACGGCTCCCTCAACTTCATCCCCAAGATGGGCGTGGACACCCTGGTCCAGGGCTACAAGGAGCTGGTCAACTCCCTCTACTCCCCCAAGGTCTATTACGCCCGGGTCAACACCTTCCTGAAGAACTACCGGCCCACGGTCTTCTCGCGCGTGTCCTGGAGCGAGACCAAGGCCCTGTTCCGGAGCTTCTGGTCCATCGGCCTGCGCTCCCACTCCCGGCTCCTGTACTGGAAGCTCATCCTCAAGACCCTGTTCACCAAGTTCAAGGCATTCCCCACAGCCGTGGAAATGGCCATCTGCGGCCTGCACTTCGAAAAGTGCGCCAAGAAGATGCAGGAAGACTAGGACCCACCCTCCCCTGCGACACCAACGTGCGGCGGCGCTGCTGCCGGGCCAAGGCCCGGCAGCAGCGCCGCCGCACTATTTGGGGTCCAGGGGCCAGTGGCCCCTGGCCGCCGGAGGCCTATTTTCCTCTACACGAGCTGGGTGAGCAGGCCGTAGGCGGCCGCGAAGCTGTCCAGCCGGGCCTGGCCCGTGCCCACGAGGTCGTAGCCGGTGCCGTGGTCCGGGGAGGTGCGCGGGAAGGCCAGGCCCAGGGTGGTGTTCACGGCCTGGCCGAAGTGCAGGAGCTTGAGCGGGCCCAGGCCCTGGTCGTGGTACATGGCCAGGACCGCGGCGAAGCGGCCCTGGGCCGCGAAGTGGAAGACCGTGTCCGCAGGCAGCGGGCCCACGGCGTCCACGCCCTGGGCGCGGGCGTCGTCGATGGCCGGGGCGATGATCTCGATCTCCTCGCGGCCGATGCGGCCGGACTCGCCCGCGTGCGGGTTCAGACCACAGACCGCGATGGGCGCCGTGAGGCCCAGGCGCTGGACAAAGGCCTGAGTGAGCAGCAGGCAGTTGAGCACCGCCTCGCGGGTGATCAGGCTTGGCACCCGGGCCAGGGGCGGGTGCGTGGTCACCAGGCTCACGCGCAGGCGCGGGCCGCAGAGGTGCATGCAGTGGCCGTGCGGGCCCGTGCCCAGGCGCTGGGCCAGGAATTCGGTGTGGCCGGGGAAGTCGAAGCCCGCGGCCTGGAGCATGGCCTTGTTCAGGGGGCAGGTACACAGGCCATGAACCAGGCCGGACTGGAGGCAGCGCACGGCCCATTCCAGGGAATGCCCGGCTGCCAAGCCGCCTTCGGGAGCGGCCTGGCCCGGGGGCAGGTCCAGACCGTTCAGTTCCGGAGGCTCGAAGAGATAGAGGCCGGGACGGGACGGCAGGTCCTCGGGCAGTTCCAGGCGCTGGTGCAGGGCCGGGCCCAGGCGGAGCAGGCTCTTTTCCGGGCCCAGGACCAGGACCGGGACTTTCGGGGCGTAGGAGGCGAAGAAGCGGCGGACCAGCTCCGGGCCGAGGCCGCCGGGATCGCCCAGGGTGACGCAGAGGGCCCGGGCCATGCTAGTCCCGGGTAAAGGCCAGGGCGGCCAGGGGCGGCAGGGTCAGGGACAGGCACCAGCCCTTGTTGTCCTGGTGGAAGGCCTCGCGGCCGCCGTCGTTGCCCAGGTTGGAGCCGCCGTAGAGTCCGGCGTCGGTGTTGAGGACCTCGCGCCACCAGCCCGGGCCGGGGCAGCGCATGGAATAGTTGTGGCGCGGCACGGGCGTGCAGTTGAAGACCCAGAGCACGGGCGCGCAGTCCGGGGCCTTGCGGGCGAAGCCCAGGACCGAGGCCCGGTTGTCGGCGAAGTCCATCCACTCGAAGCCCTGCCAGGAGTGGTCCTCGCGGTGCATGGCGGGCTGTGCGCGGAACAGGGTGTTCAGGTCGCGCACCAGGCGAGAGACCCCGGAGTGGGTCCCGAAGCAGTGCAGGACCCAGTCCAGCTCGGCCTGGGAGTCCCACTCGTTCCACTGGCCGAACTCGCTGCCCATGAACAGGAGCTTCTTGCCCGGGTGGGCCCACTGGTAGGCCAGGAGCAGGCGCAGGTTGGCGAACTGCTGCCACATGTCCCCGGGCATCTTGGAGAGGAGCGCGCCCTTGCCGTGGACCACCTCGTCGTGGGACAGGGGCAGGACGAAGTTCTCGGTGAAGGCGTAGATCATGGAAAAGGTCAGGCTGTTCTGGTGGAAGCCGCGGTGCACCGGGTCCTTCTGGAAGTAGTCCAGGGTGTCGTGCATCCAGCCCATGTTCCACTTGAAGGTGAAGCCCAGGCCGCCGGTGTAGGTGGGCCGCGAGACCCCGGCCCAGGCCGTGGACTCCTCGGCGATCATGACCGCGCCCGGGAAGTGGGCGTGGACCACGGTGTTCAGCTCCTGGAGCAGGTGGATGGCCTCCATGTTCTCGTTGCCGCCGAAGGCGTTGGGAATCCAGTCGCCATGCTCCCGGGAGTAGTCCAGGTAGAGCATGGAGGCCACGGCGTCGATGCGCAGGCCGTCGAAATGGAACTCCTTGAGCCAGTAGAGGGCGTTGGCCAGGAGGAAGTTCTTCACCTCGTGGCGGCCGTAGTTGAAGATGTAGGTGCCCCAGTCCGGGTGCTCGCCCTTGCGCGGATCGGCGTGCTCGTAGAGGGCCGTGCCGTCGAACCGGCCCAGGCACCAGTCGTCCTTGGGGAAGTGGCCCGGCACCCAGTCCAGGATGAGCCCCAGTCCGGCCTGGTGGCAGCGGTCCACGAACTCCTTGAGGTCCTCGGGCGTGCCGAAGCGCGAGGTGGGCGCGAAATAGTGGCTGGTCTGGTAGCCCCAGGATTCGTCCAGGGGATGCTCGGCCAGGGGCATGAACTCGATGTGGGTGAAACCCAGGTCCGTGACGTAGGGGATGAGCTCGTCGGCCAGCTCCAGCCAGGTGAGGAAGCGGCCGTCGCGGCGGCGCCAGGACCCGGCGTGGACCTCATAGACCGACATGGGCCGGTGGAGGTGCGAGCCCGCGGCGCGGCGGGCGTCCATCCAGTCCTGGTCGCGCCACTGGTGGTTCTCCAGGGTCCAGGTGCGGGCGGCGTTGCCCGGCCGCATCTCGGCGAAGAAGGCCAGAGGGTCGGTCTTGAGGGTCAGGTGGCCGGACTGGTGGCGCACGGCGTACTTGTAGACCACGCCCTGGTCCATGCCGGGGATGAACCCGGCCCAGATGCCCGAGGAGCCCACGGGATGGAGGTGGTGGCGCTCGGAGTGCCAGCCGTTGAAGTCCCCCACCACGCTCACGGCCCGGGCGTTGGGGGCCCAGACCGCAAAGCGGTATCCAGCGACTCCGGCGGCCTCGCCGTCCTCGGGGGTGAAGGGATGGGCTCCAAGAATGCGATGGAGGTCCCAGTGCTCACCCCGTCCGAAGAGGTAGAGGTCGAAGGGCGGAATATAGACGGGTATGGTCCGGGAGCTGTCCACCGTCAGTTGTCTTCTTCCTGACTCGTCTTCATGCAGTCGTCGTAGAACAGGCAGTTGCCCTGGTCGCAGTAGCCGCCCACGGCCCGGCCGTAGCAGTCGAAATTGCCTTCGGATTTCTGGATGGCGCGGATGGCGTCCGTCTTCTTCATGTTCCCGACCTTGACGCCCATGGCCTTGGCCATGCTCCTGATGTCCTGCATCTTCATCGCCCTGCTCCTTGGGTTCTCCCCCCTGGTTCCAGCGACTTCACGCACTTCCCAAAAATAGTCTTTCGCGGCCCGATAGGCAAGGCCGTCACGCAAAGTTCACGTTTCACGCCTCAGAGCTTGGCCCCGATCTCCCGGTACAGCCGCACGTAGTCCCCGGCCGAGCGCTCCCAGGTGAAGGCCTGGTGCATGGCCCGGTCGACCATCTGGGCCCAGGCCGCCTTGTCCTCGCGCCAGAGCTTGAGGGCCAGGTTGATGGTCCAGAGGAACTGCTCGGTGTTCGGCTCGGCAAAGGTGAAGCCCGTGGCCTCGGGATCGGGATAGGGCACGATGGTGTCGATGAGCCCGCCCACGGCCGTGGCCACGGGGATGGCCCCGAAGCGCAGGGCGTACATCTGGGTCAGGCCGCAGGGCTCGTAGCGCGAGGGCATGAGGAAGATGTCCGAGCCGGCCTGGATGCGGTGGGCCAGGTCCTCGGCGTAGCCCACCTGCACCGAGAGCCGGCCGGGGTACTCCTCCATGAGGGCGAGCAGCCGGGCCTCGTGCTTCAGGTTGCCCTCGCCGAGCACCACCACGCCCACCTGCTTCTTCATGAGCCGGGGCAGGATCTCGATGAGCAGGTCGATGCCCTTCTGGCCGCGCAGGCGGCCGATGAAGCTCATGATCGGCTTGTCCTCGAGCTGGTCCGAAAGATAGAGCTCGCGGATGAGCGCCCGCTTGCAGTCCTGCTTGCCGGACGCGTCCCCCCGGGAATAGGCGCAGGGCAGGAACTTGTCGTTGTCCGGGCCCCAGACCTCGTAGTCCGCGCCGTTCAATATGCCGCGCAGCACGGCCCGGCGCTTGTTCAGGATGCCCTCCAGGCCGGAGCCGAACTTGGAGCTGAGGATCTCCCGGGCGTAGGACGGACTCACCGTGGTCACGGCGTCGGCGTAGGCGATGCCGGACTTGAGCAGGTTGAAGTCGCCGAAGTACTCGGCCCCGTCCATGTTCCAGGCTGCGTGGTCCAGGCCGCATTCCCAGAACAGGCGCGAGGAGAAGCGGCCCTGGAAGGCCAGGTTGTGGATGGTCATGACCGTGCGCACGCTCTCCCAGGCCGGGTCCTTCTGGCGTTGGAACCAGACATAGGCCGGGGCCAGGGCGGTCTGCCAGTCGTGGGCGTGGAGCACGGCCGGGAGGTCGGGCAGGCGCGCGGCCCACTCCATGACCGCGCGGCAGAAGAAGTTGAACCGCTCGCAGTTGTCGAAATAGTCCCCTTCATAGGTATTGTAGTAGTAGCGGCGGTCAAAGTACTCGCCCCGGGCCACGAAATAGACCGGCATGCCGTGGTAGTCGGTCTGGTAGATCTCGGCGGTCACCGGGGCCCAGGGATAGCCCACCGGGCTGTGCGGCTGGATGAGCCGGAGCTTGTACCCGGCCGTGGACAGGCGGCCGTACATCGGGGTGATCACCGCGGTGTTCACGCCCATGCGGTGCAGGGCCAGGGGCAGCGCGCCCATGACGTCGCCCAGACCGCCAGTCTTGGAAAAGGGATACATCTCCGAGGTCAGGAACAGGACGAGAGGCTTGGCCATGGCGCGCTCACGAGCCCGCCGGAACAGGGCCCGGCGGGCAGGGGTTGATGCCTTTGAGGCCGTGGACAAAGTCCTCCAGGATGCGGGCGTGGTCAAAGGCCAGGGCCGGCAGGGCCGCCAGCGGGAAGAAGCGCGCCGTCTTGGCGTCGTCGCCCGCGCGCAGCGCCGCCAGGTTCGCGGCCTGGGCCGTGTAGACCACGCTCAGGGTGTGCTGCCGGGGGTCGCGGGCCGGGTCGGAATAGACGCCCAGAAGGGAGGTGAGGGTCACGGCCAGGCCGGTCTCCTCGCGCACCTCACGCACCGCGGCCTGTTCGCAGGTCTCGCCCACGTCCACGAAGCCGCCGGGCAGGGCCCAGCCCAGGGGCGGGTTGGCCCGCTCCACCAGAAGCACCCCCCGGGCCGGATCAAAGATCACGGCGTCCACGGTGGGCAAGGGATTGCGCATCCCCGGCAGGGCCGCGCCGCAGTGCGCGCAGGTGGCCTTGCTGTCCATGCCTCTGCTCCGGCATCGGGGTCGTCCCCGGTTTTCCCTGACCCTAGCGTTCCTGCCATCCTAGCGGAACAGCTTCTTACATACAATGGAATCCCAGCGGGTTGAAACTATTATTTCCAAAATCGTCGCGCAACCCGGAAAAATTCCCGGCCAGGGCCGGACGCAGAAAACGAAAAGGCTTCCGGGGACCGTCCCCGGAAGCCCATTTCGTGCTTCGTTGCAAAAGAAAGGATGCTTGGACATAAGCAGGGAGCGTGCCAAGACCGGCGCTCTTTTTGGAAAAAGTTTTTATCGCATGTATCCAGCAGGTTAGGGATGCGGCCTCCCGCTCCGGCCAGGACCGCTCCCTGCTCCGGCGGTCTCAATTTTTGTACACCCCGGCCCTGCCGGGGCTGCCCGCCCGGCTCCCGGTCAAAAATATCCCATTGAAAAAACTAAGTTTATTGAAAATTGCTCCGGTCCGGGCCAGGGAGTTGAAAGAATTGGACCGCTCAGCCCGCCGGGGCGATGGAAAAGCCCCGGGCCTCCAGATCGGCCGCGGGCACGGCCCCGGCCCGCACCAGGCGCAGGCGTCCCGGGCCCAGCAGGGCCACCACCGTGGAGGCCGGGCCCCCTGCGGGCCGGGGGCCGTCCAGGAGCAGGCAGTCGGCCTGCACGGTGAGCGCCGGGTCCAGCTCGGCCGGGTCCGCGGTGGCGGGCGCGCCGCTCAGATTGGCGCTGGTGGCCACCAGGGGCGCGCCCGACTCCCGGCACAGGGCCTGGGCCAGGGGATGGGCCGTGATCCGCACCGAGGTGTAGCCCTGGGCGTCGCGCACGGCCGGGGCCAGGAGCGAGCCGGTGCGCAGAAGCACGGACAGGGGCCCGGGCCAGAAGGCCCGGCCCAGGGCCTGGAGGTCTTCGGACAGCCCGTTCGCCGCGATGCGGGCCAGGCCGTCCAGGTCGCCCACCACCACGGGCAGGGGCTTGTTCTCAGGGCGGCCCTTGAGCCGCAGGACCCGGGACACGGCCGCCAGGTTGCGGGCGTCGCAGCCCAGGGCGTAGAGGGTCTCGGTGGGATACACGAGCACCCCGCCTTCGAGCACGGCCCGCACGGCCTGGGACAGATCGATGTCGCGCATGGGGCAGGTATAGTCCGGCGCTTCCGGCTTTTCAATGTCCCGGCTTTGCCTTACAGCGGTTTCAGGAGGCCCCATGCCGACACCCCTTCCCGGGACCGGGACCCTGCGCCAGAGCATCCCGGCCCTGCCCCTGGGCCTGGAGGAACCGGGCCTGCGGCTGGCCCAGACCCGACGGCTCCTGGCCCTGGCGGCCCAGGACCCGGCCCTGCTGGCTCCGGCCCGGGGCCTGGCCCTCTGGGCCTGGCAGCGCGACCCCCTGAGCCTGGACGCCTGCCGCCTGCTCCTGGAAGCCCAGGCCACGGCCCTGGCCGCCCGCCTGGAAGCCCTCCTGGCCGCGCCCTTTCCCGAGGACGACTGGAACACCCTGCTGGCCTCGGGCGAACACGGCCTGGTGGTCCGCCACCTCCTGCCCCGGCTGCGGGTCCCGGCCTCGGGCCCGGCCTGGCTGGCGCGCACCTGGGACTGGCTCCTGCGCCTGGGCCGCGAGGACCTGCCCCGGGACATGCTCGAGGCCACGGCCTGGGACCCGGACCTGGAGCCCTTGCGCAGGCGGCTCCTGGCCGAGTGGGCCTTTTTCTACGCTGCGCCGGAACAGGCCCTGGAAGCGGCCGAGGCCGTGGACAGCGGGGCCTTCGGCCTGTGGCGCGAACTGGCCGTGAGCACCCTGCTCCAGCGCCTGGGCCGCCGGGACGAGGCGCGGACGCGCCTGGCCGGACTCTGGCGGCGGCTGCCCTGGCACCCGCACCTGACCCTGACCCTGCACGCCCTGCTCCATCCCCCGGTCCCGGCCGGCGACGCCCGGGACGTCTGCCTGCTGCTCTATTCCTGGAACAAGCGCGACCTGCTGCGGGCCACCCTGGAGGGTCTGGCCCAGAGCGAGCTCCTGGGCGCGCAGGTGATCGTCCTGGACAACGGTTCCGAGGACGGCACCGGCGCCATGCTCGACGAGGCCCGGGCCTGGTTCCCGGAAGGCCGCCTGGAGATCGTGCGCCTGCCCGTGAACGTGGGCGCCCCGGGCGCGCGCAACTGGCTGCTCGCCCTGCCCCAGGTGCGCGCGGCGCGCTACGCCGCCTTCCTGGACGACGACGTGGTCCTGCCCCGCGACTGGCTGCCCCGTCTCCTGGGCTCGGCCCTGGCCGCGCCCTGGGCCGGGGTGGTGGGCTGCCGCATCGTCTCGGCGCAGGCCCCGGCCTGCATCCAGTCCGCGGACTACAACCTGCTGCCCGGCCGCTACGGCCAGGAGTCCTTCCCCGGATTCCCGGAGAACATCCACCTCCTGGACAACGCCGCCGGGGGCCTGGACCTGGGCCTGTTCTCCTACTCCCGCCGGACCCTCTCGGTGTCCGGCTGCTGCCACCTGCTGCGCGGCGACACCCTGAAGACCGTGGGCGGGTTCGACCTGCGCCTGAGCCCCACCCAGTTCGACGACCTGGAACGCGACATCCGCGCCAACCTGGCCGGGGTCCCGGTGCTCTACGCCGGGGACCTGGCCGTGGGCCATGTGCAGCACTCCAGCCTGGCCAAGGCCAGCACCGCGGCGGCCGTGGGCCAGGTGGTGGGGAACAAGGTGAAGCTGGAGTGCCTGTACAGCCGGGAGCAGATCCAGGGACTGGCCGAGGACGGCCTGGCCCGGCTCTGGGAGGACCTGGCGGCCAAGGAGCGGGAGCTTTCGGAAATCTTCGGCGGCTAGCGGCCCAGCCAGTCCGCGACCTTGCGCTCCAGCTCCTCGGGCGTGAGCAGGGCGTTTTCGGAAAGGCCCCGCACCCGGCGCTGGCCCGCGGCCTCATAAAGGATCAGGCCCGCGGCCACCGAGACGTTGAAGCTCTGGACCATGCCCTGCATGGGGATGAAGACCTCGTCCGAGACCAGGGCGCAGAGCTCCGGGGACACGCCCCGGTGCTCGTTGCCCAGGATCACGGCCGTGGGCCGGGCCAGGTCGTATTCCCAGGGCGGCCGGGCCTTGGGCGAAAAGCCGGTGCGCAACAGCTGGAAGCCCTGGGCGCGGAGCCCGGAGATCAATTCCCCGGGGTCGGCGTGGCGCACGCGTTCCACCCATTTCTTGGCCGAGGCCGAGGACTTCTTGCCCAGGTCGGGCCAGGGCTCGGTGGTGTAATAGAGGTGCACGCGCAGGACCCCGAAGGCGTCGCAGCTGCGCAGGATGGCCGAGACGTTGTGCGGGTCCCAGATGTTGTCCATGACCAGGGTGAGGTCCTGTTGGCGCCGGGCCAGAACCTGGCGGATGCGGTCCTCCCGCTCGGGCGTGCGCGTCTTCGGCATGGGCGGTTCGTATCCCAAGGTTTCCCCGGACGCAAGGCCGGCATTATATTTTCACTGATACCATTGACAAAAAACAGCCCCGATCGGAAACCATGAAAAAAGGGCCAGACCCGCAGACGAACAAGGGACAGCTATGAGAGCGCTCATTGCCGAAGACGAATTCCTGAGCCGCAAGGTCCTCTTGTCCTACCTCACCCCGCTGTTCGATGTGGACATCGTGGTCAACGGCAAGGAGGCGCTGGACGCCTTCCGGCTGTCCCTGGAGGAGGGCCGGGCCTACGACCTCATCCTCATGGACATCATGATGCCCGAGGTGGACGGCATCCAGGCCCTGGAGGGCATCCGCGGCCTGGAGCGGGAGCGCAAGACCCGCCGCCCGGTGCGGGTGATCATGACCACGGCCCTGGACGATCCCAAGGTGGTCATCCGCTCGTTCCACGACGGCGAGGCCTCGGGCTACATCGTCAAGCCGGTGATCAAGGAAAAGCTCTACGCCGAATTGGAGAAGCTGGGACTGCTCAAGAAATAACGCCGCAGGGCGGGGGCGACATGGGCGAAGACGATGCCATGGTCGAGGAGTTCTTCTCCGAGGTCAATGACAAGTACTACCCCCAGGTGCTCGAGGGCCTGGACCTTCTGGAAAAGCAGGAGGTCGCCCCGGGCATAGAGATCCTGGCCCGGCCCCTGCACACCATCAAGGGCGTCACCGGCTTCATGTCCGGCTTTGAAGGCGCCTCGCATTTCACCCACAAGGTCGAGGACTACCTCAAGAAGCTCCAGTCCGGCGAGGTCGAGCCCTCGGAGCACAACGTCACCCTGCTCTCGCTGGGCGTGAACATGATCTTCACGGTCATCGAGCAGATCCGCGACACGGGCGCGGCCGACGCGGCCGAGACCGACGAGATGCTCGAGCTCCTGCGCCAGGCCTCGGGCCCGGCCGCGGCCGCCACGGTCTCCTCGGGCATCCGGCTGGAGGCCAGCCAGCGCGACGGCGTCCTGGTGCTCAAGGTCCTGGGCCGGCGCATCCACCTCCAGCCCGAGCGCGAGGTCCTGACCAGGGCCGTGGCCGCGGCGCCCCAGGGCGGCCGCGTGCTCCTGGACCTCTCCGGGGTCCTGACCATGGGCTCGGCGGCCTGGGAGGCCCTGGCCGCCCTGGCCGAGGGCCGGGAGATCGCCGTGGCCGGCATGAGCTTCGACTGCCGGGGCGTGTTCTTCGCCTGGGGCCTGGACCGGGCCCTGCGGGCCTTCGCCACGGCCGAGGACTATTTCCAGACGGCCTGCCAGCCCGTGCAGCAGTGAGGCATTCATGCTCGGAAGCATCCAACAGTGCATCGAATCCCTGGAAGAGGGCGTCCTGGGGCTGGAGACCGGCGCGGGCGCGGCGGCCACGGTCATGGAGCGCCTGGGCCTGACCCACGTGAAGCTGCCCTCGGCCCAGGTCATCGCCCTGCTGGACATGCTGGCCGACGGCATCACCCCGGTGAACCAGGACATCACCTCGGCCTTCCTGGGGCTCTGCGAGGCCCACAAGAAACTGCTCTACGCCCTGGCCGGGTTCCTGGAGCAGGGCGCCGGGGTCTTGCGCACCGGCGCGGACCTGGCCCCGCCCCAGGCCGAGGCCCCCCTGCCCCCGCCGCCCGAGGCCCAGGCCCAGACCGCCCCGGCCGAAGCGGTCCACGAGCAGGAGGCCCACGAGCCGGAGCACCCGGTGGAGGGCCACCCCCAGGCCCGTCAGGGGGCCATTTCCTCGGTGCGCGTGGGCACGGACCGCCTGGACAAGCTCATCGAGCTCGTGGGCAAGCTCATGGTCACCTACGCGGTGATCTCCCAGGCCGGCACCGCGGCCGCCGGCAAGACCACCTCCAGCCTGCGCGAGCTGGACTCGGTCATCGGCCAGCTCCAGAGCGAGGTGGAGACCATCCGGCTGGTGCCCCTGAAGCAGATCTTCACGCCCATGCAGCGCCTAGTGAAGAGCCTGGGCCAGAAGGTCGAGAAAAAGGTCCGCTTCGAGCTCCAGGGCGAGGACCTGGCCCTGGACAAGTCCATCGTGGAGTCCCTCAACGAGCCCCTGGTGCACCTGCTGCGCAACGCCGTGGACCACGGCCTGGAGAGCCCGGCCGAACGGGCCGCCGCGGGCAAGGACGAAACCGGCACCGTGCTGCTCTCGGCCTCGCGCAAGGGCGAAACCGCCTACATCCAGGTCCACGACGACGGCCACGGCCTGGACCCCGAGCGCATCCGCAGGAAGGCCGTGGAAAAGGGCCTGCTGCCGGAGTCCGAGCGCCCCTCCGAGGCCGAGGTCCTCCAGTTCATCCTCAAGTCCGGGTTCAGCACCGCGGAGAAGATCACCGACGTCTCGGGCCGGGGCGTGGGCATGGACGCGGTGGTCAACGCCATCCGCACGGGCCTGGACGGGGACATCCTCATCGAGAGCGTCCTGGGCCGGGGCGCCACCTTCACCATCAGCATCCCGCTCTCGCGCTCGGCCAACGAGGGCATCGTGGACGCCCTGGTCTGCCGCCTGGGCCAGGACGTGTTCCTCATCCCCAGCCGCGACGTGGTGGAGATCTACATGCCCGCGGCGCGCGACGTGGTCTGCCTGCCCGGCGGCCGCGAGACCGTGGACGTGCGCGGGGAGATCTACGCCCTGCTGCGCTTGGACCACTTCCTGGAGAGCCCCTCGGACGGCCGTCCGGTGACCAGTTCCCAGGCCGTGGTGGTGCGCGTGGGCGATCAAAAGGCCGCCATCCTGGTGGACGAGGTCCTGCGCCAGCAGCAGGTGGTCATCACCGGGTTCACCGTGCCGGTGCAGAGCATCTTCTCCCTGCCCATCCTGGGCTTCGGCATGATGGGCGAGTCCGACGCCATGGTCGTGAACATCGAGGAGCTGCTCCAGGGATTCCAGGACCAGGCCGCCTGAACGCGCCTTGACAGCCGCCGCCCCTCCCGCTAGACCTCGTACACCTGCCGGCGCCCGCAAGGGCTTGATAGGGAATCCCGTGCAAATCGGGAGCGGTCCCGCCGCCGTAAGCTCCGTGAAATGCCTGTCCCCGCGATGGCCACTGGGAAAACCTGGGAAGGCCGGGACAGGTGGAGCGAGCCGGAAGACCTGCCGCAGGAGGCGAGTCTGTCCGCGCGTTCACGGGGCTTTGACGCACGGACATCCGGAAGGGAGCAAATACGGGCATCCCTTTCCCCCCAGGGGAAAGGGATGCTTTTTTGTCCTTCCCAACCAAGCCCTCCATTCCGGAGGTTTTTCATGCAGCGCCTTGCCCGCTTTTTCGTTCTCCTGTTCCTGCTCCAACTGGCCCTGGCCGCCCCGGCCCTGGCCCACGGCGATGCCCGGCCCGAAAAACAGGCCATCCTCCTGGTGGCCTTCGGCTCCAGCATGCCCGAGGGCCAGAAGGCCCTGAAGGCCTTCGACGCCACGGTCCGCCGGGCCTACCCCGGCATGGAGATCCGCTGGGCCTGGACCTCGCGGATCATCCGCGACAAGCTCACCGCGGCCAAGACCGCCCATCCGGAGTCCCCGGCCCTGGCCCTGGCCCGGCTGGCCGAGGACGGCTACACCCAGGTGGCGGTCCAGTCCCTGCACAGCATCCCGGGCGAGGAGTTCAGCGACCTGGAGGACACGGTCGCGCGCTTCCGGGGCATGCCCAAGGGCCTGCGCAAGATCACCCTGGGCCAGCCGCTCATGACCTCGCCCGAGGACATCCAGCACGCCGCCAAGGCCCTGCTCGAATCCCAGGGCAAGCGCAAGCCGGACGAGGCCGTGATCTTCATGGGCCACGGCACCCCCCACTCCGGCAACGCCATGTACCCGGCCCTGCAGTACCACCTCTGGCTGCTCGATCCCGACGCCTTCGTGGCCACGGTGGAGGGCGTCCCCTCCCTGGACGACGTCCTGCCCCTGCTGGCCCGCCACAAGATCCGCTCCGCGCGCCTGGTGCCGCTCATGGCCGTGGCCGGGGACCACGCCCACAACGACATGGCCGGCAAGGAAGAAGACTCCTTCGCCTCCCGGCTCAAGGCCCAGGGCATCGCCTCCACGCCGGTGCTCCAGGGCCTGGCCGAGACCCCGGCCGTGGCCGCGCTCTGGCTCGAACACCTGCGCCGGGCCGTGGCCGCGCTCCAGGACGAGCCCAAGTGAACAACTCCTCCCGGACCGCGATCCTCCTGGCCGCGGCAGGCCCGGTCTCCCTGATCCTGGCCTGCCTGCCCGGCCCGGCCCCCATCCCGGTCCGGGAGGTCCTCTCCATCCTGGCCTCGGCCGTGGGCCTGGCCCCGGCCCCGGCCGACCCGGCCCTGGCCACCGTGGTCCTGGGCATCCGGGCCGCGCGCGCGGTCCTGGCCTTTGGCGTGGGCGCGGCCCTGTCCCTGGCGGGCGTCGCCTTCCAGGGCATCCTGCGCAACCCCCTGGCCGATCCCTTCACCCTGGGCGTGTCCACGGGCGCGGCCTTCGGGGCCTGCCTGGCCCTGGCCCTGGGGCTTGCGGCCCCGGCCTTCCTGCCCCTGGCCGACCCCCTGCCGTTCTTCGGCCTGCTCGGGGCCTTCCTGGCGCTGTTGGCCGTGCTCGGCCTGGCCCGCTCGGGCCGCGAGCTGAAACGCGAAACCCTGGTCCTGGCGGGCGTGGTCACGGCCACCTTCCTCTCGGCCTGCATCGCCCTCTTGAAGGCCCTGGACGAGTCCACGGTCTCGGGCCTGGTCTTCTGGATCATGGGCAGCTTCCAGGGCCGGGGCTGGGGCCACGTGCTCGTGTTCCTGCCCTACCTGGCCCTGGGCGCGGGCCTGATCCTCTGCTTCGCCCGGGAGCTGGACATCCTCTCCATGGGCAGCACCCAGGCCCGGCTCCTGGGGCTTTCCGCCGACCGCTCCCGGCTCGTCCTGCTCCTGGCCGGGAGCCTGCTCTCGGGCGCGGCCGTGGCCGTGTCCGGAGTCATCGGCTTCGTGGGCCTGGTGGTGCCGCACCTGGTGCGCCGGGTCCAGGGCGGGGAACACCGCCCCCTGGCCGTGAACGCCGCGCTCCTGGGCGGCCTGCTCCTGCTCTGGTCCGATGTCCTGGCCCGCACGCTCCTGCCCGGCGGGGTGGAACTGCCCGTGGGCGTGCTCACCGCGCTCCTGGGCGGGCCGTTCTTCTGCCTCCTGCTCCGGGATCGCCGGGAGGCCGCATGATCCGCCTGGAGAACGTGAGCGTGGGCCATGGCGGCCGGGCCGTGCTCCAGGACGTGAGCTTCCACCTGGCCCGGGGCGAGGCCGTGGGCCTGCTCGGTCCCAACGGCTCGGGCAAGACCACCCTGCTCCTGACCCTGGCCGGGGCCCTGCCCCTGCTCTCGGGCCGCGTGACCCTGGCCGGAAAACCGCTCGACTCCCTGCGGCCCCGGGAACGCGCCCGGCTGGCCGCCTCCGTGCCCCAGCAGGCCGCGCCCCCGGAACTGCGGGTCCTCTCCGTGGCCCTCATGGGCCGCTACGCCCACACCTCGTTCCTGGGCGGGTATACTGAGGAGGACCGGGCCAAGGCCGGCAACGCCCTGGCGGAGACCGGCTGCATACATCTGGCCCAGCGCCGGGCCGACCGGCTCTCGGGCGGGGAATGGCGGCGGGTGCTCCTGGCCCGGGCCCTGGCCCAGGAGGCCGACCTGCTCCTCCTGGACGAGGCCGCCTCGGGCCTGGACCCGGCGCGCCAGGCCGAGACCGCCGAACTGCTGCTCCGGCGCAACGCCGCGGGCCTGACCATGCTCTCGGCCATCCACGACCTGAATCTGGCGGCCCTGACCTGCCGCCGTCTGCTCTTTCTCAAGAACGGGCGCCTGGCCCTGGACGGGGCCGTGGCCGACGTCTTCACCGAAGAACACCTCTCGGAGATCTATGAAACGCGCATCCTCGTCTCCCGGCACCCGCTGCTGGGCGCGCCCCAGGCCCATCTGGCTCCCGGCGCTCCTGCTGCTCCTGCTGGCGGGTCCGGCCCTGGCCGGACCGGTTGAGACCACCGACGACCTGGGCCGCAGCGTGCGGCTCCCCGCCCCGTCCCGGCGCATCGTGGCCCTGTACGGGGCCTTCAACGAGATCCTGGACGGCATGGGGCTCGCGGCACGCATCGCGGCCCGCACCCAGGCCGACGTCCTGCCCGCGTCCATCCTGGACCGGCCGGTCATCGGCACGCACATGCGGCCCAACGTGGAGATGATCGTGGCCCTCAAACCGGACCTGGTGCTCCAGATGGGCGGCCGGGCCGAGGCCCAGGCCCCGCTGCGCGACCTGGAGCGCTTCGGCCTGACCACGGCCTTTTTCGAGGTCCGCGACTTTGACCAGCTCTTTTCCGTGATCGGGCGCCTGGGCCTGCTCTGCGCCGAGCCCCAGGCCGCGGCCCAGCTCACCCAAGCCCTGCAGGGCCGTCTCGCAGCCGTGGGCCGGCGCGTGGCCGGGGCCGGAGCGCCCCGGGTCCTGTTCGAGGTGCGCTGGCCCAACCTCCTGGCCGCCGGACAGGGCTCCATGGTGGACGCCGTGATCCGGGCCGCGGGCGGAATCAACGCCGTGGCCCTGGAGGACAAGCTGGCCCGGCTCTCGGAAGAGGAGGTCTTCCGCCTGGACCCGGACGCCTACGTGCTCCAGCGCGGGGTCATGAACGCCGAGCCCCTGCCCCCGGACCAGCGGCCGCACCTGGCCGTCCTGCGGGCCGTGCGCCAGGGCCGGGTCCTGGTGGTGGACGAACAGGTCTTCTCGCGGCCCGGGCCGCGCAACGTGGAAGCCGTGGAGCAGCTCGCCCGCTTCCTGCACCCCGAACGCTTCCAGGACACACAATGACGCAAGGCACCCTGTTCGGACTGGGCGTGGGCCCGGGCGATCCCGAGCTCCTGACCCTCAAGGCCGCGCGCGTGCTGGCCGGGGTCTCGGTGGTCCTGGCCGCGGCCTCGCCCAAGAACGACGCCTCCCGGGCCCTGGAGATCGCGGCCCCGCACCTGCCCGCAGGGGCCGAGGTCCTGCGCCTGGACTTCCCCATGACCCGGGACCGGGCCGCGCTCACGGCCGCCTGGCGGGAGAACGCCGAAAAGACCCTGGAGGTGCTCGACGCGGGCAGGGACGCCGCCTTCCTGACCCTGGGCGACCCCATGACCTACAGCACCTTCGGCTACCTCCTGCGCACCCTGGGCGAGCTGGGCCCCCTGCCCCGGGTGGAGATCGTGCCCGGGATCACCTCCTACCAGGCCGCGGCCGCGCGCATCGCCCGGCCCCTGGTGGAGGCCGAGGAAAGCCTGCTGGTCATCCCCGGGGTCTGCTCGGCCGAGAAGCTGGAAAAACTCCTGGCCTGCGCGGACAACGCCGTGATCCTCAAGGCCTACCGCAACCTGCCGGAGATCCGCGCGGCCCTGGACCGCCTTGACCTGACCCGGTCCTCCATGTTTGTGTCCCGGCTGGGACTGCCGGGCGAGCTGGTCTGCGAGGACCTCGCGGACGCCCCCGAAACGCCCCACTACTTCTCCCTGATCCTGGTCCGAAAAGAGAAGGCATGAACCTGGCCATCCTTTTGGCGGCCTATGGGTCCCGGCAACCCGGGGCCCTGGCCGTCATCGAGAACATCCGCGAGCGCGTGCAGGCGGCCCACCCCGAGGCCGCCTGTAACGTGGCCTTCACCTCGCGCTGCGTGCGCGGGCACCTGGCCCGCCAGGGCCAGGCCGCGGACTCCGTGGCCGAGGCCCTGGACAAGCTCCGCGGCCAGGGCTTCGGGCGCGTGGCCGTGCTCTCCCTGCACATCGTGCCCGGCGAGGAGTTCGAGAGCGTGCTCGCGGCCGCGGACGAGGCCCGGACCCGCGGCCAGAGCGTGGAGGTGGCCGGACCGCTCCTCACCGGCGAGGACGACGTGGAGCGGGTGGCCGGAATCCTGGCCCGGCTCTTCCCGGAGCGCCCCGGCGCGGGAGAGACCGTGCTGCTCATGGGCCACGGCAGCAAGCATCCGGGCAACTCCCTGTACGCCGGCCTGGACCGGGCCCTGCGCCGCCGCGCCCCGCACGTGCACCTGGGCGCCCTGGAGGCCGAGCCCGGCATCGAGGCCCTGCGCGACCGGCTCCTGGCCCAGGGCGCGCGCTCCGTGCTCCTGCTGCCGTTCCTCTTCGGCCCGGGCTACCACGCGGCCCAGGACCTGGCCGGCGAGGGCCCGGACTCCTGGCTGGCCGTGCTCACCCGCGCGGGGCTGACCTGCCGGGCCGAGATCAAGGGCGCCGGGGAGTACGAGGACCTGGTGGAACTCTGGCTGGAACACCTGGACGCCGCCCTGGCCCGCCTGGGCCAGTGAGGACTCCCGCCATTTACAGCCCCGCCCCCATGGGCTAGGGGTAGCGGGACGGAAAAAACCCGCAAGCCCATGAACGACTTCATCCGCGCACAGACCTTGGACGGCCGGACCGTCGCCGTCCGGCCCGATCCCGAGCTGACCCTGGCCCAGGCCCTGTTCCTGGCCGGGCCTTTCCGGGATCTGCCCCTGTGCTCGGGCCTGGGCCGCTGCGGCCTGTGCCGGGTGCGCTACCTCTCGGACCCGCCCGAAATCCTGGCCGCCGAGGAAAAGCGCCTGAATCCCGAGGACCTGGCCGCGGGCTGGCGGCTGTCCTGCCTGCGGCCCGCCGCGCCCTGCGCGATCGCCCTGCCGGAGATCACCAGCGCGCGGCCCATGGCCTCCACCCTGCGGACCGCCTCGGGCCCGCTGGCGCTGGCCGTGGACCTGGGCACCACCTCCCTGCACTGGGCCGCCCTGGACCAGGGCCAGACCGTGGCCCAGGGCCGCGAGCTCAACCCCCAGATGGGCCTGGGCTCGGAGGTCATGTCCCGCCTGGCCTTCGCGGCCAGGCCCCAGGGCGCGCAGATCCTCAAGAACCTGATCCTCGAGCGCCTGCGGAACATCGCCCGCAGCCTGCCCGGCCCGCTGGACTCCCTGGTGCTGGCCGGAAACCCGGCCATGACCCTGCTGGCCCTGGGCCTGGACAGCGCGGGCCTGCGGGCCGCGCCCTACCGCCTGGACTACCGCGGCGGCGACCAGCGCGAGCTGGCCCCGGACCTGCCCCCGGCCTTCATCCCGCCGCTGCTGGCCCCGTTCGTGGGCGCGGACCTGAGCGCCGGGCTGGCCGCCCTGCTTCTGGCCCCGGACGCGGCCCCGGCCTATCCCTTTCTCCTGGCCGACCTGGGCACCAACGGCGAATTCGTCCTGGCCCTGTCCCCGGAAAAACTCCTCTGCGCCAGCGTGCCCCTGGGCCCGGCCCTGGAGGGCGTGGGCCTGCGCTTCGGCCGCACGGCCGGACCCGGCGCGGTGGAGGTCTTCCACCTGGGACCCAAAGGGCCGGTGCCCCAGTTCATCGAGGGCCCGGGAGGCGCGGACCAGGCCCCGGGCCTCACCGGACCGGCCTACCTCTCCCTGGCCGCCCTGCTCCTGGGCAGCGGCCTGCTGGAGCCCTCGGGCCGGTTCGCGGCCCCGGCCACGCCCCTGGCCCGCAAGCTGGCCGAAGGCCTGGAAACCCTGAACAGGGAGCCGGCCTTCCGGATCATGGACGGGCTCCACCTCCTGGCCTCGGACATCGAGGAGATCCTCAAGCTCAAGGCCGCCTTCAACCTGGCCTTTTCCCGGCTCCTGGCCGAGGCCGGGATCGCGCCCGCGAACCTGGCCAGCGTGCGCCTGGCCGGGGCCGTGGCCGAGCACACCCGGGCCGCGGACCTGGAGCGCCTGGGCTTCCTGCCCGCCGGACTCCTGCCCCGGGTGCACGTGGCCGGAAACACCTCCCTGGCCGGAGCCATGCTCCTGGCCTCGGACCCGGCCGCGCGCCGGGCCGTGCTGGACCTGCCCGCACGGGTCCAGGCCATCGACCTGACCAGTGAGCCCGATTTCCACACCCGCTACATGGAGCGCATGACCTTTGCCCACATTTCCTGAAGTGCTGCTGCCCCCGCTGCCCGCCGCCGCCCGCAAGACCCTGGCCGACCTGGGCCCGCTCCTGGACGCGGTCAAGCCGCTCAAGGCCCGCCACAAGGCCGAGCTGCCCGGCAACATCCGCCTGCTCTCCGGCCTGCTCACCGAGGACCGCGACGACCTGGGCCGCGACTACATGGGCGACCCGCGCACCCTCTCGGCCTATCTGCGCTACTTCCTGCCCTGGAACCTCTTCCGCCTGGGCCGCCTGTTCACGGGCCTGGACCTGGACCTGCCCGAGAACGCCACGGTGGTGGACTTCGGGGCCGGACCCCTGACCACGGCCCTGGCCCTCTGGCTCTCCCGGCCCGCGCTGCGCTCCCGCCGCCTGAACCTGGTCTGCGTGGACCGCTCGCCCAAGCCCATGCGCGAGGGCCTGGACCTGCTGCGGGCCCTCACCGGGGAGGCCACGCCCTGGAAGACCACCCTGGTCAAGGGCGCGCTCGGCATGACCCTGCGCGAGAAGGCCGATCTGCTCGTGCTGGCCAACACCGTGAACGAGCTGTCCTGGACCCGCCGCCAGGACCTGGAGGAGGACGCCAGCCGCCTGGCCGGAACCCTGGTGCGCGGCCTGGCCCCCGAGGGCCGGGTGCTCCTGGTGGAGCCGGGCACGCGCGGCGCGGGCCGGGTGCTCTCGGCCCTGCGCGGGGCCTGCCTGGAGCTGAACCTGCACCCCCTGGCGCCCTGCCCGCACCTGCGGCGCTGCCCCATGCCCGGCCGTGAGCCCGGGCCCTGGTGCCACTTCAATTTCGACACGGCCGGAGCCCCGGACTGGCTGGCCAGGCTCACGGCCAAGGCCGACCTGACCAAGCGCAACCTGTCCTTGAGCTTCCTGTTCCTGGCCCGGGGCGTGGAGCCGCCGCAGGGCATGGTGCGCGGCATTTCCGAGGCCTTCGACCTGCCCGAGAACCACCGCGGCCAGTACGCCTGCTCGGCCCAGGGCCTGACCCTGCTGCGCTTCCCGGCCGGGTCCCGGGGCCTCGTCCCGGGCCACGCCCTGCACGCGGAATTCCCGGACAAGCCGGAGCGCGACCGCAAGTCCGGGGCCGTGATCCTGGACCTGGCCGCGCCGGGAAAACGGCCGTGAGGACCATCGATCTCGGATTGGTGGGCCACGCCCAGGCCGAGGCCCTGCAATTGGAAACCCTGGAGGCCGTGCGCCAGGGCCGCGAGGACAACACCCTCTATCTCCTGGAGCACCCGCCCGTGATCACCCTGGGCCGCCAGGGCGGGCTGGAGAATCTGCACGCACCCGAGGCCCTCCTGCGGGCCCAGGGCATCGACCTGTGCCAGACGGCCCGCGGCGGCAACATCACCTGCCACTTCCCGGGCCAGTTGGTGGGCTATCCGGTGTTCCGCATCGAGCGCAGGCCCGGCGGCATCCGCCGGTTCTTCGAGGACATGGAGGAGGCCGTGATCCGCACCTGCCGGGATTTCGGCGTGGCCGCGGCGCGCATCGCGGGCCGCCCCGGGGCCTGGGTGGGCGAGAGGAAGATCTGCTCCATGGGCATCGGCGTGCGCCACTGGGTCACGTTCCACGGCCTGGCCCTGAACGTGGCCCGCGACTTGGCCCTGTTCGACCTCATCACGCTCTGCGGCCTGGCCGGGGCGAGGCCCACCTCGCTCAGCCTGGAGACCGGCCGCGACATTCCCATGAAGGACGTGAAGGATGCACTCGCAGGACACTTCCGGGAACTCTTCCCGGATTCCGCCCTGGCTGCGCGTCAGCCTGCCGCGTGACGCCAATTTCGCGGCCACCGAGGCCCTGACCCGGGACCTCCGCCTGCACACGGTCTGTTCCGGGGCCAAGTGCCCGAACAAGTGGGAGTGCTACTCCCGCCGCGTGGCCACGTTCCTGGTCCTGGGCCCGGTGTGCACGCGCAACTGCGCCTTCTGCAACATCACGCCCGGCACACCCGCGGCCGTGGACCCGGACGAGCCGCGCCGCGTGGCCGAGGCCGTGGCCCGGCTGGGCCTGGCCTACGCCGTGGTCACCTCCGTGACCCGCGACGACCTGCCCGACGGCGGGGCCGCCCACTTCGCGGCCGTGATCCGGGCCATCCGGGAGGGCAACCCGGGCTGCGGGGTGGAGGTGCTCATCCCGGATTTCCAGGGCGACGAGGCCGCGCTCCGCGCCGTGCTCGACGCACAACCCGACGTGCTCAACCACAACCTGGAGACCGTGCCCGGGCTCTACTCCCGCATCCGGCCCCAGGCCGACTACGCGCAAAGCCTGGAACTCCTGCGCCGCGCCCGCGGGATCGCCTCGGCCATCCCCACCAAGAGCGGGCTCATGCTCGGCCTGGGCGAAGAGATGGACGACGTGCGGGCCGTGCTGCGGGACCTGGCGGACATCGGCTGCGCCATCGTCACCGTTGGCCAGTACATGCGGCCCAGCCGCAAGCACCCCGAGGTGGCCCGCTGGGTCCATCCGGACGAGTTCGCAACGCTGGCGGAATACGGGAAGAGCCTGGGCGTGCGGCACATGTTCTGCGCGCCCCTGGTGCGCTCCAGCTACCACGCGGCCGAGGCCAAAGAGGCGGCGGGCTAGCCGCACCAGTCGCGGATGTTCAGCTCGATGCGCGGCACCCCGTCCCAGTCGTCGATGCGCGGGGTGTAGGCGAAGCGCATGGTCTTGCCGACCACGGCCGGAGAGAGGTTGGCGGCTTGGCGCCAGGCCTTGCCCGCGATGGTCGCCCGGGCCTCGGGGTCGGCCAGGGTGAGCTTCACGTGGTCCTTGCCGAACACCCGGCGGTCCTTGACGATGACCGGCGGGGACTGGAACACGGGCTCGGGATTGCCCACGCCGTAGGGCTGCAACAGCTCCAGTTCCTTCAACAGCACGTTGCTGATCTCGGCAAAGCCCAGCTCGCGGTCCAGCTTGAGCACGGGCCGCAGCTCGCGCTCGCCCACCTGGGCGAGCACGGCCTGGTGGAAGCGGCGGCGCAGGGTCTCCAGGTTCTCCGGGGCCAGGGACAGCCCGGCCGCCTGGCGGTGGCCGCCGAAGCCCAGGAGCAGGTCGGCCATGGACACGAGCCCGGCGTGCAGGTCGAACTCGTCGATGCTCCGGCCCGAGCCCTTGAGCCGCTCCCCTTCCTGGCAGAGGATCAGGGTGGGCCGGTAGAACTCCTCCACCACCCGCGAGGCCACGATGCCGATGACCCCGGGATGCCAGTGCGGGGCGAACAGGGTCAGCCCGCGCAGCCCGGGGTCGGCGGCCAGGAGTTCCCGGGCCTGCGCCTGGGCCTGCTCCTGGATCACGTCCTCCTCGCGGCGGCGCTCGCTGTTGAGCGTGTTCAGCTCCAGGGCCAGGGGCTTGGCCGTGGCCTCGTCCGGGGCCAGGAGCAGGCGCAGGGCCTTGTCCGGATCGCCCAGGCGTCCCGCGGCGTTGATCCGCGGGGCCAGGCCGAAGCCGATGTGTCCGGCCCCCAGCTCGGCGAAGCGGTCATAGCCGCTGACCATCTTGAGGGCCGCGATGCCCGGCCGCCGGGCCTCCTTGATGAGCAGCAGCCCGTTCTTCACCAGGATGCGGTTCTGGCCCGTGAGCGGCACCACGTCGGCCACGGTGCCCAGGGCCACCAGGTCCAGGAAGCGGCGCATGTCCAGCTGCTCGCCGGGCAAAAGCCGGTTCAGGGCCACGGCCAGCATGAAGGCCACGCCCACTCCGGCCAGGTCCAGGCAGGCGTTGGCCCCGTCCAGGCGCGGATTGCACACGGCCTGGGCCCCGGGCAGGGTCTCGCCGGGCAGGTGATGGTCCGAGACCACCACCACGAGGCCGCGCTCGCGGGCCGCGGCCACGGCCTCGAAGTCCGAGACCCCGCAGTCCACGGTGAGCAGCACGCCCACGCCCTCGTCGGCCAGGGTGGCCACCCCGGCGGCGTTCAGGCCGTAGCCCTCCTTGAGCCGGTTGGGCAGGTAGGTGCGCGCCGGAAACCCGCGCAATCCGAGAAACTCGCTCATGAGCGCCGTGGAGGTGATCCCGTCCACGTCGTAGTCGCCCCAGATGGCGGGCTTGCGGCCCTCGGTCAGGGCCTGGGCCAGGGTCTGGGCGGCCTGCTGCAGGCCGGGGATGGCGGCGGGATCGGCCAGATGGCGCAGGCCGGGCGAGAGAAAGCGGTCCATCTCGGCCACGTCGCGCAGGCCGCGGGTCCAGAGGATCCCCGCGGTCAGGGCCGAGACGCCCAGGGACTCGGCCAGGTCGGCCACCGAGGCCGGCGGCGTTTCCTCGCTGCGCGGTTTCCAGAGACAGGGCACGGGCGCTTACGACCTCTAGACCAGGTTGCTGACGAACTGGTCCACGGACTCGTCGGCCAGGATGTTCGCGGCCACGAAGCGGATATCCTCCAGGGGCAGGCCCAGGGACTCGGCCAGGCCGGGCGCGGGCGCGGCGCAGGGGCTCTCGGGGTCGGCGGCCTCGTGCACCAGGGCGTCGGCCAGGGCCAGGACCAGGACCTCGCGGCCCGAGACCGGGGCCAGTTCCGGGGCGTGGTGCCAGTTCACCGGCTCCACGATCTCCGGGGGCAGATCCCAGGAGCCCAGGACCAGGGCCCCGATGACTCCGTGCTCCACGCCCCAGTACTCGTTCTCGGCCAGGGCGTCGGGCAGGTGCTTGGACTCGGCCAGGGCGCGGATGGCCGCCAGGACCTCGGGCCGGAACATGGCCACGATGAGCTTGCCCAGGTCGTGGAGCAGGCCCGCGGTGAACAGCAGGTCCGCGTCCAGACCGCCCACGCGGCGGGCCAGATCGCGGGCGGCCATGGCCACGTGGAACTGGTGCCGCCAGTAGCCGTCCAGGTCGAAGTCCTTGGACACCGGGCGCTTGCGGCCCAGGGCCCGGATGCCCACGGCCAGGACGATGTTGCGGATCTCGCGCAGGCCCAGGACCGTGGCCGCGCGCTGCACCGTGGTCACCTGGGCCTGCAGGCCGTAGAACGCCGAATTGGCCACGGCCAGGAGCTTGGCCGTGAGGCCCTGGTCCTTGGCGATGGTCTCGGCGATCTCGTGCATGGAGGACATGGCCCCCTCGCCGGTCTGCATGAAGAGCTTCTGGAGGAGCACCGGGGAAAAAGGCAGGTCGTTGCGGATGCCCGGCAGTTCGGCCAAAAACTTCTGGGCGATCTCGTGGGTCATGGCCTCTCCTTGGGTTCCCGGTCCATCAGCGCGGCGCGGCCATCTGGTCCAGCAGGGCCAGGGCCGCGGCCCGGGGGTCGGCGGCGCGGGTCACGGGACGGCCCACCACCAGGTAGTCCGCGCCCGCGGCCACGGCCTCGGCCGGGGTCACGGTGCGCCGCTGGTCGTCGTCTCCGCCCGCCGGGCGGATGCCCGGGGTCAGGCAGAGGAAGTCGCGGCCGCAGGCCGCCTTGACCGCCGCCGCCTCTTGGCCGGAGCAGACCACACCATCCAGATAATATGCCCGGCCGCGACGGGCAAGCTCCAGGGCCAGGGCCTGGGCCCCGCCCGGAAACGGCAGAGGCAGGTCCGCGTCGTCCATACTCGTGAGCACGGTGACGCCCAGGAGCAGCGGCCCCCTGGCGCCGGGGGCGGCCCCCTCGTCGCGGCCCTGGCGCGCGGCCTCGGCCATGCGCGCCCCGCCCAGGACATGGATGTTGACCATGTCCGCGCCGAGCCTCGCCGCCGAGCGCACGGCCCCGCGCACGGTGTTGGGGATGTCCAGGAATTTCAGATCCAGGAAGACCCGGAAGCCCAGGTCCTTGAGCCCGGCCACCAGGGACGGGCCCTCGGCCGTGAACAGCTCCAGGCCCACCTTGACCCAGGGCGCGGTCCCGGCCAGGGTCCGGGCCAGGCCCAGGGCCTGTCCGGAATCCGGGAAATCCAGGGCCACCACCAGTTCAGCCATGCGCCTCCCACTGGGCCAGCAGGGATTTCAGGAGCCCGGGCCGCTGGGCCGGCCGCAGCCGCCCGGCCAAGTACACGGCCCTGAGCTCGTCGCAGGCCCGCTCCAGGTCGTCGTTGACCACAAGGTAGTCGAAATCCGCGGCCGCCGCCACCTCGGCCCGGGCATTGGCCAGGCGTTTGGCGATGACCTCGGCCGCGTCCGTGCCCCGGCCGCGCAAACGGCGTTCCAGCTCGGCCAGGGACGGCGGCAGGATGAAGACCAGGACCGCGGCCGGAAAGGCCTTGCGCAGCTGGGCCGCGCCCTGCACGTCGATGTCGAAGAGCACGTCCCGGCCCTGGGCCAGGAGGTCCAGCACCGGCCCCTTGGCCGTGCCGTAGAAATTGCCGTGGACCTCGGCCCACTCGGCGAACTCCCCGGCCTCGCGCATGGCCAGGAAGCGCTCGCGGCTGACGAAGTGGTAGTCTGTTCCGTCCTGCTCCTGGCCCCGGGGCGCGCGGGTGGTGTAGGACACGGAGTAGGCGATCTCCGGGAACTCCTGGCGCAGCCGCGCCACCAGGGTGCTCTTGCCCGCGCCCGAGGGCGCGGAGAGCACGAACACGATGCCTTGGCGCGCCTCACTCATCGCGGACCGCCTCCCCGGCCGTTTCCTGCGCCTCGGACAGGAAGCGCTGGCCGATGGTCTCGGCCTGGATGGCCGAGAGGATCACGTGGTTGGAGTCCGTGACGATGATGGCCCGGGTCTTGCGGCCCTGGGTGGCGTCCACCAGGCGGCTCTCCTGGCGCGCGTCCTCGCGCAGGCGGCGCATGGGGGCCGAGGACGGGTTGGCGATGGTCACCACCCGGGACAGGACCACGAAGTTGCCGAAGCCGATGTTGAGAAGCCCCTGGCGGGGCGTCTGCCTGCTCATGCCTACTCCAGGTTCTGGACCTGCTCGCGGCAGCGCTCCAGCTCGGTCTTGAAGTCCACCACCAGGCGGCTGACCTCCACGTCCTGGGCCTTGTTGCCGCAGGTGTTGATCTCGCGGAAGGCCTCCTGGATGAGGAAGTCCAGGCGCTTGCCCTCCTCGGCCTCGGCGTCCAGGGTCTGGACCAGGCGCGTGAGGTGCGCGGCCAGCCGGGTGAGCTCCTCGGACACGTCCAGGCGGTCGGTGATCACGGCCACCTCCTGGAGCATGCGGTCCTCGGAGTATTCCGCGCCCACCTGGGTCAGGGCCTCGCGCACCCGCTGGCAGAGCGCGGCGCGCTTCTCGCCGAGGACCAGGGGGATGCGCTCGCCGATGGCCTGGGCGAGTTCCTGGAGCTTGGCGATGCGGCCGCGCAGGTCCGCGGCCAAGGCCGCGCCCTCGTGCCGCCGGGAATTGCGCCAGTCGTCGAGCGCCGCGCGCAGGCCCTGCTCCAGGCTGGTGAGCAGGGCCGGGTCCGGCCGGCTGGAGTCGTCGCGCCAGAGCGAGGACATGGACAACAGCCGGTTGTAGTCCGGATCAAAGGCGTGGCCTCGCTGCCTGGCCAGGCGGGTCACCTGCTCGAGCATCCCGTCCACCAGGGGCAGGTTCAGGCTCACGCCCAGGAGCTCCGGGCTCTTCACCTCGAGATTCAGAGAGATCTCCACCCGGCCGCGCGCGCCATAGTCCCGGACGATCTTTTCCCAGGCCGTTTCCAGGTTGCGCAGGGCCGCGGGGATGCGCCACTTGATGTCCAGGAAGCGCCCGTTGACGCTCTTCACCTCGAAGCTGTGGGCCCATTTCTCTGCGGCGTTTTCGCTGCGTCCGAATCCGGTCATGCTCGCGGGCATGGGACCTTCCTTTCCTGGGGCGGAGCCGCTGGCTCCGGGTTGGGACCGCGTGCGGCGAAGAGCCTGCGGCGGTATTCCTCGCGCAGGGCGGTCAAGAGTTCCAGCATGTCTTTCGCGGCGTAGTCCGGGAAGGTCCAGGGCAGGACCAGCCAATCGCCGCCCGTGTACACCAGGGTCAGATCGGCCCAGACGCCCTGGCCGAGATAGACCCTGTGGGTGAAATTCTTGGCCGTGGCCAGGACCAGGCGCTCCTGGGTCAGCAGCCCGGGGTCCAGGTTGAAGCGCCGCCGGCCGTCGGGCCTGGCGAACTCCCGCTCCTGGTCCATGGTCCAGAGCTTGGCCGCCGCCAGGCAGTCCAGGGGGGCCAGGGTCCCGAAGGCCAGCAGCCGCCGGGTGATGGGCCGGCCCAGCTCGGCGTCGTAATAGCTCGTGTTCTCAAAGGCCAGGGCCTCGGACAGGAAGCAGGCCGGGCCGAAGCGGGCCTCGATCCGGACGAGCAGGTCGGGCCAGGCGTCCCATTCCGCGGCGAGCACCGAGAGCAGGAGCAGGCCCGGTTCCGGAATCCGCAGCTGGCTCACGCGTCCTCCAGGGGCTCGGCCAGGACGCGCCCGGCCTCCAGGCCCACCGGCCGGACCCGCACCAGGACGCGCACGGCCGCGTTCCCGACCACCCGGCAGGGGGCATAGTGCTCGGACAGTCCGGCGCCCGAAGACTCCTCCACGAGCACGGAAAACTCGCCGCCCGTGGCCAGGGCCTTGAGGAAGGCCCGCTTCTTGGCCGTGGTCACGGCCCGCAGGCGGGCCGCCCGGGCCTTCTTCTCCTCCTGGGAGACATGGCCGGACATGGCCGCGGCCGCTGTGCCCGGTCTTGGAGAATACGGGAAAACATGGGCATAGGAAAGGGGCAGGTCCCGGGCCAGGGACAGGGTGTTCTCGAACTGCGCCGCGCTCTCGCCCGGGAAGCCCACGAGCAGGTCCGCGCCCAGGCCGAATACCGGCCACGCGGCCTTGAGCCGCCCGGCGAACTCCAGGGCCTGTTCGGGCCGGTAATGGCCCCGGCCCATGCGCTTCAAGACCTCGGGATCGCCGCTCTGGAGCGACAGGTGGAGGTGCGGGCAGACCATCCGCGACCCGGCCAGGGTCTCCAGGGCCTTGTCCCCGAGCTGGCCGGGCTCCAGGGAGCTCAGCCGCAGCCGGGCCCATTCGGCCCAGCGCGGGGCCAGCTCCCGGTCCAGCAGGGCCAGGAGGTCCCAGAAATCCGGGGTCCCGGGCAAATCGGCCCCGTACTGGCGCAGGTTCACCCCGCTCAGGATCAGTTCCCGGAAGCCGGCCACCAGGAGCCGCTCGGCCTCCTCCAGGACCTCCTCCGGCTCGCGGCTCACGCTGCGGCCCCGGGCCAGGGGCACCACGCAGTAGGTGCAGTGGTGGGAGCAGCCGTCCTGGACCTTGAGCACGGGCCGGGCCCGGCCGTAATCGCTGATGGCGAAGGGCTGCCAGCCATGGGTCGCGGGCTCGCAGCCCAGGAGCTCGGCCTTGCGCTCCTGGGGCAGGACCCGGACCACGCCCGGCAGGCTGGCCAGCTCCTGGCCCAGGATCTGGGCTGCGCAGCCGGTGACCAGGATCTCCGCCCGGGGATTGGCCCGGTGCAAACGGCGCACGGCCTGGCGCAGATCGCTCACCGCGGTGGCGGTCACGGCGCAGGAGTTCACCAGGATGAGCCCGGCCTCGGCCGGGTCGTTCACAGGGGTGCGGCCCTGGACCAGCAGGGCCTCGATGATGGCCTGGGTCTCGTACTGGTTGATCTTGCAGCCCAGGGTCAGGGTGTAGAAGGTGTTCATGGTCGGCCTCAACCCTGGCCCGCGGTGATGATTCCGCCGCCGAGCACCTGGCCTTCGGCGGTGTACAGGGCCGCGATCTGGCCCGGCGTGGGCCGGGTCTGGGGCTCCAGGAAGGTCAGGGCCAGGCCCTGGCCCCGGGCCGCGAAGCGGGCGGGCTTGGCCTTCTGGCGGTAGCGGGTCTGGACCAGCACGGTTTCGGGCCAGGCGTCCTGCGGCGCGAGCCGGTTCACCCGGTCCACGCTGCAGCCCCAGGCGGCCAGTTCCGAACGCGGGCCCACCACCACGGCGTTGCGGGCCGGGTCCTTGTCCAGGACGTAGAGCGGCTCGGGCCAGCTCAGGCCCAGGCCCTTGCGCTGGCCCTGGGTGTGCCGCCAGAGCCCCCGGTGTTGCCCGATCTTCCGGCCGTCGGACAAGAGCACCGGGCCGGCCCCGGGCAGGTCCAGGCCCCGGGACTCCAGGAAGGCGCGGTAGTCGTCGTGGGGCACGAAGCAGATCTCCTGGCTCTCGCGGCTGAGCGGCGGGGTGAGGCCGCGCCGGGCCAGCTCCGCGCGGGCCGCGGCCTTGGTCAGGCCGCCCAGGGGGAACACGGCCCGCTCCAGGCGGTCCAGGGGCACCAGGCTCAGGAAATAGCTCTGGTCCTTGGCCGCGTCCACCCCGCGCAGGAGCCTGCCCTGCTCCAGCCGGACATAGTGGCCCGTGGCCAGGAACTCCGCCCCGCGTTCGCGGGCGGCGTCGAAGAGCAGGCCGAACTTCATGCCCGGGTTGCAGGCCGCGCAGGGATTGGGCGTGTCGCCCGCAAGATAGGCGTGGACAAAGGGTGCGATGACCCGCTCCTCAAAGTCGCTGCGCAGGTCCAGTTCCAGGAAGGGCACGCCGAGGCCGCGGCAGATGCGCTCCAGGGCCGCGCCGCTCTGGTCCGCGTCCAGGAACCGGCCGTGCACGGCCAGGACCTGGCTGCCCCGCTCCTGGAGCAGGATCAGGGCCAGCAGGCTGTCCAGGCCCCCGCTCACGGCCACGGCAATGCTCATGCCTGCTCCCCGGAAGGCCGCCTCACGCCAGCCCTGCGGGCCGGGGCAGCGGCGGCAGGGCCCGCTCCAGGACCCGGGCCAGGCCCAGAAGCCGGTCCTCGGCAAAGGCCGGGGCCATGAGCTGCAAGCCCACGGGCATGCCTGAGTCGCGGCCCAGGCCGCAGGGCAGGCTCAGGCCCGGGAGACCGGCCAGGTTGGTGGAGATGGTGAAGATGTCCATGAGGTACATCTGGAGCGGATCGCTGCTCATCTGGCCCACGCGGAAGGCCGTGGTCGGGCAGACCGGCCCGGCGATCACGTCGCACTTCTCAAAGGCCGCGTCGAAGTCCTTGCGCAGCAGGGCCCGCACCTGGGCGGCCTTGCGGTAGTAGGCGTCGTAGTATCCGGCCGAGAGCACGTAGGTGCCCAGGATGATGCGCCGCTGGACCTCGTCGCCGAAGCCCTGGGTGCGCGAGCGGGTGAACATGTCGATGAGTTCGGCCGCGCTCTTGTCGCGGTGGCCGTAGCGCACCCCGTCGAAGCGGGCCAGGTTCGAGGAGGCCTCGGCCGTGGCGATGACGTAATACACGGCCACGGCGTATTCCGAGAGCTTCAGCGACACCGGCACCGTGCGCGCGCCCAGGGACTCGGCCAGGGTCACGGCGGCCTTGCAGGATTCGGCCACCTCGGCGTCCACGCCCGCGCCCCAGTACTCCTCGGGCAGGCCGATGGTCAGGCCCTTCAAGTCCGTGCGCTCCAGGGCGGCGAGGTAGTCCGGCACGGGCAGGTCCGCGCAGGTGGAGTCGCGCTGGTCGTGTCCGGCCATGACCTGGAGCAGCCGGGCCGCGTCCTCCACCGTGCGGGTCATGGGCCCGATCTGGTCCAGTGACGAGCCGTAGGCGATGAGCCCGTAGCGCGAGACGCGGCCGTAGGTGGGCTTGAGGCCCACGATGCCGCAGAAGGACGCGGGCAGGCGGATGGAGCCGCCGGTGTCCGTGCCCAGGGCCCCGTAGGTCTGACCGGCGGCCACGGTGGCGGCCGAACCGCCGCTGGAGCCGCCCGGCACCCGCTCCAGGTCCCAGGGGTTGCGGGTGGGAAAGTAGGCCGAGTTCTCGGTGCTCGAGCCCATGGCGAACTCGTCCAGGTTGGCCTTGGCCAGGACCACGGCCCCGGCCTGCTTGAGCCGGGCCACGGCCGTGGCATCGTAGAACGGGACGAAATTCTCCAGGATGCGCGACCCCGCGGTGGTGGGCAGACCCTTGGTGGTCAGGGCGTCCTTGATGACCAGGGGCACGCCCCAGAGGGGCTTGTCCTGGTCCGGACCCGCGGCGTCCAGGGCCTTGGCCTCGGCCAGGGCGCTCTCCCCGGCCACGTGCAACAGGGCGCGGACCTTGGGCTCGGTGGCCTCGATGCGCGCCAGACAGGCGCGCACGGTCTCCTCCGCGGAAACGGCCCGCGAGGCCAGCAGGCCGCGGACCTCGGAAAGGCTTTTCTCGTGCAACTCGGACATCATGCTCTCGCTTGCTTCGGTGACCCGAATGGTTGCATATGCAACCGAATCAGCTGCCCGCCGACACGATGCGCGGGACCACGAAGAAGGCCCCGTCGCTCTCGGGCGCGTTGGACAGGACCTGCTCCCGGGTGTGCTCCTTGCGGACCTCGTCGGGCCGCTGGAGCGTGCTCGTGGCGTGCGGGCCGTACATGGGCACGACACCCGCGGTGTCCAGCTCGTTGAGCTTGTCGATGTAGGCCAGGATGTCGCCCACCTGCCCGGCGAACAGTTCGAGCTTGTCCTCGGAGAGCTCCAGGCGGGCCAGACGGGCCACCCGGGCCACTTCCTCGCGGCTGATCTTCATGGCTGCTCCTTCTAGTCCCGGTCCAGTTCGCCGGGCACGGTGCGGCCGCTCCCGGGCGCGGCCGGGGCCGGGGCCGCAGGGGCGGCCGCGGGCTTGGGCTGCTGCTTGGTGTTGGCGTTCCGGATCCAGCGCTCGCGGCGGGCCAGGGCCCGGCTGATGTTCTCGCGCATCTGGGCCGGATCGGCCGTGATCTTGCCGTCCTTGGACGGCTGGAACAGGTAGAGTTCCTGCCGGGCCTGGCCGTCGGCGCCCCAGCTGAGCGGGGCCAGGCTGTAGTCGAACCCGGAGAGCTGGCTCAGCCGGGCGTTGACCTCCCCGGCGCTCGAGCCCTCGGACAGGCCCAGGGCCATGGCGAAGCGCACGAAGTCGTAGCCCAGGGCCACCCAGAAGTCGGCCACGCCCAGGCCCTGCTCGTCCAGGGCCGCCTGCAGGGTCTTGGCCGCGGCGGTCTCGGCGCTCCAGGCCCCGGGGCAGGCCGTGATCCGGTAGTACTGCTCCTCCAGGTCGCGGGACTCGTCCAGGGCGCGGCTCCACATCTCCGGGCCCAGGAACACGAGGTAGCCGGATTCGTGGAAGAAGAAGTTCGGGATGAGCGCCTGGGCCTGGGACCAGCCGTCGGGCAGGTACACGGCCCCGAAATCCGCCCGGGGCGCGATGTCGTCCCGCGAGGACCTGAACGGCACCCGCAGGAGCCGGGCCACGCTCTTGCCCCACTCCGGGTGGTCCGCCGGGGGATAGGATTCCGTGGCCACCACCCGGCCGCCCCGGGCCGCGACCTCCTCGGCGAACAGCCCGGCCATGAGCCGTCCGAACTTCTCCTCCGGGGCCAGCACGGCCACGTTGCGGATGCCCAGGGAGTCCACGGCCAGGTGGGCCGCGGCCCGGGCCTGGTCGCGGGCGCTGGGGAAGAAGCGCCAGGCCTGGGAGCCCTCCCTGAGATCGCCCAGGCTGGGCACAAAGGCGAAGAAGGTGCGCCGGGAGTTGAGGCCCGCGGCCTCCATCTCCTTGAAGGACTCGGTGCGCAGGGGCCCGCCCACCACGTTGAAGTGGCCGGGCAGGCCGCCCAGCCGGCCGGGCCAGCCCGGGGCGTCGGTGTTCACCACCCGGACCTCCACGTCCTGGCCCGCGTTGGCCAGGGCCCACTGGGCCACGGCCGCGCCGCGGGCGATCTTCTGGCCCACGTCGGCGAACCGGCCGGACAGGGGCAGGGCCAGGGCCACGCCGCTGCGCGGCACGCCGCGCTTCTTCTCCAGCTCGCGCAGCTCGCGGCCCAGCACGTCCTTGGACTCCAGCTGGGAGGCCGCCAGCACCGCGCGCATGGCGCGCCAGTTCTCGGCCCAGTCCTCCTTGTCCTTGGAGGCCCGGCGGGCCAGCTCGAATTCCACCAGGGCCGCGGGGAAGGCCGAGCGGGTCTCGGGCGGCGCGGCCTGGGCCAGGCGCTTCAGGTCGCGGTCCCCGAGCTTGCCCACGCGGGCCTGGAACTCCTGCTCCAGGGCGGCCCGGGACTTGGCGTCCGGGGCCAGGCGGTAGGCGTCGCCCAGGGCCTGCAGGGCCTGGCGCTCGTTGCCCGCCTGGAAGAACACGTCGAAGAAGGCCAGGGCCGAGCGCTCCCGCACCTCCCAGGGCACGTCCTTGCGGCCGGCCAGCCAGGCCCGCTGCTCCTCCAGGCCGGCCTGCTTGTCCAGGGCCGCCAGGGAGCGGATGTTCAGGTCGTGCCACTGCCAGTCGTCCAGGGCCTTTTTGTCGGCCTTGGCCCAGACGTCCAGGGCGGCGCGGGTCTGGTTGTAGTGGCGGTTCTCGAAGGCGCTCGCGGCCAGCCGCTTGGCCGCCAGGGGCCGGGCCTGCTGGGGCAGGTCGGCGCGGGCCAGGAGCCGGTCGTAGTAGAGCTCGCTGCGGGCCCAGTCGCGCTTGGCAAAGGCCTTGTCGGCCTCGGCCTGCAGCTGCGGGGTGCCCATGAGGTTCACGGATTCGGCGCTGGGGGCGCCCAGACGGGCCATGGCGCAGCCTGACAGGAGCAGGGCGCAGAGGACCAGCAGGACGGGAGAGAGACGGCGGATGCTCATGAAGGCGCGACTCCAGGGGAAGCGGCGCCGGGGCTCCGGCGCGTTGCATAAAAAAACCCGGCCCGCGTCAATCGCGGGCCGGGTCAGGCTATACCGGTTGGCCCGGCAAGGCAAGCGGCGCCGGGGCCCCCGGGCTACTTCACCTCGGTGTAATCGGCGTCCACCACGTCGTCGTCATCCTTGCGGCCCTTGGACTCCTGGCCGCCCGCGTCGGGCTGGGCCTGCTGGCCCGCGCCGCCGCCCTGGGCCTGGGTCTTCTGGGCGTAGAGCTGCTCGGCCAGCTTGTGCGAGGCCGTGGCCAGGGCCTCGGTGGCCCGCTTGATGGTCTCGGCGTCGTCGCTGTCCATGACCTTCTTGAGTTCCTGGACGCGGTTCTCGATGTCGCCCTTGAGCACGGCGTCCACGCCCGCGCCCACGTCGCGCAGGGTCTTCTCCGTGGTGTAGATCAGATTGTCGGCCTGGTTGCGGGCCTCGATGACCTGCTGCTTCTTGCGGTCGTCCTCGGCGTGGGACTCGGCGTCCTTGACCATGCGGTCGATGTCGCTGTCCGACAGGCCGCTGGAGGCCGTGATGCGGATGGACTGCTCCTTGCCCGTGCCCAGGTCCTTGGCCGAGACGTTCACGATGCCATTGGCGTCGATGTCGAAGGTGACCTCCACCTGGGGCACGCCGCGCGGCGCCGGGGGCAGGCCGGTGAGCTCGAAACGGCCCAGGGTCATGTTGTCCCCGGCCATGGGCCGCTCGCCCTGGAGCACGTGGATCGAGACCGAGGGCTGGTTGTCCGCGGCCGTGGTGAAGACCTGGCTCTTGCGGGTGGGGATGGTGGTGTTGCGGTCGATGAGCCGGGTGAACACGCTGCCCATGGTCTCGATGCCCAGCGACAGCGGGGTCACGTCCAGAAGCAGCACGTCCTTCACGTCGCCGGCCAGGATGCCGCCCTGGATGGCCGCGCCCATGGCCACGACCTCGTCCGGGTTCACCGAGCGGTTGGGCTCCTTGCCGAAGAAGTCCTTGACCTTCTGCTGCACCAGCGGCATGCGCGTCATGCCGCCCACCAGGACCACCTCGTCGATGTCCTTGGCGGCCAGATTGGCGTCCTTGAGGGCCTTGCGGCAGGGCTCCACGGTGCGCTCCACCAGGTCCTCGACGAGCTTCTCCAGCTTGGCCCGGGTGAGCTTGATCATGAGGTGCTTGGGCCCGTTCTGGTCCGCGGTGATGAACGGCAGGTTGATCTCCGTCTCCATGGAGCTGGAGAGCTCCTTCTTGGCCTTCTCGGCGGCCTCCTTGAGGCGCTGGAGGGCCATGCGGTCCTTGGACAGGTCGATGCCGTTCTCGCGCTGGAACTCCTCCACCAGGTACTGGATCACGCGCTGGTCGAAGTCCTCGCCGCCCAGGAAGGTGTCGCCGTTGGTGGCCCGGACCTCGACCACGTTGTCGCCCACCTCCAGGATGGAGATGTCGAAGGTGCCGCCGCCCAGGTCGAAGACCGCGATCTTCTCGTTGCGCTTCTTGTCGAAGCCGTAGGCCAGGGAGGCCGCCGTGGGCTCGTTGATGATGCGCTTGACCTCCAGGCCCGCGATCTTGCCCGCGTCCTTGGTGGCCTGGCGCTG
>ENA-OSEO01001639-OSEO01001639.1-sediment-metagenome-genome-assembly--contig:-NODE-1639-length-38526-cov-3.624516_pt1 | contig 38526 bp, 28 predicted proteins | sample MGYA00237883_ERZ534232 | MGnify/ENA metagenome assembly ERZ534232 | reverse complement strand
ACAAAGCGGGAGTCAAACTGCAGATTGGCTTCAACCGGCGTTTCGATCCATCGATGAAGCGCGTCCACGAGCTGGTTGCAGCGGGCGAGCTGGGTACTCCGCACATCCTGCGCATCAGCAGCCGCGACCCGGCACCTCCGCCGATCAGCTATATCAAGGTATCCGGCGGTATCTTCCTCGACATGACGATCCACGACTTCGACATGGCGCGTTACGTCATGGGTGACGAAGTCGACGAGATCTTTACCGCCGGTGGCGTCATGGTAGATCCAGCGATCGGTGAAGCGGGCGATGTGGACACAGCGATTATCACGCTGCGTTTCCGCAATGGCGCCATTGGCACGATCGACAACAGCCGCCAGGCTGTGTACGGTTACGACCAGCGCCTTGAGGTCTTCGGCTCGAAGGGTGTCGCGATCGTCTACAACGAGAAACCGGATAACGTGGAACTGAGCACGGCCGAGACCGTAAGCACCGCGCGGCCTCCGTACTTCTTCGTGGAGCGTTACACCGACGCGTATGTTGCCGAGATCAAAGACTTCGCGGCAGCCATCACCCAGAACAAGCCGGTGCCCGTTACCGGACGTGACGGGCGCATGCCCGTCGTTATGGGGTATGCAGCGCAGAAGTCGTACCGCGAAAACCGTCCAGTCAAACTGAGCGAAATCGATCCTAACTGGAAGTAGCACCGGCAAGCCCAGCCGTCCGTTCACGGCTGGGCCGCAACACGCCCCGGACACGATTCCTGGAAAGCACGTCTGACCCCGGACGAGCAACCGCAAACAGCCAAAAAAAGCCTCCTGAGTCTGCCAGATTGGCAAACTCAGGAGGTCTGATTTTCAAGCAGAGGGGTAGGTCCCAGTCACATTACGCGTGTGTTACTTCCTTCTTGCTCTGAGCAATCGCCCAGATTGTCGCCACGAACAGGACAATCGCCGCCACGTATATGCCGATTGAACCGGCGTTTTCCACCATGAGCGGCGCCGCCATCAAGCTGATCATGTTCACGACTTTGATCATCGGGTTGAGGGCCGGGCCGGCGGTGTCCTTGAGCGGGTCACCAACCGTGTCGCCTTCAACGCCAGCCTTGTGCGCCGGCGAACCCTTGCCACCGAAGTGGCCGTCCTCGATGTACTTCTTCGCGTTGTCCAGCGCACCGCCGGCGATCGCCATGAAAACTGCCAGCAACTGACCGGTCAGGATCACCCCAGCGAGGTAGGTCCCGAGCGATTCTACTCCGAACACAAGGCCCACCAGCAATGGGACACTGACAGACAACACGACCAGGCTGACGAGCTCTTTCTGCGCCGCTGCCGTGGTGATTCCCACCACTCTGGCGTATTCCGGCTTGACTTTGCCCTCCAGCACACCGGGAATCTTGAACTGGCGGCGAACTTCTTCCACTACGAAGTTGGCGCCGCGTGCGACGGCCCGCAGACAGAATGCCGCGAACAGGAACGGCAGCGCGCCACCCAACAGGAAGCCAATGGTTCCGGTCAGCGAGGACACGGAGATGCCCTGGTTCAGGAGCGTTTCGAGCGGCACGCCCGGATGGGATAGCGTCAGCACATCGGCCACGAACGAGAAGAACAACGCCGTAGCCGCGATCACGGCGGAAGCGATAGCGATCTGCTTGGTGATCGCCTTGGTGGTATTTCCGACCGAGTCCAACTCCGCCAGCAGCGACCATGCCTTTTCGCCAACCCCCGCCATCTCACCAATACCATTGGCATTGTCCGAGATCGGGCCAAATGCGTCCATGGCGACGTTGTTGCCCGTATGAGAGAGCATACCGATACCGACCATAGCTACACCGTAGAGCTTATGGGTCAGGGATGCATCCCAGAAGACCAGCAAACTGGCTGCCAGAGCAACTACGATAGCGAGCAGACTCCACACGCTCGATTCCATACCAACGGCCAGACCGGACAGGATGGTCGTTGCCGAGCCGGTCTGTGTGGATTCCGCAATCTCGCGAGTTGGACGGTACTTGGTGGAAGTGAAGTACGAAGTCAGCGGGTTGAAGGCCACAGCCAAACCCACACCGACGGCGTTCAAGGTTGCGAGCTGCCACTCGCCCGCATAAGCCAGCGAGAAAATGAAGGCAGTCACAATCGTGATGACCGAAGATACTTCGTAGGAGTGGAACATCGCGCTTTCCGCGTCGTGCGCCCGCAAGAACTTGATCGGGAAAGTCTCCCAGATGGGCACGGTGAAGGTCCCGATGATCGAAGACACGACACCAATTGCACGCACGATCAGCGGGTAGACGATCCAGAACGTGTCGCCCGTCTGATGGAGCAGGAACAAACCCAGGATCAACGTAGAGACGATAGTGACTTCGTAGCTTTCGAAGATGTCTGCGGCCATACCGGCGCAGTCACCCACATTGTCGCCCACCAGATCGGCGACGACGGCGGCGTTGCGCGGGTCGTCTTCCGGAAGACCCTGCTCGACCTTACCAACCAGGTCAGCACCTACATCAGCCGCCTTGGTATAGATACCGCCACCGATACGCATGAACAACGCGACCAGGGTACCACCCAAGCCGAACCCCAACAAGACATCGGGGGCCGCTTTACCGAAGATCATGAAGATGGCCGTACCACCCAGCAGGCCGAGTCCGTCGGTGAGCATTCCGGTGAACGTACCGGCACGATAAGCGACGGTCAACGCGCCATTGTAGTTCTCGCGCGCGGCCTGCGCAGCGACGCGGATGTTGCCTTCGATCGCGACGCGCATCCCAAGCTGCCCGACCGTAATCGAGAACGTTGCACCGAGCACGAACGCAACTGCTCGTCCGAGACCAAGCCACAACCTGGCCGCCCCGACGTCGTTGTTGAACATCGCGAGCGCTTCCTGGGTCGGCTTGACTACGTAGATACTGAAGAAGATGGCAACCGCCAACGCCACCAGGAACGGCAGCATCGTCCGCAACTGCTGCCCGAGGTAGCCGTTGGCCCCCTCCTTGATCGCGCGCCACACGACCTGCATCTTCTCGTCGCCGGTGTCGCGTGCCATCGTGTTGCGCCACAGCCACAACGCGTACGCGAGGCTGATGAACGCGACGACGATGACGCCCCAGAGCATGGTTTGCTCCATACTGTTTAATGCCGACATGTACCTTTTCCTCCTTAGGCACCCTCAAGTGAAATAGATTGGTAAGAATTGGATATTGTAGAACGAATTCCCGACCTTGAGACGCGAACACTCATCATCGGGGTGCCTCCTTCCCGAAAGACATGCGAGGATGCTCGTGAACTATGAGATGATGATGGTATGCCATCCTGCATGCCGCACGGGGAGCAAGCGAAAAAAAATAGAGCAGGGAGATATGCCCGGCTCCATAAGAACCACCAAAAATAGAATACCAGCCCAACTCCACAAACTGTCTTGGAAAAGCCCCACCCTCATTGTGTGAACAAGCCCAAAGTATGAATCAGAACCTGACCCGTATGTGAAAAGTTCAAATGGTACTACTTCACTCAGTTAGGCACTATATCACCATCCTGCAAATTTGTCAAATCGTTCCAGAAGGCACAAATAACGTCTCACGAAATGAAACCGATCTGCGTGATACGAAACAAGGACGGCGCGGTCTTTCGGACTTTGCACTTACATTCCGGGAATTGTATAATCTGAGCACTGTGGGCAAACCACAAGAACATGTTCGGGAGGGTTCGTGCTGATGCGCTTGCTATGGGAAATTTTCCTGGCGTTTGCCAAAGTGGGGATATTCGGATATGGCGGAGGCCCCTCGATGATTCCGTTGGTCCAGGTCGAAGTCGTGGATGCACACCACTGGCTGACGAGCGAGGAATTCGTGGATACGTTGGCGATGGGCAACGCGCTCCCCGGCCCGATCGCAACGAAAATGTCTGCATACATCGGTTACAAGCTGGCCGGGTTACCAGGTGCCGTGGTCGGCGTGACCGGGATGATCCTGCCTTCGATCATCCTGATGCTTGCCCTGGCTGGCATTCTGTTGGCGTACAAGGACACGCATTACGTTCAGGCATCCCTCAAAGCCGTGCGCCCCGTGGTCATCGCACTGCTGGCAATCACCATATGGGAGATCTTCCCCAGCTCGATCAAGAGTTGGGACACCGCCCTGATCGGTGTTGGGGCGTTTATGGTAGTCGTCTTCTTGAACGTTCACCCCGCGTTGGCAATTGTGGCGGCTGTAGTGCTGGGCGTGTTGGTCTACTGACCGGTGCGAATTTTCACTATTTACGCGAGAAGAACTTGACACCCCTTTTTTGTTACAGTATAATCCGAGCTAGATTCTACAATACCGTGAAAGTCGAGAGACTTTGGGGAAATCCCCGTAAGACGGCGGGAGGATAGGTTAATGAAGATGGCCCGTTCCATAAGTCCCTGGCTGATCGTGGGGCTATTCGTAGTCGTTGCGTTGTTTGCAATGCCGTTGCACCTCCTCGCGCAGGGCGGCGCAGAGCTCATTTGCGAGCCCAACAAAGGAACCTATGGCTTACAGATTTACTTGAAGGGGAATGGTTTCGCGCCCAAGAGTCAGGTACAAATCCAGGCATTCGGTCAGACAATTGCCCCGCAGGCCGACAATACGGGTCAATTCATGGTCATCGCCTTCGCCCCCACCGATGAGACGAAGTTCAAGCCGGGGACATACACCTTGACGGCGCAAGACGCCGAGGGAAATGCCGCTGAGGCAGTCTTCGAGCTGGAAGTGCTGACGCCGGTTACCCGGCCCACCAGCGCGGCAGCGCCAAGCTCGCCGGTCCCTCAGCCGACCCCGCCGCCGGCAACTTCCGCACCCGATTCGCAGCCGGCCGTTCTGGCGACGCCTACAGCGATTGGCGCCACGATCGCTCCCTCCGGAACGACTGAGGTCGGCGGGTTGCCCAACGTGGTGATCATTGTCATTGTTGCCGGTGTCGTTGGGTTGCTGTTTTTAGCCGTGGTGATTTTCTTCACACTGGCCCGACGCCGAGAACCCGTATGCCCGCCGGAAACAGCCGAACCCACGCCAAAGCCGAAGAGCACCACACCGCCAGTCACCCGTCAGACGGCAACGCAGCAGCCCGCGGAAAAGCAAGTCGAAACGCCGGCCGAGAAACCCCTCACACCGGGAGAGACCACGCTGGTAATGCCCGCCGTTCCGAAACTGAGCACCCGCCCAACGCTGCAGATCATCGAGGGTGAAGGAGAAGGCACGGTGTTCTCCCTCGAGCAGAAAACGACAGTAATCGGTCGCGGCGAAGACTGTGACATTATCGTCAATCATCCGATGGTCTCGCGACATCATGCGAAAGTCGTCCGCGTCGGTCCCAGTTTCTACATCCACGACCTGCAGAGTACCAATGGAACGATGGTGAACGGGGAAAACATCGATCAACACGTGCTGCAGCCGGAAGACGAGATCCAGGTTGGCGTGACGCTCCTGCTGTTCCAACAGCCAAACGTTGAGTAGAACTTGCCTTAGGGCAACCAATGAGTGTGGGAAACTGGGGGCGGTCTTCGAGAACCGCCCCTGCTGTATTATGAGTGAAGGAAAGATCATGTCCGTACTGGCGCCAAGCCACACCATAGAGGAAGTCGTTGGACCCAGACGTCTGAACCCGATGACCGATCTGTCCGAGGTCGCCGATCTGATCGAGCAAGCCTTCTTCGAGGATCTGGACCACGAAGGACGCCAGGTTCTAAGGGAACTCCGGCACCTCAGCCGCTGGGCAATTCTGTTGTGGTTGATGCGATTGATCGGGCCGGGGTTCGAGGAGATCCTCTCCGGTTTTGTATGGGAAGAGAATGGGCATATCGTCGGCAATGTGAGTGTCAACGTCATCTCCGGGATGCTTGCACACTGGCGAATCAGCAACGTAGCAGTCGAGCCTGCGCACAGACGGAGAGGTATCGCACAGCACCTCATGGAAGCGACTATCGACTACGTGCAGCAGCGGGCCGGGAAAACGATTTTTCTGCAGGTTCGGGACGATAACGCGGCAGCCTTAAGATTGTACGAGGGGTTGGGATTCCAGTCCATCACAGCGGAGACCGAGATGTATCTCCCGGCGGGCTTCGTCGTGGCCGCGCTTCCGCAGGCAGACAACCGTGTGCGTGCCGCCCACAGCGGCGATTCACATCCGCTCTACTCCCTGGCCCTCGCAGCGACCCCGAAGCCAGAGCAACGCCTGACACCGATCAATCGCATCGATTTCGAGACCGACTGGCTGCTCGAACTCTCGGAGAAACTGACGGCATTTACGTCCGGATCCCGCACTTATCGATTCGTCATCGATGGGAAATCCGGCCTGGCTGCCTACGCAAGACTGGTTACAGCGCGTGGGAAAAACGGTATCCATCGTCTGTCCCTGTTGGTCCATCCCGCATATCAAGGACAGGTGGAGGAGGCATTGCTGCGCACGACACTGAGCCAGCTCACAGGCCGTACCGTCCCAGCCGAAGTCCAAATCCGACTGAATGCGACGAAAGAACCGGAGATTGCAGCGCTCACCGCCTGTGGTTTCAAGAAGCGGCGCACGTTGGTCACCATGGAGCTGCACGTCTAGCGAGGCCACTGGGGCGCGGCAAGGCCTGAATGTGGCTACGCACGAGGCACACGCAATGGCTCCCACCGACGTGGCACCGACCGGCAATGACCGGAGAGGAGCCGCCGCCCGCCGACGGCGTCACGAGCGGCGATGAGAATGACGAGGCGAGGTGCTCAGGCGGTTGCGCCGAGCACCGGCCGGAACTTGTAGCCATATACGATTAGCCCGTCCTCTCCGTCCTCCTGCATGCGCCGGGTGATCATCTCGACCGGCATACCGATCTCGACTTCCTCTGCTTCAACGTCGGTCAACTGGGCGGTAATCATTGGTCCCTCGTCCAACCTGACCAGCGCAACGGTGTAAGGCACGAACTCCTCAAACCCTTTCGGCGCCTGGTAGATCGTGGAATAGGAGTACACCTCTCCTTTGCCACTGAACGTGTACGGAGTAGCAGCCGGCTTGCTGCACTCGGGGCAAACGTCGCGCGGTGGGAACAACTTTGCCCCGCAGTGATCGCACACTTCACCAACCATCCGATATCTTTGGCCTTGCAATCTCCAGTTACTAGGAATAGTCATCGTCATGTACTTAAACCCTCCTGATCTTCCGCTACGAGCCGAGCATTAAATCCATTTCAGATATCAATAATAACAGACAAGGGGAACGCTTAAGGTCGCCCCGCTGTCCCGACATCAGTCACTTCTCTCCATGATATGTGTGATAACCGTGGCACCACTGCCTCCGATATTCTGGGCCATCCCGATATGGCAGTCCTTGATCTGATTGGCTCCCGCTTCGCCGCGCAATTGCTGAACGACTTCGACAATCTGATACACCCCGGTAGCACCAACCGGATGTCCGCGTCCTTTCAAACCGCCCATCGTGGATATTGGGATGCGCCCGTCAAGCCCAATCTGTCCCTCCTGGGCGAGGCGCACACCCTGTCCACGCGCGGCAAATCCGCATGCTTCGAGTTCGAGAGCGGCCATAATCGTAAACGCATCGTGGGCCTCGAACAAATCGAGGTCCTCCGCGGTAATGCCGGCCAATGAGTAGGCGCGTTGTGCCGACAGAAACGCCGCATTGAGCGTCAACGGGTCGTGCCGGTCGTGCAGGGCCACCGAATCGGTGGCGATTGCGGACGCCATGATGCGGATGGGTTTGTCCGTGAACTGCCGTGCCAGCTCCGTTGGACACAAAATGAGCGCAGCAGCTCCATCGCCGATGGGCGAGGAGTCTAACAGGTTGATCGGATCGGCGATCATGCGTGCTTCGACGAACTTCGCAGCGGTAACCGGGTAGGGAAACATGGCATGGGGATTGCCCATCGCATTCTTGTGCGCATTGACAGTGAACCCCGCGAAATCCTCGTGGCGCACGCCGAACTCGTACATGTACCGGCGCATGAGCAAAGCATTGATCGAAACGAAGCTCAGCCCCTGGCTCGTCTCGTAATCGGTATCGGCAGCCATAGCCAGCGCGGCCGTAATGACTTCGCCCGGTGCATCGGTCATCTTCTCCACTCCGCCGGCAATGACGAAGTCGCTCAACCCGCTGGCAACGGCCATATATCCCATGCGCACGGCGGCCGCTCCGGATCCACAGGCCGCTTCGATTTTCACGGCCTCCACGCCGCGCAATCCGACGAAATCAGCAATCAATGCCCCGAGGTGCTCCTGTCCGGTCGCCTCTCCGGACATCATATTACCAATATACATGGCATCGATACGTGCCGGATTGGTCTCCTTGAGAGCAGCCAAGATCGCACCGGCAGCCAAATGCCGGATCGATTTCTCCCAATGTTCACCCACTGCGATCTGCCCGATGGCGATAATACTCACGTCTCTCACGTAATTGGCTCCTCACACAACCAGATTCTCGATGTGATCTCAATGCATGTGCAACTTGCGACGATAGCGTGCGTAGGTCGCGTAGTCGATTTCCTGTCGCCGTGCGATGTACTGCGCAGTCAGCCGCGCCTGATGTCGCCTGTCTTCAATGGCATCCGTCACAAACAGTGAAAACGCATCGCTGCCTGCCCCGGACCCAAACGACACGACCAGAATATGATCGCCGGGTTTCGCTACATCCAATACTCCGGTCAGCCCAACGAGAGACGAGCCGGCATAGGTATTGCCGATCTCACCCACGAGCAAACCGTCTTTGATTTGCTCGGGCTTGAAGCCCAACATCTTGGCGACACGCTGCGGAAACTTCAGGTTGGGCTGGTGAAACACGGCCATCGTGTAGTCCGAGGCCTGATAACCCAATTGTTCCATCAAGTGCTGACCCGCCGCCAGGACATGCCGGAAATAGGCCGGTTCCCCCGTGAACCGAGAGCCATGCCGAGGATAGTGCTGGTAGGGCCGGCGGAAGAAATCGGGTGTGTCCGTCACGAAAGAATAGGAACCCTCGAAATAAGCCAACGCCTCGGCGCGGAGGCCAACCACAAAGGCAGCCCCTCCTGCTGCCGCGGTATATTCGAGCGCGTCTCCAGGTCGTCCTTGTGCGGTGTCTGCGCCGATCGTCAGCGCGTAGTCGGTCATACCGCTGCCCACGAAGCCAATCGCGGCTTGCAGCGCTTCGGTCCCCGCCTTACAGGCGAACTCCCAATCGCCGGCCTGGGTGTGGGGAACCGCACCAATTGCCTCCGCCACGATTGTGGAAGTTGGTTTGACTGCATAAGGATGAGATTCACTGCCAACCCACACCGCACCCAACCGCGCCGGATCAATTGCGGCACGCGCCAATGCGTTGCGCGCTGCCTCGAGTGCAATGGTAGCCGTGTCTTCATCCAGACCGGGGACGGCCTTCTCGGTGACCGGTAGCACATCCTCAGAGCCTCGCCAGACTCGCGCTACTTCGGTAGCAGGCAATCGAAAACGCGGCACATAAGCTCCATAGCCGACGATTCCGACTTCACGGATTGGTTTCATGACAGCGTCACCCATAAGCTAGCGTCTCAACTCCTCCAGGATTTCTTGCGCACGGTCAGGACGAACCACTCGCTCGGACACGAGACGTTCAGCGACCTGTTCGATTTCGCCACCGACCGCTCCGACCGATAGGGCGACCTGGCGCGCGTGCAGTTCCATGTGCCCGCGTTGAATCCCCTCCGTTGCCAGGGCACGGATAGCCGCCAGATTTTGGGCAAGCCCCACTGCAGCGATGATCTCGGCCAACGCGACAGCGCTCTCCACGCCCAGGATTTTCAGCGCAAGCTGTGCGGACGGGTGCACTCGGGTTGCGCCGCCAACGATCCCAACGGCCAGCGGCATTTCCAGGGTCCCGACCAGGGCACCCTGCGCATCCAATTCCCATTGCGAGAGCGGAAGATAGCGACCGGAACGCGCTGCGTAAGCGTGAGCTCCCGCTTCGATTGCACGCCAATCGTTGCCTGTAGCCATAACCACAGCATCCACGCCGTTCATGATTCCTTTGTTGTGGGTAGTCGCTCGATATGGGTCGACCGCAGCCATTGCATACGCCTCGACGATGCCCCGCGCCACCCGCTCACCCGCATATTCACCAAAAGCAAGCGATTCCGCTGGGATACGGCAGCGCGCGCGGGCCAGCCGGCGGTCAGCCAGATTAGTCAGGATGCGCAACAGCACACGCCCACCGCTGATCTCCTCCACGGCTGGCTGCAACGCTTCGGCTACTGTGTTTACCGTGTTCGCACCCATCGCATCCCGGCAATCATAAACCAGATGTACGATCAGCATCGGGCCCGCCGGGCTGGTTTCAAAGATACGCACTTCCAGGTCACGCGGGCCACCACCCAGCCCGACTACAACCGGATCCACAGTCGTAGCCTGGCGCAACAGGCGCTCGCGATTTGCCAGCAATTGTTGTCGCCCATACCACAGGTTTTCTACATCCAAAACCTGCATCTGCACAATCATCTCCGGAGCTGTCGTATCCGCCTGAAACCCACCTCCGTCTCGCGCCAACCGCGCTGCGAAACTGGCACCGGCAACGACCGAAGGCTCCTCAATGACCATTGGGACCAACCGGTCCCTTCCATTCACCACGAAGTTCACCGCAATACCCAATGGCAGGGTATACACGCCCACCACGTTCTCGATCATGCGATCGGCCACGTCCGTGGATAGGCTATCGACCAACACGCGCTGTTCGCTTTCAGTCAGGCCAATTGCATCTGCAAGTTGGCGCCCACGTTCAGTCAGCGATTTCTTATAGAAGCCTTCCAAACGTGAAGACTGCGGCTTTCGGTGCATTAAGTCTACTCCCCAGGCTTAAGATTCCGGCTCTCGTGCGGATGGCCAGTAACACACAAAAAGCTCCCCCTTAGTGCTCTCTACAAAGGCAGAGGGAGCAGCGTACTGCATAATACAGTATTACAATAGCACAACAAGTCTGCCAAAAACTGCCAATTTCGTCCCAAACCCTGCCAGATCAGTTTGCCATCACTCTTCTGGTACGCTCGGAACGCAGCTCGCCCATTCACGACGCCGGGGCCGGGGCACATGGTACACACACTCCCGGACTCGCTGCGGAGTCGCGCCTGTGGAGTGCCGTAAAGTTGATCGAACTGTTGGTCAGTCTGATGATTGCGGACGACATAGCGAGGGAATCGCACAAATAAAGCGGGGCACAGACCTATCCGGACAACCCCCAGGAGGACAGGACCTGCGTAAGTGGGTACAGCACGGCCTGCGGGTACAGGGCCAGAACCACGTTCAGCGCAAGCAAGATTCCGATCAGAATATGGACGAGCAGCAAGCTCTGTTCGTCGGGTTTGTCATGCTCCCCTACGGTCGCGGCCACGAACCGCAAATAGCCAATGCTTGCCAGTATCCCCGTAGCAATGAATACGACCGCCCATTTCTGCGGCTCTCCGGGCAGGCTCTGGATAACCAGCCAGCGCACCGTGAACCCACCGGTCAGAGGGAATCCAGCGAGCGAAAGGCCACCGATGGCCACCGCCAAGACCGCGAGAGGTTGCTGCCACAACACACCTGCCAGGGAAGAGAACGCTGTACTGCCGCGCGCTTTCTGGAGGATCCCCATCCCCATGCCCAGCAGACTCACCGCAATCGCACGGTTGAAGACCAACAGCGTGAGAATCGCACTGCTCTCCGGCGAAGCGGAAGAAAACCCGATCAGAATGACACCCACATCGAGAAGGGCACCCCAGGCCAACAGCTTGCGGAGATCGCTCTGAAATACAGCCCACACGCCCCCCATGATGACAGAGCTGAAACCCATTATAGACATCAGAAGCAGAATGTTGCCATCATTCCTGAGCCACGGGAAGCGATAGAACTGCTCCAGCAGTTTGAAGAATATCACACCATGTGTGATCGACAGGATGAAAGCCACCACCATGGGCGTGGACTCACTGCTGATCGAATAGAGCCAGGACTGGAACGGGAAAGCCCCCAAGAGCAGGCCAAAGCCAAGCGCCATCAAGAAAGCGGCGGATTGCGAAAGTCCGCTGTCAAGCGGGCTGAGCAAACGCATCTCAGCCAGATGCTCCGCGATCAGGAGCGGCGGAACGGCCAGAACCATCGCTCCCAGGTATTGCAGGCCACCCCTCACCGAATCGTGACGTCTTCCCTGTACCACCAGGAGCACCATCACTGTCGCCACAATGCCCAGCAGGATAACCACCAGGACCATGCTCTCGACCATGGCGACGACCGAGAGGAGCCCCAGAGCGATCAGCACAAACGGGAAAAAGGACCGTCCCGGAGATAATGACAATGCATACAGAAAATAGAAGGTGACCAACACGAACGCCAGCCCCAAAAACATCCGGTCGGCAGGAGACAGAACCAGCCGCCGCCCGAACCACACGACTGACCAATCGAACGGCATGCTGAAACAAAGCCGAGCGACAACCACTGTCGTCAACACCGCCACAAAGCCGGCCACGCCATCGCGGCGGCGAAAGAAATACAGAACCGGAGCCACACCCAGTGGCAGAATCACCAGCCACCAGGGCTGCAATAAAAAACTCATTCTTCCGCAGTCTCCTCACTGACCAGCCCGGCCTGAGCGATGATCAGGTATGCCGTCGCTAAGGCAACCATCAGGTGCAGCACCCCCAGGAGACCGGTAACGACCAGGCCGCGCTCGATTGTCACGTAGTATAGCTCGAAAGCGATCAAGAAAGTCAACAGGCCCAGTCCCACTTTCAAAGGGCGCACGGTCAGCATCACGACGAGCAGCCCCATAAAAGCCAGCCAATAGATAGCGAAGTTGACATGGAGCGGAATGCCTTGCAGCGGAAAGCGCTGCGTGAACACGTAGACGACTACACCGATCAGAAGGACGGTCAAGAGACGAAACGGAAACCACAAGCCCAAGACATCACGATGTGCCCAAACCCGTACGCCGCCTTTCCAGCGTGTGTACCGGCTTGGCGCCGTCTCCTTCACCGCACGGCGCACACTTGTGAACAAGAAAAGACAAATCATCGCCCCCACAATGAATTTGAAGAGAGCGATCTCCGCGGGCAGGAAGTTGATCAATAAGATGTTGGCAAAAGCGTATTGCACAAGCAACACGAAGATCAAGAGACGCCAATCCTGCAGCAATACGAGCACCGCGGACGTGATTATCAAACCCAAGACTGCCGATGTCCCGGAAAAAAATGGGAGCAACACCAATATTTCCGACCAAGAAGGCATTCCAATACTCCAGAAGGACCCCAGACTTCAATTCACCTGGGCCGCTTGCTATTGCAGGCTAACGGATCAGGAAAAAAGATACAACCACAGAAACAACAAGAGCACCAACAAGGCCCACAACAGATAATGATCGCCATTGAGCATGTCGGTAATCATATCCATGACACCGGACAACCGCCGTCCGATCATGCCAACTGCCGCGCAAACCCAATCCAGGCTCCACACCCGAACGACGACACGCCAGATTGGGTCTTGCGCGACCACAGCCGTCGCCGGTGGCCACAGATTCAACACGTACCCCGTGGCTACAGAGAGCACGATGATCGCCCACACACCAATCGTCATGGAGGAATAAGCTTGCAGACTCCATTCGCGCCATTCCGGCCCAATCAATGGCTCAACAGGAAATGCGGGAACGAGCATGCCCACCAGGCCGGGCACGACCAGAATCAGCGCCACGATGCCTGTAACGAAAACCCGATGCGTTCGTAGTTCAGCCGGGGAAATCAACCACACCCGGAAGAATACCGCCGAGATGAGAATGTTCGATAAGATCAGGGCGATGAGCAACACCGCCATTACCAACGAGCTACCGACCGTAAGCCCTGCATTGTGCAGTTGCCCCCAGGCGATGAATCCGGCCGTCGGAGGCAAGCCAACCACCGACGCGCCAGCCAAAGCGGTCACGAGGCGCAACAACCAGTTGTGCCAGCGCGGCGCGGCACCGTCCGCGCGCGGGGGCACTGTGAACAGCACCAGCAAGGAAAACGGAAGGAACAACGTCCAGATCAACATCGCTTCGATCGATTGTGGCAGAAGCAAGGCCACGGTCAAAATGACACCACCGGAAAGCGCCACGCCCAGATACGACAGAGACCGCGCCCTATCCGGCTGAGACCAGGCCAACTGCGCGCCGATCAAGAGTGCGAGACACCCCAGGCCAATCCACAGCCCCTGGAATGGCAGGGCGACCTGCAAGAGAGAGAGTCGCGTCAGGAGGTATAACCCGGTAAGTACCGGGAGGGTGTGAAAAATCGTCAGCAGACCACCAGCGTTGGGATGCCGGTGTGGAAGCCACAGATGGGCCGGATAGGTCGCCAGCGCAATCCATGCGACCAGAAATACCGCCAGAGCTGCTGGCTGGGAACGGACGAAAGTCACCCAACGCCCGCCGTCGCCCCAACCCACATTCCACACTGCGCCCAATAACGCAAAGGTCCCCGCACCCCAAATGATCAGTAGACGGCATACAGACGAGCCTGGCACGGAGGCCAGAGCTTCCAATGCCACCGCTGCGGCGACCAGTAACGCCCAACTGCACATGAGCGTCAGGAGATTTCCCGAGAACAATATGGAGAACGTCGCTGCACTCAGTAGAAATAGCCCAGGAAACAAACGTGTGTTCTGGGAACTCTGTGCGCTCTCGGAGAAGCTGATGATGATTGCAGCTACCAGGATCACCGAACAAACAGCGAATGCCCAACTCAGCGTATTGACCTGATACACCAGACTGCCGAACAACGTCAAGCCGACCAGCCAATCCGAGAAGACGACATCCAACGGGAGACTGGCTTTCATGACGACGAGAAGTGCGCCAACACACCCACAGATGACAAGGGCGATCACCTTCTTGATTCGCTCGGGGATCGCAGTGTCACCGAAGCCAAGAACCAGCGCACCACCCAAAAACAGGATGACGGGCAGATGGGACAGAGAAAGAAGAGGATTCACAAATTCACCTTGGTACCAGGACTTCTGTTGTCAGGGCTGGCAAAAGACAGCAGTCCATTGTAACACAGGCAGCGAACACAGGCAAAATCAGAATCAGAGCCTCCTCAAGCGGCTTCCCTCAGCGTTGGCGAGGAATTAGCCGGACGCCGATCACCGCAGCGGCGAAACAGAGCACACCAACCGAGTAGAACATTCCGGCAATGCCCAGCCCGTCGGCGACGAACCCGCTGAACGCCGGGCCGATAAACATCCCCAAAGCGTAAACCGCCTGGAATATACCCATTGCCGAAGCACGCTGCTCGCGCTCCACCTGCTTGATGCTCAGCCCCATGATAACCGGAAAGGAGATGCCGGTTCCCATACCATAGAGCATGCGCGAGATGATCAACACCGGAACGCTCTGGATGAAAGGAAGACCTACCGTCGTGAGCCCCATGAGAGAAAAACCCAATACGATCAACAACCGTTCTCCAACGCGGTCAACCAGACGAGAAGATATCAGGGCAAACAGCGTATAAGGGATGAACACGATCGTGGAGAGCCAACCGAGCGCCGTATTAGATGCCCCGATGTTAGCACCGTAGATGGGCACAAAGCTGAAGGTGGTCGAGTAGTTCACATACTGCGTCAGACAGCCCAGTACAGAGGCAATCAGCAGCAGGTTGCGCCCACTCATGCTCCGCAGGGAGCCAAACGAGGTGGATTTCGACCGGTCGAGCGTGACGTCATCGGCCAGGAAGAGTGATAGGACAATGCCCAAGACCGCGGGAACCAACGCCAAATAGAAGGTGCTCAACCAGCCGTATGCATCTGCGAGCATTCCGCCCGCGGCGGTTGCGGTGACAATAGCCATGCCTTGAAAAAAAGTGGCCAACCCAACCGCTCGAATCGAGCGCTCCTTCGGAAAATAACTGGAATAGAGTACGGTCGTCGTGACCCAGGTCGCCGCAGCCAATCCCGTAAGCCCCCGGCAGATCAACAGCCACGTTGGGTTGGGTGACCATGCCAACCCGGCGACGCTCAGCACGACGATGGCAAAGGCAATCGTCACAAATGGGCGGCGCCGTCCCATACGATCCGACAACATCCCCATTGGGATCCGCACGATCAGTTGGGTAAGTCCGTAGGCGCTGACGATCAGCCCGACCATGCTCAGCGAAGCACCCAGGGAGTTGGCATAGACCGACAGCACCGGAACAAACAGGTAGAGCGAGAACCAGAAGAAATAGAGATCGAGAGATAGCAGGCCGATTGACCAAGAACGTCCCCGGCGCTGGCTTCCCGAGTCTGGTGTGGACTTCGTATATGCTGACATTTCCAACGTGCACACCCTATCCTGTCAGAACATCGCCTGACAGACATGATTGAAGCAGGGGAACCTTTTTTGACTCAGGCTCCCCTGCTTTTGCGGCCTACCGGTACGCGCTCTCAGAGCGTATTCCTGACGACGATAATTCAACGCAGGAGATGGAGCGCTCGATTCTCAACAGCCAGCATCGCCTCGGCAACAGCTTCACCCAGGGTCGGGTGGGGATGGATCGCCGCCACGAATTCAGTGACGGTGTTCTCCAGCGTGATCCCCAGTGTCGGTTCCAAAATCAGATCGCTGGCGTGGGGGCCGACGATGTGCACGCCAAGCACTTCACCATACTTCTCGTCCGCCACGACTTTCACGAAGCCGTCCGCATCTCCCTCGATCAACGCCTTACCATTTGAATTGAGCGGGAACATACCGACTTTCACCCGGTGACCCCGATTGCGGGCTTCCGCCTCGCTCAGCCCCACACTGGCTGCCTCGGGAGACGTGAAGATACAACTCGGCACCACTCGGTAGTCCATGCGCGCCGGATGCCCCATGATCGCCTCGGCAGCGACCTCGCCCTGTCTCGATGCCAGATGAGCCAGCATCATCCCGCCGACGGCATCACCGATGGCGTAGATGCTGGAGACGTTGGTGCACATTCTGTCGTCGACTTTGATGCCGCCCCGCTCATAACGCACGCCGATTTCATCAAGACTCAGGTCGCCGAGATTCGCCCTGCGCCCGACCGCGGAGAGCACTTTCTCGACGGTGATCTGTTTCACGCCGTTCGGTGTTTCCACCGTGACGACCACGCCGGTTTTCGCCGATTCGATCTTGGCGACCTTGGACTTGAGATACGAAACGATCCCGTGCGCATCGAAGGACCACTTCATCGCCTCGCCGATGGTCGCATCCAGCAGCGGGAGCAGCCGGTCCAACATTTCGACCACGGTCACTTGCACACCCAGCGCACTGTACAGTGATGCAAACTCGGCGCCGATGACTCCACCCCCGATGATCAGCATGCTCTTGGGCAACGATTCGAGAGCCAGAGCGCCAGTGCTGTCGATTACCGCGGGATTATCAATCCCGGGGATGGGCAGAGCAACCGGCACGGAACCGGTCGCCAGAATGATTTTCGACCCTTGAAGCCGCTGCGTCTTGCCTGTCGTGTCGGTGACCTCGACTGCGGTCGGGGATGCCAGTCGCCCAGTCCCCTTCACGACCTGGACTTGCGCACGATTCAACAATTTGTCCACACCGCCCACCAGTTGGTTGACGACTTTCTGCTTACGCTCCTGGGCCTTGCCCCAATCGACCACGGCGTCCTTGATCACGACGCCAAACTCGACCCCGCGTCGAGCCAACGAGAAAACTTCCGCCGTCCGGATCAATGCCTTGGTGGGGATACAGCCCCAGTTCAAGCACACCCCACCCAACTTGTCCTTCTCCACCAAAGTCACTTTGGCGCCCAACTGAGCGGCACGCAAGGCTGCTACATAGCCACCCGGACCACCACCAACGATGATGATATCAATCTTGTCCGCCACAATTGCCTCCTCGCATCACAGCAACATCAAACAGGGATCTTCGATCAGGTGCTTCACGCGCTGCAGGAATCGGGCCGCCGGCGCGCCATCGATACTGCGATGATCGAAAGACAGGCTCAGCAGCATCATCTGCCGGACCACGATATCCCCATCGCGAACAACCGGTTTCGCCTGAATGCGTCCGACACCGAGAATCGCACTTTCCGGCAGGTTCACAATCGGAGTAAATCCATCAATTTCGTACATGCCCAGATTCGTGATCGTGAATGTTCCTCCCGTCATGTCGTCGGGCAGGCTTCTGCCCTCAGCAGCACGACCGACCAACGCACGCACATCACGCACGATCTCGGCCAGATTCTTGGTATCGGCATCGCGAACAACCGGCACGATCAAACCGCGGTCAGTATCGACTGCCAGTCCAATGTTGATCTGGGGAAGGAGTCTGATCTCGTCGCCGGCGACGGTGCTGTTGACGAGGCGATGTTCCTTCAGTGCTTTCGCCACAATCATAATCAACAGGTCGTTGTAGCCAACCGGCAGACCTTCCGCCTTCTGCAGGGTATCTTTCAGACGCGTGCGAACCTCCACCAGGCTGGTGGCATCGACTTCAACAAACTCGGTCACGCGCGCAACGGTATTAGAGCTATAGGCCATGCGCTCGAAGATCACCTTACGGATACCTGCGACAGGGATCTTTTCCGCATCTGGCGGGATCACCATGACAGGAGCCGGAGCAGGGGTTGGCACTGGAGGCATCGCCAGAGCACGCTCGACGTCTTCTTTCGTGATCCTGCCAGCGGGGCCGGTACCCGTGACACCGCTCAAGTCCAGACCTGCGTCGCGTGCCATCCGGCGAGCGACCGGTGACGCCTTCACACGCAGCGCTTCGGCAGCAGCTTCGACATCCTTCGCGACGACGCGCCCGCCGGGACCCGTCCCTTGTACGGCAACAAGGTCGATTCCGTTCTCCCGCGCGATCCGCTTTGCAGCAGGAGACGCCGGGACCCGCCCACCGGAGACGGAAGCCACCGACTCCACTACGGGAGCCGTCGTCTCCGCCACCGGTGCTGCCTGGATTGCGGCTTCCGCAGCCGCCGGCACACTTGCACCACCGGCAGGGACTGCTTCGCCCGGAGCCACAACCCAGCCAATGATCGTCAGCACCGGAACCGTTACCCCTTCGGCGGTCAGAATGCGGAGCACTCCATCATCCGGCGCTTCCACTTCAAGCACGACTTTATCTGTTTGGACCTCAAAAATCGGCTCGCCTTTCTTGACTGCATTACCATCTTGCTTGAGCCAGCGAACCACACTACCTTCAGTCATCGTCAGCCCCAATTTAGGCATGATGATTTCAGTTGCCATTTCGATCTACCTCCTCGTATCGTTCCTATGATTGACTACTCATAATTGCTGCCAGTTTGATCGCTTCGATCAAGCTTTGCGGATTGGCGGTTCCTTTTCCAGCTTTACCGAAGTTCGTACCATGATCGACTGAAGTGCGAATGATAGGCAAACCAAGAGTGATATTCACTCCTTCGTAGAAACCGTGCGTCTTGAGCGGGATATGCCCCTGATCGTGATACATGACCACGACCACGTCATACTGATCGTTCAACATGCGGAAGAACACCGTGTCCCCCGGGATAGGCCCCACGACATCGATTCCCTCTGCCTGTGCCTCTTTGATCGCCGGTTCGATCTCCTCAATTTCTTCTCGGCCAAAAAGCCCTCCCTCACCGGCGTGGGGATTCAGCCCAGCCACGGCGATCCTTGGCTCTGTGATGCCAATTCTGCGCATCGCCGCGTAGGTCAGTCTGATCACGGTGAGAATCCGCTTTTTCCTGGCACGATTGATCGCATCCTGCAACGAGCAATGGGTGCTGACATGAGTAACACGCAGCCCTCCGCCGACGAGCATCATGCAGACTTCGTCGACACCACAGAGGTGCGCCAACAGCTCGGTATGGCCATCATAATGATATCCGGCATTGTTGAGTGCTTCTTTGTTGATCGCACTGGTTACGATTGCATTCGTTTCACCAGCCAATGCCAATTGGGTTCCCTTTTCAATGTAGTCATACGCCGCTTTCCCAGCGATGGTATTGACCTGCCCGCGAACGATGGAGCGCATGTCGGCATTTTTCAGGTCCAGCACATCGATGGCGCCCGGCTCAAAGCGCGACGCACTTACTTCCTGTACCGGGTGAATTTTCCCGGTCCACCCGACGATGTGCACTGCCTCTTGCATGCAGGCGGCATCGCCAATGACCACTGGACGGCAGATGTCGTATATCTCTTTGAGCGAGAGCGCCTTTACACCGATCTCCCGACCCGAACCAGCCGGATCCCCCATGGTGATACCCAGAATCGGTTTTCTGTTATTGCTCATCTCTACTCCCATTCGCTAGATAATGGTAACCCACAACCAAAGCACTTTTTTCGCCAAAACCGCCGGCCTTGGTGATGATTGGCAAGCCATCCCATCGTCCACCATAAAGCCGGCTGACCGGCAAGCCGGGAAGTACTTCCGAAACGGGCCGGAGAGCCAGGCCCTCCAAAGCCAAACAGACCTGCAAAGCAATATCGCCGCCGGTCAAAAGCAGTGCACCAACGGGATAACCGTCCATGATTCTTAGAGTCAGTTGCCCCAGGGAGACCGCGATAGCGCGGCTAGTCCCTTGCAGCAAAGGTGCGAAACAGGTCGTGACGATGGCACCTTTTCCGGCTGTCAAACAACGTCCCACCGCCTCGACGATCCGGTCAGTTTCATCTTGACCCGCCGTCTGGTGGAGCCAACGTTGAAGATCGGGCGCGAGCAAGGGTATTGCCAGGGTATCGGCCAATTCACGCACTTGCGCCGCCGTTATGTCATTTCGGCTGCCGGCGACCACGAGAATTGGGCCTGCCGGCACAAAAACCGGTCGCATCACGTTCTCCGGCAAGGAGAATCCCATAGCTTCCGGCAACGCCTCGGCCAAGCCGGCGGAACCCGCCGGCAGCCACGCCCCATCCGTGCGAATAACCGCCTGCGCGATGTCTGCCAGGTGTTTCCGATTCTCGCCGTCAACCACGATGATCCGCTCGGAGCAACGGGCAATCGCTTCGTGAATTGCGTCCGCCCCGCGCTCCACGATATCCAGTTCCACCAATCCGGCGGGCTGTCCGGTTTGTTGCTGCAGGAGCGTCGGGATATGCGCCTCGGTGATCGCATTGAGCGGATCCTTGGCGAAACCAGTACGCTCCAGAGGAAGTCCGTGGACGAAGAGACGGCCTGCCAGCACCGTACGCCCATTCGCCGGAAAAGCAGGCGCCACTATCCCTTTCACCGCACCCAAACCGCGCATCGCCGCCAACAGCTCTGCACCCAGGTTGCCGCGCAGCGTGGAATCGATCTTCTTGTAAACCACTCTCTCCCGCAACAGAGCTGCAACGCCCTGCACTTTTCTTGCCGCTGCCTCTGGCGGCATGGTGCGGCTGTCCGTGTTCATGATCGCGCAAGTCACATCAGGCAGAGCGCTATCCTGCAAACCGACCAGGCAGAAGATACCCCATTTGCTGAACTGCACGCCAGTATCGAGCGAACCGGTCAAATCATCCGCGATGATTCCCAGGTTTTTCATGGACATTGCTCAATCACGTCGTAACGCTCTCCCCACGCGTCGGACATGTTCCCCCATCGAGATTGGCACAGGGCCTCTCTGTCCCGCGGGATGCTAATAAGCCAGCTTGTAGATCCCGTAGATATCGTCACGCGTCATGCTGCGTGGGTTATTGTCGAGCAGGCGCCGGATTTCGATCGCATCGTCCGCCATAGAGGCCAGCGACGCTTCGGTGACGCCCACTTCCGACAGTCGCTGCGGGATGCGCACATCGATAGCGAGCTGGCGTACGGCCTTGACCGCCATTTCCGCTTGCTCACGTCGTGACAGGCCGGCCAACGGTTCGCCCAGCACCGCCGCGATTTCGATGAACAGGTCGAGATCGCCCAGATAATTGAACTCCATCACGTAGGGGAGTAGCAAGGCATTCGACACGCCGTGCGGCGTATGGAATTGCGCACCCAATGGATAGGCCATCGCATGGACAGCAGCAGTCCCCGCATTGGAAATGGAGATTCCCGCATAAAGGCTCGCGCGTGCCATACCTTCGCGTCCCGCCACGTTAGCGCCGTTCAGTACGGCCGTGCGCAGGTGCTGAGCGCACAGCGTGATCGCCTCACGCGCAAACAGACGCGTTTCGGCAGTGGCCTTGACGGAAACGTAGGATTCGATCGCGTGTGTGAGCGTATCCATTCCGGAAGCCGCCGAAACCTTGGGCGGGCACGACATCGTCAGCAACGGGTCTACAATCGCTACATCGGGCATCAGATGGCGGCTCACGACGCCTTTCTTCACATTGCTCTTGGTATCAGTCAGGATGGAGTTCACCGTGGCTTCAGAGCCGGTCCCCGATGTCGTCGGCATCATAATCGTCGGCAGTCCTCGCCCCGGCACATTCTCGGTGCCGAACATCTCTTCGATCGGCCGGTCGTGAACCGCGGTAACGGCTACGATCTTAGCGGCATCCATCGAGCTCCCACCGCCCAAACCAACCACGAGATCGTAACCACCGCTGCGCACTTCGTTCACGCAAGGGGCGAGGCTCTCAACCGGCGGCTCGGGGACGATGTCCGAAAATACCCCAACCGACATGCCTGCTTTCTCAAGGATGGCCTTGATCTCGTCCACCATGCCTGTGGAGGCAATGCCAGGATCACAAACAATCAGTACACGAGTCGCCCCTAAGGCCTTGGCTTCCTCACCCACCTTTTGGGCAGCTCCACATCCGAACAAAACCATGCTCGGCAAACGCAAAGGAAACAACGCGGGTCCCATCACTTTCATCCTCCTCAACTCAGTTTAGCGCAATGTGCACTTCTCTATGCTGTTCAGGGGTAAGCATAGCCCCCCTCATTAGATTACATCCAATGAAACTGCATTATAGCAGCGGTTGGTAGGTCACGCAAAGCATACGCGGTACCTCACCGCCAACCGATCTGCTCCAACATTTCCCCCAGTGCCTCAGCGGCGTCATCGATAGCTTCACGGGCGGATTTCTGCCCCACAAAAGCATCGTGGGCCGCTCCGCCGACAATATCTTCATACTGCCCCTGAGCCGGAAGCGTCGGCCCTCCCGGCGTAAAACTGGTCCGTTGTTGCGCTTTCTCCAGAGAGAGCAATGACGTTTCGTAATACGGGAACTTCTCCATCAGCCCCGGATCAGTGTACAGGCTGGTCCGGGGGACGTGTCCACCCTCCCAATTCAGCGTGTATCCCAGATCGGGTCCCGCCGCCCATTTGATGAATTCCCAGGCCAACGGGATATGCTCGGAATTCTCATTGATCACCAGAACCCACCCACCGATCACCGGGGCGGGCTCCGGCTCACCAGGCACCAGTGCATAGCCGACCTTCCCATGTACCTTCGATTTGGCGGGCGTTTCCAGGTCCGGTGCGAAAACATCCCATTGGACTTGCATCGCCGCCCGGCCTTCTGCAAAGACCCGGTTCATGTCGTACCAATACATGTTGGGAGCATCGGGTGGAGCATATTGGGCCTGTTCAGCCCACAGCTCCATCGCACGGATCCCTTCCTCGTTATTGAGCGTTACTCGCCAGCGCGCGGCGAACTCCCGACCGTCTACACCCCACAATATGGTCTGAAAAAGGCACAGGGCGCTGTTGCCGCGTTGTGCGGCCACTGAGACACCGTACTCGGTTGGGGAAGCAGGGTTTATCGAGCGGGTGAAGAAACGGGCTACCTGATTGAATTCTTCCCAGGTGGTAGGAACAGCCAAATCCCGACCAGTCACCGCCCGAAAAGCGGCCTGTTGCCGAACATCCTCGAACACATCCCTGCGATACATCAAGACCTGCGCAGAGGCCATGAGCGGAATGGCAACCTGTCTACCTTGCCACTGTCCCAGCAGCACATTGACGTTCGGAATGATGTCAGCCATCCACTGGTAGTTCCCTTCCTGTTCAAGGCTCCGCGTCTGTCTTCTCAGCCAGAGGATGTTATCACTGATAGCAAATTCCGGCAGCCAGGTGTCGATCACCATCATCACGTCATATTGGCTGTTACCTGCACCAAAATCGAGCAATTGCTTCTGATGTGCCTCGTAAAATGACGCAATCTCCAGACTGACCACAGTCTCGTTCTGCGCTTCAAACTCGCCCAGATATTTCTGAATCACGTACGACATAGGATGTTCAACCAGCAGTATCCGTAATGGTTGTTCTTCAGGCAAAATTTCGGCGAACATTGGGGTGGCAGTCGCAGTGGGGACTGCGGTGGGCGTCTCCAATTGTTCGACAGCAGCCATGTCATCGCCCCTGTCCGGAGCACAGCCAGGGCCCACGATCACGGCCAACGCTAAGATCAATTTTATCGCCCTCTTCAGACGATCAATCCTTCCCCACACACCATTGGACAAACGCCAACCTCACTCATTTCGTCCTGACATAGGGAACGAGGAGAAGGCAGGCACTTCCCCTCGCATTGTTGAGACGCTGTATTGCAGACCATACTGCGCGCAACGTACCGTGGAGGGTGTCATTTGCACGACAATCCTGCACGGCGCGAGCGAGAGCGAATCCAATCGCACGGACCTCGGCCTGCGAACCACCCACGCCGGGCAATCGCGCAGTCACGGTCCGTTGCAGCGGATAGCGCGCTGGTGCTGCACGCACTATACGTAATTCCCACCATTCACGGCAAGGATTTGCCCGGTGATGTAACTGGCACGGTCGGAGGCTAGATATACGACTGCATCGGCAACTTCTTCGGGCAGTCCCAAGCGTCCCATCGGGATCGTGACCAATATGCGCTCCATACCCTCGTCCGAAAAGGTCTCCGTCATCGGCGTCAGAATGGTCCCAGGCGAGACGGCATTGACATTGACACCGGCACTCGCATAGATCTTCGCCAAAGATTTGGTCAATGAGATCACTGCCCCTTTCGAAGCCGAGTAGTTGACCGGAGCGACGATACCGCCCGCCTGCCCAGCGTAGGAGGCGATGTTCACGACCTTTCCATACTTTTGCCTGACCATGACGGGAATGATGGCCTGGCAGCAGACAAACATGCTTCTCAAGTTGACCGTCAAGACCCGGTCCCAGTCATCGATGGTCAGCTCTTCAAAGGACTTGACCGGACATATACCGGCATTGTTAACCAGGATATCGATCCGCCCCCATTTTTCGAGAACGGTCTCAACCATCTGCTTGACCGGCTCAGGCACGGTGGCATTGACTTCCAGCCCCAGCGCCGTGCCGGGCGATTGCGCATTGATCTCCGCAGCGGTCGTCTCAGCCGCCGGCCCATTGATGTCAGGGATCACGACCTGACAACCTGCTTCGACCAGGCGAAGTACCATTGCTTTGCCTAAACCGGACGCGCCTCCGGTCACGATTGCGACTCTGTTTTCAGAACCCACTGTGAACCTCCTCGTCAACTAACCTGGCGGCCCCTCACCCTGTCTCCTCACTCGGGCAGACAGACTACAGGAGATCGCCATCAACCTCACCGGACTGAATAAATCCGGCCTGGATTCTATAATCGTTTAGTATTCAGCCACTGTCCAGAACACTTTCGTCAATGTCTCTTCTGCGAGATCAACCTGCTCACTCGCGGCAAAATACTTGCGCACGAAATGATCCCCCGCGATATGAATATGCCGCTTCACCGTCTCACGCGCTCTTGTGACATCACCTGCTTCAATTGCATCCAACAACATCCAATGGTCACGAACCAGCTCCCGTAGCTCAGGCAAGGAGTAGCGAGATACGACGACGTGAAAACCCATTTCCGTCCGCAGGCATTGGGACAGGTAGATGAGCCGAGAATGTTCAGTCGAGGCACACAACAGATTATGGAACTCGAGATCGGCATTGCTGAACCCCGCAAAATCGGATTCATCCGCGCTCTGTTCCATCTGGCGCACGAGGGCACGCAGTCGTTCCACGGTTTCGGGCTGCGGAACCGAAGCAGCGATAGAAGCGGCATATCCTTCGAGGAGCGCCCGCAGGCTGAATATCTCTACCACTGCATGAGGGGTCAATTCGGTCACGAACGTACCGCGCCGGGGTCTTTTCACCACATAGCCCTGGCGTTCCAGGTCCTGTATGGCCTCACGCACCGGGCTCCTACTTACCCCAAACTGTCCTGCTATCTCGCCTTCAACCAGTTGTTCGCCAGGTGCAAGCAAACCGTCCAGGATCGCCTGTTTCAAACGGTCCTCGATCTGCTGTTTCAAGCCCACGCTTTCGAGACGCTCGAAGGATGACATATCCTCGCAGAAACCTTTCTCAGAATCCTCCACCCAAACCACGTGAAACACAGCCCGAGGTGTGGCACGATGTGGAGAACGGTCAGTCTTCCGGCTCCAGCAGAATTTTGAGCCCCTCACGCCTGTTGATCATATCAAAGCCTTTGTCCCATTCCGACAACGGCAGGATAGCACTAACCAACGGCTCTGTCTGCACCTTGCCCTGGCCAAGCAATGTCATGGTGCGGTCCCAGGCATCGAGAGCCGAGGCAAAGGAGCCGCGTACCACCAACTGCTTGGTGAGGATCTTCAGGAAATCGAACTCGAAAGGATGATCGTGCAGTCCGATCTGGGTGAACTTTCCTTCTTTACGGATTACGTCGATCCCCATCCGTGTGGCGGCCGGAGCACCCGCACACTCCAATACAACATCCGCTCCATAGCCATGCGTCAAATCTTTGAGCACCGCCGCGACGTCTTCCGTCTCGACATTTACCGTCAAGTCGACGCCGAGCGTCTTGCCTGTTTCCATACGCTCTTCGTCAATGGAGGTTCCAGCGAGGACAACGTACCCACCTTCGGCTTTCGCCACCTGGGCGGTCAACAGCCCGATCGGGCCAGGGCCGCTGACGAGCACCACCTCTCCAGCCGAAATACCCGTCAGGAAACTCACTGCCTTCACGCAGCACGCCAGAGGCTCCGACAGCGCTCCGCCCTTGTAACTGACATTGTCAGGCAAATGGCGGATGTTCTTCTCCAGTACGATCGCATACTTCGCGAAAGCACCATTCAATCCACTGCCGAACGATAGACGATCCTCACACAGGAAGACCTGCCCTTCCAGACAATAGCGGCATTTTCCACAGGTATAAGCGGCCGGAATTCCGGTGACACGATCTCCGACCTTTACCCGCTCAACGCCGGGACCAACCTCGATCACCTGCCCCGCCCATTCGTGTCCCATGATGACGGGAGGATAGTTCTTGTAGTGATCGTGATAGATGTGGATATCGGTACCACAGATCCCGCCGTATTTCACCTCGACCTTGACTTCTCCCTGCCCAGGAGACGGCTCAGGCATCTCACGGACGCCAATGTTCCCCACTCCAGAGGCATACTTGACTAATGCTTTCATAGCGTGGCCTTCCTCCTTAGCGCTTAGCAGATCGCACACGTGGTGTGGCGTCGAGAAGTTCTGTGCATAAATTCTCGAAGTCAGCGGGCTTATGATACTCCCATCTTCATGCCCTGTCAACTGTCGACACAAGACAATACGCCGCAGCACGGTGGGGAACTGCCAGCTGTTTTCACCATTCGCGCCGATTGAGGTAGAATGAGGCATGGGTTCATCTTGCTTGAGAATGATTGTGAGTTTCGGCCAACGACAGTGATGAGTGATGAAAGAAACGGACCATCCCCAACAGACGCGGGCAATCGGCATCCGGGGCGCGATCGTTGTGGCCCTGGTCGTGATGGTCACGCTCTTCCCGGAGCCGCAGCCTTACGTCGATACGCTCTCTGAAGGGCATGCGTTGCGCACAGCCGGCCGGTACCGCATGGCTCGCGCAACCTACCAGCATGCCCACATGATGCAGCCACGATCCATCATCCCACTGCTAGGAGAGGCACGCACGGACCTCGACCTGGGGAAACCTGGCGATGCGCTGCCGGTCTACAGAGAAATCGCAGACCTGGGCGGAACAACAGTTGACGTCTTGGTCGCGTGGGGGCAGGCATACGATGCCCTGGGCGATACCGAACGAGCGGTCCAACTCTGGCAGCAGGCCCTGCTGCACGGCGGAACGGCGGCGCATTACTGGCTGGGCAGGGGCTATTTGTACCTGGGCGACTGGGACAGCGCGGTGAATCACCTAAGAGCCAGCCTGGAAGCGAACACGGCAGACGACGAAGACATCCAGCAGATCTCTTATTGGCTGGCCATCGGGCTGACATTCGCTGATCCCGCACAAGCGATGGAGCCCTTGAAACAGGTGGCGAGCGGAGCGGACTCCCGCATTGCGGAAGATGCCGGAGCCCTTGCACAGACGCTGCGACAGGCTCAGGCGGACAACCGGGAATATGGCACGGTGTTGGGTGCAGGGCTGTTCAACCTGGGCGAATGGCGGCTGGCGGAACTCCATCTGCAGCGTGTGCGCGCGCACCGTCCGGACGATGTGGACGCGCTCGCCTATCTGGGAGCAATTGCCAGCGAACGTGGTGATAGAGTGGACGCTGACTCCCTCTTCCGCCAGGCACTGGCGCTCGATGGCAATCATGCGCTCACGCTGTTTTTTTCAGGCAGACAGCAACTCCGACTGGGCAATGCCGCCGAAGCGCGCAGGACATTCGGTCGGCTCCTTGCGCTGGACCCGCAGAATGCCGCCGTGTGCGCGGAAATTGCCCGGACCTACGTGGCGGAAAGGAAGTACACTCTGGCAGAGGAATGGTTCGAGGCCGCGGTGGCAAATGCGCCCCTCGTGGCGGATTTCTACTACGTTCTGGCCGATTTCGAAGCGAACACCCTGTTCAACCTGGACAAGGGCCTGGACGCCATGCGAGAAGCCATTACGCTCGAGCCTGCCAACCCAACAGCTTACGATCTGCTCGGGTGGCTGAGCTTCCTGTCCAGGGATTGGACGAGAGCCGAAAGCGCGCTGCAGCACGCGTTGGAGTTAGCCCCGCAACAGGCCAGTACGTACTATCATCTGGGGAGGCTTTACGACAGCCAGGGAAAACCCGACGCCGCGCGCTGGGCATTCGGGCGCGCAGTGGATTTGGGCGCCGGGCAGCCTGCTCAACGGGCGGCAGAGAATGCCCTACGGCGTTTGGGAGCGGGACCGGAAGCGGAACCTGTTCTCTGACGAGCTGCGGATATGCAACGATAGCAGGGATTTGTAAGCAATTTCACGAGAGGAGACAGGCTTTGACACAGGTGAAGGAATTGCGCGAAAGGATTCTGCTCATACACGAGTTGCTCATCGAAGCGTACGGCGCCAGGATTTGGGCGGAATACGACCCGCTGGATACGTTGATGCTGACGATCCTTTCGCAGAACACGAACGACGTGAATCGCGACCGGGCATTCGTCGCGCTGCGCGAGCATTTCCCCACCTGGGAGGAAGTACGTGACGCGCCGGCCGAACAAGTCATCGAGTCGATCCGCATCGCCGGTCTGGCCAACCAGAAAGGCCCGCGCATGCAAGAAGCGTTGTCGATCATCACGAACCGTGCCGGAAACCTGAACCTTGGTTTTCTGCAACACATGGAGATGGAGGAAGCCCGGCAGTGGTTGACGAGCATCAAAGGTGTCGGACCTAAGACGGCAGCCATCGTCTTGTGTTTCTCTTTTGGCAGACCCGCTTTCCCGGTCGATACGCACATCCATCGTGTGACCAAGCGGATCGGGCTCATTGGGCCAAAAATAACGCGTGAACAGGCCCATGTCATTCTGGAGAGCCTGGTTCCTGGCGAAATCTGCTATGTCTTGCACCTCAATCTCATCGAACACGGACGGCACGTGTGCAAAGCAGGACGTCCGCTATGCGAGACTTGCACAATTCGAGGTTTTTGCGACTACATTCAAAATGGACTATAATAGCTACTGGCCAAAAGCGATTACACAAATTGGCCGAGATGACTCTCTCACCGCTGAGACAGATGATCCCGAAAACACTGCGGGGCATGTTGCAGCGGTGAAGTTGTGCCCAGCCCTGGGATGCCGGGTACGACATAGAGCAAACCACAGAAGATGTAAGGAGACAAACCATTGACTCAGTTGATTTTTGTCCGGCATGGCCAGACGAACAGCAACGTCGAACGCCGTTGGCAAGGGTGGACCGATACTCCTCTGAACGCTTTGGGGGAAAGACAGGCCCAACTCGTAGCCAGGCGACTGAGTGAGTCGCAAGGAAAGATCCAGGCCCTATACAGTAGTCCATTGTCACGCGCTTACCAGACTGCGAAAGCGATCGCCGAAGGCCTCGACGTACCGGTCCGTTTGGTCGAAGGACTGAAAGAATTTCATTTTGGGGAAATCGAAGGCATGACAACCGAGGAAGTTCAGGCCAGATACCCCGAACTGCTCAAACGTTGGGAAGATCGGCATGACTTGTCATTCGCCTACCCGAACGGTGAGAGCCGGCAAGGTTTCACGCAGCGGATCGTCAACACGCTCGGGCTGATCGCCCTGCGCCACCCAGACGATACGGTGGTCGTCGTCTCGCATGGCGGGGCTTTACGAGCGGCGCTGTCCTACTACTTTCCGGAAGATTCGGATCACTGGCAGACTTTCGTGGCCGGGAATTGCTCGTTGACCATCATCCAGTTGAACAGCCATGCCCCGAAGCTCGTCAGTGTGGATGACCAGGAACATTTGCACGAGTTGGAAGCCGTCCTTGTCTGACCTTCCAGATCACTACGGACGACGAGCACGTGAGTGATTACGATCAAAACGCTCGCCAGCAAACCATGTGTCTTGCTGGCGAGCGTTTGCCTTTGCGTCTTCCTTCAACAAGCCGAATCACCCGCCGGCGGTGTCTGTCGAGGCATTGGCTTCAACAGGAGCAAAGCGGATCCAATCGAAAGCCGCAGCGACACGCGGCCTAGTGACACCCAGGCCGAGCTTGACCGTCGCAGGCCGAAGCGATGCGGTCTGTTCCAGACCGGTCCCCGGCGCAAGACCCTTCGACCCAATCGCAGCATGGCCCCAGCGGAAATGGTCCCGCAGGTCCCCCTCCAATCCGAGACTGCGCAGCGCAGCGATGGCATCCTCCGTCAGATGCAGCGAAGCCTCGTCACGCACCGCGACGACTACCAACGTTCCCGCAGACAGAGAATCGACCCAAGCAGCCATTGCTCGTGACGCCGCTGCGGATTCGAAGGTATTGAAAGTCCGGCGGTCCAGAATCGTACCCGTTTTGGGATCGAGCGCCACCATATTGTACCCGGTCCCTTCAAGCGAAACGTTCCAACCATTGAGATAGATGTGCCCAAAATCTCCAACTTCCTCACCAGCACTCTTCGCCACGATGTTGACCGGCACGCTGATATTCGATTGGCCCAACGGTGGTCCTTCAGCCAGCACCCCAGCGACAGGAAAGAGCCGGGAAAACCGCAATCGCAACCGGTTCAGGCCGGTGACCACGGAATCGGCGGGCAGGGCGACCTCATACTCACCCCAACCTTCTGCCAGCTCGATGGGAGGCAGGATGTGCCCATTCAGATCGACACGCATGACCTGGCGAGCACCGGGAACCCAAACGCGAAAAGACATCTTCTTCGGTCCGCTCGCGATGGGGACCATTAGCAGCGCACCATCCCGCTGCGCCCACACATATCCGTCCGTTACGTAGGCCTCGCCCCATCCTTCTCCCAGACTGATGGCAGCATCGGGTGTACCCAGATCGAGATAAGTCTCCGGTGCGTATTCCGGCAAGTTCACACGGTAGGCAACGACGTCTCCGTCCTCGTACATCTTCCGAACCGGTATGACCGATTCTACATAGCGGCGAATTTCATCCCCAGCCTGCTGCGGATGCACGACGATGTACTGGATGTTGAAAAAGCGAAGCACCGATTCCGCCACGAGCTTATCCGCATCCAGCTGTTCCGGCGACAGTGCATGTCCAGTCTCCAGCGCAATGATGCTGTTGATGACAGGCAACTCGGTAAAATACTGGAACTTGTACTCCGGATTTCTGGACGTGTTGCCAGCCAGGATGCGCTTGCCATGCACTGTCTGGGCGAACTGCTCCAGCATGATGAGCGGGTCCATCGTTCCCGTCACCCGAAAACCGTTACGCCATGCCAGCGGAATATCCAATACCGTAACGTCGCGCGGGTCCTCAGCAATCTGCGCATAGACCGTGGACACACGCAGATCGACGGTGGGCAACGGAACCGCCAGGTGCTCGAACCCGATCAGCCCAACGATAATAACCACTGCAAAGGAGACGTATTGTTTGCGCATGGCGGCTACGTGCTGCAGAAAGGAATACATGCCGAAGCCTACCAGCACCGCCAACCCCAGAACCACCAGCACACTGATCCGTCCCGGGTAACGGTTCCCGTTGAAGAACGGAATCCGCTGCAATATCTGGAACGGTAAGGGAACGCCCAGGCTACTGCCGTTGAACCGCAACATCGGCCCACACGAAAGCAGCAGAAACACGACTGTCGCCAATCCCCAGAAGCGGACCACCCCACACTTGAGCCAACACGCCAGCCCACATCCGGCGATTGCCAGCGTAACAAAACCGAGGAAGAGATGCTGCCCTTTGTCGTGCGGGAAACCCAGATGTTCGACGATGTCACCAAGCAGCGGATGCAACTGCGTGGGAACCACCAATCCCAACACATCGCTCGAAAAGGTCTCGGAGAAACCCGTCCCCTCGACAAAGATATCGCCTTCGACAAACAGGTCGGGGAGCATCGTGGTCAGTAGCGGTGAGATTCCTATGACGAAAATGATGACGACGAGGACCCCACCACGTGCAAAGCCATACAGAGCCTTCGTGTTGGGTGCGGAGAGCAGGAAATAACAGAGAAAAAGCACGGTGAACAGAATCAGGAAAGAGGCATAGGTCATCTCGGCCCACGTCTGGAACAGCAGGAACAGGGCCACAAGAACCGGGAACTTGAAACTCTGTGGCTTCTGTCGCATCTTGAACAGCCACAGGATATAGAAGGGTATCCATTGCGAACTGGCGATGTTGGCCTGTCCCAACGCCGCGAAGAACAGCTTGTTAGAGGAGAACGCATAGACAAACCCGCCAACCAGCGCGGCGAGATGCATGGTTCCAAACACTCGTTTCGTTTGATCGCCAGTCTTACCATTCATCTGTGCTGGTAGACTGTTGCTCAAGAGGTGTTCGATAAGCAGAAACGCGCCCCAGCCACTCAGCACGAAGGAGGACCATAACAGCAGATTGCTCGTAGCAATCAACCCAAACACATCTTGCAGCGGCACAGAAAGCAAACCGTTGAGGACGGTGAGCGTGTAGAAGGCCAGGTTGATCCCTATTGGATAGAAAAGAAACGAGCAATCGAGCAGGTTGACGCCCAGATTGACGGCTGCAAACTTCACCCACCACAGGTTCCAGGCGAGGGGTGGTGCATCTATGCTATCGCCAGCCGCGTGAGTGGACAACCTGAACACGAGCGGAAAGGTCAGGACGACTGCCAGCAGGGAGTACACGAGCACTACACCGAGATTGACCCTCAGGAAACGTAAGGGAGACCTCCCCACCATCACTTCCTCCTACTTCCTCTCCACCTGTTGCCCCGGCAGAGGACAGCACCATGGTCAGGGAGATAATATAGCATTGGGGTAAGTTTTTGGCAAAAAGCGGGGCGGACCATTTTGCCTTTTGCCCTGAATGAATATAGAATAGCCCGTGATTTCACGATGAGGGACGATATGCTGACCTATGCGGCCGCGCTCGAATACATCTACAAATTCACCGACTATGAGAAACAGACGGGCTATCTTTACGCACCCGAAAACTTTGACCTGGCTCGGATGGAACACCTGCTGGTACGGTTGGATTCACCCCATCGCAAGCTGCGAACGATACACATCGCAGGTAGCAAGGGCAAGGGCTCTACAGCCTCAATGATCGCCTCGATTCTGAAGTCTGCAGGCTTTCGGGTTGGCCTGTACACCTCACCCCATCTGCACAGCTTTCGCGAGCGCATCCGCGTAGACGGGGAATTGATTGCGCGTTCGGAGGTCAGTGAACTCGTGGCAGAGATTCAGCCGCTTGCAGACCAGGTCACAGGGATTACCACGTTCGAGATCATCACTGCCCTGGCCCTCCTGTACTTCTCCAGGGAACAGGTCGATATCGCCGTGCTGGAAGTGGGCCTGGGAGGGCGACTCGATGCGACGAATGTCGTCATTCCGGATGTGGCGGTGATCACGTCTCTGAGCTACGATCACACCCATCTGTTGGGCGACACGCTTGCCGAGATCGCTCGGGAAAAGGCCGGGATCATCAAACCCCATGTGCCGGTCGTCAGTGCACCACAAAAGGAGGAGGCCCTCGCAGTCCTGCAAGAGATGTGCCAACAGAAGCACGCCACGTTGACACTGGTCGGGCGAGATTGGGTATGGACCAGACAGGCATTCGACACGGATGGCCAGTCCTTCGCGGTTTGTCGCCAGTCACCGGGCGAGCCGGCCGGCTCAGCGCCAACCTGCCGGCAGCTGTGGATTCCGCTATTGGGGGAACACCAGATTGTCAATGCCACGACCGCAGTGGCAGTGATTGCACGCCTACGCCAGAGGGGGTGGATCGTCTCCGACCAGGACATCGAAACAGGTCTGCGCCAAGTGAGCTGGCCGGCCCGGCTGGAGATAATCAGCCGTAACCCTTTGCTGATCGCCGACAGCGCACACAACTCGGACTCCGCCCACAAGTTGATTGTCGCACTGGAAGAACTCTTTCCCAACCGCGCGCTTATCCTGATCTTCGGCGCATCGAACGATAAGGATATTCGAGGCATGTTTCGTGAGCTCCTTCCTCACGTCAAGCGGGCGATCCTCACCCATTCCGATCACCCACGCGCAGCGGCGCCAACCGACTTGCGCATTCAGACAGGCGATAATACCGGACAGGTCGAACTGGCCGAGAGTATCGACCAAGCCATAGACCGCGCGTTGGAACTGGCAGAGCCATCCGACGTGATCTGCGCCACGGGTTCCGTATTTATCGCCGCTGCAACGCGGGCAGCGTGGGCCAAACGCATCGGCTTCGAACTCTCCACATGAACCCAAACAGCTCTCTCGCATGGCGAAATGGTGAATGGGAAGATTTCACTATAACATGGATATGTGGTATATTGAATTGCTAAAGATAAAATTGTAGGAGAGTTGATCGTTTCGTGGATATAGATACGAGTGAATTGGAAATCATGAACGCAGAAAGCAACGTGCTGGAATATCCTTTGCTGCCGATTCGTGACACCGTGATGTTCCCTTATATGGTAACGCCTCTATTTGTCGGTCGGGATCGGTCAGTTCGGGCCGTTGAGGCTGCGGCCAGCCGAGAAAACGACATCATCATCGTCGTCTCGCAGAAGGATTCCGATATTCTCGAGCCGACAGAAGATGACTTCTACCGCGTCGGCGTTGAGGTCTCCATTGGCCGGGTACTGCGTATGCCCGACGGCAGCACGAGTATTCTGGGACAGGGCAAACGAAGAGTGCGCATCCTCGAAGTCACTCAAACCGAGCCCTACTTCCGTGTGCGCGTGGAGCCCATCGAAGAGCAGGCGGATATGGACCTGCCCACGGAAGCGCTCATGCGCGCTGTGTTAGCCCTCTTCGAGAAGTGTGTCCAGTTGAGTCGAACACTGCCGGAAGACGCCTACGTTGCAGCGATGAATATTGATGAGCCTGGCTGGTTGGCTGATCTGGTCACTTCGGTATTGGAGCTTCCTATTCCGGAGCGCCAAGAAATACTGGAAACCTTCAATCCCACCGCGCGATTGCAGCGGCTGAGTATCATACTGGCGAGGGAATTGGACGTCCTGGAACTGGAAGCACACATCCACGACCAGGTCCAGCAAGAGGTAGACCGCTCCCAACGTGAGTTTTTCCTGCGCGAACAGATGAAGGTCATCCAAACCGAGCTGGGAGAGATGGACAGCCTGACCGAAGAAATCGGCGAACTGCGCGGGAAGATCGAGCAGGCCAACATGTCCACCGAGGCGAGGGAGAAGGCAGACAAGGAACTGAAACGCCTGGCTGCGATGCCCGCCGCCAGCCCGGAAGCGGTAGTCACGAGAACGTACCTCGACTGGCTCATCGAACTACCGTGGAACAAGTATTCGGAAGATAACATGAACCTGGCCTTTGCAGCCAAGGTACTCGACCAGCGCCATTATGGGCTCCCGAAGGCCAAGGAACGCATTCTCGAGTACATTGCGGTGCGGAAGTTGGCAGCGGAGAAGATGCGCAGCCCCATTCTCTGTTTCGTTGGGCCGCCGGGAACGGGCAAGACATCTCTGGGCAGGTCGATTTCGGAAGCGCTGAAACGGGAATTCGTACGCGTTAGCCTGGGCGGGATTCGTGACGAAGCCGAGATCAGGGGACACCGCAGAACATACGTCGGCTCGCTCCCCGGGCGGATCATCGAGACCATGCGCAAGGCCGGAACGTGCAATCCGGTGTTCATGTTGGATGAAATCGACAAGATTGGGATCGATTTCCGCGGCGACCCCGCTTCCGCACTCCTGGAAGTGTTGGATCCCGAACAGAATTACGCGTTCTCCGACCACTATCTCGAGGTGAGCTACGACCTGTCGAAGGTTATGTTTATCACGACGGCAAACGTCCTGGATACGATTCCGCCTGCGTTGCGCGACCGTATGGAAATCATCGAGTTCTCAGGTTATATCGAAGAAGAGAAACTCCACATCGCGCGCCAGTTCCTCATCCCGAGACAATTCGAGGAGAATGGCCTTCGCCTGGGACAGGTGCACTTTTCGGACGGTATCCTGCGCGAGATCATCCGCGAGTATACCTTCGAAGCCGGTGTACGGAATCTGGAACGGGAGATTGCGAACATTTGCCGGAAGGCCGCGCGTCGCGTCGCGGAAGGCAAGCGTTTCCCGGCGCGAGTCACGACGACCTCGCTGACCAAATATCTGGGTCCTCCGCAGTTTTCCTATGGTTTGAAGGAAGACCAGGATGAGGTCGGCGTTGCCACCGGCATCGCCTGGACAGAGGCGGGCGGAGATTTGATGCCGATCGAAGTATCGCTGATGAGAGGCAAGGGAGTCCTGACCCTCACCGGGCAATTGGGTGAGGTAATGCAGGAATCAGCGCACGCGGCTTTGAGTTATGCGCGTTCTCACGCCAAAGAGCTGGGGATCCGAACACACGAATTCGAGAAATTCGATATTCACATTCACGTGCCCGAAGGGGCGATCCCCAAGGATGGGCCGTCCGCAGGCATCACAATGGCAACCGCCCTGATTTCGGCATTGACACACCGCCCGGTCAGACATGACATTGCGATGACTGGGGAGATCACATTGCGCGGGCGCATCTTGACGATCGGCGGCCTGAAGGAAAAGGCAATGGCAGCCCATCGAGCCGGGCTCAAGACGATCATCGTGCCACGCAAAAACCAGAAAGACTTGGGCGAGATGCCCAAGAAAGTGCGACGAGATCTGCAATTCGTTTTCGTCGACCGTATGGAAGACGTGCTGCCCATCGTCTTGACGCAGGAATCTCCCAAGAAGACGACGATTCGGGGCAACAGCGAACAAGACGTAGACTCCCGGATGCTGGCGCCATTCGAAGAAGGCTAACATCCGCAGGTGGGCGGCAGCATTGCGTCACCGAAACGCGCACGAGGAAGCCCAAAGGAGCGGCATCATGGCTAGACTACCAGTCCACAAGCTCATTCGTTTCTCCTTCCACATTGCGCGCGGTGTTTGTCTTTGGGGGGGGCTGCTCCTATTGACGAGCGCTTGCCAGGTTCCATTTTTGTCTCAAGGCGAAGTGCCTTTTGATATCAAACGAATCATCCCTGCGGAATGGATTCCAACCGGCCCTCTCACCGAGATCAACGTAGATGAAGATGATGAACCTGAATGGCTGCTGTTCTATCGCTATGACCTGTCTGGTGCACGGCGTGAACAACGCAACTACGCCGGTCCGATCGGTGGAGTGGTCTTCGATCAACAAATAGACCGAACGACCGGGCTCTCTTTTCTGGCGCAGCATGACCTGCTGCCGGATATCCGTTCCGGCAAGGGGCAGGGCTTCCTCGGAGAAAGGGAGTGCCGGGCCAAGACCTACGATACCAACGGCGACGGCACTCCGGACAGCAACGAATTGGCCGTGTTCGGCCTCGGCTACGGTCCGTCATCACCGGTGTATCTCTCGATCTTTCAGCGCGAACCCGACCCAACGCAAGGTTATAGATTCCGGCTGGTCAGGCAGTTCTACGGGGATGGCGGTATCACCGTAGAGCCCGCCATCGACCAACCCAGCGCCCTGCAGAAAGTTTCTGTCCTGACCCGTCTGAACGACAGAAGCCTGATTAGCAAACGTACTGTTTTCGTACGTCGGACAGACGAGGCTGGCGCTGTGCAGTACGAACAGGATCTGAGCCAAAGTAGCCTCCAGTTCACCTACGGCATTCCGGAAAATCCCTATTATCCCGAAGCCGCCGTGCTGGCCTATTATGCCTTGATGAACAGTGGAAATCGGACTCAGGCCGAGCAATTCCTGATGCCCGCAGACGAACGACCGGCGTACCTGGCACGTGTCAGGGAAGCGAACCTGGCGGTCGAGGCCGTGTTCGAGAGCCTGGAGCTGAAGCGGAGCATCTTCGGACGTCTCTCGGAGCTGCTCTCCGCCGATGCCTTGATCGCCTCCAACACGTCGGCCATCTCCATCACCGAGCTGGCCGCGGCGGCCGTGCATCCC
>ENA-OSEO01001634-OSEO01001634.1-sediment-metagenome-genome-assembly--contig:-NODE-1634-length-38625-cov-3.508353_pt1 | contig 38625 bp, 24 predicted proteins | sample MGYA00237883_ERZ534232 | MGnify/ENA metagenome assembly ERZ534232 | reverse complement strand
GCAGATCCGTGCGGAAGAGATATGCGCTCGTCAACGTGGCGCGTTCGAGATCGGCGCCCGCCAGACGTGCCCAATTCAGTTTCACGTTGTTCAGATGGCTGTCGCGGAGTTGGGCTCTTTCCAGTGAGCTTTCATCCAAAACCGCTCCGTTCAAGATAGCATTATGCAGGCACGACCAACTCAGGTCTGCGCCACTCAGGTTTGCTCTGCTCAAATTGCTGCGACACAGGTGCGCTCCATATAGATGGGCCCCCTGCAGATTGGCCTCTGTCAGGTCGGCATCGTCCAGATTCGTTCCGTCCAGGTAGCTATCGCGCAGGTTGGCTTGACGAAGATTCGCCCCACACAGATTCGCCAAACAGATTCTTGCTCCACGGAGGCACGCTCGATATAGCCTGACCTCGCGCAAATTGGCCCAATGTAAGCTGCTTGCCGTCAGATCAGCTCCCCACATATCCGCCCGGTAGAGATTCGTCCCATCCAGACTGGCACCTTTCAGATCGCTGCCTCTGAGGGACGCTGCGGTCAAATCGGCATTACCCAGGTCGGCATCGCGTAACTTGGCCCCGTCCAGAGTGCTTTTGCCCAAATTCGCATGACGCAGGTTGGCGCGGCAGAGATCGGTGAGAAAGAGGTTCGCGTTGTACATGTGGGCGCCATGCAGGTCGCAGCCGCTCAGGATGGCACCTCGCAGATTGGCCCCGCTCAGATTGCTCATGGCGAGGTTGGTATCACTGAGGTAAACCCCACCGAGGTCGGCTTCGCTCAAGGTCGCCTGGCTCAGATCTGTATCGCGCAGATTGGCCCCCTGGAGATTGGCGCGATGCAGGATGGCTTTGTGCAGACTGGTGCCGCTGAGGTCGAGATCCCTCAGGTTGAGACCGGCCATGTGCGGATATCGAGACAGCGCTTCTTCTCGAGTGCTCCGGGCGATGCTTCACCTCCTGGCAGAGTCCGCTTGCGTGTGTTGTTCTTGTGCTGCGAAAGCCCGTCACCTGCCATGTCCGTGCTCTGGCATGGGGGAGAAGACGCTTTCGTGTCAGTTGGGAATAAGAGATCGTCAAAATTCGTGCGCGTGGTTGAGAATCCTTAGCTCAATTACATTGTACAAGACTTGTTCCGAAATGCAAAGTCTACTACCTGCTGCGCGCAGGCCGCGCAAGGTGCAGATACGACAGCCGGCGTCTGGCGAGATCGGTTTCTGCGAGCGAACGAATGCTAAATCCCGAAAGGTTTTTCCCAAACCATAGCCGGATAGTCACGGTGACAGCCGAGCGACTCCAAAATGGCTTTGCCTGCACTCTGCACTGCGGGCTTTCCATCCCACGTTCGGATCGTGACGCGATGCCGGATGTGCCCCAGATGATCGAGAAGGGACTGCATGGCGGCGCGGACCAATTCGTCGTTGGCGCCGAGGGTCGTGACAATCGCGCTGCCTCCGCCTTTTGCCAGGAGTACGGGGTGACCGCGCCACTGCACTTGCCAGGTGGATGGCAAACGTGAGAAAGTCAACGATTCTCCCGTGTAGATTTCGGGACCGTTTTCCCACCGCGCTCCGTACAAATTAGCGGGATCACAGGAATTGATCACGACAGGGAAATCACTGGCTGAAGGTTGTTCTGAAGCACTGTCGTGCAAACCACGCAACCTCTCGACTGCCTCAGGTAGGGCGAACTGCAATCCCGGCAAGCCTTCCACAAAGTAGCCTCGTCTGACCTCACCACGCATTTCCATTAAACTCAACTGTGAGACGATCGCACTCCAATCCCAACCACTGTCCTCGAACTCCAGCGCCTCGCGAGTCAGCACACCCCAGCGCTGCAAAAGTTGGCGGGCCTGGGCTACGGCAATTTCTTCGGTGGACGCGGGTTCGCCCATGATCCTCAGGCGGCGAACGAGGCTCCAGCGTCCCGCCTGTAGCGAGGGCGCAATGGCAGCTTCTTTTGCAGTAGCCGCGTTTCCCACACCGCTTACTCCCAACCGTGCTGCGACGCGTTTCCGGGCCGCGCGATAAGTAGCCGAATCTGGACGATGCCACCCCCTATTCCGCGGCGTACTGAATGACGAGGAATGGTGACCCAACAGGTGCGTGCGTTCATCGTCGGATACCCGGCCCGATTGCTGTGGGAAACCCTGTTCCAGATTGTCGCTTTTGGTGTGGACGATGTAACGCATCGCCTGAATGCTGTCGTTGGTGATCTCACCGCGCGTGACAAGTTCCAACAGCGCGTTCTCCAATTGCCTGGCTGTGATGCCGGATTCTTTGCTGCTCAGTGCATCGTGGATGTCCGCCCAGAACAAAGCGCCCTCATCCTGAAGCAACTTGTGGATGCTTTGGGCGGTGGGGGACAGCTGTGGCACGTTAGGGCGGGCAGATTCAAGAAACCGGGAACCTTCGCCACGGAACAGGAAGCGTATCTTACTACGGTTAGGGGGAAGTCCTCCCGAACCGATCCATACTACTTCGCCGCTTTGACAAAGGGCTTCCAGCTCAGCCGGACGGTAATTCCCCATTCGGGCGGGCCAGACATCTTCTTCCCAGATTCGTCCGATTAGGGGGATGCCCCGCAGTTGTTGCAGGCTCTGGACGAGCGCACCCTCCCCCTGGAGTCGATCCGGTGGGTACAGATGTTGCCAGCGGCATACGAAATCTGTGTACAGGGTCCGGCTCACTGCTTTGACTTCTCGTCTCAACAAGCCGATCGTCCGGCGGTGTATCTGCGCGAGGTTATGCCGATCGACGTACTCCTCGACGGCAACGCTGGCTTCGTGGACACCGCCTGATTGCAGCGGGGAGAATCGCCCACGCGCCAATTCGCCCCGTTCGATCCGCCGCTCGAGTTCCGCTTGTAGCCAATCGATGTCAAAGTGGTAGCGGGATTGGATGTTGTCCAGCGAAATGGGTCCGGAATGTTCCAGATAGCGGGTCAGAATTGCCTGTCGAGCACTCGTCCGGCTCTGTTCGTCCACTCCGGCATTGAACGCTTGATCGTATTGGACGGCATATCCGCTATCTATCCAACGGGTTGGAGACCCCTGGATGTGGGCGAATGTGAACGGCACAATACGTCCCTGTAGGCTTAGCTGCTCGAGCCACTTACCTGGATCATCAGCAGTTCGCTCTGCAATCTCTTCTTGGCTGAGATCGCCGAGCGTTTCAATCAAAACAGCCAGCTCGTCGGCGGTACGGGCACGTGCAGTAATTGCGGTATGTTGAAGGTGTCCCACCACTTCCGCCGTGGCGTCGGGACGTAGCAGGTCGCTCAGCGATACGTCTTTCAGTACGTCCTGCAGCAGGTCACGATTGACTGCGAGTCGTTGTAGTTGTCGCTCGGCTTTCGGCGCATCCCACTCGTACATGTGCGCGTCGGTGAATTGACGTACCAGACCTATGGCCACCGGCGATGGTGTGCGTGAGTCGACGGCGACCAGTTTGATCCGACCGGTCTGGATATCCGTCAGGACTTCTTCGAGGTGCGGGAGATCCATTGCATCTTCCAGACAATCGCGGTAGGTCTCGATCAGGATCGGAAAATCCGGATATTGCCGGACGACTTGCAACAATTCCCTGGCTCGCAGCCGCTGCAGCCAGAAAGGCGTTCGTTTGCCCGGACGGTTACCAGGCAACAACAACGCGCGGGCGGCATTCTGCCGGAATCGTGCACCGAATAACGCGGAGTCAGGCAATTCCAGCAGGATGCGTTCGCGAGCCTCAGCGGCAGGCATCTGCGCGATCAGTGTGGTCCAATGTGAGAATCGGCTACTTCCTGCTTGTGGATCGTCATTTGCATCGTCGGCCATCCGCAGCAAAATGCCGTGGTCATTGGACTGGACCAACAGGTCTGTACCCGTGTGTTCGCGTAACAACCCTGCGAGGGCCATGCCCCACGGCCCGTTGATACGCCCACCGAATGGCGATTGGATGACCAGACATGGTGTGCCCAGGGCATCCTTGAAAGTCTCGACAATCAACGTCTGGTCTGATGCGACGGTTCCAAGCGCGTCGAGTTGGCCTGCGACGTAGTCAACCACTTGCCATGCGGCATTTTCGTCCAATGCGTATTCATTCTGCAGCCATGCTACTGTCGGTGATGGGTTCCCCGCTGCCCGTGTTTTGAGTATGTCACGTAACGGCTTCCGGCGACCAATTTCAGCGGTGAGTCTTGCGGCGACAGACCTCCAGAATGCACCGACGCTTTTGCCCAACTCGTAGGGTCTCCAGGGCAGCTCCCCATGCCAGAATGGCATTCTGGACACAGCGCCGGGCGCTTGAGTCACCAGGATTTGATCCGCAGTAATATCGGTGACCCGCCATGACTGCGACCCGAGCATGAAGACGTCGCCGATGCGCGTTTCGTAGACGAATTCCTCATCGAGTTCCCCCAGGCGGATGTGCCCTTCCTGCGTGTAGGCGGAAAAGGTCCCGCGATTCGGGATGGTTCCTCCGTTGGTGATTGCCAACATGCGGGAACTGGGGAGGGCATGCACTGTATCGTTGACGCGGTCCCAAACCACTCGTGCTTGCAGTTCTCGTCGCGTGTGTTGCGCGAAGCGCCCTGATAACATCTCCAAGACGTTCAGGTAAACTTTCCAGGTGAGATCCCGATACGCGTACGCCTGGCGTACCAGCCGGTAGATGTCCGCGATGTCCCTGGACTTGACGGCAACCATAGCGACGATGTGCTGTGCGAGTACATCCAGTGGATTGCGCGGTGTGTAAGTCGGTTCCACTTCCCCGCGGATCATGCCACCAGCCACGGCAGCCATCTCCATGATCTCTTCACGGTAGGTGGGGAAAAACCGTCCGCGTGAAGTCTCGCCGACCAGATGTCCTGACCGCCCGATCCGTTGTAGACCCTGTGATATGCTGTGCGGGGATTGGAGCTGCACGACCAGGTCGATGGCCCCAATGTCGATGCCTAGCTCCAGTGAGGACGTTGCGACGAGACCGAGGAGTTCTCCCGCCTTCAAGTCTCGTTCCATTTCCAGACGGGCTTCTCTCGATATGCTGCCGTGATGCGCGCGGATTGGACCGACGTGTATTCCCGTTCCGATGGCGAAAGTGCCGAGCCCATCCGCGACTCCATCCCGTAGCAGCGGTGAGGGTCTGCCTTCCTCTTCTGCAGCCCACTCTTCGTTCAAGCGATCGGCGGTCCGCTCGGCTAACCTGCGGCCATTGCAGAAAATCAAGGTGCTGCGGTGCGTGCGAAGCAGTTCGACCACTTGTGGAATCAGCGCAGGCCACACCGAATTTCCCGGAAGTTGGCGAAAATCCGCGACCGGGGCGACAATCTTCAAGTCCATCGCCTTGTGATAACGTGCGTTGATTACGGTGACCGGACGGGGGGTAATCTGCTCGCCCTGCACGATGCCACCTCCCAAAAAATGTGCGGCTTCTGCGAGCGGTTGAATGGTGGCTGAAAGTCCAATCCGTTGCAGGGGTTTATCGGCGAGTTGTTCCAATCGCTCGATGGTGAGCGACAGGTGTACGCCCCGCTTGGTCCCGACCAACGTGTGAATCTCGTCGATGATCACCGTGTGCGTAGTACGAAACAGCTCTCTCGCCTTGGGGCTGGTCAGCATCAGATAGAGCGACTCCGGCGTGGTGATGAAGATGTGTGGCGGCCGGCGCAACATAGCGCGACGTTCTCTTTGCGGTGTGTCTCCGGAACGGATCGCCACTTCGATTTCCGGGAAGGGTACGCCCATTTCCCCTGCTGTGTGGCGAATGCCGTTCAACGGAACGCGCAGGTTGCGCTGGATGTCATTGTTTAGCGCCTTGAGTGGCGAAACGTACAATATGCGGATGCCCGCTGCTGTTTCCCCACCTGGTTCTGAACCGGGCCCCAACTCATGGTAGAGCTCGTCGATACCCCACAAGAAGGCGGTCAGGGTCTTGCCCGAGCCCGTAGGCGCCAGGATCAAGGTGTTCTCTCCGCGCTGAATAGCCGGCCATCCCTGAATCTGCGGCAACGTCGGTTCACCAAACGTGCGCGAAAACCAGACGCGCGTTGGCTCGCTGAATGAAGCCAATATCGTCGTTGGGTTGTGGTTGGGACTCTGAATTGGATCGTCCTGCATGATGCCTCCTGCTGCCAGTGTTCCGGCGGTCCGCTGGACAGTGACACTGTATTGCCTCAAACAGAAGTTCCCACCTGGCAGGGACCGCCGCAATCAACCGATCGTTTCCGGTGGAATGCCATCATGTGACGGCGACAGGCGGACAGCGAACGGGTGAGTTATTGGTTGGCTGCCCACGTGTTGGTTGTCGTATCCTGCAGTTCCGACCGAGTACAGGACCTTCGCTGTAGTTGGACGGAGAGCAGAGACATGGACCGGACTGGCGAGACTGTGAAGCCATTCATTCTGGATTGGCGACGACCGCTCCGTGGAACCACGTGTTCTGCCCTGTAGACATCCCTTTACGATTGCATCCGCGCCATTTCCTGCACGTGTCTGGCTCTCTCTTGGAGCGCGATACCCTCAGCCGTTGTGGGTGTGACGGTGATTCCGTGGGGGGATGTATTCCCATGCTTGTCTACATGCACAAATGTGATGAATCCTTCGGATATGCATCCAGTGTGTGCATGTACACTGACATGCGCGACTAGACTCGTCCGTCCGGCGAGGACAATGCTGCCGTCATAACGCACGATTGATCCTGGGGGAACAGGACACGTGAAGGTCATACCGTGAATCTTGACACAGACGATGCGGTCTGGCGATAGCAGACTGGCTGCCGCAATGAAACCGGATTCAACGAACCACTCGGCGCTGCGCCCGGCAAACAGCGTTCCGTGATGATTTAGATCTTCCCCTTTGACGAGGTGGTGGATGGTGTAACTTACGATGTCGATGTTCATGTTCCCTCCCAGGGATTATTGAGTTTTTTCTTTGTCCAAGAGGGTCCGTACTTTACTCAGAATCTCCTGGAATGAGAAAGGTTTTTGGATGAAATCCTTCGCTCCGGCAGCGAGGAGATCTTGTGCTTGTCCTTGGTCCGAATAGCCGCTGGCTACGAGTACACGGATAGCAGGGTTGATTTCCTTGAGTTTCTGGAAAGTTTCGAGGCCATTCATACCGGGCATGACGATATCCAGGATGATTAAATCGAAGAGATCGGTCGCGCGTCTTACGATATCCACCGCGTGTGTGCCGGAAGAGACAAGTTGTACCTCATATCCCGCGTTGGACAACACCCGCTGCAACATGTCCCGTAGCGATTCCTCGTCGTCAACGACCAGGATCGTTTCGGAGCCCTTGGGCGATTCGGGTTCAGCTATGTTTTCTTCTTCAGCGCGCAGGTTCACATTCGCCGGAAACCACACATGAAAGGTGGTCCCTTCACCAATCTGACTTTCTACGCGGATGATGCCGTCATGCGCTTTCACAATGCCGAAAACAGTCGCCAGCCCCAACCCGCTGTGTTTCTTCCCAGGCCGACCTTTTTTGGTGGAGAAGAAGGGTTCAAATACACGTTCAACGATTTCAGGTGGCATGCCGTGGCCCGTGTCGCTCACGGTCAGCAGGGTATAGTCGCCCGCCGAGTTCTGGCCCAATTCCCGGCGTGCAGTCTCTGCGTCCAGATGGAGTGTTTGGGTTCGGATCGTCAAATAGCCACCGCCAGGCATGGCTTCGCAGGCGTTGATGCACAGGTTTAGCAGCAACTGATTGATCTGTCCCTCATCCCCCTCCACGAGAGCAATTCGCTCGTCCAGAACGGCATTGATCGCGATCGATTTGTCGATCGTGTGCGTCAGGAGCTGCATAACCTCTCTCACCTGTGCGTTGATGTTGAGTGGTTTGATGTCATGTTGACTTCCCTGGGCAAATGCCAGCAATTGGCGGGTAAGGTCGGCCCCGCGGCGTGCAGAACGTTCGATCACTTCGACATCAGCACGTTCCTGCGAATCGGGCGCCAGGCTTTCCTTGACAAAAGAAGCGTACCCAAGGATCGACCCGAGCAGATTATTGAAATCGTGGGCGACGCCGCCCGCGAGGGTACCGATCGCCTCCATTTTCTGAGATTGGCGCAGCTGTTCTTCTAACTGTAGTTTCTCAGTGACATCTTGAATGGTGGCAATCTCCACCCGTTTCCCTCCCCACTCGATCACCTGGGCGATGAATTCTGCTTCGACGAAGTGACCATCCTTCGCGCGGTAGGGAACGACTCGTCCCTGGCCAGTGCCTTTTCCCATCACATCCAACCAGGCTGCTTTCGCAGCTGCCTGATCGTCAGGATCCCGCAGCTCCCAGATGGCTCGCTTGCGCAATTCTTCGAGCGAGTATCCGAGCATCTTTTGGAAGGCGGGGTTGGCCTCCAGAAACAGCCCTGTTTCCGCATCGATGACGATGATGCCTTCCAGCGTGCTTTCGAACAAGGAGCGGTAACGGAGTTCGGAATCGGCGGTAGCCGTGTATAAGCGAGCACTTTCGATAGCAACAGCGGTCTGGTTAGCCAGCAACGAAAGGATGCGCAGATGATCTTCGCCAAATGCGTAGCGACATTCGCTGCTGTAGACGTTGAGTGCGCCGATGACATGTTTCCCCAGGGAAAGAGGGGTACTGATCAGGGAGAGGAATTGTTCCTCGCGTGTGTCGGTGTTGCGGAAACGCTGGTCAGTGAGCGCGTCGCCGACAATCATGGGCTTTCCAGTCTGTGCAACGAGACTGGTGATGCTATGTCCCAAACTCTGCGGGTCACCGCGCTCTGCATGTGGTTTGGGGCCGCAAGAACCATGAACGATCAGCCTACCATCGCTGTCGAACAGGAAGATGCTGCCGCGATCTCCTCCCAGGAGTTCCGTTGCACTGTGGGCCACAAAATTCAGCAGATCATCCAGGTCCAGATGTGAGATCGTGGCGGTCGAAATCTGCTGCAGTGCCAGAAGTTGTTCATTGAAATGCTCTACCCTGGCTCGCTCCGCAACCAGGTGTTGATACAGGCTGGCATTGTGCATGACCAGCCTCAACTGGTCGGCCAGAGCGAGCATGAGCTGAAAATCATTCTGCGTCAAAGCATTGTCATTGTCTCGACTCTCGATATTCAACACGCCGGCTATCTGGTCATCGAGTTTGATCGGCACACAGATCTGGCTGGTCGAATTGCTGCTCAGCCTCCCGCAAGCGGCATCCGCATGGGTGTCAGGCACAAACTGAGGTTCGCCGGTACGCAACAGACGTCCCAAGATGCCGGCCGTCGGGTCGATTGTCGTCAGGTCCACCTCACCTCCGATTGAGCGGCAGAGCCTGAGTTCGCCTTCCTCGAGCAGATACGCCGAAGCGATTGCGTAACCGCCTGTCGTAGCCAGGGCGTGAACGACCTGCCGAAATACATCTTGCGGAACAAGATGCGAACTGCCCGCCTTCAGCGCTTCATACAGGATGGTCAGGTCACGATTCCGCCGCTCGATCTCTCGCTCGTGGACAATTCGTTCGGAGATGTCCAGGCCGCTGGCAATGATTAGTGTGTCACCCGCTGCTTCCGGTGACAGCATCGCATTTCTCCATGCTAGAGGGATCATCTCACCGCTCTTTGTGAGCCACGGGTTTTCGTAATAGGTGGGTGGTGTTTGTTCCGGCCAATTACCGAGTGCTTGTCGCACCCTCTCTCGAGCATCGGGTGGAATCAAGAATTCCCACAGGACATGCCCCAACACTTCCTGCTCGGCATATCCTGAAACTTCCTGGCATTTTCGATTGAACAGCAGAATGCGTCCCCGGATGTCGGTAACGAGCACCAATGCCTCGGTGGTGTCCAGCGTCTGCGCCGTAAAATCACGCTCTCTACGCAACGCGTCTTCTGCAAGGGCACGAGAAATCGCACTGCCGGCCTGAGATGCGACGATTTCTAGCGAGTCCTTAGAGGATTCCGCGATTTCCTCCCTGGTCTTTGAAGCGATGACCAGCCAGGCGATGATGTGGCCCTCATCCTGTACCGGGATCATGGCGCTGCTGCGTAGCCCTTCTGGGTCACGAAAAAACGACACGTTGGCTGGGACTTGCTGCATTTGATATGTGGATCGCTTCTCGAAAAACAACGGGCTCTGAGACGTCATTGCATGACCAGGCACTGGTTGCGAGAACCGCATTGAACTTCCCTCGTGGAATGCAAGATTCAAATCGCTGGTTTCATCGTCTACCAGATAAATCCCACCGCAATCCATTTCGCAGATGTTGAGCGCGGCTTGCAGACTGAGACGCAACACATCATCCAGTTGTGATACCCCGCTCAGAGCTGTTCCCAGGTCACGCTGGATGCGTGTCAATTCTGCTGTTCTTAAGGTATCAGTCATGTCGTGACCGATGGCCAGGATGCCGATGATTTGTCCGTCTTCACCCTGAAGGGCCTTGTTGAACCACTCGATTCCTCGTTCCCGTCCATCCCTGGTGATGATCGGGCCTACGTAGCCGCTGAACGACCTTCCCGACACTTCCTGGATGAACAGGTCGCGGAAGACGTGACGGTTCGATTCGCTCATGAATGTGGTGAACCAGTCCTGGCCCTGTACTTCCTCCAGGCGATAACCGGTAAGTTCCTCTGTGAAAGCATTGAAGCGCACGATTCTACCGGCGGTGTCCAGAACAAGCACGATAGCTTGTGCGGTTTCTACAATACCCTCGGCAAAGTCACGTTGTTGTCGCAGCTCAGCTTCTGCACGTTTCCGTTCATTGAGCTCGTGTTGCATCTCTTCGTGCAGCCGGGCGGTTTCGACGGCGATGGCAGCCTGGTCGGCGAACAGATTGACCAGGCGGACCTCCTCCTCCGCGAATGGGACTGTCTTGTCTGTGTCACCTACATCGAGAACACCGATAACGCGATTATCTGCTTTCAGGGGAACGCTGAGAACGCGCCGGAAAGGAGTGCCCGCAAATGCAGGGGACCGGTGTTCCCAGGTGCTGTAGTCGCTCAGGAACATCGTTTCACCGGTCACAGCGACCCGTCCGGAGATACCTTCACCCAATGGCACCTTGACGTCCGCGAGGCCCGCGGCTAAGTTGTAACCAGTTGCGAGTTCCAGGGTTTTCCCAGCGGGGTTGGTCAGGAAGAGGCCCCCATGATTCGCGTCGACCAGTTCCGCAGCGCGTTTGACAATGTTTTCGAGCAGGGCCGATACGTCTTGCCGGGCATTGATCGCCAGCGAAGTCTTATAGAGTGCAGTCATCTCACGTGCACGGCGCGCGAGCGAATCCTCGTGTCGTTTTCGCTCGGTTACATCGCGCCCGGCAGTCAAAACCCCGATAATCTCTCCATTCTTATTCCGCAAAGGAGTCTTGATTGCCTCATCCAAACGGATACCGCCCGGCCCATCCAGCAAGTGCACGTTGACCTCGGTTTGCTCGGTGGACATGACGTGGAGCTCTTCTGCACGGTATTGCGCTGCCTCATCAGGAGGGAAGACATCGAAATCGGTCTTACCAATGATCTCTTCTTCGGACAAACCGAGGAATTCGCAGAAAGCCTTGTTGCACACCCTGAACACCGAGTCGTTGTCCTTGAAGATGATGAAATCGGGCAGCGTATCCAACACTGCACGCAACATGCGTCTCTGTTCATCCCGCTCGGATTCCGCTTGGAGGCGATCTGTGATATCTCGTTCACTGGTAAATACACCGATGACCTTTCCCGCCGTGTCCAGGAGTGGCATCTTCACTGCTTCGAAACAGCGTAGCCCTTCCCGCGTCTCCAACCAGTGTTCGGCTTTGATTGTCTCTCCCGTCTCTATGACGTGTAATTCTTCAGCACGGAAACGTTCAGCTTCGGCCTGTGAGTACAGGTCGAAATCGGTTTGTCCCAACAAGCCTTCCTTCGGTAGCTCGGGCGCAAGCAAACGGTGGTACGTCTCGCTCCATGCTTGATAGACCGAATCTCGGTTCTTGAAGACGACGATATCGGGAGTTGTGTTCAGCAGAGCCAGGAGCATTTGCCTCTGTCTGTCTCGTTCAGCCTCGACCTGCATACGCTCAGTGATATCGCGCGCAGCCACGATAATACCGACGATCTCACCTTGCTTGTTGCGCAGGGGTGTCTTGACGGATTCGGCCCAGATCGGACCCCGCGGGGTTTCGGTAAGATGTCTGTCAGTGACAGTCTGCCCGCTCTCGAAAACACGGACGTCCTCATCGTGAAACCACTGTGCATCCTCGGCCCGTGGCAGAATGTCGAAATCGGTTTTGCCAATGATGTCTGTTTCCGAGAGGCCATAGCAGTCGGCGAACGTCTTGTTGCACACCACGTACTTGAAATCACGGTCCTTGAACAGGATGAAGTCCGGCAACGTATCCAACAGCGTGCGGAGCATGCGTTGTTGTTCGTCCCGCTCGGCTTCTGCCTGTACCTGTTCGGTGATGTCATGAAAAGTAAGCACTGTGCCGGTGATTTTTCCCAGATCATCCCTGATCGGAGCGATGCGGCTGGTAATTGGGATATGTGCGCCACTGCGAGCGATCAGAATGGCATCGTGATTCCCGGTCGAATGGGGATGACCCTCTTTCAATACCTGTTCCACCGGATAGTCTGCAAGGGGAGTACCTGGCTCTTTGTCGAAGAGCCTGAACACTGTAGTGGCTGCCTGGCCCAGTGCGTCTTCTTGCGTCCAACCGGTGAGCGATTGGGCGACGGGATTCATGAAGGTGATGGTGCCCTGCACATCGGTGACAATTACTGCATCGCCGATGCTGGTCAAGACAGTAGATAGCCAACGTTCGCGCTCGCGAAGTTCCCTCTCCATTTTGAACTTATAGAGCGCCATTTCGATGGCCGCCATTAGTTCTTTCTCTTCAAAAGGTTTCAGCAAATACCCAAAAGGATCCGTCACCTTGGCACGTTTGAGCGTCGTGGGGTCGGAATGGGAGGTGAGGTAAATGATCGGAATGTCGTACGTTTCTCTGATCCACTGGGCGGTCTCTATGCCATCCTGCTCTCCTTTGAGCGCAATGTCCATGAGAATCAGGTCGGGCACGGTTCGCGCAAGCGCATCCATGACATCCTGGCCTTTAAGGACCACGCCGGAGACCGCATACCCCACGTTTTTCAATCGGGTTTCCAGGTCTTTGGCGACGATGGCTTCATCCTCTACAATCAAGACACGTGTCTTTTCCATTGTTCCAATCCTTCACAGCGTCTCATGCTGAGCACAGGGCGAGACGCTGCCAGAGATACGGTACACGACCGTCCTGTGTACGCTGTGCTACGTCCCGACCATCCGGCAGCACAACCTGGGTCATTTGGCATCTCCAATGTGGGAGCTTTCGCTTCACCTGTCCCCACAAGCCACGCATTGCGTTTCCGGTTCATTCAGGAGCCGGTGCTCCGTCGAGCTGTATATCACCGGCAGGTCCCTTTGGGAATCAAGTCCAAACGTGGCGGAGCGGACAGCGGTGTAGCCTGAATAGTCCAGGCTATTGTTGTGCGCGCGCACGCGATAGAAGTAGACTCCCACAGACAAGCCCGAATCCTGATAGGTGATCACGTTGCCCGGTACAGTAGTGATTTGCGACCAACCTCCGGTGCCAGTGCGTGAACGTTCGATAGCGAATCCTGTCTCGTCGTCGCTGTTATCTTCCCATGCGAGGTTGACAGTAAATGTAGTCGTGACGGGTACAGCAGTGAGATTGCTTGGGGCGGTGGGGCGATCGCTGCCATAGACGACGTAGTTCGTGGCATAACCCACATTGCATATTCCATAGCCGATTCGCATGTAGCCGCTTTCTCCCCAGTATGATCCCCACGAGTTTCTCAGGTACCAGACACCCTGCGTCCCCTGGGTATCGTCCCACCCGACCAGCACGATGGCATGGTTGACGTCCTGGCATTCGTTCCTTTCGAATATTCCGCCTCCGTAATTCTGAAAGCGCCACCCCACACACACCGATGCTGACACTGGACCATATTCGTAGATGGCTCGTTTGATATCTGCGACAGCAGGCTGGACTTTGGTGCTGACAACGTATGACCACGATGTGATTTTTTCGTGATGGCTGTGCGGAGGATTGCACGCGACTTGGTAACCCCAGTATGGGAAGTCGTTTTCGTACACCGCGCCGGCATACAGCTCGCCGGGTGGTTTCTTCCAGATGTGATAGCTGTGCGCGAACCAGCCGCCGTTGCAGCCCCACCCATCCGTATTACACGACAGCAGATATTGCTCCGCCAGATTTCTGACGACACCATCCTGAATGAGGATGTTGCATTCCAATGCGCCGACCGTGCCAAACGTCCAGCAACTGCCACAGGAACCCTGCGCTTTGACCGGAGTGCATCCGCCTTGTTCGCACCAGTTCCAGCGCGCGGGAAGCCCCTGGACGGTCGCATCCTCGGAAAGCAGCGGTGGAATGTAGCTCTCTGGCTCACTGGCGGACGCGTCTCCTGCCCGATAATCTCCGGAAAACGCTCCAATTCCTGCTATTGTCAGTGGAAGGATCTGCAGTGGTTCGATGTCTTTTTCCCAGGGACGGCGGTAAACCAACTGGTAGTCTCGCGACCCTTCCTGTACGGCTTTGAGGCGCAGCAGTTGTTTGGTTGGTGCGCCGAGCAGCAGATTTGCGGATTCAAAGACCGGTTCAGCGATCGAGATGATGAGCGGGTCGTCTGTGATCTGCAACTCATCGCCATTTTCCTCGCGAAGTTCCCAGCGATAACCGGTGGATGGATTGCTGTCCAGGCTGAGCTGTAGAACCTGTTCCTCGCACAATCGGATGGGATTCTGAGTATCCTGCAGCGTTATCCGGATCTCGGGTGGTACCGGAGCTTCCTGAGGAGAGGCTGCGACGACAACGTGGCTTCTGACCAACCAACATGCGGCGATCAGTGTAAGGAAGATAGCGATGATTGAAGTCCGATATTTGCCAATGGAGCTTCTTCGACAATTTGGCATGTCGGCAACTGGATCCTTTATTGGGATGGGTGCATCACCTCGATTTCGCTACGACAAGCATCTGTGTGCGCGCAATGATCGTATTATAGTATTGAGGGCATCATTTATACAAACCTGATAAAAAAGCGACGCCTCAGGCCAAGCTGAGACGTCGCTGACGGGCTATCGACTCGCTATGTTGCGCGAAAGATCACGAGGAGTGCTTTCTGCGCGGTATGCAGTTAGAACAGACCGACAATCTTGCCGGTTTCCAGGTCGATATCGATATCCACAGCGGCAGGTCGGGAGGGGAGACCCGGCATTGTGCGCATCGTTCCACACAACGGATACAGGAAACCCGCCCCGACACTGGCCCTGATATCACGAACGGGCAGTGTCCATCCACGAGGCGCTCCCTTCAGCGCCGGATCGTGCGTGAACGACAGATGCGTCTTAGCCATGCAGATCGGCAGCTTGGCAAATCCCGCATCGGTGTACAGCTTGATACGCCCTTCGGCTTCGGGTGCGAAGTCCACGCCGTCGGCGCGATAGATCTCACGCGCGATCGTTTCGATCTTCTCTTTGATGGACATATCGTCGGGATACAACAGCTTGAAATCGGATGGTTTCTCGCACGCCTTGACGACAGCCTCGGCCAACGCTGCGCCACCGGCGCCGCCCTTTGCCCACACCTCGCTCAGCACGGCGTCCTCAGCACCTGCCGCGATCGCCGTATCACGGATGATCTCGATTTCTTTCTCTGTGTCCGAGTTGAAACGATTCACGGCGACCACGACCGGGATACCGAATTTGCGGGCGTTTTCGATGTGCTGGGTCAGGTTGGCCAAGCCCTTGCGGAGCAAATCGAGATTCTCTTCCGTGTAGGCCTTATCCAGCGGGCGACCCGGTATGACTTTGGGGCCACCGCCGTGCATCTTGAGTGCGCGCACGGAGGCGACAATCACAACGCAATTGGGGATCAGGCCCGAGGCGCGACACTTGATATCGAAGAACTTCTCCATACCCATATCGGCACCAAAGCCTGATTCCGTAACGACGTAACCGTTCGGGCCAACCAGCTTGAGCGCGATTTGATCGGCAATAATGGAGGAATTGCCTTGTGCGATGTTGGCGAATGGCCCGGCGTGCACGAAGACGGGCGTGCCCTGCAAGGTCTGCATCAGGTTGGGCATGATGGCATCTTTCATGAGGACGGTCATGGCCCCCGCCACTTTCAGATCGTCGGCTGTAATCGGCTTGCCTTGTTTATCAGTGCCGAAGACGATACGGCCCAATCGCGCGCGCATATCGCGTAGACCCGCATACCCGTCGGTCAACGCCAGCACAGCCATGATTTCGGATGCCACGGTGATGTCGAAGCCGGACTGGCGGGGACGGCCATCGCCTTTGGCACCCAAACCGAGCACGATATTACGGATGGCCCGATCGGACATGTCGACGACCCGATTCCACGTGATTGAATAGGGATCGATATTCAAACGAGGGATCTCGGGACACGCTTTCGCCAGGCGTTCATCGTCCAGACTGTCTTCGTGGAAAAGGCGGTTGTCGATAGCTGCTGCCAACAAGTTGTGAGCGACACCCACGGCATGAATGTCACCTGCCAGGTGAAGGTTGAAATCCTCCATTGGGACCGCCTGAGAGTACCCTCCACCAGCGGCGCCACCTTTGATCCCGAAGGTAGGGCCCATGGATGGTTGGCGGATGCAGGTGAAGACGGTCTTGCCGATGTAGCCGAGACCCTGGCTCAGGCCGATGGTTGTGACTGTCTTCCCTTCACCCAATGGTGTTGGCGTGATGGCGGTCACATCGATATACTTGCCGTTCGGTTGGTCTTGCATGCGCGAAAGGACATCGAGATGAACTTTCGCCTTGTACTTGCCATACAGGTCCAGATCATCTTCACTCAGTCCGACACTCGCTGCAATATCTCTGATCGGCTTGATGTCATGTGCCTGGGCGATGTCGATGTCGCTCGGAACGCTTGGGGGAAGAGGCGGTAATGCCATTGTTATTTCAAACCTCCTTGTTTTGAATTCTTCTGAACAATGTCGACTGTTTCGTATCGTACCATACTTGTGATAAATCTGTCAAGGCTTCATCTGGCGTTCTGCCGCGGCCAGCAGGTTTTTTAGCAGCATGATGTTGGTCATCGGGCCGGTTCCGCCTGGCACTGGGGTAATCCACCCCGCGATTTCGGCTGCAGCTTCGTAATCTACATCTCCTACCATATTGTTCTGCGCATCGAAGTTCACGCCGAAGTCGATGATAGCTGCCCCGGGTTTGATCCAACTGCCCGCGATCATCCCGGCTTTGCCGACCGCTGCGCAGAGGATGTCGGCACCGCGACATATTTCGGCCAGATCAGGTGTACGCGAATGCGCGATGGTCACCGTGGCGTTTTCTCGCAATAGAAGCAAAGCCATGGGTTTCCCGACGATGCTGGATCTTCCGACGACGACGGCATGTTTCCCGCTCAGTTCGATGCCATACCTTTTGAGGATTTCCAGGCCGCCAGCGGGTGTCGCTGGCACGAAATATGGCCCGACTCCTTCCGGACGTCCCACGGGAGCCACCTGGGCCAGTCGCCCGGCGTTGATCGGATGCACGCCGTCGACGTCTTTGTCAGGCGACAGCGCGGCTTTGATCGCGGTTTCATCGATGCCCTTGGGCAAGGGTTCCTGCACCATTATTCCGTGAACGCCCGGGTCACCATTCAATTTTCTGACTAAGCTGACAATTTCGGTCTCGGAGGCCGCTTCCGGCAGTGTCTGAATCTGGAACTCCATACCGCGGCTGGTGACGGTTTTTTCGATAGCACTGGCATAACTCACCGACGCCGGGTCTTCTCCAGCTCTGACGATGGCAATCGATGGTACGATGCCATACACCTGCTTGAAGCGCGCTACTTCGCCGTCGATTTCAGCCCGTAGTGTTTTTGCCAGGCCCTTACCGTCCAGAACGATAGCTGTCATCAGTGCTCTCCTTATCCCAACTTGCTGGCGACCAACTCGTAGACATCTTCTTTGATCCCGGTCTTGTTTTCCAGAAGTTGGCGCAACTTTTGATCTTGTTCGGTGACGAAAGCCTCATCGTCAAGCCAGGCGAGATTGATCATGACGTTGAGTGCGGCGGCGCGCAGGCCCGACTCAGCTGCCAAAACGGCAACGCCGGCGTCGCTGACCGCGTTGGCGTTGCCCATTTCGGCCACAGGCTTGCATAAGTCGATGACCTTTACACAGGCTTCAGCGATGCGCATGGGCACAGCCGTAGCGTGCTTGAGGGCGGTCTGCAGTTGTGCGGTACGAGTCGTTTTCTGTTCTTCGGTGTCGCGAGGCAGTTTCATTGCTTCTGAGACCTGGGTGAATGCTGCGACGTCCGCTTCAAGCAACTGCGTGAGCTGTTCCCGCAGTGCCTCTGACTGGGCCAGGATTCCTCTCATTTCAGCTTCGGCCGCGGCATATTTCTTCCGCCCGATGGTCAGATTGCACACCATGCTGACGAGCGCTGCTCCCAGGGCTCCTGACAGTGCCGCGACACTCCCTCCACCTGGAGCGGGTGAAGCGCTCGCAAGCTCTCCCAGGAATTCGTTCACCGGTTTGTTCGTTAACGACATAGTTAGACTATACCTCCTTGATATAGGTGGCGACCATCTGCGTCGCCCGGTTTCTCTCAGGAATGGAACCGCTTATTCTGGACTTGTGGGGCGGGGGAAAAGCCCGGTTCGCTGGATGATGTCCGGAATGGTCTCTTCCCACTCGATAGCCATGATGTGGACACCGGCGACACCGGGTATTTCACGACATTGCTGGATAATCTCGGCGCAAATCTGCACGCCTTCTTCCTGACGTTTTTCTTTGGGTGCATCTTGCATCCGCTGTACGATCTCGTCAGGCACGTCCATGCCAGGGACCTTGCTTGCCATATAGCGGGCTGCACCCAGCGATTTGATCGGACCGACACCAGCCATCACATAGACTCTTTCGTGCAGTCCGAGATCGCACACACGCTTCATATACTCGGCAAATTTCGGCACATTGTAGATCATCTGTGTCTGGATGAACTGGGCGCCTGCTTTTGCTTTCTTGCCCAAACGAAGCGGGCGAAAATCGAAAGGATCTCCGAACGGGTTTGCCGCACCACCTACGAAAAATGCGGGTGACTCGCCTTCGATGGGATCTCCACATTGAAATTGTCCGCTATCGCCCATCCCTTTGACCATCTGGATCAACTGCACGGAGTCGATATCATAGACGTTCTTGGCGGTGGGGTGGTTGCCGAACGATTGGTGATCGCCGGATAGACATAACACATTGCGAATGCCCAGCGCCCACGCTCCCAGTAGATCTGCCTGGATAGCCAATCGATTTCGGTCGCGGCACGTCATCTGGATGATCGGTTCCAGCCCCATCTGGACAAGCAACGCGGCTACCGCAATACTGGACATGCGCACGACGGCTGTCTGGTTGTCCGTCACATTGACCGCATCGACGTTGCCCTTTAGATATGCCGCTTTCTTTTCGATGACCCCGATGTCTGTCCCCTTGGGTGGTCCCAATTCGGCGCTGACGGCGAACTGCCCGGAGGCGAAGAGTTTGCTGAGGTTACTGCCATCGTTCATAGCTGCATGTCCTCCCGCACGATTTTGCGCAGTCCGCCATCTCGGCTTGTGGACCAATCCTTCGGCGGCTGGTTTTCCATGAGCAAATCGACCATCCCCAGAGCGCTCAGACGGTCGAAAATCAGTTGCCAGGCGCAGTCGGTTTCAGCGTTCACCTCGCATTTCCCGTTTTGTGACCCACCGCACGGGCCATTAAGCAGGCTCTTGGCGCAACGCGCGATGGGACAGACGCCACCGGTCAGGTCGAGCACGCAGTTACCGCATGCCTGGCAGCGCTCTACCCAAATCCCCTGGGTATCCGGTCGTCCGAGGAATGTGGTGTTCAGGCCCGGAACGGTGCGTTTCGCCGGGAACTGTTCGTTGACAGTCTGCACGCCGATGCCGCAGGCGATGGATACGATCAGGTCCGCCCATTCGATCAGCTCTGCGGCATTCTCGTTGTATTCGAATTCACATTGGCGTTGAACCGTGTAGTCGCGGATTTCCTTCTCTTGTCCGTCGAGTTTGGTCGCCATACGCAGCGCAGTCGCCAACAGCGCAGCTTCTTTTTCGCCCCCAGCCATGCAGACGGCGACACAGGTGCCGCATCCCAGGACGAGTATCCGTTGGGCGTCGCCCAGCATATTCTTGATTTCTTCAACAGGTTTCTGTTCGCCAATGATCATGTGCGACCCCTCCAATAACAGATATCCGTTCCCGTAGCCCCTGGCATACAGGAGTTGTGAATACAGGGTATTACCGAAGTGGGTTGGGTCCCAGTTCGCGGATGCGCGCGGTCATATTCTCGATGATGCACACGAATTCTTCCGCTTGCCCCAATCCCATGTGAAAGATCTCCAACCGTTCGGGTTCGAAGCCAATCTGCTGCAGCAGAGACTGAACGAATGCCACTCGTTTGGCCGCACGTTTGCTACCGCTGATATGGTGGCAATTGTCGGGATCGCAGGCGAAAATGCACACGCCATCCGCACCTTGCTCGAACGCGCTCAGCAGGTATTGGGCGTCCACCTTGCCTGTACAGGGCAGCGCAATGATCTTGATATTGGGCGGATAGGCCAAGTGCCTGCTGCCTGCCATATCGGCAGGAACTCCACCGCAGTAGCGGCACGTAAAAGCTGTGATTTGCGGTTCGAACGTTGTGTTCATACTTCCCAGCTCCCCAGAGCTACCATCACTTGTTCGTCTCGATAGAAATTCAAAGCGATTGCTTTGCCAGGACACTCAGAAGTGCATACGCCACAACCCTGACAGTTGAGCGGATCGATATACGATGCCCCCATGATGCCGCCCTTGCCCTCCCGCTGTGGGTCGATCGTAGGGACGCCGTATGGGCATGTACGGACACACGTCAGACAAGCCATACAATGCGTTTCATCGACAACCGCGACGACACGTTCAGGATAGATCACGCCGGGGGACAGCAATCTGGCGACTTTCTCGGCGGCGTTGAGCGCCTGGGCGATATTCAATTGGCTGGTTTTTGGACCGTGTGCCAACCCGCAGAGAAACACGCCGGCCCGATGAGACTCAGTACCACGTTGCTTAGGCTCCGTCTCCTCAAAGAAACCGCTTGCGAGCAGATCGACGTTGAGTAACTTGGCCAACCGGCGGTTGTCGGGGTTGGGCACCAACGCAACCGCCAGGGCGAGCCGATGGGGGTGCAATTCGATCATTTGTCCGAGGCTCAGGTCTTTCAGCCGTACTACGAGTTGCTCGCCCTCGAGCTCCACGGCTGGTGGGCTTGCCGGGTCGTAACGCACGAACAGTACACCTTGGCGGCGCGCTTCGGTGTATAGTTCTTCGAAGAATGCCGTCGTCATGGTCTCGCGGTAGAGCACGACGACCTGGCAACTGGGATTCAGCGTTTTGATGCGCAGCGCGTTCTTCATGACCTGTAAACAGCAATTGCGGCTGCATCGCCACGGCTGCGCGTCGCCCGCATTCCACGGGCCCACGCAGTTAATCATCACCACACTATGCCAGGAACTTACCTGCTCAGGAGTGGCGCTTAATTCCTCCTCGAGATCGAGCTGAGTGAGAACCTGTGGTGCCTCATTGAGCAGATAGACGTTGCCGCGATACTCGTTAGCGCCGCTGGCGACTAGCACCGCACCGTGGGTGACGGTCTCTTCGGAGGGTTTCTGCCCGTTGAGTTGCTTGTGCAAGACGGACTGGAAATTCCCCAACCGGCCGGAACTCCTCACCACTTCGGTCAACCGGTGGACGATGATCTTGTCGTGGTTCTCCACCCGCTCTATGAGCGCGGACAAAACGGGACCGGGCAAAGACCCTCCCGGCAGATACCTGATGCGAGCGAAATTGCCTCCGAGCTGAGCGCTCTTTTCGACGAGGTGGACGGGGATCCCGCGGTCAGCGAGGTGCAGTGCCGCCATCAGGCCCGCCAGCCCGCCCCCGATGACCAGGGTCTCGGGGTGAGTGACAATCTCGTCCTGAGGAATAGGCTCCAGCATCTCGACTCTGGCAATGGCCCGGCGAAGCAGCTCATGCGCTTTTCGTGCCGCCTCAGCAGGGTGGTCCCGGTGGGGCCAGGTACAGAATTCCCGAAGTCCAACGAACTCGAGCAATTGGGCGTCGTTGTCGGTTCGGCTAAGTATTCTCTCGAACAGCGCACGGTGGGTTCTGGGTGTACACGCGCCGGCCACGATCCGGTTCACGTCGTGAGCTTCGATTGCTCGTTCGATCTCGCGCTGCCCTTCCGCCAGGCATCCGAATTCGACGATCTGCGCGTGGACGACGTTCGGCTGGCACAGGGCATAGTCCGCGAGCGCATCGACATCAATGACCCCACCGATTTCGTCCGCGCAGCGGCAGATGAAGACGCCAATTCGCGGCTCCTCGACCTGCACAGCGCTGGGTGCGGACGCGGTCGCCTGGTTCTGCGGTTGGGTAAGACTTTCCCTGAGAAATGCGACGACCTGACTGGCGACGCCTGTTGCCTCTGTGGTGGCGTCACAGATGTCTTTGGGGGCTGTGTTGCTTCCGCAGGCGAAAATCCCTTCTCTGGAAGTGACGCCGGGGACGATCTCAGCGGTCTTAACAAATCCGTGCGCATTGAGCTCGATGCCCAGCGTATCTGCGAGTTTCGCGAGTTCCGGCGTGGGTTCAGCTCCAACTGATAGGACCAACAAGTCGAAGCGCGCTTCTTGGAGGGAACTCCCATCCGCCAGATAGCGGAAGACAATCTCGCCGCTAGCGCTGTTCTTGCGCACGTCGAACAGCCGACAACGTGTGTATTGAATGCCGTGATTCCGGCGCATGGTTTCGTAAGTATCCAGAAACTGTTTCGCAAAAACCCGGTCGTCCATGAAAAAGATGGTGCATTCCGCTTCCGGCAGGTTCTGCTTGGCCAATACGGCTTGCTTGGTCGCATACATGCAGCAAAAGGTGGAACAATAATCGTGTTCTTTGTCGCGGGACCCAACACACTGCAGCCAGGCGATACGCCGCGGAGGCTGGCCGTCGGATGGACGCACGATGCGTCCTTCGCTGGGGCCACCCAGACTGGCAAGCCTCTCGAATTCGAGGCCGGTCAACACATTGGGGACGCTCCCATACCCCAATTCGACGCTCGCCGCCGGGTTGTGGAGTTGATAGCCTGTAGCCAGGACAACGGCGCCAACTTCGATCCGGATGGTCTGGGCAGTCTGGCTCAGATCGATGGCGCGAGTGGGACACACTTCCTGGCACTTGTTGCAGTCTGTACAGTAGTTCCCTTTGTCGATGATGTACGAGTTGGGGATGGCTCGCCAATCAGGCTTGTAAGCGGCTTTGTGTACGGTGGGAACGGGCGAGTACCGGTCCGTGATTTCGATCGGGCAGACCTCGGCGCACTTATCACAGTTGATGCACAAGGCAGGATCCACGTAGCGCGGTTGCGCGAGCACTGTTGCGGTGAATTGGCCGGGTTGTCCCTGCAGCTCGGCCAGCTCACTGAGCGTTAAGACGTGGAGTTGATCGGACTGGTTGAAGTCCAGGAAGGCGGGAGAAATAGATGGTCTGGTACACCCGAATCCGTGATCGCCGGTCCCGCGGCACAACACACAGTTGTGGTGTGGAAACATGTAACCCAGTTGGGAGGTAATACCGCCCAGGGAAGGGGCCTTTTCGGCTAAATAGACTGTAACTCCAGACAGAATCAGTTCACTGGCAACCTGCGCTCCGGCAATACCGCCGCCGACTACCAGTACTGCGTTGTTCCGGGATTCTTTCATCAAAAGGCGGTCTCCTATATGACTTCGTGGCAGCTAGTGGAAGTCTGGCTAAACGATCAAGGTATCAACACCATTCAACCTTGCCCCGTCCCTGTCGATTATCGTTCATCCGCACCTGCCGTTAGGCGCTTCACGAAACTGGGAAACCCTGCTCTGTCTCTGGTGGAGTCGATTTGGGAATGAGGGTATCGTTGATGGGCTCCTGTATCCTGGACAGGATCATTATACACTGATTCCTGTGAAAAAGACAATCAGACATATACGTCAGTTCAGCCCAAGCTGGTTGCTGGCGATACGTGCGCTGAGTTGACGGCGGCAGGATTCACAATAGATCGTGTTGGCATCCGATTCTTCCTGTGCAAAGTTGAGCCAGTCGCTCAACTCGTGAGCAGGGCGCATCGCACATGGTCCGCTGCAGATAGTGAGATCATCATAGATGGCTGAAGGGATTCCGATCACAGCTCCGAGATAGTGTGAGACCAAGCGGCGCAAGACGATGGGCCGCTCATCTCGAATCGAGAGTCGCTTGAGCCATGCGGTAGACGTAATGGCAGCCAAACCTGCAATCCCGACGCCCATTACTTCACGTTCCTCTGTTTCATCGTACAACGGATAATGGACGATTGCCAGGTCGTAGTGCGGACTGTGGTGCTGAAAGGGTTCGTTGACAACGAGATTCAGATAGCGTCGCGCGCGCAGGTATCCCTGATCGCTGTCGTAACTGCGGTCCATGTACCACGCGGCACTGCCATACAGGCTATCAGGGTCCGAATCCTGCAGTACCCAATACCCAAATGGTTTGACTTCGGGCAGTTGTACGGGTCTGATCGGATTGTTCGCCGGTAGAAACTTCAGCGCCTGACGGAGCGCGAAGTGGGTGTCGCGTAAGATCATGATCGCTTCGTTGTCCGGAATCCCGTCCGTCCAGGTGACTGACAGAAATTGTAGGCCAACGTTCACAGAACCCCCCTCAGACTTTCATTCGTGGGATTTTGATTGCCCGACCTGCATCTTGAAGCCGTAGTTGGCAGCTCCCAGCAACCCTACGTCAGGATTGAGGATGACATGGACCGGCATCTTGTCCAATACCATCGACAAACGCCCTTTGCTGAGGAAAGCGTCCAGGAAGATACCGGTCTTGAGGAGGGGCAGAATGCGCGGTGGAATCCCGCCGCCGATGTACAGCCCTCCAGTAGCCAACACTTTCAACGCCAGGTTGCCGGCTTCGGAGCCCAGGATCGACACGAATAGCTGCAAAGCCGCCTCGCACAATTCGCAGCGGGGCTCAGAGTTCATTGCCGCATTAACAATGACGGGCGTAATATCAGATGCTTCTGCTAACTGATGGGTGAGCCAGTTGGGTTCCTTGGCATAACCACTGTCTTTCAAGAAGGCATAGATGTTCGGGAAGCCAGACCCTGAACAGACACGCTCATAGCTCACGTTTTCGTAACGCTCGAGCAGGTAGCGCAGCAGATCGATCTCTCGTGCGTTGCGCGGACCGAAATTGGTGTGCCCGCCTTCCGATGCATGCGCACAATATTGCGTACCGTCCCAGGTGAGGAATGCTTCACCAAGCCCCGTCCCCGGGGCGATCACGGCGATGGTTCCGCCCTCTGCCCGCCTACCCTCTCGCAGCGTTGCCAGGTCGTCCTGCCGGAGGATGGGGATTGCCTCGGCGATCGCTTCCAGGTCGTTCAATATGTGGATATCCGCGAATCCGAACTCGCGCTGAATGTGCGCTTCGCTGATGATCCATGACAGGTTGGTGACCGTTGCCTGACCTTCGACCACGGGCCCTGCTACACCGAAAGTGGCGCGCTGTGGTTGCAGGTTGGTCTGGGCGAGGAACTCACTGATGATGGCCTCCAGACGGGAGTAAGAGGTACTGGGGAATGTCCGTGCCAAAACAGGATCCCTGAGTCCGGCCTCCGCAGCAAAGAGCGCCAGGGTAGTTTTGGTTCCCCCGATATCTCCGGCTAGTAACATGATCGACCTCCAATCTCGTCCATCAGTGCTGTCAGCGCTATTCCCGTGACGACTTTCGCCTGTCTGGTCAGGCGTGTTGTCTGGCTTACGGATTCTGTTGCAAGGGTGGCTGGGGATCGCAATAGTCCCACGCATTATACCACAGTCACGATCATCGGCAACTGCGCACTTCTGCTCTGACGTTGATCGTTGGTTTTTGGTTTGACAAAGTGTTATAATTGTGCTATAATAAACTTACCTATATGATAACTACTAACTTATAAGGTGGGACACTGTCGGCCTATCCAATTTCCTCCGGGAGTGTGCGGATCGTGGAGGAAAAGCGTGCGTTGGAGTGAATCAGGAGAATTGCCGTGGATGCAGCTTTCATCGTTGATGTTCACATGCATTTGTATGCCCGCTTTGGTGGTTCCTGGAAATCCCGGCATTACGGTAAGGTCCGACGTGAGGATGGCAGTCTGCACCAGGCCATGATCCCGAGTTTTGTAAACACCGACAGCCAGCCCGAGGTCGCGTTAGGTTATATGGACTGGTGTGGGGTGAAGCAGGCAATCTTATTGCAGGGCGGGCTCCACGGTGTGCAGAACGAGTTCTACCAGGATGTGGTCGCACACTGGCCGGATCGTTTTGTAGCGATGGCACAGGTTGACCCAACCAGAGGGGCAGAGGCTGCACGCGATCTCAAGTATTTTCTCGACAACGGTCACCTGGGTGTCAAGTTCGAAATGGATGAGTTGCGCAAACTCCGCCCGGGGGTCTCCTTCGCCGGACAGCAGGAGATGAAGGTCTTCGAGGTGTGCGCGGAGAAGAATGCGCCGATATTCGTCCACCTCAGCTCGAATGAACACAGCCTGCGTGAAGGTGAAGATATTCTGCAATTGCTCGCAAGGTGGCCTCATCTCAATTTCGTCGTTTGTCATATCGGCGTTCCCCCATTTGAATACTGGCGCGAACGAGCTCTACTGGCGCAGCATCCCAACATCTACCTCGATACGGCTGCATTCTACTGGTACTACCACGACGAACAGACCTACCCGTATCCCGCTGCACTTGAAAATCTACAGTGGGTTGTGGAAAAGGTGGGAGCGGCGAAGCTGCTGTGGGGATCCGATTATCCGATGGCGTTGACCCTTACAACCTACAAGCAAATGATCGATCTGATCCGCGTCGAGTCCGCGTTCTTGAGCGAGGACGAGAAACAACTGATCTTGGGAGTGAATGCCCGGCAGTTGTTGATGACCTGGACAACCAACAGACGCTAAATTTGCTTTGTGATTTATGTAACATGTTCTTGACACGTTATCTCAAGCGTGGTAAAATGAGGTGGTCCAACGTTCATATTTGCGCCACGATGCCCAAGTTTGCCACGCAAACGGATTCGCTGAATCGCAATCTTTTTCGCAGGGGCGAAGAAAAGTGTTGTCCCGCTTTTTCTCGTACTTTCGGTGATCGCGAACAGGCTTTTCTTCTCCTGGCGTGTGTTGTGCTCTTCTGCGGGAAGCCAGCCATATAGTTCAGGTTCGACCTGTCGCAGGGAATGAACTGTGTATTGTCATAACCTGTCCACCTTGGGATTACCTCATCCGGCTATCTGTGCCGCCGGCGTCAATCTGGGCACTTGGTTTCGGTACCGAGAGTTGAGTCGTGTGCAGTTGCCGTTGATTGAGACAGATGGTATTCGATGCCCTTTCATTACTGGAGGTGAGAAAAACGATGAAGATCTATGACGTCTCTTTGCCCGTGCACAATAACATGATGCCGTTCTATCAAGACCCCACAGCCAGCATCTACCGCGTCAGGGACATGGACAAAGGAGACGACGCTAATGTTTCCGAGCTGAAGATGGGCTGTCACTGCGGTACTCACCTGGATGCCCCGATCCATTTCGTGCCGGGCGCTCCGGCTGTTGACTCGCTTGCTCTGGATGACTTAATCGGCCCCGTTCTCGTGGTCGAGTTCCCCGATTCGCTTGAGCAGCTCCACGCGAAAGACCTGGAAGCCGCGGGCATCCCCGCCGGGGTTACCCGCGTCCTGTTCAAGACACGGAACTCAAAGCTGTGGGAGCGGAAAGAGACCGAGTTCTCGAAGGACTACTGCGGCGTAGAGGCGGACGCCGCCCAATGGCTGATCGATCGTGGACTGAAAGTGGTCGGCCTGGATCACCTCTCCGTGTGCCCATTCCATGATCTCCTGACCACACATCGCCTGTTTTTCGAGGCACGTGTCATCGTCATCGAGGGCTTGAATCTGACAGGGATCAAAGCCGGTCTCTACCAGCTTATCTGTATGCCTCTGAACCTTGTTGGGAGTGATGGCGCTCCGTGTCGGGTGGCGCTTATCGCTTGATGTCCGGTGCGGCAAACTTACTGGTTGTTCCATATAACCGGATGTGCATCGTGTAAGGACTATGGGACCTTAAGGGAAGGAGGTGAGCGCTTAAGGAGAGTGAGGAAAGGGCGTGCCTATCAGGTTGCGGGCTTGTCAAATTAGACAGTAGTTGCCTGCGCCAGGCAAAAGAGCCGTCGGACCCTGTGCTGGTCTGACAAAACAGGAATTGACGAAGACGTTGTTGTTTCCATGAACTTTACAGTTCGGCCGATCATGAGGAGGAACAAAATGTTGCGTTCATCTGCCAAATGGATCAGTTTGTTGGTTGTCCTGTGCATGCTTCTCACCACTGTGAGTCTCGTCTGGGCACAAGAGCCGGACGAGGGCGCTATGACAGGGCTGTGGGAGAAGTTCGACGCCGCGAAGTGCTACCAGGCCAAAGCCGCAGATACACCGCTGATCAAGGCACCGGCACAAAAGGAGCCGCCGTATCGTATCGCTATCAGCAATGCATACATTGGCAATGACTGGAGAACAGAGATGATTCAGATGGCGCGTGCGTACGCGAATCATCCTGAGATTCAGCCATACATTGAGGAATTGTATGTGGTCAGTTCCGGCAATGATGCCAATGCCCAGATCGCTATCGTGGACCTGATGATTGCATCCGGCTATGATGCCATCATCTTGAATACCGCATCCGAGGATGCGCTGAGCCCGGTGGTGAAGCGCGCGCACGATGCCGGCATCCTGGTCATTTCCTTCGATAACGTCAGCTCCTCGGAGTACGCCATCCGCATCAACGAGGACCAGGTTGCGTTCGGCCGCACGATGGCTGAGTGGCTGGTCGACCAGTTGGGCGGCAAGGGCAAGGTGTTCATGATCACCGGCGTGCCGGGGACCACGGTTGATAACGGCCGTAACGAGGGCGCGAAGGAAGTGTTCTCGAAGTATCCTGACATAGAGATCCTGGGTGAGCAACCTGGGATGTGGGCCGATGGGCCTGCCCAGACTGCGATGGCGACTGCGCTGGCTGCGTTCCCGGAGATCGACGGTGTGTGGTGCCAGGGTGGCGACACCGGTGTACTGCGGGCCTTCATGGACGCTGGGCGTGACTTCGTGCCGGTCGCTGGCGAGGCCGAGAACGGCTTCCGCAAACTGGCTGCCGAGCACAATATTCCGATCATCTCAGTCGGTCAGACGCCGGCCATGGTCGCCGTGTCCATCAAGTTGGCCATTGACATGCTGAAAGATGGCATCGAAGTCCCGCAAGAGATCAACGTCCCGTTGCCGATCGTCGAAGGTAAGGACATGGTCGAGGGGGTGGATTACTTCCCCGACCTGAAGGACAACTTCTTCGTAGCCTTCCAGTTGCCGGAGTGCGGTGTGATGTTCACCGGCGAGCAGATTCTGGCCCAGGACGCTTTCTAGATCGTTGACATCCTATCGGGGACAGGAGGCACCATGCTCCTGTCCCCTACTGCGAGTATCAAGTTTATCGTGTTTGAACAGAGGAGGTCGACGTGGCGTTATTGGAGGCAAATGGTATCACCAAACGGTTTGGTGGTGTGGTCGCACTGGACAACGCTTCCTTCAGTTGCGAAGCCGGCAAGATCACAGCGCTGATCGGCGAGAACGGCGCCGGCAAAAGCACGATGATCAAGGTCATCTGTGGCGTCCACAGACCGGATTCCGGAGACATCATTTTCAAGGGACAGCACATTCATCCGAACAACCCTGCTGACGCAGTTCGGCTCGGCATCGTGTCGGTATTCCAGGAGCTTTCGCTGGTTCCCGACATGACGGTCGCACAGAACATCTGGTTAGTCAATCCCATCCGCAATCGTATAGGACTTATCGATTTCAAAGCGCAGGCCGCAAAGACGGCAGCGCTTCTGGACAGCCTGGGTTTCAGCGGGATTGATCCGGACGCGCTGGTCTCGGAGCTTCCGCTGGCGGACAGGCAACTCGTCGAAATCGCTCACGCTGTACACCGCGATCCCGACTTGCTCATTCTCGACGAGGGCACATCCGCACTGGCATCGAAAGAAGTCACAATCGTGTTCGATCTGCTGCGCAAGCTGCGCGATCAGGGCAAAGCGATTGTGTTCATTTCTCACCGCATGGGTGAGATCGAAGAATTGTGCGACATCACTTCGGTTTTCCGCAACGGCAAGGACGTGAGGTCGTTTGCCACCGGCTCGCTGTCCGACGACGAGATCGTGCAGTTGATGATCGGGCACAAGATGGAGCAGTACTTCCCGGAAAAGCCTGTGCGTGCCAAGGCACCGGAGCCCGTTCTCGAAGTGAAGAACATCAGTTGGGAACATGCCCTTCACGATGTCTCCGTCGACGTCGGCAAGGGTGAGATTGTCGGTTTGGCGGGGCTCGAAGGCCAAGGCCAGGGCGATCTGCTGTTCGCACTCTTCGGGGTCTATGCCGGAGTTTCCGGCGAGGTACGGGTCGACGGCCGTAAGGTCAACATCAGCAGCCCGGCGAAGGCTACTCGCCCGGACATCGGTCTGGCGATGATCCCCGCTGACCGCAAGGTCGAAGGACTGATCCTGCCGATGAGCGTTGGGCGCAACATGACGATGGCCATCCTGAAGCGCATCAGCCGCATGTCCGTTATCAGCCGGCTGCTGGAACGAGCGGCGGTGGACAAGATGATGGCACGCCTCGCGGTGCGAGCACCGTCGGCGGATATCCCGGTGCAGAGCCTGAGCGGCGGGAACCAGCAGAAGGTTTCGCTGGCCAAGTGGCTGCTGACCGACGCTAAGATCTATCTGCTCTATGATCCGACGCGTGGTATCGACGTAGGTACTAAGCAGGAGATCTATCGCTTGATGCGCGAGCTTGCGGACGAGGGCAGCGCCATTTTGTTCTTCTCCACCGACTTGGACGAGATCGTAGGCATGTGCGATCGCACCTTGGTGATGTACGAAGGCCGGATCGTGCGTGAGCTGGTCGGCGATGAGATCACCGAGACGAATCTGGTGGCTGCCGCCCTGAACCTGGGCGAGATTGGCAACAACCGGGAGGTAGCTGAGGCATGACCGACGTGTCGAACCCCAAACCAAAAAAGAAATTCAGCATCATGCGTTACTATCGCCCGCTGATCGCCTATGCCGCGCTGATTCTTCTGCTGATCATCTACCGCAGCCTGAGCCCGATCGTCTTCCGCTTACCGGTGCTTACGGCGATGTTCAACCAGGGTATGGCCCTGGCGATTACCAGCATCGCGCAGACGATGGTCATCCTGACGGCTGGCATCGACCTGTCGATTGGCTCGATTGTGACGCTGTCAAACTGCGTCGCCGTCACGAATATGCAGCCAGGTGTCGCTCCAACCTTGGGCGTCGTCGTCCTCGTGCTGTTGGTCGGCTCGCTCGCTGGTGCGATCAACGGGTTCCTGGTCGCGTTCGGCCGTCTGCCGCCAATCATTGTCACGCTGGCGACGGCATCCATCTTCAATGGGATCGCCTTGTATGTGCTGCCGAACCCGGGTGGATTCGTCCCTGAGTGGTACACTAACGCGCTGACGGGACGGGTGTTCGGGGTGATTCCAACCGCGCTCATCCTACTGATCGTGCTGTTCGTCTTCGTGTGGACGCCGCTCAAACGGTCGCCGCTAGGGCAAGCGATCTACGCCGTGGGGAGCTCCGAGGCGTCGGCGCGCATGTCCGGCGTTAACGTCCGGAGGACTAAGCTGTTGACCTACACCTTCGCCGGCACGCTGTGTGCGCTGGCCGCGCTCTTCCTGACCGCGCAGACCGCGTCAGGTGATGCGACCCAGGGCGGGGTCTACACGCTGAACTCGATTGCAGCGACGGTTATCGGTGGCACCAGTTTCTCGGGCGGTGTCGGCGGAGCGGCAGGGACCATCGCCGGTGCATACGTCTTCGCGATCATCCCCAACGTGCTGTTCGCCGCGCGTGTGTCCCCGTTCATGAAAGAGCTGCTGCAGGGGGCGGTTCTGGTCGTCACGATCAGTCTGGGCGCTGCGCGTGTGTTCCGGGTGAAAAACCGCCTGGATATCATGAAGTAGGAAATGGAGAGTGAGAGTTATATGAGCGAAGCAGTGTCATCTCAGACCACCAAGCGTTGGACCCTCCGCGTATTGGGCGAAGCGGGGTCCAATCGCCGTTCCGTGACCATTGCCTACTTTTTCGTCCTAGTCTTGGTGGCGATTGGCGGTGCTCTGGCACCTGGTTTCGTCAAGCCGCAGAGCCTGATGCAGCAGCTCGTGTTGGCCTCGATTCTGGGGGTCATCTGTATCGGGCAGATGGCTGTGATCCTGACCGGTAACATCGATTTGTCCGTGAGCTGGACGATGAACCTGACGTCGGTCATCGTCACTTCGATCACGCGCGGCGAGAACCAGAGCGTTGGCGAGGCGATTGCCATTGCTCTGTTGGTAGCGGCGGCGATCGGGCTGTTCAACGGGTTGGGAGTTGCCTACCTGAGATTGCCCTCGATGGTGATGACCCTCGGTGTCAATGCGATGCTGCAGGGCGTCACCCTCGTTCTCACCGGTGCGCAGCCCAAAGGCAATGCCCCGGAGGTTGTGCGCTGGCTGATCGTCGGCCGCGTGGCTGGAATCCCGGTGTCTGTGATCTTGTGGGCGATCCTGTCCATCGCGACTATCTTCGTGCTCAGCCGCACCGTGTTCGGGCGCAGCCTGTATGCCGGTGGCAGCAACCAGATCGCGACCTACCTGTCGGGTATCCGCATGCAACGCAGTCTGATCCTGGCATTCGTCATCTCCGCCGTCTGCAGCGGGCTGGGCGGCATCTTGCTGTGCGGCTACGGCGGTCAGAGCTACCTGAGCATGGGCGAGACCTATCAGATGCCGGCCATCGCGGCAGTCGTGGTGGGTGGCACGAGCATCCTGGGTGGCTCGGGCACGTACGTCGGTGTGATCGCCGGTGCGATCATCCTCGTTCTGTTGCAGAACGTGCTGTCCCTGGCGCACGTCAAGTACGCCGGGCAGCTCATCATCTATGGCATCGCCATTTTGACGATGCTGTTCGTGTACGGACGCCAGTCCACGGACCGTGAGTAGCCCAGGGGAATTTACGACCGGCATTTTGTACGAGTGGGTGGGCGGCGTCGCAAGTGGACCGCCCACTTTCTTTGTCCCGTGGCGGGCCACAATGCGCGGTTGGCGGTATTCAAGGCCGGCCGCCGCGCGATGCGATGGCCTCCCCCGGACGCGAGAGCCTTCGCATTGCCCTGTGGAAGGTTGACGAATGACTCCTGAAATGATATCATCACTGCGTGTTTAGCGTGCGTCACGTCCGCGTGCGCGGTGTGACGAGACGGACTGAATTACAGACAGAGCATATATCGCCGGGGGATGTGGATTATCTGCTGCGATATGGCAGACTGTGACCGGAGACGGCAGAGGAGATGGTTTTGGAGATGACAGAGAGCGAAGCACTTGCACAGAAGAGGATCTCGTTGCACGATCTGGAGGATTTTTGTACGAAGGCGATGGCGGCGGCAGGACTATCCCTGGAAGACGCGAGGGTGTCGGCGAGCATCCTGACGACGACGGATTCGTGGGGCGTTCACACGCACGGAACACGGCAGATCCGCGGGCTGATGAAGAACGTCGCAAACGGCCGCATCCGTCCGGATGCTCTCCCAGAGGTCACCGGTGAGGGCGTGGCGTGGGCGATGGTCGACGGCCATTTCGCCATGCCGATGGTCATCTCAGATCGTGCTATGAATCTGGCGATGGAGAAAGCGAAAGCGTCGGGTGTAGGGTTCGCGGGCGTAACGCACAGCAGCCATTTCGGTGCCGCCGGCTACTACGCGACGATGGCGCTGAAAGAGGACATGATCGGGATCTCGATGACGAACGTGGACCGCTGGATGACCGTGCCGGGTGGAAAAGGCCCAGTGCTCGGTACGAATCCGATTGCCTACGCGATCCCGGCTGGAGAAGAGCGTCCGATCTTCTTCGACATTGCGACCAGCAACGTGGCGGTGACCAAGATCCTGGCGGCCAAGGCGCTCGGCAAGAGCATTCCGGCAGGCTGGCTGGTCGATGACGACGGCCTGCCGACGACCGATCCGCGCGATTTCCCCGAACACGGGGCATTGTTGCCGATGGCCGGGCACAAGGGTTATGGTATTGCGGTGTTCATCGAGGTGCTCGCCGCGGTCCTGACCGGTGCGGCGATGCTGAGCGACGTGAAGTGCTGGCTGGACGACACTCCGGAGCCTGCCAACGAGGGGCACGCGTTCATCGCCATCAACGTCCCGGCCATGATGCCGGCCGATCTCTTCAAGCAACGCATGGATCACATGATCCGCGAGATCAAGAACGCGCCGAAAGCCAAGGGAGCGGAACGCATCTATTTGCCGGGGGAGATGGAATGGGAGCGGCGCGAGAAAGCTCTGACGAACGGTGTGCAGCTACCCGATTACGTGACCGTCAACCTGTACGGTCTCGCCGAGGACTTCGGGATGACGGAGGAGCTGGTTTCCCTGTTTCATTGAGCTGATACACACTGTGCGGCGAGCCGGATCGGCCTTATACGTACTCCAAAACGGAGGATGGAACATTGGCAGCAGGCTATGTCTTGACCATCGATCAGGGGACTACAGGCAGTACGGTTTTGATTGTCGATCACGCGGGCCAGGTCTTATCGCGTGCTTATTCAGAGTTCACGCAGTATTATCCCAAACCGGGCTGGGTCGAACACGATGCCACGGAGATCTGGGAGGTCACGCTGCGCGTGTCGCGTGAAGCGATCGCGCGCGCCGGTGTATCCCCCGGGGAGATCCGGGCCATCGGGATCACCAATCAGCGCGAGACGACGGTGGTGTGGGATGCGCGGACTGGAGAGCCGGTGAGCCGCGCCATCGTCTGGCAGTGTCGCAGAACAGCTCTGCTGTGCGACCGGATGAAACAGGCCGGCATGGAAGAGATGGTGCGCGCACGCACCGGGCTGGTGATCGACGCCTATTTCTCGGCAACCAAGCTTGCCTGGCTGCTAGAGAACGTGCCTGGGGTGCGCGAGCGTGCCGAGGCCGGCGATCTGCGTTTCGGCACGATCGACTCGTGGCTGGTGTGGAACCTAACGGGCGGAAGGGTTCACGTTACCGACTACTCCAACGCCTCACGGACGATGCTGTTCGACATCCACAGCCTGAAGTGGGACGAGGAAATACTGCGCTATTTCGCTATCCCCTTGAGCCTGCTCCCACAGACCGCCGCGTCGAGCACGGTATATGGCGTGACCGATCCGGTTGTGTTCGGCGTCGAGATCCCCATCGGAGGCATGGCCGGCGATCAACAAGCGGCCCTGTTCGGCCAAGCCTGTTTCGCACCCGGCGCCGCCAAGAACACGTACGGGACTGGCTGCTTCCTGCTGATGAACACCGGCGAGCGTCCCATCGCCTCGCAACACGGCCTGCTCACGACGATTGCCTGGGGGTTGGACGGGAAGGTCCATTACGCACTGGAGGGGGCCATCTTCATCGCCGGAGCGGCGGTCCAGTGGTTGCGCGACGAGATGAAACTGATCGTCTCTGCTGCGGAAACGGAAGAGCTCGCCCAATCCGTCCCGGACAACGCGGGGGTGTACGTCGTTCCAGCTTTCGTCGGACTGGGCGCACCGTATTGGGACATGTACGCGCGAGGCACCATCGTCGGGCTGACGCGCGGGTCGGGGCGCGCTCATCTCGTGCGCGCTGTACTGGAAGCGATCAGCTATCAGACACACGACGTGTTGCAGGTGATGAAGGAGGAAGGCCATCTGGAATTGAAAGCGCTGAAAGTCGATGGCGGTGCGGCGGCCAACAATTTCCTGATGCAGTTCCAATCCGACATTCTGGGCGTGGACGTGGAACGGCCGGCGCAGACGGAGTCCACTGCGTTGGGCGCGACCTACCTGGCGGGGCTCTCCACCGGGTTCTGGCAGAGCCAGGAGGATATTCTGGACATTCGCAAGGTCGACCGCCGCTTCGCGCCGGCGATGGCTGCGCAGGAACGGGAGCGATTGCTGGCGGGGTGGAAACGCGCTGTCGCAAGCGCGCGCTCGTTTGCTGCGAATGCGTGATGTCCGGGTGGCAGGGAGATGCAAGAAAGCGTGACCGGCGGCGATGTCAGCGGGGTGGGTGAAGCCGGAGAACGAGAGGGAACAAGGTGAGTGACAACGTGGTGAGGATCGACTCATACCTGTTGGAGCGTTTCATGGGGGACGTCTTCCGCGTGCTCGGCGTGCCGGATGAGGACGCGGTGATCTGCGCCGACGTCCTGATCACGTCGGACCGGCGCGGCATCGATTCTCACGGCATCGGACGCATGAAGCCGTTCTACTACGAGCGCATCCGCGCGGGCATCCAGGAGCCGGTAACGCGTTTCGAGGTCGTGCGCGAAGGGCCGACCACTGCGGTCGTCGATGGCAACAACGGCATGGGCATGGTGATCGGCAAGCGCTCGATGCAGATGGCGATCGACAAGGCGAAGCGCTACGGCATGGGCATGGTCGCGGCGAAGAACTCGACCCACTACGGTATCGCCGGCTACTACGCCATGATGGCGGCGGCGCAGGGGATGATCGGCATCACTGGGACGAACGCTCGTCCCGCCATTGCACCGACGTTCGGCGTCGAGAACATGCTCGGGACGAACCCGCTGACGTTCGGGATGCCCACGGACGAGGAGTTCGATTTCATCCTGGATTGTGCGACCTCCACCACGCAGCGTGGCAAGATCGAGGTCTACGAGCGCGCAGGGAAGCCGCTGCCGGAGGGCTGGGTGATCGGGCACGATGGCCAGTCGAAGTCGGACGCGCATGCGGTGCTCGACGAGCTCGTTGCCGGCACCGCCGCGCTGACGCCGCTGGGCGGCATCGGCGAGGACGGCTCAGGCTACAAGGGCTACGGCTACGCCACCGTCGTCGAGATCCTGTCTTCGGCGCTGCAAAGCGGCCCGTTCCTCAAGGCCCTGTCCGGATTCGACGAGCACGGCGGACGTGTACCTTTCCGGCTGGGGCACTTCTTCATCGCGATCGACGTCGCATCGTTCGTCGACCTGGCGGAGTTCAGGAAGACTACCGGCGAGATCCTGCGGCAATTGCGCGCCTCGAAGACGGCGCCGGGACAGAAGCGCATCTATACCGCCGGAGAGAAGGAATACCTGGCCTGGCAGGAACGCAGAGTGAAGGGCATTCCGCTCAACCATGTATTGCAGCGACAATTGCGCGAGATGCGCGACGATCTGCAGCTCACGCAGTACGCGTTCGATTTCGAGTAACGCTCATTCGGATTGACGAGACGAAGCCCCCTGTCTGTCACGGCAGGGGGCTCGGTTTTGCCCCGCTTCCGCCGGCGAGCACCTGTTCCAGATCGGCCACGGTGAAGTAGTCGCCGGGTGTTGCTGCGCTTCTGTTTTCGATCACTTCGCATGTTTCCGCGCCGGGATCACCCAGGCAAGTCAGCACAATCGCTGCTTCGCTGAAATCCTCGTCGCGCGTGTAGCCGTTTACGGTCACGATCACCTGCATCCCAGCCGCGTGGGCCGCTTCAAGACCGTTGCGCGAATCTTCCACTACCACGCAATCTTCAGGCGGGACGTCCAGCTCGCGGCAGACCATCTGGTAGATGTCCGGTGCGGGCTTCTTGGCCTTGACGACGTCACCCGCCAAGACGACTGAGAACTGTCCCGCAGCTGCTTCACCCATCACGTGGCGCAGCACCGTCACGACCGCTTCCCGCGCGGACGTCGAGGCGACGGCCAGCAACCAGCCGCGGCCCAGGGCCTCTTCGGCAAGTCGCTTCACTCCCGAGCGCGCCGGGATCCTGCCCGAGTCGATGATGTCCTTGTAGATGGCCGTCTTGCGCTTGTGCCACGCCGCGACCATGGCGTCGCGCTCCGCGGGGTCGAGCGGAGGACGGACCGTCTCCAGAAATTGCGGATCGTTCCACAGGCTGGCCATGCGTTCCTTGCCACCGCCGATCTTCAGCTTGCGCCCGTATTCCTCGACGGACCACTCCCACGGAACGCCCAGCTCTGCCCACATCTGATTGAAAGCCGGCAAGTGGCCGAACTGCTCGGTATCTGCCAGTACACCATCACAATCGAAGATCAATACTTTGCTCATCATGCCTGCCCCTCGCTTCCGAACACTTTCATGAACTTCACGGCCATGCGGATGACGTCTTCGCGCACCGCTTCGAGCAATTTCAACGGGTTGTACTCCACCGGATGCGCGTTCAGGTACTCGCGGTAACTGTCGGCATAGACGATCTTGAGCTGCGTCGAGATGTTGATCTTGGGGGCACCGCGGGCGATGAGCCCTCTGAAGACGTCGTCGGCCAATCCGGTGCCGCCGTGCACGACTAGCGGGATGGGTTCAGTGGCGACGATCTCGGACACTCTGTCGAAGTTGATCTGTGGAGTCCCTTTGTACATTCCGTGGGCGGTTCCGATTGCCGGGGCAAAGCTGTCGATGCCGGTTTCGCGGATGAACTCGACCGCCTTCTCCAGCGAGACTATTGGGCTCCCATAATCGCTGCCGACGCCGTCCTCGACGCCCTTCACTGCTCCGAGCTCGCCCTC
>ENA-OSEO01001633-OSEO01001633.1-sediment-metagenome-genome-assembly--contig:-NODE-1633-length-38682-cov-8.514622_pt1 | contig 38682 bp, 27 predicted proteins | sample MGYA00237883_ERZ534232 | MGnify/ENA metagenome assembly ERZ534232 | reverse complement strand
AAGGTAACCGAAAAGGGCGTGCCCTGGGGCACCACGCAGATGGGAGCGGTCTTTCCCGCCACGGCCTGGCTGAAAAGGTCCCCGTACTCCCCGCAGCTCATCCCCACCATGCCCGAGCCGAAAAGCGGCGACGGGGTGATGATGGCAAAGGTGTCCGGATACAGGGGTCTTACCCACACGTACTTGCCGCTTGCCTTGGCCCCGGGGAAGGGGGGCGAGGTGCTCTCTATCCGCCCGCCGGTAACGACGGCCTTGTTGACAAGCGAGTACCGGATCTCCCCGAACACGTCGATCTGCATGAGCACCAGCACCGTGCTGCCTTCGGGAAGTTCCATGCCCTCGGGAACGGGGATGGAAAGCTTGAGCTCCTTTTCGGCCTCCACATCCCCCAGGTCGAGCTCCAGGCCCTGGACAAAGGAAAAACCGGGGGCAAGGGGTTTTTCCAAAAGGTCCTGGGAAAATAAATCCGCCTTGACCGCGGTTCCATCGGGAAGGGCCCCCGCGGGCACCACCACCTTGCAGTCTCCCGAGCCGTGGACCACCCCACCCCCGGCGCCGATGATGTGGGTCCCGTCCGGCCCCACAAAGGGCCCCGGATCGAAGGTGGTCTCGTTGCCCGCAGCGTCGGCAAAGGTGATCCGGACCCTGTCCGCAATGCCTGCTTCGAGGGTGAGCGAAAAGCTCCCGTCCCCGCCTGCCGGCACCGTGGCCGTCAGGCCGGTGGAAAGGTTCCGGGCGCTGACGATGGCCCCGGCCTCGGCGCTTCCCTGGGTCCCGGAAATGGTGGTGACACCCCCCTCGGGGATGGAAAGGGTTATCTGGCCTGCCTCCGGGCGCTCGGGGGGCGTGATGTCCCGTGTGGTGAACGCAGCGACAAAGGAATCGTCGGGCTGGTTCCCCGCGAGGGGATTACCGAAGGTGTCTGTGAGGGTGCTTGCCAGCACCACCGTGTACGTGGTCTCGTCGTCCAGGAGCCGACCGGGACGCAACAAGGCCGAAAGCCCGGCAGACTGCATTGTCACCGTGCCCTGCACCGGCTCTTCCCCTTGCAGCAGACGGAGGCTCCCCGTGTCGAGGGTTTCCGGGTCCATGGCCCTGGAAAAATGGACTGTCACCGCAGTGTCGAGGGCCACCCCTATCTGCCCGTCCGCCGGCGTCACCGACACCACCTCCGGCCGCGAGAACGACAGAACAAGGTTCACCGTCCTCACCTGCCCCGGGCTGTCCAGGCTCGCCTGGGCCGAGCCGGAGCTGCCGTCGGAAAGGTCCTTGCCCGTCACCGTCACCGAGCCCAGGGTCGCCGCCAGCACGTAGTCCGGGTGCCCGGTGCCGGCAAAGCTCACCAGGGGCAGGCCGTCGCCTTGCACCAAGGCATGGGCCGCGGGCTGCCCGTTGGACTCCACCCAGCCCGTCACATACCCCACGGGCTCTGTCACCTGCACCAGATAGTACCGCCCGCTTTGCCGGACCCCGGGAAGGGGCAGCCCCGTGCCCCCGTCGGCAAAGGTAACGGTCGTTCCGTCCACAGAGCCGATGGCCGCAAGCTCGAAAAACGTGATGCCCTCCACGTCCACGGCCCGCACAAGGAACACCTGTGCGCCCGGATCCAACGGAGCTTCCAGCTCCAGCGCGAGCCCCCCCGCCTTGGAAAGCTGCCCGCGGCCCAGATCCAAAGATAGCCCCGCGACTGGGGAAAGCACCTCGAAGCGCTCCTCCTCCAAAAGGGCGTTGGGCACTTCGCTGAGCACCTGCAACGCAACAGGCGTCGCCTGCCCCAAGGCCCCTGCCGGAATCGTCAAGGACGTGCCCTGGGGCCCTGCCGCCACGCCGCCAAGGGGCCCCACAATAGCGCCCCCTTGCCCCGTCTCCGGCACCCGGGCCTCCAGACGGATCACCCCCTCCACCAGGTCAAAGGCGTCCAAGCCCACCGACGGGCTCGCCGCAAACCGCCCCTGCATCCCCCCGGGCTGCTGGTACAAAACGATGTCCTGGGTCCTGGGCTCCGGGAAGAGCACCGAGCCGTCCGTGCGCCGGTACTGCTCGGTAAAGGTCACCTCCACGAGGGTGCCACTCGGCAAGGGTTCGGTGTTGTTCAAGGTGACCCACACCGAAGACCGGGCCCCCACCTGCATGAAGAGCACCTCGGGGCTCGGAAGCACCTTTGCCGTCACCCCCTCGGGAATAGGCACGGGCCCCACCCCCGAAAGGGCCTCGCCCACCTGGGGCGCCGGCGGGGCCGAAGGCGTCGTGTCCCTTCGGAACAGGGCTGCGGCCCCCATCTTGGTGAGGCTGATGCCCACACCCGTGCCGTCGGCGAGCACGTCCATGGCCACGCGCTTCCACAAGCCGTCCCCCGCGTCGTACACGACCGCGGTGAGGTTCGCCGCAGCCCAGGCCCCGTCGGCATGCCCGGCAAGGTTCTCCGCACCGCGCACCCGGAGCTCCAGGGCGCTAAGGGGCGAAATGTCCTCCGGCCCCAAGTGAAACGCGCACACCGGGGCCCACCCCGCAGGAAGGGGCCCGACAAGGCCCTGGCCGCTGAGCTTCGTTACGGTGAGCTCCCTGTCCTGGGAAAAGGCGCCGGCAGGAACCACCAGCTCCACCTTCCCCTCCTCGAAGGAGAAAGTTTCACCCGCAAGGTGATCCAAAGGCACGGCCCCAGCCAGGGGGGTTATCCTCGCGTCCAGGGGGCTTGCCACTCCTTCAGGCACCACCGTCACCTCCCGGCGGCACCCCGGAAAACCCCCGAGGCTTATGGACAGCACGGCCCGGCCCTCGGGCAGCAGAAAAAGGTAGCGGCCCTGCGGGTCCGTGACCGTCTCCACGGGCGCGGAAAGGGGCGTCCCCTGGCCTTCCAGCACCCGGACCACCGCACCCGGCACGGCAAGACCCGTGGTGTCGTCGTACACCTCACCCATCACGAACCCTTGGGTGGGCGCCGTGACATAGGTGTAGAAAGTGGCACTGTCGGCCTGGTTGCCGGCAAAGTCCACTGCACGGGCCGCAAACGCCACACGGGTTCCCGCCGTCTTGTGCCCCGGCAGGCGGTACGACAGTTCATACGGGGCCGCTGGATCGTCGGCCACCAGCACCCCGTCGGCGTAAAACGCCACCTTGAACACACCGGTTTCGTCCACGCACGAAGCGTGCAAAACAATGGTCTGCCCCTCGGGGGCCTCGGAAGGGGCCGTGAGCTCCACCTGGGTGGGGCTTTCCGCGTCCGGGCCTTGCACCACGGGCACCACCGCCTGGGCCGTCGCCATGTTCCCCTCGCCGTCCACCGCCTCCACGTCGATTGTGTACCAGGAGCCCACCGCCGCGTCCTTGGGCACCGTCACCTGCACTTCGTAAGGGGGCACCGTGACCACGGCAATTAAGGTATCCTGGTGGAGCAGCCGCACCCGGTCCACCCCCCGGTCGTCGGAAACCTCCACCCGGACCCACACGCTCTCCCCGGGCGCGGCCCCCGGCGGCACATAAACCGCGCCTATGACCGGAGCCGTGGTGTCCGCCCCGGCCACCACCTGCACCGAGGCCGCGGCCTCACCCTCGTTGCCCCCAGCGTCCCGCGCGACAGCCCGGACCTCCAGGCTCGCCCCGGGCTCGGAAGGGGCGTTGTAGCTCAGCCTGTAAGGGGGTGCCACAAAGTCGCGTACGTGCAGGCCGTCCACAAAAAAGGAAACCTCCACCACCCTCACATCGTCCCGTGCCACCGCCTCCAGGTTGACGGCCCCCGAGGCCGTCACCTGCGACGGAGCTGCAAGGCTCACCACAGGCGGTGTGCGGTCCACGGCCTCTCCCACCACGATCTGGAAGGCCTGGGTCCCGCTGGCCCCCTGCCCGTCGTGCGCCCGCACCGTCACCCAGTGGGACCCCACCTGGTCCGCAGAGGCAAACCACGTGACAAGACCGGTCTGCCCGTCGATCCCCATTCCGGCCGGGGCCCCTTCCAGGGAAAAGGTGAGCACATCCTGGTCCGGGTCCTCTCCTGTCACCTGGTACCTGTATGCGGCGCCCACCTCCGCCTCGGTCACCGGGCTGCTCGTCACCACCGGGGCCCGGTTCGTGTCGGTGACCGTGACGGAGACCTCCAGGAAGCTCGAGAGACCCGTGGTGTCCGTTGCCGTGAAAGAGACCGTGTAAACGCCGGCCTGGGCGTGATCCGGGGTCCAGGTGAACACACCGCTTGGCCTATCGAACCCGGCGCCCCGGGGAAGGGGGCCCGCGGCAAGGGCCAGCCCGTCTCCGTCTGCATCCTGCCCGCTCACCGTAAAGGTGAGGGTTTCGCCCTCCGCCACCGTGTATGCGGAAGGCTCCACCAGCACCTGGGGCCTGTGCTGCCGGTCCACTACAATGGTGACCGGGTCCGGCGCACTCGACGCCCCCTTGTCGTCGGTGACCACCAGGGTGAACGTGTACACCCCTTCCTCCAGGGACACCGTGGGACCGATCACGTCCTCGGGGTCGGGGCTTCCCGTCCACACGTAGCCCGCCACCTGCCCGTCATCGTCGTGGGAGCCCGAGCCGTCCAAGGTCACCAGGGCAGGACCGTCGTCGGGCCCGAGGCTGTACGTCTGGTCCGGGCCGGCTTCGGCCACCGGACGCCCGTTTACCAACACCGTCACCCGGGTCGTCGCCGTTCCCCCGGGACCTGCGGCCGTTATCTCGTACCGGGTTGTCTCCAGGGGACTCACCTGCACCGTGCCGCCGCCAGACACCTCGCCCACACCGAGCTCGATTGTGCATACGTCCGCGTAAGTGGACGACCAGGTCAGCGTGGCAGACTGCCCCTCCACGATGGACCCGGGCGCCGCTTCCAGGTGCACCAGGGGAAGCGGATAACCCTGCCCGTCCCCAGCCACCACCACAAGGTAGTTGCTCCCGGCCCCCGTATCGCCTCCCTCATGGTTTCCCCCCCCAACACCAGCGTCTCGTCCACGCCCGCCTGCCTAGAAAACACCCGCATGGGACAGGCCTTGCTGTCCGTGTTGGAAATGAACTCCTGCGTCAGGGCCCACTGCCCGCTTTCCAGCCACGCGGGAAAGCGCGCGGCCCGCACGTCGTAACACACGTAGACCGTGGCCGGGAACTTCACCTGCAGCACCAAATGCTCCGATGCCTGCACGTACTTGTCGTCGTTGGCCGTTTGCACCAGCACACCGCCACGCAGGGCCTCGGTCATACCGGTAAACGTGTAGGTCCGGTCCACGTACGCCAGGCCACCCACCTCGGCCACGGCCAGGGTGTAAGGCCTTGCCGTTGAAACCGAAAGGATCTCCACGGGAAGGGGCTGGTGCACCCGCACCGTCACCTCGGCCGAAACAACGCCCGCCGGCCCTGTCACCGTGAGCGTGTACGTCGTGGTCCACCGGGGAGACACCGTCATCTGACCGGTGAGCCCAACGGCCCCGATTCCCTGGTCGATGGATGCCTCGTTACCATCCATGCTTTCCCAGGACAGCACGCACATTTCCCCCGGAAGGATCGCCTCCCGGCCGGCAGAAAAGTTCACCCTGGGCACCGGAAGCACCGTCACCGTCACCTGGGCGCTGCGGCTTCCTCCCGGTCCCGTCGCCCGCAGGGTGTAGGTGGTCGTCTCGGGGGGACTCACCGCCACCGATCCTTCCGGCCCCACGCTCACACCTTGCGGCTCCAGGGTGCATGCAACGGCGTCTTCCGTCTGCCAGAAAAGGGTCGTCCCCTGACCCTCGGCGATCGTCTCCGACTCTGCCGTGAGCCCCACCACGGGCACGCTCAAGGGAGTCTCCATGGGCGCCGCCACCACGAAGTAATTGCTCCGTGCTCCTGTGTCCCCCCCGGCATGGTTGCCCCCCAGCACCAGCTCCTGACCTGCCTCCACCCACTTGCAGTACACCCCCATGGGTCCGGCAACGCTATCTGTGGACGATACCGACTCGCTGCAAAGGCTCCATCCGCCGTCTTGCAGCCAGCCCGGAATGGTCGCGGCCCGCACGTCGTAGCACACGTAGACCGCAGCGCTGCGGTATACCGCCAGGCCCAGGTGCTCCTCGGCCTGCACGTACTTGTCGTCGTTTGCCGTGCGCACCAGCACCCCACCGTCCAGACCCCCGCTCACCTCTGTTATCTCGTACACGCGATCCATGTACGGCCTGGCCCCCAACAGGCACGCCCCCACCTCGTACCCCTTGCCCGTGGACACCGCGCCCACCGACACCACTTCGATCCGCCCTACCGTCACCGTCTCGGTCACCCGGCCCCCGGGGCCCGTGGCCGTCAGGCTGTACGTCGTCTCCCCGACCGGGTACACCACCACCGAGCCGGACAATGGCACCTGCCCGATCCCGGGCTGGAGCATGCAAACGTCGGCCCCCTGGCAGGTCCAGGAAAGGGTGCTCGGCATGCCCACGTACACCGCAGCCGGGTCCGCGGAAAGCTCCACCCGGGGAAGGGGCACAGGGCCCTGGGAAGGCTGCACCACCACCAGGTAGTTGCTCCGCGCTCCCGTGTCTCCGCCCGCGTGGTTTCCCCCAAGCACCAGCTCCTGGCCCGCCCCCACCCACCGGATGTACACCGCCATGGGGCAGGCCGGGGTGTCCGTGTTGCCGAGGCTCTCGGAGGTGAGCCGCCACCCGGGGTCGTCGAGCCATGGGGGCGGACTGAGTGCCCGGGCGTCGTAGCACACGTACACATTGGCCCCGGTCTCCAGGTGGAGCACCAGGTGGAAGTCCGCCTGCACGTACTTGTCGTCGTTGGCCGTTCGCACCAGCACGCCCCCCTCGAGGCCGGCAGTCAAATGGGTGACCGTGTAGGTGCGGTCCACATACACCTCGGCCCCCACCTGGGCGAGACCGCATGTGTACGCCCTGGCGCTGGAAACCGAGGTGATCCGGACGATGTCCGTCGGCTCCACGGCCCGGGCCCCGTCTCCAAGCAAAGGACACACCAGAAGAAACCAAAGCGCTGCAAACACGGTCTTGGCGTGGCTCGCTTTTTTCATGGTCGCCCTTCCCTCTTCCACACGGTCCCTGCGGTCGCGGCACGTCGGCATGCACGCCGCCTCCATCCGAGCCTGAGGGTGGAACGCGACCCGTGGTCCAAGATCCGGTCACGTGCGTCCCCCGCTGTCCGGGTCCCAAAGCCCGGAAGGGGCCCTCCACCTGTCGCACATGGGGCACCACCTGCCGCCTTGTGTGCAGCAAGCAGCGTGCCAGAAATGCCGATTTTGAATGAGAAGTGAAATCAGGCTGTTAGGATATGGGGTTTCGGGCACTGTAACAAAAGGTTACAGTTGCCTCGAAAAAGGGGGGTGCAAGGTGTGTAGTTTCTACACAGTTGGAGTCTACCGATATGTGGGGTATGCCTGCAAGGCACACCGCGGCCTCGATCATTTTTCCGGCCCATCATCCCACCGAACTTCGACCGGGAACCGGCCCCGGGAACATCCGTTTCATATCCCGGCGAACCCGGCATCGAGGCCCACTCCCCCACGAGTGGCCCGGGATCGGGGTGCAGGGCGGACTTTCTATTCCCACGACAGGACAGGGAGCATGGGGAGCCGGCCACCTTCATCGTGCCGACCTCTTGAGCAAGACCACGAAAAGAGGGGCCCCGACCAGAGCCGTGACCACGCCCACCGGCATCTCTCCCTGCTCGGGAAGAGTCCGGGCAATCAGATCGCAAACCACCATGTACGTGCCGCCTCCCAGCAGACAGGTGGGAACCAGCACCCGATGATCCGGGCCCAGGACCATTCTGAAAAGGTGCGGCATCACCAGCCCCACGAAACCGACGAGCCCGCAGTGAGAAACCGTGGCACTCACCATAAAGGAAGTGAGCAGCAGAAGGGTCACCGTGACCGCCCTCACGTTCACCCCCATGTGTGCTGCGGATTCTTGGCCGAGAAGCAGAAGGTTCATGGGACGGGCCAGCACAAAGACCACCACCATGCAGGGAGCGACACTGAGGGCCAGGTACAGCACGGCCCGTCCCCCCGACATGGAAAGGTCGCCCATGATCCAAAACAAGATGTTGTGGAGCCGGGCGTCCTGGGTCAGGGAAACGAGGAACATGATGACCGCGGAACAAAAGGCATTGACCATCACGCCGGCAAGAAGAAGGGTGTCGGTGCGCGCCGGCCCGCGCCCCGACGAAAGCACCAGAACCAGCAGGAGGGTGCCGGCGCTTCCCGAAAAGGCCATGAGGGCAATGCCGGCACGGGCCATTCCCAGAAGGATGCCCGCAATGGCCCCCACCGCGGAGCCCCCGGAAATGCCGAGGATATAGGGTTCGGCCAGGGGATTGCGCAAAAGGGCCTGAAACACGAGACCCCCCAGCGAAAGAGTCGCTCCCACCACAGCGGCGAGCATCACGCGTGGGAACCTGAGGTTCCAGACGATGGAGGCGATGGTGGAATCGGGAGGTTCCTTGCCCGTGAGAACCCGCCAGACACCGGAAAATCCGAGATCGGAGGAGCCCAGGGCCAGCCCCACGGTCCCCGCGGCTGCAAGGGCCAGGCCGCAGACCATGCAGGTCAGCCCGATGCGACGCAGAACGGGGGACCTCTGTGCGTTCACCTGAACTCTCCGGCGAGTTCGGGATGCAGAAGACGGGTCAGAAGCTCCAGGGCCTCTATCAGGCGCGGCGTAGGGCGGTCGAACAGGTTCGAATCCACCAGGTGAATGCGCCGGTCCCTCACCGCGGGCATCGTGGTCCAGCGGCTCCACTGACGCATCTCCTTTTCATGGGCCCCTTCCCGCTGCATGGTGGTGATGAGGATCACTTCCGGCCCCAGGGTAAGGACCTGTTCCTTGGACATCCGCGGATAGGGGACCGGGCCCTCGGCCACGTTCGTTCCACCGGCTATACCAATGAGCTCGTCTATGAAGCTTCCCCTTCCCACGGACACGAGGGGCGAGATCCCGATCTGGAAAAAGACCCTGGGCCTGTAGGAGGTGCGGCCCACCAGATCGCGCACTTTTCCCACCCGTGTTTTCATGGAACCCACCAAACGGCGGGCCTGGTCCTGGGCAGCCAGGAGATTGCCCATTTCCACCACCGTGTCCATCACGGACTCCAGGTCCCGGGGATGCACCGCATACACGGGAATTCCCAGGGCCTCCAATCTGCGGACCACGGCGATGGGGTTGCCGTCCTTTATGGCAAGACACAGATCCGGACGCAAGGACACGATCCGCTCCAGGTCCAGGCGCACGTAGGAGCCCACCTTGGGAAGCCTCGCAGCCTCCTCCGGGTAGTCGCTGAACAGGGTCGCCCCCTTGAGACGGCTTCCCTGCCCGATGGCGTAGACGATTTCGGTGATGCTCGGGGCAAGGGACACCACACGTTGAGGGTCGTCCGGGACCTCTACGCTCCTTCCCATCTGGTCGGTGAGCCGGCGGGTCCCGGCCCCCGCCCCTGGGGTCCAGAAAGAGAAGGCCGACGCCGCGGCAAGCACGAACAAGACCGTGGCGCACACGCGACGCCTACCATGGAATGCAGGTGAATATGAAGCACCCACTGGAGCCTCCGAAGCCCTCGGACCCGTCCTCGGGCAGCACCGGCGGGAGGAAATAGCCCACACCGCCCGGATCCACGATGATTCCGTTGGCAACCCCGTCGGCGTCTCCCCTGCCACCGTCCTGGAGAAAGAGGGTCACCGACCTTCTGTCCGTACTGAACACAGAGACATCGGACAAATCGCCCCATCCACCTATGCTGTCGTACTTGTACCATCTGGCGCCGTCCGGCGCCGGATCGGAGAGCAAGACGACGACGGTTGCCGTGTATCCCGCCGGCGACCCCTTCAACCGGAAAGTGATGAGCCCGAGGGGCAAAACATCCGGTCTGGAAATCATTTCACCGATACCGGCCGGATCGACGGGACCCACCCGTTCGATGACCGCGGGACCGGAGGCGGAGACTTTCACGCCCATCTGGCCTGTCCCCACCGCGGTGCGCACCACGCGAAAACGGCTCCCCATTTCGTTCACGTCGAACACGCCGTTTCTGTCCAGATCCACCGTGCTGTCGAACGGAAGCTCCCGGTCGTCCGGCACCCCGTTGGCATCCTTGTCGTCGGCATCGGCAGCGGTACGGAAGCTGTGGACCGCAGACCAGGACGACAGAGCCCCTTCACTGTCGAAAAACCGCGCCCTCCAGTAGTAGGTGGTGGCGGGTTCCAGGATCAGATACGGCATGGGCAGGCAAGTCAGCAAGACCGAAGAGTCCATGTCCAGCACCCGCTCCGAGAAGTCCGTTTGCCGGCTCACCTGCCAGGTGGTCCGCAGGTGGGTGTCGGAGGCATCCGGGTCCTCGAACGGTGCGGTCTTCAGCACCGGCGTGGGCGGCACGTTCGCGGCACCGTCCCCGGGTTGGGAAAGCACGGGGGCCAGGGGAGGACTGTTTAAATTGGGCGAAGAGGTGTTCTCGTACCGCACGCCCACGGCCTCCAGATCAAAGCCTGCACTCCCGGTGGTGGGCCAGGGATCGTACACCGGGTGCGGGCCTCCGAAGCGCGCCTTCCATGCAGGTGCGGGGTCGTCGAACGACGTGCCGTCTCCTTTGACATCGACGATGCGCACGCAGCAGATCCGTGACAGGTTCACCAGGCCCGAGACCACCGACGGGTGGTCTCCCAGATCCTGCAAGTCAAAAGGCGTACCCCAGCCCAACGGGTACTTCCCGGCAAGGCCGATGATCCGGGACGGGTCCACACTCCCGAAGGCGCTCACAGGTGCCGCCGTGAGGGAACAGTTGTAAGAACGCACGAAATCGATACCGTTGCTGGAAACCTCCACGTAAGCGAGCTCCAGGAATGTGCTGTTGAAGGCGTTTTCAAATACGGCAAAATCCCATCCGGGGCCGTTGTTTATGGGCGGGTCGAATTCAAGGACGATGCTCCCCCCCTCTCCCAGGCTCACGATATCACCGGCGTTGCCGGTGGCCGGGCCCAGGGCCTTGTCGGGCGTCTGAAAGGCTTCCGCCACGTTCTGCCCCGGGCGATAGTCGGACCACGAGACGGCCCAGCCAACGATTTGCGGCTCGTCCTTGGACACCTTGTCGTGCTTCTCATAGTCTCCGCCATAGGCAAAGGGTCCGGCCTGGGCCGCGGCCGGAAGCGGGACCGCGAAAAGAAGGGCCAAGACCACCACCGCAGCCTCCCGAACCCATAGAGCCCTCCGCCGCGCACGGCGGGCCGGGCTGAAAAGGGGCCGCACGGGCCCTTGCATCAGAACGTCCATTCCACTCCCGCGTAAAGGCTTCTGCCCGGCATGGGATAATACGTCTCGCTGTAGGCCACGCTGGAGTAGTAGGTGTCGAGCAGGTTGTCGGCACCTGCGAACACCTTGACCTTCCCATAGGTGAAGGCGGCCTTTGCGTCCCAGACCATGTAAGGATCGAGCCGGTCGTACAGTGTGTTGGACCGGTCGTTTCCGTCGATGCGCTCGTCCACCCACACACCGGTCACGGCAAGCAGCGCCCAATCCAGGGGCTGCCACTCCACCCCCAGGCTCGCCTTGTTGCCGGGCACCAAGGGTATCCTTCTTTCGCTCTTTTCAAAAACCGCCTCGGTGTGGGTGTAACCGGCCTTCATGAATAGGGACGGGACCGGGTATACCCTCACTTCCACCTCTATGCCCCTTCGCAGGGTCTCTTCGTCGAAGTTGCGGTTGGTCGCGATCCGGGTTTCAGGATCTTCTCCATACTGTATCTCGTCTTCAATACGGATATGAAAGAGGGTGACCGAACACTGTGCCACCGCCTTGTAACGCGCCCGTGCGCCCAGTTCGAAATGGGTCCCTTTCTGGGGATGGAGCCCCGGCTCCGCATCGGCCAGCTCCCCCAGGTTGGGGACTCGAAAGCTCGTGGAGGCGCCGGCAAAAAGGTCCACGGCCGGGACCGGGTAATAGACCACTCCACCCTCCCATGCCTCGTTGGTCCAGTCGAGATCAAAAGGGGTGCCGTTGACCCATCTTTTCTCCGCACCGAAAACCACGTGACGATCGATGCGGTAGCGTCCGTCGTAGAGATTTGTCCGGTACCCGAGCTGAAGGCGCAAGTCCGCACCCAGGGCCATGTCCCCTGTGGCGAACAGGCCCAGGCTCTCGACCCGGGCGTTTTTTCGTTCGTTTCTCGACACCTCTTCGCGAACGTAATCGCTGGCGTAATGGTCCACCCCGACGGTGACCCTGTGCTCCAGCCCGCCCCGGGGCAGGCGCACCTCGTAGGTGGCGTCAAAGCTCTTCATGTTCTCGTCTATGGAGTCGGTCTGCTCGCTCTTGGCCAGCAGCGGATTGTATCCGATCACGTAGCTGTTTTCCTTGAACCGGTAACCTCTGTGGGCCTGGAAACGGCCCCACTTCTTGAGGTCGAGTTCCATGCCCAGTGTGGCCGTCTTGTCCGTGGTCCGCCCCGCATCGTCGGGACGATCCGTTCCTGTGCGCCTTTCCCCCGAGTCCGCGTCCTCTTTTCGTACCGGCCCGGGCAGTCCGTAAACGTCTTCGTGCAAGGTGCCCGTAGCGGTCACGACGAGAGGGTCTCCTTTCCCATGGGAGAGAAAAATCCTGCCGTCGTTTTTGCGCAAGAATCCGTTGTCGCGGTACCCGTCCGAATCGAAGTGGGAGGCGTGCACGCTCAAGGCCCAATCCCTGAACGTGTCCGTGTAACCCGCACCCGCCTGGAAGGTGTCGAAACTGCCGTAGGAGCTGGTCGCGCCAAGAACCCTTTGGGGGGCTTTCTTCTTGGTGATGATGTGGATCACCCCGCCCACGGCCCCGTCTCCGTAAGTAACCGAACCGGTCCCCCGAACGATTTCGATGCGCTCTATTTGCTCCAAAGGGATCGACGACAGATCGGGACCTCCCAGATCCGGCGCATTGAGACGGATGCCGTCCACCATGACGAGCACACTGCTCACGGCCGTATCGCCCATGCCCCGCAGATCAACGGTGGTCTGCTTGCTCGTTCCGAACAGGCTCCGTGTGTCCACGCTCGGCTCCCTGCCCAGGACATCAAGGACGCTTCTTGCCGGCATCCGTTCTATGTCCTGGGAAGTGACGACGGTCACGTTCCGGGCAAGTGCGCGGACCGCTTCGGGGATCCTTTTGGCCGTGACCACCATTTCCTCCAGTTCAATCGCGCCGGCCTGCCTTTGCCTCGGTGCGGTGTCCGAGTGGTCCACCTCGAAGTCCTCTCCCCCCCACAAGGGGTGGGTGCAACCGAGCACCAGGACAACGGCAAGGGCCATGGGTCGGAGGAGACAGGACTCATGCCTCGGGTGGGTATTGACGATAGAAATCGGCATCTGCCTCGACGACTCTCCTGTCGCACGCACACAGGGTGCAACGCACCTGATATCCTGTCAGCGGCCGGCTCTCGTGACCGGGGTAAACGGTTCACGAGCGGCCCCATGATCCCCAAAGGTTCGAGTGCACGCCCTTGAGCATCGTTGCCTTACACCCCCCTTCGCCCCCCCCCAAGGGCGGAATGTGGGAGGGCGAGGCCGACCTTAACGCCCGGAAGGGTACGAGCGCTCACAGGTGGCCGGAACGATGATACAGCCGGAATGTTCTGCAAGGGCAAGCCCCCAAGTCTGCCCGACCCATGCACAGGGACGTCCCAGGGTTGACTGCCCCTGGGATTGTCCCCGCCGGGGGGCATCTGCCTCTTGGGCGTTACGGCGTCGCAGGGCCACGGCTCCCACTGATCACCTGGAGCACGTAAATCGCGTCTGCCAGATCGAGCAGGGTGTTGTTGTTGGCGTCTCCGGGAAGGGGACACACCGGCACCGTGAGAAAAACCGGAGGCACCGGGGTGTCTTGACCCGAGGCCACGACCACATCGGGAACCTGCTCGTTGCCGAAGGGGCTCGCGCCCACCCGAAGCGTGTAGGTTCCAGGGGGAAGGCCGTTGAATGTAAACTGCCCCGTGTCGTTCGTCGCGGTCCGGTTCCCCGTCTCCACGATCGTGATCGAAGCCCCGGCGACGGGTGTGGTGAGCCCGGTGATTCCGGTTTGTACGCTGCCGGTGATACCACCCGGGGGATCTCCGTTCAGGTTGTCCATGCAAAAATAGCCCGGAGTGTTCATGCCCCACTCGCCGATGTCCGAGGATGAGAGGGAGAATTCGAGCGCCCTGACGCTCGCCAGACTGGTAAGGTCCACCCATGTCCACTCGTCGACGATGTAATCCTGTCCCGGTATGTCCGAACGGTAGTCCGCCAGGTAAAAATCCACCGAACCGGTGATGCCCCCCTGCGTATCCTTTCCCGTTATCGTGAGCTTGAACCAGTCTGGGTCGGTGCCGGTCTCGCCGCCGAATTGCTTGGCAAAGGCATCCCCTTCACGCATGGACAGATACGGATAGGTGCCGTTGGTGACGTACGCACCTGTAACTACCCGCGTCTCGGGAAACGTAACTCTGGGCGGCGTGGTATATCCGATGTAAGCCACTGCGTACGTGCTGGAGCCCGCCGCGCCAGCTCCCGCAATGGCACTGTACTGGTTCCCGTATCCGGCTGTCGTTGTGTCCGTCATGTTCGAATAGGCAAACCCGTCCCATCCCCACTGCGTGTGGTTGTTTCCGAAATGCGCCCCCCCCGACGTGAACCCCCCGGAACCGTCGGAGCCGTTCCAGAAAGAATCGGCATCGAGGGTGAGGTCCTCCAAATCGATCACCTGGGCGCCTGCCGCACCCGCCAGAAACAGCCACGCCGAAAGCATCCAAACCATGCGTATCTTCATCTGCATTCCCTCCTTCACCTACCACCTCCCCGCCCCCGACACACAGGGCCAAAAAAAAATCCTTAAACCTTCCAACAGAAGGCTTAAGGATTTTACCCGGTTTCTACACCCTTAAGCGGGCAATGCCACACATCGCCCCGCCCGGCCCCGGTGAACGCGCCAGGGCATGGGCATTCGGCCGGGCAGGTCTTCTGGCTTGCGGGTCAGCCTACTTGCCGCGCCTTCCCATCTCGCTTCAACGAGACAGTGACGTCCTGCGGCGTTCGTACCCGCTCACAGCGGCGGGACCACGACGGATTCGCACCGTCTTCCCTATTAAACCCTTTCGGGCACCCAGTCGAAACTCGCGAATTCAATTGTCTCTGAAGACTACCAGATCCGTTCCGGACCTGTCAAGGTTGTTTCAACCTCCCACTCCTGCCGATTCTCCGCCCCGCGCAGACCGCATCGCCTTGGCCACCGTGTCTGCAATCCTTTCCACCTGGAAGGGTTTCGTGATCACGAAGTCCACCCCCTTCTGTTTGGCCTCCATGTCGCTTATGTCCCAACCCGTGACCATGCCTATCAGTACCTGGGGACGCATCCGTCTGATAATGGCCGCCACCTCCCAACCGGACATGTCGGGCATTCCCAGGTCCGTTATCACCACATCGTAATTGTCTTTTCCGAAAGCCTCTATCCCTGCCCTGGAATTGTTGTAGACCTCTGCATGATTGCCCTGGTGGGAAAAAATACTGCCCAGGATCCTTCCTATTTCCACTTCGTCGTCAATGATCAGGATCTTTGCATCTTTCAGCACGGAGGAGCCGGCGTCCTGGGGTGTCTCGCCCGGCGCCCTTTCAAAACCTCTCGGCAGCCGTATGAGAAAAGTCGTGCCCTTTCCTGCCGTCGATTCCATTTCTATTTTTCCGTTGTGCCGTTTGATGATCCCGTACACCATACTCATACCCAGGCCTGTATGGGTCACCCCCTTGGTGGTGTAAAACGGATCGAAGATCCTGTTCTTGGTATCTTCGGTCATTCCCGTCCCGGTGTCGCTTATTCGCAAACAGGCATGGTCGTTTTCCGCCCATGTTCCCAGTTCCAGCCTTCCTCCCTCGGGCATGGCGTCCACGGCATTGAAAATGAAATTGACGATCATCTCCCTCAAGTCGGAGCCGCTGCCCACTATTTCCAGTTTTTCCACGGCCGGTTTTTCTACGACTCGGATATGGATGCCCCGCTCCTGGGCCTGGTCTTTCCACCGAGGAGCGGTGATTTCGATGGCCTCTTTCACGATATCGTTCATGTCGATGAGTTCGTAGTCCGTGTCCGACTTCTTGGATCGGGCGAACTTGAGGAGCCTCTTGATGGTGTTGGCACTGTCCAGGGCGGCTCTCTTGATGAGATTGACCTTTCGGAGGATCATCTCCTTGTCTTCTTCCATCTCTATCAATTCCGCATTTCCAAGGATCACCGCGAGCATGTTGTTGAAGTCGTGGGCCACGCCGGACGCCATCTGTCCCAGGGCTTGGAACTTGTCGATGTCGGCGAATCGTCTTTGAAGGCGCCTTTCTTCCTCCAATCTGTTCTGCAATTCCCCGTAAAGCCTTGCGTTCTCGATGGCGATGGCGGCTTGGTAGGCGAAAATGCTCAGGAGCAGCACGTCCTGCTCATCAAAGGAAGACCCGTCCTGCTTGTTGATGACTTCCAGCACCCCGATCAGTTTTGATTTCGCCTTGAGGGGGACGCAAAGGAGCGACCGGGTGTCGAACCCGGTCATTTCATCGATGCGTCCATAGAATCGCGGGTCCTCTTTCACATTGGGGACACAAAGGGGAACCCCCGTCTCGGCCACCCAACCGGCGATTCCCTTGCCCGAAGGCATGCGCACATCCGTCAATCTTTCCGCGTTGGGTCCGGTGGGAACGCTGAATACCAGTTCGTCGGTCTCTTCATCGACGAGCATCAGGGTGCTCGCCATCGAATGCGTCACCTTGTTGGCGTGCTTCATTATGAGGGACAGCACTTCGGCCAGATTGAGGGTCGAATTGACTATGGAGCCTATTTCTATGGCCGTTCCCAGCTTTTCACTGCTGAGCGTCCCGTATATCCTGGCCATGGATTCCTGCTTCTGCAGGGCCTCCTGGATCTGTTTGCCCGTGCAAAATCCCATATCGGTGAGGACTTTTCCGAGAAGCGGCTTCTTTTCCATTTCCTGCCGGGCCCTGGCGACCAGCCTGTCCCGGGCAAGGCGCTCAGGCAGCTCTTGCGCACCGCGGTACGCCTCCGACTGTTTCCGGAGGGCATGTTGCAGCTCTTCCTCCCTGAGAAACCCCATTTCGGTCATGATTTCGCCGATGAACTTTTTCAATACCGTTGACCCTCCATCCTGCGTTCCGGAAAGGCATGCCCAGGCGGTGAGATGGTATTCGCTCACAGTCTCTAGGGCGCGATCATGAATGTTCTCCCATTTGCATGCGCTGATCCCTCACGTCTCGCGGCCCTTCACGTCGGCCCAGGGGCACACCCCATGGACCCTCGACGGGTCTTGCCATGGGTCCGCTCCGATCTTGCGAGAGCATCGCCTCTTCTTGGACGGGTCCGAAAGGGACGCCGCAAGTCGAATCCATGGGGGCAGATCGGACAAGCCCCTCGAGAAAAAAAGCGCCGCCGTCATTGATCATCGTTCCGGCCGGTGTGCATTGCCGTTGATTTGGGCGCGCAGGCTAAAGGCATCCACGGTTCTGTTGGATTTCCTGTGAGCCGGGGCATCTTGCCGCCCCACGCCGTAACGCGGGCGAGACGCCCGTGCGCCCGTCACTGGAAAAAGGACCCAGCCGGAACGACAATCAAAACCGCCCTGCCCGCCCGTACAATCTGCCGCCCACAGGCCAAGCACAACACTTAATGCAATGCACGGTCGATTCCTATGAATTGCGTCACGCCGCGATAGTGAAATGGGAGGCAAAAGAAAGGGCGTCCGGGGGGTACTCGTGGGACCGGGCCCTCCCGAGCCCATGAAATCTGCATCTTCGGCACGGTGGTGGGGACACCTGCACACAGGCACCCGGGATTATCGGTTGGCCTTGCGAAATCCCAGTGCGTCCAGGGCGATGATGTACTTGCAGATGTTCGCCGATCCCTCGACGATGTAGTATGTGGGAGCGTCCCTGTAAAAGCGCGCCACGGGGTATTCGGTAGAGTACCCGTAGGCGCCCAGGATGCGCATGGCGAAGCCGGCGCACTTGTTCGCCGTCTCCCCTGCGAAATACTTGGCCTGGGCCGTCTCCAGCCCATTGTCCAGATTGCCCATGTCCTTCTGCCATGCCGCCTTGTAGACCAGCAGCCTGGCGGCTTCCAGCTCGGTGGACATCTGGGCGATCATGTCCTGATTCATCTGAAAATGCCCGATGGCCTGGCCGAATTGCCGGCGTTGGGTGCAGTATTTCACAGCGGCCTCCAGGCAACCCTGGCCCACGCCCACGGCGCCTGCCGCCGCGGAAAGGCGCGTCTGGTTCAGGGAGCTGAAGACGATCTTGGCCCCGTCGCCGGGTCTGCCGAGAAGGTTCTCTTTGGGTACCCGGGTGTTGTCGAGGAAGATCTCACCCGTGGGCGACGAGTGGGAGCCCAGCTTTTCGAGCTTCGACGTGGTGATTCCGTTGAAGTTCTTCACCTCCAGCACAAAGGCCGATAGCCCTTTCCCCCTTTTGTCGCGGTCCGTGTAGGCGTAATAGATCACGACGTCCGCGACGTTTGCATTGGATATCCAGGTCTTGGAGCCGTTGAGGACAAAGTGGTCTCCCCGGTCTTCGGCGGTGGACTGCATGGACATCACGTCCGACCCCGCGTTTGGTTCGGTGATGGCGAACCCCCCGACGTATTGGGCGCTCACGAGCTTGGGGACGTATTTCCTCTTGAGGTCCTCCGATCCATACCGGCAGATGGTGTAGGCACATCCCAGACCCTGCATGTTTATCTGGACCCTGATGGAGCTGGATATCCGGGCGATCTCTTCGGTTATGATCGCCGCGGCCAGCCACCCCATCTCGGTCCCCCCGTACTGTTCGGGAATCACGGTACCGAAAAAGCCGAGATCCCCCATGGGCTTGAGCACCTCCTCGTGGGGCAGATAGTGGTTCGCGTCCCATTCTTCCGCATGGGGCCCGATCTTCTTCTCCGCGAACTCCCTCGCGGCCTTCCTGAGCATCTCGTGTTCCCTGGTCAAACCGAAATCCATCCTTGCCCACCTCCTCCCGGTGCCCGCCGCCTTCAGAATCCCGGGCGCTTCAAATACATGTGGTACGCGTGCGAGGTGTAAAGGGCCGCAAGGGGATTGTGGCCGGTGACGCGGTCTTTGACCGCCAGGACGGTCGTGTACGCCTCGGCGTACTTGAAAAAGAGCGCATCATGGCCTACGCAAAGCCCCATGATGACGTTGAGATCGGTGCCCACACTGTTCAGGATCTTGGCCTGCATGATGGGGTTGCAGGCCGACTCGTCGGTTCCGATCATTATTTTTTCCCCGTCCTTGATCCCGAGGGTTTGCTCCTTGCTCACGCGGCCCACCTTGCACTGGACGCTGGCCACCCTGAGTCCCTGGGCGGTGAAGATATTTTGCAGCATGCGGGCCTCCTGGGCAAGCCCGATACAGAAGGCAAGGCCGATCTTCTCTGCTCCTATTTTGTGTGCGAACTCGCACACCTCCTGTATCCTTGTCTTGCTGCAGTGCAGCATGTAGGGCTTTCGCTCGCGTTCCAGGTAGCACTGCCCCTCCTGGACCGAGGCCAAGCGCGCAAACTCGTGGACCTTCGGCTGCCCGTACTCGTGCTTTGCCTCCTCGATCAGCTCCGGGAAACCGAGGGACGGACAAAAATCCGGGCCCTTCCCTGAATCCGTAAAGCAAACCCTTTCCGTTATCTTCACGCCGCAAACAGCACACTGGGGGTCTTTTCCGTTTCCCATCTCGTCCTTCCTTTCACACACCCGACGCCATCACAGGTTCGCCGGGCGTCCTTCACGCCCCTGAGAGCGTGTCTGAAAATTACCGCTTGGTGTCTCCCAAAACCGTTCCCTGCCTGTTATGATGCTCCTAGTGGAGGGTCGGTGCCGCCCTGCCCTCGGGTGCCAAGGGCGAGGTTGGGTCCTTGCTTCGATACCTGGGATCGTTTCGGAGCCACTCCAGACAGGTCTCTAGGGACGCCAGCATCCTGTCTCTGTCTTCCGGAAGCTTGCCGTCCACACCCCGCAGATAGAAATTCGAGGCGAAATCACCCACCACGAACCGCGAAGAGACCGTCAACTCCCGGAGCAGTGTGCGCACTTCCAGGGCCAGTTCTTCCTTGCTCTGCATCGTGAATTCCCCGCGCTCCTTTTTGTGATAGAGCGTGGTGTCGAAGGCAAGGCCCAGATCGAAGGTCCTGACCCGTACATAGTGCGGATCGATGCGGTTGAGAACGCGGGCCGTTTCCCGGATGTGGGCCTCGGATCTTTCCCGGCCGCCGAGTCCGGCCATCACGTATTCGGACAGTTCGAAGCCCGCTTCCATGGCCTTGCGTCCCCCGATAACCATTTCTTCGGCGCTGGCGCCTTTGTTCACGTAACGCAAGAGGAAGTCGTCGCCGGACTCGAGGCCCACGTGCAGCCGAGTGAGGCCGGCCTCCCGCAGGGACTTCAAGGCGCTATGGCTCTTTTTCACCAGCGTTTTAGCCCTGGCATAGCTGGTGACCCGCTTGAGCCGGGGAAAGGCCTCGCGCAGAAAACCGACAATGCGTACCAGGTCGGGAGTCTTCATCACGATACTGTCGGAATCGCCGATAAACGCGCTCGTCACCGCTCCCTCATCGAGCCAGGGTATCCCGTTGGCCCTGGCCACCAGTCCCACCTGGTCGGCGCACCCCATGGCCTCGGCCCACCCCCGCACCTGCAAGGCCAGTTCCCTGGCGGACCGGATGTCCCGGAGCACGTCTTCCACCGGCCGGATCTCCAGTTTGTTCCCCCCATACATGCTGCAAAATTCACAGCGCCCCCACGGACAATTCCTCGTGGCCCGGAGCAGCAGGCTGAAGGCCTCCGTGGGGGGGCGAAACGGCGGAAGTTCGTGGTACAGCATGGTCCTGTGCTCCCTCACATTCCCTTTACCGGGGCCCGGGTCGATTTCGCCTTGCCCTGCATCTGTATCATGACAAGCGCCTGGAAATCCTTCGGAGGCTCCCTGTGCTCGGAGCGCGGCACCAGTGTCAAGGCTTGGCTGTCGCAACCGGTGACGCGCACACCGCACCCGATGCATCCAGCGCTCTCCACCACGGCAACGTCCTGTTCAAGGGGCAGGGCCTCCTGATGCGTGACAAGCGTCCCAAGCAGTGGGTACAGCTCCGGACACGGCCGGACGGCGAAGCTGATCTTGCCCAGGCGCTCCGCCAGTTTCCTGTACCTCTCTTCCGACACGTGAAGATTCACCTCTTTCCTGAACGACTGGTTTTTTGTCATCGGACGCGGGCGCCGATCTTGCCAAGGACCTGTAGCCCAAAAGGCCGGCGGGTGTCAATTCGCACCCCGCTGCCGCCTTGTGGAGCCAGCCCCGAGGCGTCTCGGACTGCCTATTGACACTGAGGCCTGTTTCTGGTGTGTTTGGCCCCAACGCAGAAAGGCACAGTGCGGTGGGCGGCACCGCCCGCAGGCCCTCCGAGAGGAAAGACCCCATGTCCGAATTGATTGCAGGAAAAGTGGTCCGGCTCAGTGACCGCATCCGGCGTGTTCTGGCGCCCAACCCGGGCATCATGCCCGGTACGGGAACGAACACCTATCTGGTGGGGCAGGCAGATCTCGCGGTCATCGATCCCGGACCAGACGTCCCGTCACATGTGCGCGTCATTCTGGAAGCCGGGGCAGGCAAGATACGCTGGATTCTCGTCACCCACACCCACCCCGATCATTCCACGGCGGCCCGATTCCTCAAAGAAGAAACCGGAGCCAAGGTCCTGGGATGGGCCGCCAGGAAGACGGAAATCCATGACCCCCACTACGCGCCGGACCTGGTGCTGGGGCACCACGACGTGGTGCAAGGCGTCGATTACACGCTGCGCGCCATACACACCCCTGGTCACGACGCGAACCACCTGTGCTATTTACTGGAGGAAGAAAAGGTCCTGTTCACCGGGGACCACGTCATGCAGGGTTCCACGGTGGTCATCGCACCCCCCAACGGAGACATGCAAGCCTATCTCGAATCGCTGGAACTGCTCAGGACCTATGGGGCGGCAGCACTGGCGCCGGGTCACGGGCATATGATGCCCGATCCGGAAGGGGCCATCCGCGCCCTGATAAGGCACCGACTCCACCGGGAGGCAAAGGTCGTCCGTGCCTTGAAAGATCTTCCCCTGAGCACCGTCAAGGATCTCCTTCCCCTTGTCTATGACGACGTGCCGTCGTTTCTTCACCCTGTGGCCGAGTATTCCCTCCTGGCCCATCTGATCAAGCTGGAGCGGGAAAAGCGGGGAGTGAAGGAGGGTGGGAGATGGCGGCTGTTGGCGCCGAGCCCCGAGACCGTTTAGGGCATGGCAGGCTCCGCCTGGGGCATTGGTCATCGGCGCCTGCGGCCCGTCATTGGCTGCCAGGGCGGCGTCAGGCGGGCCAAGCCCGGCGCACGCTTGGCAAGTGCGCAGCTCACGACGGGTTTCAGGGATACCTTACCTTCAAATTGTCCACCACCTTCACGGTTCCCGGGGTCTTGCGAGCGATATCGATGACGCGCTCCTTGTGTTTGGGCGTGTCGACGGTACCCGAGAGGGTGACAACCCCGTTGGCAACGTCCACGTCGATGTTGAGGGACCGTATACCCGGCTCCGCGACCAACGCCGTCTTGACCCTGGTCCAGATCCCCTTGTCATCGACGGCCTGACCCCAGGTTCTCATTCCCACCTGGAGGTTGTTTTTCACCTTCCGGACCCCTTCAACGGCGAGGGCTAATTCCACAGCCCTTCGGGCCTCCTCCTCGGTCTTCACCACTCCTGTGAGCAACACCTCCCCCTCGAGGGTATCCACGTCTATGTCACCCTTGCGAATCCGGGGGTCCTTCGCCAGCGCAGTTGCCACGTTGGCTGTGATCGTCGAATCGTCGATGATCCTGCCCATACTCCTTTGGTCGGTGGCCACTTTGTAAGCCCCTGTAGCTCCGCCTGCCACCAGGGCCGGGGCGCAGCCCGTACCCGCGACCAGCAAAAACAAGCACGCACAGCACACGTTTCTCATCAGAGTTCCTTTCCCTTCACTCGAACAGACCTTCCACATAGCCCTGGTTAGAAATTCTCCACAACGATGTCGCTTGCAAGAATCAGTCGAGTCGCCAAGGCCTTGGTTTTCAGGTGGTTGAGGTTGAGCGCCATGGAAAGCTTGCTCGAGTTGAAGTTGTTGCAAAACCCTCCGCAGTTCAGGTTTCCCGCCTTGTCGTCGGGCGCCGGTTGCACGAACCGCAGCCTGTCGAAATGGGTCATGGGTTCTATCTTGATCACTTCGGCCCCGTGATCGGCAAGAAGCTTCGTGCAATAAAGACCGGTCTCGTCCGTGAGATCCGAGACCCGTATATCATCCAAAAGGGTTGCAGGCACGTTCATGCTTTCACCTCCTGGTGCCTTTGGCAGGGCGGCGCCTGTGTCAATGGTCGCTCGGGCCGCCTCATTGGCAGGCAATGCCCGGATCACCGATCATCGGGCCAGCGTGCCATCGGGTGCACTCCAAGCCCATCACTTTTCGATTTTTTGCCCACAAAGCGACGCTTCCCTTGCCCCAATGACCACCGACGCGCCGCAGGCTGAGCCTGCCCTCACAGGCCCTGGCGGTCTTGTATGGCAATGAATTCCATGACGGCGGCCGCCAGCTCCCCGGGCTTTTCAAGGGGCACCATGTGTCCGCAGTCTGTGATGCGCACGAGGCGGGCGCCGGGAATGAGGGCGGTGAGCCGCTGCGAATTCTCCGGGGGCACGAGAGGATCGTCTGTCCCCGTTATGACCAGGGTGGGTGCGTGGATGCTTCCCAAACGTGTGGAGCGATCGCTTGCCTGGATCGCCTTTAGCTGATTGAGCAGCATGGGCACGGGGGTGGGCTTTTCGAGATCCAGCTTCAAGCAGGCTTCCAGGCGATCCGGCGTGTCGAGAAAACCGGGGGCGCAGATGGTGCGCCATATCCTTTCCAGGGTCCTGCGGACCGGCTGGCTGCGATCCGGGCGCATGAGGGCGTCGGCCGCGGCCTGGGTGGGAGGCGTCACATGGTGGCCCCCGCAATGGGTGGAGACCAGTGTGAGGGTCTGCAGGTTCTCGGGGTAGGAAAGGGCCATCTCCTGAGCGATCATCCCCCCCATGGAAACGCCCACCACATGGGCGGCGGACATGCCCGCATCGAACATCACGGCCAGCGCGTCCTGGGCCATGTCGCCCATGGTCCACTCTTGCGCGAGTTTGTCCGAGTCGCCCGTTCCGCGGTTGTCGAAAGACACGACCGTGTGGCGGGCCGCAAGCAGGTTGCGAAAGTCCTCGCCCCAATGGGCCGCACGGGCCGCGTAGCCCATGATCAGAAGAATCGGCGCCCCCCTGCCTCGCTGTTCATAGGCGAGCTTCAAGGTTCCGTTGTAAGCAAACGGCATGCCTTCACCTCCAACCCGTTGCCTGTCCCTGGAGGGCCTTGATCATCGTTGCGGCCAATCGGCCCGGTTGGAACTCGATCCCCGAAGGTTCACAGGCACAACCCAGTGGTAAACGGTCGATTCCCCCCTTGAGGGGGGGTTAAGGCGGGTGTTGCTGGGGTGCGGTCCCTTTCTGGGCCCCCTTTGTCTCCCTCAAGTGGAAAATGTTGAGGGAAGAACCCACCTTGCCGCCCGGAAGGGTACACGCGTCCACAGGGTGGCCGGAACGATGATCAAGGCCCCCTGGAGTTTTCCGTCTCCCAGGCGCTTGTCTGAAAATTTTTCACTCCACCTTGATCTTCGTCACTTTTTCCTCGCCCCCGGCGGTGTCTTTCTTCTCGAGGGCCTCTATCTTTTCCTCCACCAAGGACTTGATCGCTTTCAGGAATTCCACCCTCGACTGGGTGATGTGCTTTCTGAACGCGGACTTCTTGTTGAAACCCTTTTGCAGCCCCAGAAAAAACCTTCCGACGGGGCACAACACGGTCTCTTCTTTGTGCGTGCTTTCACTCATGCTCGACTCCTTCAAAATAGACGGACAGATGCTGGCCCTCGAATTTGGCCGTGACGGACTTGGACGCGGCCACTTGTCTGGGGAGCAACACATGCCTCTTGAAAGCGCCAAGACGCACGATCAGTTCCTCGGATACCTTGCTCAGTTCCACCTCCTTCTTGTCGGCGAAAGGAAGCCGCATGGTCAGGCGGTACCCTGTCTCCTCCTTGACCAGTTCATACGGTTGGCCCTCGAAGAACCGCTGTAGGGGAAGGCCGTGCCGGTACACGGAATCCGCGAGGACCTTGAGCCGCTGGTAACCGAGCATCTCGTCGCTGAAAAGCTCCACGTGGAAAATGGGGATCGGGGCGAAATACCGCTCGGCCCGGGCCATGTACGCTTCCTGCTTCTCCTTCCACGTGGCGAAATAGGCGTCTGTGACCCTTTCAGGGAGCACCCGGTTCATGATTACCGCATCGACGTTCATCTTGTAGAGGCAGAAGTACATGAACGCCCTTTGGGTCTCTTTCAGGACCATTTTTTCCGGATTGGTGACAAGCCGCACGGTCGTGGTCTGCGGATCCGTCAGGATGCGGTCCACCCCTCGGAGACGCTCGAACAGGCGTTCCACTGCCTGGAAATAGTCATCGTCCGGCAGGGGAACGTCGGAGATTTTCCGGGCCAGGGGGCGAACGTATTTGACCACGGTCCGTTCCAGCTTGAACAGTTTCTTGATGTACCACTCAAGTATCCCAGGAATGCCTATGAATCTTATGGACTCACCGGTGGGAGCGCAATCGAGCAGGATGGCGTCGAAACATCCCTTTCGAACATATCTGTTGATGTGGAGGAGCAGGCTCACCTCCTCCATCCCTGGAAGAACTGCAAAATCCTCCGCGACAATGGCGTCCAGCCCCGTGGTGTTGAGCAGGACGGAAAGGTACCCGTGGATCTCCCCCCAATTCTTCTGGATCTCTTCCTGGATGTCGAGTTCCTGTATCCACAAGTTTTTGCGTATCTTGACCGGCCTTCCCTTGTTTTGGTCCAGCAGCCCCTTTTCCAGATCAAAAGCATCGGAAAGGCTGTGGGCCGCGTCGAGGGACATGACGATGGTCCGGCTGCCCATTTCTGCGGCCTTGACCCCCGTGGCTGCCGCCACACTGGTTTTGCCCACGCCGCCTTTTCCTGCAAAGAAAATGATCCTTGGCCCCAAGCGTCCATCCCTTCTGCGTTCACCGCCATCCGGCCCATCGGTCAGGCAAAAGCTGGGGCACCGGTCGGCCTTGGGTGCGCCGGTCCATCCGGCACCCATCTCTCACCAAGACCGGACGCTTCCAAAATAGGAAAAAAAGGCCACAATATCAACCGGATTTGTCCAGGAACAAGACCCAGGCCCCATGAAACGAATTCTCAGACACCCTCGAAGTTAAGAAGCTCGGTCAGATCCCCTATAATTGCATCCGGCCTGGGGTGCTCGGCAACAAGAGGCCTTTGGGTGTTGGCGATCCACACGGCTCCCATACCGAGGGCCTTGGCGCCGGCCACGTCGCGCTTGGGGTTGTCGCCCACATGGACGGCGCGCCCGGGGTCCACCCGCAAGCCGTACAGCGCCTTCTCGAAGAGGCGTGCCGACGGTTTGATGCAGCCGTGGTCCGAAGACCAGATGCGCGCTGCGAAAAGGTCCCTCAAACCCTCATTCGACAAGGCCTCTTCGAAAAAGACGCTTCGCGACCACACGTTCGAGACGATCCCCAGGGGATGGGTTGTGTGAAGGTCCCGCAGGGTGCGGGCGTGGGAGGCAGACACGGTTCCCCGTTCGTGTCGGGCGAACACCTCCTCGACCAGGTCGAGTTCCCGAAGGGGAAGCCCTGCGGTTTCCGTAAATCGGTTCAATAATGCCCGCGCCGTGGGAAACGCGTCGTAACGGCGGGGGTCGCCCGTGGCGGCCACCATGGCCTTCAGGAGCCGGGTGACGTGACCGCGCAGCTCGGGGGGGCTCTGTTCCCGCCCCCCGAGCCGCCGATAGGTCGCGTGATAGTCCTGCTGGTCCCCGAATCGGTCCACCTCGAACATGAACGTATTGCCCATGTCGAGAAGCACCGCATCGTAGCAGTCCAGCAAGCGCTTCATGTCTGCCTGTCAACCCATATCCAGTTGACGAAGTTGTACTGGGCCCCCCAGACCCCCACATACCTTTCTCCGCTGTAATTGCTCACCCACGGCTGCCAGAACGTGTACGTCTGGGTCCCCGGGAGCTGCAGGAGGTAAGCCTGGTCGAGCGCGTAAGGGAAGTTTTCCCGCATGATCTTGGCACGTGCGGCCTCGTTGAAGTAATTGGCCGTGACCTGTGCGTAGGCATCCTCAATCCGGGGGTCGTTGACCATGCTGTGGTTGTTGACGTTGCCCACCCGCAGATACGCATACTGGTCCGGGACCATGGTGGAAAGGGACGCCATGAACGCGTCGTAGTTCTTGTTGGCGCCCAGTGAAACGTACGCCGCACTCTCCTTGACCTGCAGGTCCAACTCCACGCCCACCTGTGACCAGTAGTGCTTGACGATGGACAGCAGGTCCACCTGTTCGTTGGAGCAGACAATCGAAGCACGGAATCCTTTGGCGTATCCCGCTTCGGCAAGGAGCTTCTTGGCCTTTTCCGGATAGTAGCCGTACAGTTCCTGGACAGAGGCGGGCAGCTCTTCAAGGGGGGGCAGGTAGTTCGCGAACTCGGGGATCCTTACGCAGGGGAAGGCAAGAAGGTCGGCTTGGCCGCCATAGAATTCCTTGACGATGGCCCTTTTGTCGACCGCCATGGTCAGGGCACGCCGCACCCTCAGGTCGTGATAGGGAAGCTCGGGCTTGTCCACGCGCCAGCATATGGCGGTTCCGGTTCCACTGGCCGACGCCAGCCATTTGAGCTCGGGGTTGGTCGAGGTCACGCTGGCCCCCTGCTCCCAGGCAACGCCGGTCACCCAGTCCACCTTTCCCGTGCGAAGGCCCGCCAGGCGGGTGGATTCGTCGGGTATGATGAGGAATTTGAGAGTGTCCAGGTAGGGGAGCCGGTTCTCCGGGTGGAGGGGATCTTTTTGCCAGTAGTCCGGGTTCTTCTTGAAGGTCGCCGCGCTTTCGCTCTCATAATGGGTGAGGATGAACGGACCCGTACCGCAGCTATTTTCCCAGTCGTTGATGTTGCCGTATTTCTCGACGACTTCCCTGGGCACGATGTGTCCGTACCACGTGGCGTACCGGTAGATCACCCCGAGCTTTCCGGGACTCGTCTTCACGACCACCGTCCATTTGTCCGGGGCCGTTATGGATTCGACGTATGGATTCTGAGGAAAGATGCTCGTCTTTACCTCCCACAGGCGCTTGAGGGAAAAGACCACGTCATCCGCGGTCATCTCCCTCCCGTTGGTGGGCGGCTTGTTGTGGAACAGGACCCCCTTTCGGATATGGTAGACGATGGTCTGGTCGTCGGTTATCTCCCAGTTTTCGGCCACACAGCCGGCCTGGAGTTCTTTGGGAGGTATTATGTACTGGAGCCAGCTCGCTTCACCGGTGCCGGCCGGTCCCCGTGCCCAGTCTCCTTGCATGAGCGTTTCGTTTGTGTGCATCATCGTGGTGGCATAGATGGGGTGTCCGAAGGTGTCGTCAAAATAGCGCGGAGCGAAAGGATACCCTATCTTGAACTCACCGCCGTATTTGGGCTTTTCCACCTGTTTTTCCACCACGGTCCCGTCAAGCTTGGCGAGCTTCACAGTGACCATGTTCGGATTTCCAGGTGTTGCCTTCTGTTCGGCCCCAAGCGACGCGGCGCCGAACGCCAAGACAACGCACCCGGTCATGAGAAAGGTCAACCAGTTGGGCGTGATCCTCTTTGTCATCTCTGTCCTCCTTTCATGGTTTCTGGGGGGTGGGTGAGGCAACCGCATGGTGAAACGCCAAGAACACAAAGCCACACGAATCACAACTTCGGTCAGTGTCAACCCCTATCGTGGTACCCCACCGGCGCGGTGTGTGCTGGGGCGGGCACCGGTCTTGGGGGGTTCTTCCGATGCCTTTTCCAAGCCCGGATCATGGGGCCTTTGCATCTGCGGAAAACCGCCACTTCATGGCACAGGTTTGCCACGGCGTCAACAACCGTCCTACCCGGACAGGGTGCACCCTGGAGGCAGGGCGCTGAATTGCCTTTTCAGGTCCGCGTCCATGGGGTAAAGATGCTCTCAGAGCGTCTCTGAAAACAGCGGAGTGTCGGGAGGGTCCCATGCGATTACATCATGCGGCGCTGGTTTGTAGCAGCGAGGAGAAGGCCGCGCGTTTTTATGGGGGGCTTCTGGGGCTGGAGAAAACGAAGACGTCGCGGCTCACGGAGGAATTGGCACGGAGCCTTTTCGGCACGGCCCTGGAATGCCCATTGATCCTTTACGCCAACGAGGCGTGCGCCATAGAGGTGTTCGTGACGGAAAGGGCGGCCCGAGCCGCGGCGCCTGTCCAGCACCTCTGTGTGGAAGTGGAGGACAGGGGGGCATTCATGGACCGTTGCCGGGGCCAGGGTGTGGAGGTGATACAGGTGCCCAAGGGGGAGGCAACCCTTGTTTTCGTGAGAGATTACGACGGAAACCTCTTCGAGATAAAGGAGCGGCAAGGGGAGAAGGCCCCTTCGGCGCAGCCGGAAGACTTCCCATCGGAGGTGATCGAAGCCCTGACCGGAAGAAGGGTCAAGGTGGCATGTGAGGTCTGCGACGAGAACGACTGGAACGTCCTGGACAGGGCGGTGGCACTGGCAGGCGCGCCGGCCTCGAAGGATTTGCAGGCCGACACCCCCCATATACCCTGCGCCGCCATGATCTGCAAGCACTGCGGAAACATCCGCCTTTTTGCCCTGGGGGCCCTCGGGCTCATGGGGTCCGAAGGCAGATAGGGCGCATTGGGGGGCTGCACCCGTTTCAGGGGCCGCTGACGCGTCGTCGTCGGCTTCGCCGCGCCAGGGTCCCTGGGGTCTGGACGGACAAAGGCTGTGTCAAGGCCAGAAAAGCCTCCGTGCCTCCTTGGCAAGCTCCTCACTGAAGTCCGGATGGGCCACGGCGATGAGGGCCTCGGCCCTTTCCCGGAGCGTCTTTCCCATGAGCCGGGCGATGCCGTACTCGCTCACGATGTAGTCCGCGTAGGGTCGGGGCACCGTGACCACCGTGCCCGGCTCGAACTGGGGCACGATACACGACACGGTGCCCTGCACCGCGGTGGAGCGCATGACCGTGATGGCGCGGCCCCCCTTGGAGCACAGAGCGCCGATGTGGGAGGGGGGCTGCCCGCCCGGTCCGTTGAGAGGCAGCCCGCCGAAGATACTTTCCGCGTTGATCTGCCCGGTCAGGTCCACGCTTACGCCGTTTTGGATGGCCACCATGTTGTCGTTGGAGGCCACGACGGGAATGGACGACACCCAGTTGGTGGAATGGACTTCCACCCGGGGGTTTTCGCAGCAGTAGTCCAGCTCCTCGGGACTCATGCCGTCCAGGGCCGAAAAGACAGATTTGCCCGGTAAAAGGGTCTTGTACTTGCCGTTGATCCGGCCTTCCCGGATCATGGTTCCGATGCCCCGGGCCGTCATCTCCGCATGGTATCCCAGGTCCTTCTTCCCTTCGAAAGCGCCGAACCTGTGCAGGTAGGCGCTGGGTGAACCCTGACCGATCTGCAGGGTGTCCCGGTCGCGTAAAAGGGTGTTCACATAGCGGGCGATGGGCTCGGCTTCGGGCGGTGCCACCAATCCGATGGTCTCTGCGAGTGAGTCGATGGAGGCGATATCCAGCATCTTGAACACTTCTATGACCGTGGGCCGCAGGTTGGGCAGGAGCTGTTTGGTGTAGGTTTCGATCTTGTTTCGTTTTTCTTCGGGTTCGATATCCTTCAGTGCACGGGGAAGCTCCTCGTCGGTGAGGATGACCGGGGTGTGTTCCACGAAATGGTCGATCTCGGAAACGTGTACGGTGGTGTCTCCGTAAACCCACCTGATGTTTCCGTCCACCTCGGCGATGACCTTCTTGGACGTCTTGACGTACTCCTTTTTCAGCCACAGGAACGGACCGAAACAGCAAAAGCCGTGCTTGTTGGGCGTCGAGACCGTGACGATGTCCCAGTCCACCGGTCGGTGCTCGCCGGGTCTTTCCATCTCCTTGACCGTGCAATCCCACGCATTGGGGATGAAGCCGGTCCGTCTTTCCGTGACCGACGGACGGCCGATGGGTGACACGTACCCCGTTATGTCCACCTTGAAGTGCTCCTCGTGACCGGCATCCAGCCAACCGGGCTCCCGTATGGGACACAGATGATAGATCGAAACATCGTGCAGCTCATTTCTCCTGGCGAACAGGGCCTCTTTGAGGACCTTGGGCTGGTCCGTGGAACCGCCGGCGATCATCACGCGCTGACCGGATTGGATAAGCCGCGCCGCCTCCTCGACCGAGAGGAGTTTGCTCTTGTATTCGTCCTTCCAGTCCATGGTCCTTCTCCTTTCTGGTGGGCAAATGCACAGGAAACGGAACCGGGAAAAGCCCCGGCAAGACCCGTCACGCAAGCGAGAAAAAGATTTCCAGGAGTGCCGCCGCCGTCGCCACCCGATACCTGAGGACCCCGTGAGGGTCAATACAAAACCCTTGCGTGCCGGCTGGGGGCGGTCCACCCGGCTTTTTTCTAGGCCGTCCAACTCCAACAAAGCCCTTGCCGTGGAAGGGGGCCGATGCTATGGAGATAGAGATGCAACGGAGGTGGAGACATGCCCGGGAAGTTGGTCCTTCTGGCGGTACACGCCCATCCGGACGATGAGTCCCTGGGCACGGGGGGCACGCTGGCGCGTTATGCCCGTGAGGGGGTGCGTACCGTACTGGTCTGCGCCACCAGGGGAGAGGAGGGAGAGATCCTCAATCCGGACATGGGCTCGGAACAAGTCCCGCCGAGCATGGTGGAATTGCGTATGAAGGAGCTGGAGAGGGCCTGTGAAACCCTTGGAATCCACGAGGTCCATTTCCTCGGATATCGGGACTCGGGAATGGCGGGTTCCCCCGCAAATCGCCATCCCGAGGCCCTTGCCAACGCCGACATGCTGGAGGCCACCCTGCGTCTTGTGCGGGTCATGAGAACGGTGCGGCCCCATGTGGTGATCACTTACAACGAGAAAGGCATCTATGGGCATCCCGACCATATCGCCGTCAACCGGATCACCCTCTCGGCCATGGCCGCGACGGCGGACGCCTCTCGGTATCCGGCCCTTTCCCTTCCCCCGTGGCGTCCCCTGAAGCTCTACTACACCGCCATCCCCCGATCCAGGCTGACCGCATTGAAACACGTCGTGGAAAAGCAGGGGGAAACCCTGGACTTCGATGTGGATTTTCTGTCCACACCCGATGAGGATATCACCACCCGCATAGACGTTCGCTCCGTGTTGGATGTCAAGCTCAAGGCCATACGCAGCCACCGCAGCCAGATGAACCCCAGGAGTTTTCTGTCCCGTATGCCCGAGCCCATGCGCTCGGAGGCCCTGGGCACGGAGTGTTACGTTTGGGTGAGCGGGCAGGTGGGGGCACCCCCAAGGGAAACAGACCTGTTTGAGGGCCTGGATCCGGCCTCTTGAAGTGTCGCGGACCGCGCCGCTCGTGAGCCCGGCAACCCCCGGTATTGTTCTGGAAGGGCAAGAGATGGGCGACCTGCCGACAAGAGCGTTGTGGTTCCGGACGCTGGTTGGGGGGATGTGCGCATTTCTGTGGCTCATCCCCCGCACAGGATGGGGACAGAGCGCGACGGCAAAATGGATGGTTGAGACCGGCGGCGGTGTCGTTTCCTCCCCCGTTATCGGCAAAGACGGAACCCTTTACATCGGATCGAACGACGGCAACCTGTACGCCATACTCCCGGACGGAACCGTCAAGTGGAAATTCGCTACCGGGGGCGCGGTGCACTCCCGTCCCGCCCTGGGAACGGACGGCACCGTGTACATCGGATCCTGGGATCATAACATCTACGCCATAAGTGCCGACGGGACGGCCAAATGGGTCTTCCCTACCGGGGGGAAGGTGAACAGTTCCCCCGTCATAGGACCGGATGGTTCCATATATGTCGGGTCCTGGGACCACAACGTATACGCCTTGGATCCCGATGGGTCGCTCAAGTGGACATTCACCGCAAAGGATGCGGTATTCTCCTCTCCCGCTTTGGGGCCCGACGGGGTCGTTTACGCGGCATCTTGGGATCACAGGGTATATGCCATAACCCCCGTCTCGGACGCCGCTGCCGGCACCATCAGGACACCTCGACAGGTACGGCAGCCACAAGACAAGGAACCCGCGGCCCCAGGCCAGGCGGCGGATTCCCAGAGGGAACCACATGCCCGACAAGCCCCCGGGGACGGGGAAACCACCGCCATTTTGCAGGTGGGACCTGGGCGCATTCGCGACAAGCCCTCTCTCGATTCCCGGGTCAAGTACCTGGTGCCCCTGGGGGAAAAGCTGTGGGTGCTCGAAACGCGGGGAAGCTGGCACCTCATCCGCCTTGCCGACGGAAGGAGCGGATGGGCCCATGAGAGTCTCTTCTCTGTAAACCTGGAGCTCGAGGGGCTCCGGTCAGGCACGCTGACGGAAGTGCGGGAGTTTCGGATCACCGTGGACCCGGAAGGGGAGGAGCAGGTGGTGGTGGCCCTCGACACACTCCGTCCCCCGCGCTTCTTTGCCATAGAAGGAGACCGGCCGCGCCTGGTGTGCGACTTCGTGGGGGCCCGCCCCGGTAAAAGCCTGACCCGGAGCATCGACGTGAACGGCCGCGTCATCCGGAAGGTGCGGGTGGGGCTGCACAAGGAGCCCCTGCCCACCGTGCGGGTCGTGCTGGATCTCGTGCCGGGCCAAAAGTACGAGGGTCGGCAGGTGTCTTCCACTGCCGAAAACACCTTCGCATTGATATTGCACCCCGCCCAGGGCGACCCGGAAGAATGAAGCGATTCCCAAACAATCTGGGAGTAACCGGAGACAACAACCCCTACCCTCAGGAGCCGACCGTGCCACACCCGCCTGTTCTCTTCGAGGTCAAGGACACCATCGGCCGGATCACCCTCAACCGGCCCGAAAACCGAAACAGCATGGACCGCGAGCTGCTTCCCGCCTTTGAGCAGGCCGTGGAAAAGGCCATCAGCCTCGACGATCTTCGTTGTCTCATCATCACCGGAAGCGGAAAGACCTTTTGCGCAGGCGCCGATTTCAAGGGCAGGCAGCTTCCCGGGGACAGGAGACTGCCCCACGATGATTTCTACGAGGTGTACAGGCCCTTTCTCAGGGTTCTGGATGTGGAGGTGCCCACCATAGCCGCCATGAACGGCCACGCCATAGGCGGCGGGTTGGGGCTCGCCCTTGTGTGCGATCTGCGCATCGCGAGCAGGGATTCCCGTTACGGGGCCAATTTCGTGCGTCTGGGGCTCCATTCGGGGATGGCGGTCTCTTATATCCTTCCACGCCTCGTGGGGCTGCCCAGGGCCGCGGAACTTCTTCTCACGGGACGCATCATGAGCGGGCAGGAGGCCGCGCTGCTCGGCCTGGCGAACTACTGCGAAGAGCCCGGGGCGGTCCTTGCCAGGGCCCAAGAACTGGCCGGGGAAATTGCCGGCTGTGCACCGGCTGCGGTGAGAATGATGAAACGTTCCATCTATAGAGGGCTGGAGTGGGACCCAAGGGGTGCCGCCCACTGGGAAGCCCACTGTCAGTCCAGGACCATGGAAACCGAGGACGCGAAGGAGGGGATCACCGCCCTTCTGGAAAAGCGTGCTCCGGTTTTCAAGGGACGTTGAGATGCCCGGGAAGAAGCAGCCCGTGCGACGGTTCGCAAGAGGGGCGCTCCGTGTTGACTATGACGCCTCCTTTGGCTAAAAGGCACACGGCCCGCCGGGGAGGAGCTTTCAATGGGAGCGGGGAAACGATCGCGTGAGAGCGTTGCGCTGGAAGGTGCGAGCAAGATGAGGCAAACGCCGGTGGTGGAAGTCCTTGCACAGGGAGCCTGGAACGGGGGGACCCTGGTGGACAACTCCGTATTCGAAAACAGGGGCATGTTTTTCAAGAACAACAGGCCGGTCAACAACGAAACCATCGAGGAACGGGTCGGTGTGCGCACTCGGGTCGTCGCCCCGGAGGGGGAACGGATCGGCACCGCGGCCATGAGGGACCTTCTCGAAAGATCTCGGATCGATCCTGCCCGCATAAAGGTGGTCATAGGCGCCACCAACGTGGGAGAGGACAAGGCGGATCCCGGCCCCCACGTCAGGCACGCGTACTCCTTGATAGAAGGCGCCTGCCGGGACGCCCTGGTGCTGGACCTATACGCCGGGTGCCCCGGGTTCAACGTGGCCGTGGAAATGATACGCATGCTTTCCATGTCCGGTGTCTTGAAAGACGGAGACATCTCCGTGGTGGTGGGTGCGGAGAATCTTCACCGTGCCAAGGCTTTCAGGGACACGGACACCGCCTGCGTCATTTTCGGGGACGACGCCCTTGCCACCGCCCTTCAAACGCACGGCACAGCCACCCCCGAAGGCCGGTATGCGTGCAGCCCCCGGGCCGCCGCCCCTCCACGTGAGGATTTCATAAAGGGCATCGCCGAAAAGATCCTCGATCTGACACGTGGTGAAAGGATCGACGGGATCCTTCTCGACAACCGGCTCGGCAAATTGCAGTACAGGATCCCAGCCACTGCGGCAAGGATCCAGCATGCTCTGGTGGAAATGTCCCATCCCGGTGAAGTGAGCAAGGGGACTTTCACCCGCTTCAAAGACGCCATGGAGTTCTACGACCAAAAGGTGCGCTCGTTCGCGTTCGACATGATGAGCTCCGATGGGGACGGGCGTAGCGTGAAAAGAATTGCCAGGGCGTACGTGGAATCGGGGCAGCACGAGAAGGTCGTGTCGGTCCGCGTTTTTTCGGATTGCAGTGCCGAGGTGATGCTGCACAGGGGTGAGGGGTTTGTTCCTTCAAGGCCCCCCCACGGTTTTGTGGACAGCCTGACCCGAACCCACGGCTGCTTCGCGGGCTACATCGAGGCCCTGCCCGATCGCAACGATACTTTCCTGGAGATGGACGGCAAGGGGGTCTTCCTCCATGCCACGAGGGGGGCGAGGTCCCATCTTCGAGAACTGCTCGGCCGCAACAACCTGACCATGCAGGGCCTCGATCTCTTGATAGCCCACCAGGCGAATTTCGCCATGTTGCCCATGACCCTTGATAAAGTGTTGGAAGACGGGCAGCCGGATCTGAAGGCGGACGTCACTGCCTACCTGGCCGACAAGATGATCACCAACATTCACGAGCGGGGCAACTGCTCCGTGGTGTGCATGCAGAGGCTGCCGTACGATCTGGAGAGGGGTGTGCTCCGGCCAAACACTGTCCAGGGCTATCCGGTCAACAGGGACCTGGAACGTCTCAGGAAAGCGCGCACCATCGTCTACGATTCGGTGGGCTCCGGCATGACGCGAAGCAGCCTGCTCCGAATCGTCCAATGACAGGGGATGGGGCGCCGATGCAGGGTATTTGCCGCCTCGAAAGGAACGCGACGACAAGCTGTCAGACCACCACATCCAAGATATGCTCCGGCTCCCCGTTGTCACCCTCGTCGGCCTCCGACCTCCCTTGGCGGTGGGAGGGAGCCTTCCCGGAAGGTTCTTTTCCTTCCTCCTTCTGCCTATCGAAGGCGGCCTTTTCCGATTGGTGGGCATCCTGGATCGTCTGCCTTTTGCCTTCCATGCGCAGCGCTTCCCGTTGGGCCACGATCACCTGCTCCATCCCCTTTTCAAGGCTTTTGGGGTTTTGCGCGTCGCGACCCAAGTCGGCATGCATCAGATTCAGGTTCACCTGGCCTATCGCCCCCATGCTCGCCTCCCCATAGCAGCCCGTCGGATCCGCTGTGCACCGCCTCCTGCTTCTCCTGTATGATCAGGCCCTGGTCTTCTATCGTCAGGTGGCCGGATATTCTTGAAACCCGACCCAATCCGGTCCAATAGGGCAGGTCCCGCTCGCGCGGCCCTTCTTCCACACTTTGTGTTGCCAAACAAACAGGATATTGTGTAGTGTGCGCTCTTCGTCGCCGGCCCGGTTTCCGCGGGACGGCCTGAGCCACGAGTCCTGTGGAACGTGACACACGACACCCCCATAGAACCCTTGACGAGTGACGGGCGCCTCCCGCCTTGGGCGGCGCCCTGTTGGAAGGTCATGGCAACTGCAGTTTTTTACGGATGGTGGGTCGTACTGGCTTGCTTTGTCATAAGCTTTTACGTGGCCAGTGTCGTGTTTTACGGTTTCACCGCTTTTTTCGACCCCCTGATAAAGGAATTCGGCTGGAGCAGCACCCAGATCTCCCTTGCCGCCAGCCTCAGGGGACTGGAGATGGGGGTCTTCGCTCCCATGATTGGTTTTCTGGTGGACCGCTTCGGTCCCCGGAAGCTGATCCTTTTCGGCGCCTTCACCGCGGGTCTCGGCCTCATGTGCCTTGCGCACACCAAGACACTTTTCATGTTCTACAGCGCCTTTCTGCTGTTGGGCATAGGCGCCGGAGGGTGCACCAGCGTGGTCACCATGACCGCGGTGGCCAACTGGTTCGACAAAGACGCCGGAAAAGCCTTAGGTATCATGGCGTCGGGGTTCGGGGCCAGCGGACTGATGGTCCCTGTCATCGTATGGCTCATCGACGCGTTCCACTGGAGAACGGCCCTTATGGTCATGGGCGCGGGGATGTGGGCCCTCGGGCTCCCGCTGGCCTGGATCATCCGGGACAGACCCGAAAAGTACGGGTACCTGCCGGACGGCAAGTCCTGCCCGGACCCTGCGGCCGATTCCCGTGAGGTGGGCAAGCCGGGGCGCATAACCTTCCGCCTGGCTTTCAAAGAACCGTCTTTCATCTACCTGAACGTCGCCGAGGCCATACGCATGATGGTGTTGGCCGCAGTGGTCACGCACATCATGCCGTATCTGAGCCACTCCGGTATATCGAGAACCACGGCGGGATTTGTGGCCGCCGCCATCCCCCTTTTCAGCATAGCGGGGCGGTTCGGGATAGGCTGGCTCGGCGATTTTTTCGACAAGCGGCACGCCATGGCATTTTCCTTTGGGTTGATGGCCGCAGGGGCTTTCCTCTTTTCCCTTGTCAGGACCACATGGCTCATCCCCCCGTTCCTCCTGTTTTTTTCAGTGGGATACGGCGGACTCACCGTCTTGAGGGGATCCATTCTCAGGGAGTACTACGGCAGGGATTTTTTCGGCAAGATGATCGGCCTTCTCATGGGGGTCGCCTCCTTCGGAGGGATCCTCGGCCCCACCCTGGCAGGTTGGGCCTTCGACCGGCTCGAAAGCTATCGACCGGTCTGGATACTCTTCTCGGTTCTGCTCTGTGTGTCCGTGCTCTTCATCCTGCGCATGCGTCCCAATGGACGGACGGTCTGACCGACACCCGGCATCGGAAGTATACTGCACGCGATCACAAATTGTGATTTCCTGCATGCCCCTGGCCCTCTGGGAGAGGGCCAGGGTGAGGGTATAAGAAGCCCAGTTTTTGGACCCGCGAGCTCCACTTGCTGGGCCATACTGTCACCGCCGGTGAGCACCGGACCCCCTCGTGGCGGTGAGGGACCGGCCCCCCCATTTAGCTAGTGTCCGTACACAAATAGCCGATTCTGCCCAAAGCGTTATGGGCATATGCGCACAACTGCGACCCGCGTCACTGACCCATCATCCCGACGCCCCGATCTACTACACTATCTCTAGCGAAAACCCTAACCTCTGCGTAAATTTGGACGCAACTCT